>Ga0185299_10000226_pt1 | contig 168090 bp, 140 predicted proteins | sample PaiPotPPA55metaG_FD_128002 | JGI IMG/M metagenome (GOLD analysis project Ga0185299, IMG submission 128002) | Iron sulfur acid spring bacterial and archeal communities from Banff, Canada, to study Microbial Dark Matter (Phase II) - Paint Pots PPA... ...
CTGCCCACCGACAACCTCGAACTTGTGATTGGACTTGCGCTCTTTCCTCTGGTATTTCTTTCTCACGGCGGCTCTCTCCTTTCAAAGGGATTCGCAACCCGAACTCTATCCGAGTTCGGGCGAGAGCTGCTGCTTCTTGTTCTCAACTTTCAACTAAATGTGGGGCATCCTCGGTTCCGTTTCTCCGGTAGCGCGCTAATCAAGGAGTTGAACAGCTAAATATTGGATGAACAATCTTTTTTATAAACCGGCGGCGGGTTCTCGTTCCTGATAGGTAGCCCCAAGCCTGCGGCGAAGCTTGAGTGCGACGGTTGGGTAGTAATCTCGTCAAATAATGTCAGCATAAAAAGTTTGATTGCGCATGAGGGTATCCACGGCGAGCAACAGCGTCTTGGCAATCTCTCTCTTAATCACATATCCCTGCACCCCGAGCTTTTTCGCTTCTTCTATAAGCAGTTTGCTCTCATGCATGGAGAGGATAAGTATGGGGACGTCGGGCAGCGTTTTTCGGATCTCTCGTGCGGCCTCAAATCCACTGAGCATTGGTATGGTTAAATCCAAAATAATCAGATCGGGCCGTAGTGCGCTTGCTTTTTGAACGGCTTCCTTGCCATTGTCTGCTTCACCACATACTTCAATATCTGAACGGGCCCGAAGGATTGCACACACCCCCTTTCGCACAGCTTCATAATCTTCGGCGACAAGTATCCGCAAGAATTCACCGCAAATTTCCCGGGAAAGAGTCGTGACTGCCTAATGTTTTAAGTCGTTCACCAACTGAACACGAGAAACGCACCGGAGAGCCACGTCAACTTTCGTCGTTATTCCGCCGATCGTTCGCAAGCCGCTTGTTCGCAAATGCCATTGCGCCGCTAAAAGTAGCATCCCGACCACGACCATCAGCCCGACTAGTGCGATTCTGCCCAAGACCGTTTTACCTCGTGGACAGAAGACCGTAGCTGCTGTAAGACGCGACAGTCAATAATCCGTATTTACGGCTTCTCACTCAAGACGCGCCGATGGGGACCCGATTAATTGTGGCGCCCGAAAGCTAAGGCCAAACTTCTCAGGCCAAGTCGGTTAGCTGTCCTCGCTAATTTGTTGCGGTTACTTCTTTGGTTCGGCTGTGACCGTAACCTCAACGTGAGCACCCTTTTTGAGCTTCACATCGTCGCCATGTTCGTCGGTTAACGTATTTTCAATACGGAGATCCCGATGCCGGTGGTCGTTGCGGTCAACAGTAATCTGTGCCTTTTCCGGCTGGCTCGGACGTGGAGACGGGATGATTTTGTCGACGGTTCCGGGCATAGTGGTACTTGGCTGTTCTCGAATTCGCGCAGTATCTAGATTCAGTTCCGCTATTCTTCCTGACCTGGACATGCGCGGCTTTGCCATTTCCTTCTTGACGCTGGCACGTGTCGAATTGCCGGGTTTTTTCTTAGCTTTCTTACGCAGCATTTGCCTACCATAACAGCGAGATGGAAGGGATTTTAGTCCCATTTCGCACAGTTGCGAAAAATGGAGCTCTGCGGAGAGTGTTCCAAAATAAGTGGCGCTACTTCTTTGAAAGCTCGCCCTCAAAATGGCTTTCAACATCTTCACGACTAAGCGGGTTTCTTGCTTTGGTCAATACGACCGAATAGACGACCTCATTACCTGCAAGCTGCGCCGTGAGAAACGCTCCGTCCACCGGCAATTGCTGGTAGATGAATTTCACTTTTCTGCCGTCTGCAAGTGTTTTGATCCACTCCTCATCTGGCATTTTGGCACCTCCGCAGTTCGAGGTCGGGTTTGTCGCAAGTATACGTTGTTCGGTGGGAGAAATTACGATCTGGAATGATGAGTACCCTTCGTAGTGCGCCGCCAAATTTCCTGGCCCGTTTTTCAGGCATTGACCGCTAGCTTTCATTTCCCCCATCTAATTTGGGGGACAGAGCTCAGGCTAGGGCCACGATTCGCAACGTTTGGTTAGTAGTCCTTCGCCGTCATCATTCGCTGCATCCGTTCCGACGCCCTACAATCCGCGCGACGCATCGCCATATCTGGATGGGGCGTCCGATCTGCGCGTCCCGTCCAAAGTGAAAGCTGAGGCTGACGCCGTAGAGATCGACCGAACGCGGCCCTCCCGGATAACCTTGTCGCAGGAGACGAAAGTCCTGCAGACCGCCAGCAGCTGAGGGACCAAGCTCCACGTTCTGCATGTGAAGCGTGCTAATAAAGCCATCCAGCCGCAACCGTCCGCCCCAGATTTGCACGAGCGGCAGTAGCGACTGCGTGAGAAACAATGTCTTGACCTCGTGCATCGGCGACAGACTCGCGAGACCCTCCAGGCCCTCGTCACGCTTATATCCACTCGCGAACAGGTAACTGAAATGGGCGGTGGGTTTTTGGGGGTTCTCGGGCAGCAGGAAGGATACCGCGAGCAATGGAGCCGGCGCTGCGGGCACAATCGATGCAACAAGTTCTTGCGCCGATACAAGTTCTGGAGCCGGCGTTTGTGCTGCCGTCAGCACACGGCCACCCAGAAACACGCCGAGCAGCAAAATGAACCGTTTGTGCATCACCGCCTCCAGTTGCGCGGGGATCAATCCGTTCGAGGTCGCCTGAGGGAGCGGATGAGAGGGGACTAGATTAACTAACGACATAACTTTACTAGATTTATAATCACCCGGTCTGTACAAATAAGCACACATTAGATGTGTTCCTTCAAGTGGGGTTGGGACGCTGTTGCGAGTCCGTTCGGCACTTGGGCATGCGCTGCGCGGTAAACAGTTCCTTCTTACGAACGGATGGTCAGTAAGTCGGCAGCTTGGCGCGGGCCGAGGTTCGCGTCGGTGGAAAATTTCCACTTGATTGCATAGCAATGTCTGGTTAAATGCGTTAATCGTCCAAAAGGAAGGCGGTCCGCGCAAACTTCCCACAACCCTCGGGCAAGATGAAATCGCCTTTCTGCGAGTTAGTAACTTTCTTGTGTCCTGCTTGTGACTTTCTGCATGTTCCGGGAATTAGAACGTATATTTGACTGAGTGAGTCACAGCGAGTCGGAGGACACGATGAAGGCTAAAACGAGTGTTGGCCCGCAAGCTGAGGGAAATGATCCTACTGATCGCGCGCGTCGCCGATTTCTTCAGAACTCCACTGCTGCCACGTTAGTGGCGATGGCTGCCCCCAACCTGTTGTTTGGCAAACCCACTCCTACCGCGGCCCGCGTGATAAAAATCGGGTTTGTGGGGCCTCGCACTGGTGCATTGGCGCATTTCGGTGAGGGCAACGATTTCGTGCTCTCCGAAATCCGCAAGCGCGTCTCCATGGGCTTAGTCGTCAACAGCATGAACCACAACGTTGAGATCATCGAGAAGGACAGTGAGTCGAATTCGAATCGAGCGGCCGAGATCGCCTCAGCTCTGATCAAGTCGGACCGCGTTGATCTCATACTCGCTTCCAGTACAGGGGCAACGGTGAATCCTGTCAGCGATGTGTGTGAAATGAACGGCATGCCGTGCATTACGACAGATGCGCCGTGGCAATCCTACTTCTTTGGTCGCGGCGGCACACCCGAAAAAGGATTCGATTGGACGTATCATTTTTTCTGGGGACTTGAAGACCTAATTGCTGTTTTCACTAACATGTGGACAGCGCTTCCCACGAATAAAGTTGTAGGTGCGCTCTGGCCGAACGACGCTGAAGGGATCGCGTACTCCGACCCGGGGTTCGGCTTCCCGAGCGCTCTAAAGGCCAAGGGTTACCGGCTGGTCGATCCCGGACGATTCGAATCATCGACGAATGAATTCTCCCAACAGATCGCTATGTTCAAAGATGCGAAGGTCGAGATACTAACAGCGGTGCTTCCGCCGCCCACGTTCGCGACATTTTGGCACCAGGCCAGCCAGCACGGCTTCAAGCCAAAAATAGCAACGATCGCGAAAGCTGTTCTTTTTCCGGCCGCTGTGGAAGCGCTGGGCGATCGCGGTGCCGATCTGACCACTGAAATCTGGTGGTCTCCAAACTTCCCATTCAAGTCGGGCCTTACCGGGCAGAACTCGGCTGAACTATGCGCTTCATACGAGGACGAAACCAAGAAGCAGTGGACGCAACCGCTAGGATTCTTGCATGCCTTATTCGAAGTCGGCTTGGATGTGCTCAAGCGCACCAAGGACGTGGATTCAGCCGGTACGATTCGCGATGCAATCCGTACGACTGACTATAACTCGATCGTTGGCCACATTGCATGGGAAGGTAAGCCCGTCAAAAACGTCGCCAAGACTCCGCTGGTGGGCGGGCAGTGGGTTCCGGGGTACAAGTTCATACGTTGGATTGCCGGCCAGAAGTTCAAGAATGATCTGATGATAGTAAATAACGCTAGCGACGCATCGATAGAAACCCAGTGGAAATTAGAGCCGCTTCCTTAGCTTATTTGCCATTTCTCCTGAGAAACTCGCATTTTACCAATGATCGTCGCCCTTGTGGACCTGTAACCGCAAACGGAGAAGTGAAATCACGCTAACTCCCCAGAAGTCCGGTCGGAGGAAATGCGGGCGATACGGAGTGCTGTTCGCACCAATCCAGACGTTATCGCACATGGCTATTTCGGCACAGTGGATGGGGACTCGGAGGATGGGATATTGAGGCCAGCCAGTGTGTACTCCCCCATTTTGGAATGGTTCCCAACCAGTCTTTACCACTCTCAATGAGGTTCGGGATCATGGGAGCACTCCTATGCTTGCGGCAGAATAATTCGCGCCCGAAGTGAAATGTCATAGCTTATTCCCTGTGCACAGAATGGCCAAATTGTCCCGGCTATTGCAACCCTACCAACTCCTGATACAATTTGCGCCGAAAACTCAATGAGCGGAGCTTCCGCCAATGATCCTGGACGCTCAAACCTCCCGAATCACCCAGCTCACGCGAGACATTTATCCGGACAATATCGTCGTGGCACTTAGCGAACAAGAACATTAATCGGCCGCTGAGGTGAGAAATGCATGCTTTCCCTAAGGCCCGGTCGTGAATGAGAAATCGTATCCTCGGCTCGAAATTGGCTCTCGTACCGACGTCGGCCGGGTCCGGAAAAATAATGAAGATGCCTGCCGGGCTTTATCCTCTCTAAATTTGTTCATTATTTCAGACGGTATGGGAGGTCAGTCGCACGGAGAAACAGCCAGCGCGATAGCCGCCGATACCATCACGGCGCAATGTTCAAACACTTCAGCGTCAGATGAGGCCTCGACAGCTGACGATGATGTTCAAAGCCGCGATTACTCCGAAAAGACGAAGCGACTGGCTAACGCCGTTCGCCTCGCCAATCGCGACATCTATCAGGCAGCGCTCAATAACTTGCAGTTTCGTGGTATGGGCGCCACCGTCGTTGCTGCTTGGCTGGAAGGTTCTTGCTTGAGCCTGGTGCATGTGGGGGACAGTCGCGCTTATCTGTTTCGTGGCGGAGTACTGCAGTGTCTGACCGCAGATCATACCCTGGTCGCCGAGCAAGTGAGACGCGGACTCATTGCGCCGGAACAAGCCCATCTGAGCAAGATGCAAAACGTGCTGATCAGAGCTTTAGGAATTCAAGAACAAGTGATATTGGATACGGCTGAGTACTCACTTCTCAGTCAGGACATTGTATTGCTTTGCAGCGATGGATTGACGCGCATGGTTACTGATACGGAGCTCACCAAGGCTCTTCTGGAGGCTGTTGATGCGCAGCACACCGCAGATCATCTCGTCTCGCTTGCGAACTCGCATGGCGGGGAAGATAACGTGAGCGTGATTGTCGTGCACGTCGAAAAGTTGACGTGAAGCTTCAAATAGCTTCCGGTTAACTGCGCTTCGCCGGCGGACTTTCAACTGGAGCAAACTTGCGCGAACCCACTAAAAGCTATAGGACGCGCCAACGAGTGGTACAACGGTAGAGCGCAGACCGCCATCGTCTAATTTGATCAGAACGTTGCCCGTGATGACTAAATGGCCAAAGGGCCGGTACTTCAGCCCGACAGACGCATTTGTAATGTTGTAATCGGCGTTGGGACGAACGCCGATGTCAGGATGGGTAGTTCCCGGTGTCAGGGTGGTGCAGACGATATCGCTGCACTTTCCTAAATCTGTATAGGAAGTCGAAAACAATTGTGGGACGCCAAATAAGCGTTGCCCATAGATGTCGAACGAGGCGGTCAACCGCTTAACGATAGCAGCGTCGGCCCCTACGATGTACACGACTCGGTCTGGTAGACCGCCTTTAGTCGTCGCGGTGGCCACAAAATCACCCGCGAGAATCGATTTGCCGTTCAGTTCGTAGCCGATCTCCGCATGCGGCGAAACGCGAGCGCTGTAAGAAACTATTCCGAATGGGCGCACTCCGATAGCCCCAGAACCCAACAAATTCTGCTCATCACCTGTGGGCAGGCGAACATCTACACCAGCTGCAAACCCGAAGCGCTCTCCCTGATACACCTCGTACTTGCCCCGCAGATCCACATCCCCAATCCCGGTTGCGGTTCCAGCGCTAGAAAATGAGCCGTTGAAGCATGGCGTTGCGGTGCAGCTGGTGACCACAGCAGGATTAAACTGGTGGAACGCGCTATTTCCCGGCCCGAACGAGTTCTGCACGATGGTGGCGCTCGAGTTGACTCTCATGCTGACGTCCAGGATGGGCACGGCCACAGAAACATCAAGATGGCGCGTAATTCCGTATGTCGCGTACAGCGTGTATTGGTGCACGGTCAGGTCAATGTTGTTGGCCGTTTGTATGTAATCGCGTACGAAACATGTATTGTTGGCGAAGCCTCCCGTCAGTCCACTTTGGTTCGGGCAAGGCTTTAAGAATCCTAGCGGCGATGTAGGGTCTCCAGGGAAAAACCGATGCTGCAAAACAGCGGGTATATTGCTCGTGTTCTGCCCATCGATGGAGTTGAAGTTGAAGTACTGAAAACTGAACGCCACGTAAAGTTTATTTCGCCCAATGGTGCTTGCTCGTTCGCCCAAAATCGGCCCCAAGCTCTCTTCCGTTGACGGCGAGAAAGTTTTAAGCGAGGGATCGTATGTGAACGTAATGCCTGAGGACGGCGAAGCAATGGGCAACTGCGAGACTTGAATGCCAACCGCTTCATTGATCGGTCCGAAGCTGGAGAGGAAATCTCCCTCGAAATGCGCCTGATGTTGGTTGGCGATCAAAGGCGCGCCTGCCCCGCTGCCAACGCCAAAAGGTCCAAACGTCTGCGGGATCACACACACTAATTTGGTGCTCGAAGTTCCATTCAGCGGGCAGATGCCCTGCGCCGATAGCAGCGCCGGAAACAGCGCTAACATCAAAATTACGAACAGCATGCGTCGGGACATAGGGACCTCCTGGTTGAACTCGGCGCCCTAAGCGTTGGGGAGATTAGTCGTGCGGTGCGCGCGCAGTTTTATACGACAGGCTGGAATTGTCAAGCAGGTTGTCTAGCGAATCTGAGTGATAACCCAGGTCCCATTTGTCTTGACCAAATTAAATATGGCCTGATCCTTGGAAGTCATAGTTTTGCCGCCGCCTTTAGGCGAGTATTCCTGCGTTTGCGTAGCTAACACCGTTGCCGAGGTTCCATCAGTCCCCATTTTGACGTCGGCGATGGTCAGCTGTATCTGGATAGAACTGGCAGCTCCGAAGTTTTGTTTGTATTTCTTGTACCGGTCTCCCATCGACGGCCAGATTTGCCGCAACGCATCGGCATCCCTTTGCTCGAATGCCAGCTGATACCGTTGGATTACAGCGCGAACGCTGGCGATGTCCGCGTCGCGATTTGGCGGTGTTTCGGTCTTACTGTTCACGACGGGCGTGCTCTCGACCGGCAGAGGCTGCGCCGGAGGCGGAGGAGTCACGGGCTTGTTCATTGCGGCCAATTTGACGTTGATGTCATTCAAGTATTTTTGTGCCTCAGCTGCGTGGGGTCCGCCATGCGTGAACGGCTGCAGCGCTCCACTCGCAGCGTTCAACGCGGTCTTGTCCGCAACATTGACAGCTTGCTGATATTTCTGAACTGCCGACTGAAAGGCGGCTTCGAGCCGCTTGTTTTGTGCCCGGGTCTGGACGTCCGAAATTGCTGTCGCGATGTTGTCCAAGTAGCTTTGAGCCTCTGCGGTCTTGGGGCCACCGCTATCCACCATCGTTTTGAAGCTGGCCTGCAAGGCCCGTAATTGCGGCACTGCGGAATCGTCGTCCGCTTCCTTAAGCTGTGTGAATTGATTCTCCAACTGAACGAGACGATCGTTTTCGGACTTGTCGATTTCTTCATTCAATTGACTGGCGTCCCCGCCGGCCCGTTGAACTTGAGCTACAAGGTTTCGTGCTGCGCGAAAATCCCCCTGACGAAAAGCTTGCTGCGCTCTTGCCAAAAACTTATCTTGCTGCTGGAGACTGGGTATGACGTCACTTAAATCTGTTTGAGCTTCGTTCCGGTGCACACCACCTTCCGGCAAAGCTAACAGCTGCCGCAAATAATTTTGCGCTTCCGCATAGCGCTTCGATTTCATTTTGTCTGCCGCTTGCTGCCATAATTGCGCTTCCCGCTGGCGGATGTCCCGGAGGTGTACGTCCTTTATAGAATCTTCAATTTGAACTCTCATCTCTTGAAGCTTCTGAGTTAGTGGCCCGCCCAACTTCTCGGCGTCCGTCACCGTTTGCAATGCGCTCTGCAGATCGTTCGCTGCCACCAATTTTTCCGCTGTATTTATGGCGTCGCGTTCCTTAATTTCCAGCGGATTCGGCGCTTCCACCGGAGCGGTGCGCTGGGTTGGAACCTGGCTGGGAATCTTCACCTGCGTTCGATGTGTTGGCCAAAAGAAATAAGCGCCGGCCGCGGTGAGAATTACCGCCGCCGCCAACACCGCCGTCAGTCCGGTGTTCTTCGTCCCCGGCGTTTTGCGGTGCTCTCGCTTAGCGATTTCAGAAACGAGAGGCCGTGAAGTTCGCGCCTCGGGCTGGGGCGCGGTTCTGGCCGGTGGTCCGCTCTTGCCGATGTCAGGCGGTACAGCTGGCGGCAGCGAGCGCGCGGCTTGAGGAGGCATTGTTGGTTTTGCAGTTTCGGCCGGCTCCGCGATTTTTGAGGCTTCGACGGCCTTGGAGGCTTCCACGTGCTCCACAAGCGGCGTCTGCTCACGAATCTCGGGAGCCACCGATGCGGAACTGGACGGCTGCAAAACCTGCTCCGGTCTTTTCGGTTGCGCGGGTTCAACTGCCGGTGGGCCCACCGAAGCGCGCGCATCGGGCGCCTCCATTAACGTCATGTTCTCGGCTGCCGGTGGAGTATCTATTTCTGACTTTTTCTGGAGAAATGCGTATTCCTTGGAGAAACTTTTCGGAATACCTGCTCTGGGTGCCGCAGGTTCTTTCTTAGCTGTGTTTCTTGAGGCTGCAATCTCATCAGCGGCTCGTTGTGCGCGCGAATCAAGTGGATCGAAAAGCTTTTTAGAGACGGCATCATCTAGAGTGCGCGTCGCGTCATCAAATTTTCCCGACTGCGTGAGTAGCCGGATATCCTCGATGGTTTGCTCTTGAAGTCTTTTCCTTTCACGGGCCTGAATTTCGACTTGAGCGGATTTCCGGAGTTGCGACACATCCGTGTCAGGCCCGAGCGTCGCGATCGTTTCGTCCGCAAGAGCGATGGCTTCGCTGAACTTTTCGCGGTTGATCTTTACCTTGATCTCTTTGACTCGTTGTTCAATCCCCTGCCGCGCCCGGGCCTTCCTCCTTTGACTTTCCACTTGGTCGAGCAGTGCAAGGAGTTCAGCGTGATCGGGATGAGCAGCGAGACCGGCAAGGACCTCTCGTGCCGCGTCGTTAAATCGATTCGCCTGCAGCAGGGATCTGCCCTCATTCAATGCCTGGCGAACCACCAACTCGCGTTCCATTTCAGTCTGCTGGCCGCGCGAGAACTCCACTAACCGCACCAGATCCGCGCTGGCGGGGTAATCTGCAAGTAGTTTGTCAGCCCGCGCAAGAACTTCGTGATATTTCTTCTCGCTTACCAGCTTCCGCAGAGTAGCGAGTTCGGAGTTCAGCCTTACCTCTTTGGCGTGCTTTTCTCGTCCTTGCAAAACAGCAGTCTGCAGCTTCTGGACCGCGGCATCCTTCGGATGAGAAACGTTGAGTGCTTCCAGAATCTTAAGAGCGCCATCGAATCGCTCAGCAAGAAAGAGAGTTCTGGCCTCGGCGAGTTTTTGCTGTTTCCGCTGTTCAGCTTGCTCCTCTTGCGCTGTTTCCAGGAGCCTGACGATATCCGGTTCATCCGGGAATGCCTGTTCAAGCTCCGTAAGCAAAGCAATGGATTCCTCAAAGCGGCCGGATGCCACCAGTTGCCGCGCGTCGATTAACTTTTGCGCCTTACGCTGCTCCGCTTCGTCCTCGTGCACCGTTTTCAGCAGGCTTTCAATATCCTTTTGGCCCGGAAATTCATTCTGCAAACTTCCCAACAAAGCGATGCATTCTGCGTGCCGGTGAGCCCCCAGAAGCTTTCGCGCTTCTGCCAGACTTTCGTGTTTGCGCTGTTCCTGCTGTTCCTCAACAACCGCCCCGAGCAATTTCGGAATTTCATCGTCCGCCGGAAATTGTTTTCGAAGCTCTTCCAGCACGCTGTTGCATTCCTGGTATTGCCGGGAAGCCATCAACATTCGAGCTTTCGCCAGCTGCTGCTTTTTACTTTCCTCCAGCCGCTCCCGATGCGCAGTGGCAAGTAACCTTCCTACTTCGTCCTCGCCGGGATACTCCTTCTGCAACACGGACAGAAAAGAAATACATTCGTCGAACGCGCGCGATGCCAGCAGGTTTCTTGCTTGTATTATGCGTTTCAGTCTGTATTGGTTTGCTTCGTCCTCACGGAGATCCTGCAGCAGATCGGAGACCTCCAGGTTATTCGGGAATATTTTCTCTAGCTCGGCCAGCAGCGACCGGCATTCCTCGTAGCGGCGTGCCGCCAGCAGGGCCCTCGCCGTGTCCAGCTTTTGCTTTTTCGTTTCTTCTGCCTGGTCCTCCCGCGCTGTTTGTAGCAGTCGAGACACATCCTCTTCTTCCGGATACCGCTTCTGCAATTCCGTCAGAAGCTGTATGCACTCCGTGAATTTCTGCTGGGTCCACAAACTTCGCGCCGTCTGCATCTTTTCGATCAATTGCAGGCGCCGATCACGCTCCGCCTTTTGCTTCAAGGCCTGTTCGCTCAGCGCCCGGGCTCGTTTGTTCGCAGGCTCGGCATCGATTACTTTAGCAAGCAGCACTTCGGCGTCTTCCGGCATTCCCTCCGCTATCAGCTGTTTGGCGCCGTCGAGCCAATCCGCCACGCGTCGGACCCGTTCCATCTCTTTCTGCACTAAACTCCGCAACTCTTGCGCAGGCACAAAGTTGGAATCCATCTGCAACGCGCTGTCCGCTGCCACCTTAGCCTCGGCGAACTTTCCTTCGTCGAGCAGCGCCTTTCCCTTTTCCACTTGCAGTTGAGCTTTTGGCCGGAGCGTGACGCGCCGAATCTCTGTGTTCACTTTTTCGAGTAACGTTCTCGCCGTGGCATTCTTTGAATCAATCAGCAGGGCCTGGCGCAGCAGATCACGCGCATGCGCGTAATCCCGCTGCTCGACCAACTCGCAGCTGTGGGCCACCATCTCTGCAAGGGACGCCACCTGCAGACTCTTGCAAATAGGGTCGAGCCGAAACAGCAGGTCTTCCATCGATTGAAATCGCTCGTTTGGTGATTTCTGCAGCAGCTTTCCTATGACAGCCTCAAGCTCCTCCGGTACCTCGGAACACAGGCTGCGTAATGGAGCCGGCTCCTGCGAGCAGATTCCGTGCATCAAAGCCGCAGGGGTGTTGCCAGCAAAGGGTTTCTGGAAACATAAGAGTTCGTAAAGCAGTACACCGAAAGACCAGATATCTGAGCGTTCATCTGCGTGCTCGCCGTGGTACTGCTCGGGAGACATGTAAGCAAAAGTGCCCATCAACAACCCGGTTTGAGTTTTCGAGGCTTCCAATACACGTGCGATGCCGAAATCCACAACTTTCAGGGTGCCATCCTTGTTCACCATGATGTTGCCGGGCTTGATGTCGCGGTGGATGATTCCACGCTTGTGGGCATAATCGAACGCGTTGCATGCTTGCATCGCGTAAACGAGCTTTAAAGGGAGCGGAATGGGAGTGCGCTGTGCGATCAGCTGGTCGAGGTTTTCGCCGTCAATCAACTCCATGGCGATGTACGGTACACCGCTCTCGTCGCCCATATCGAAGATAGTGACTATGTTAGGGTGTTGTAGACCGCCAGCGGATTGCGCTTCGCGATAAAAGCGCTCGAGCATGCTAGGGTCGTCCGCACCACCAGAGGTGATCGTTTTTAGAGCTACCAGGCGATTTATAACGGGATCGCGCGCCCGGTACACTACCCCCATGGCGCCATGGCCCAACTCGCCGATCACTTCGTATTTGCCTAACTTCTTCAGTGCGCACCTCTGCACCAGCTAGGAAGAACGAATCCACCGACCAGAAAGTCTTAGGTGAAAAAGACAGCATACTGCTCTACGGCCACCGCCTGTCAAGAATTGAAAGCCTCCGAGGCGCTATCCCGGAACGGATCCGCCGCGGACTTATCGATCTTGCGAACGGTACATTTAAGCACTCCAGCGTGAACTCATTTTGTTATTGGCTCTACGGCTTACCGACCTCCTCGTAGAGGATTTGCATCGAAGGAGTGGTGCGTATGAGTCATTCGTAACGAAGCGCAACGAGGGGATCGATGCCGGCGGCGCGGCGAGCCGGGAGTAGAGACGCGATCAAACCAACAGCGAGAAAAAGGGTCACAACAGAAAAGAAGGTTAAGGGGTCGGTGGCCGAAACGCCCTGGATCTGGCTTGCCAGAAAACGCGTGAGGCCCAGGCTTGCCATCACGCCGATGAGGATGCCCACAGAGATCAAACGCAGACCCTGCTGAAGAACCAGGGTGAGAATATTGCCGTGGTGCGCGCCGAGCGCCATGCGAATGCCGATCTCGTGCGTACGAAGCGCGACGGTATAGGCCATTACGCTAAAAATGCCGACCAGCACGAGCGCGAGGCCGATTCCCGCGAATGTGCTGGTAGCGATCACGCCAAACTGCGGCTTGGCGTAGGCGAATTCGCCTAGGAAGTCCTGGATCGATCCACTGCGGGTAACCGCTGCTGACGAGTCCACGCCCCAAATCTCGCGCTGGACGCCGGCAAGCAGGGATTTTGGATCCATGGCCGTGGTTACCAGGATGTTACGCTCTCCAAACCCGGTGATGGAATGCGGGATGAAAGCCTGGGGCGCCGGCGGTTCCAGCAGACCCCTATTTTTGAAGTCGCTGATGACGCCCACAACGTCGAAATAAGCGTCGTGCGGAGTTTCCGGCAACTCATCGAAAACCTTAAACTTGATTTTTTGGCCCAGAGCGTTTTCGCTCCCAAAGTAAGCGCGAGCAAAAGCGTCATTTACCACGGCCACCTGCCGGGCAGCATCGATATCGGTCTGGGAAAGCAGCCTACCGCGCAACAACCGAATGCCGAGCGTTTGAAAGTAGGTTTCACTGCACAAGTCGACCGCGGATTCCCAATGTTGAGGGTCATGCTTGCCCGATACAATGATTTCGCTACCCGCTCCGCCCAGCGGGGGAGTGCTTAAGGATATTGTGGCGTTGGTCACACCCGGCAACCCCTTAATGCGCTGGAGGATTTGCTCGTAGAAGAGTTTTTTCTTGACAGCCGTTTCATAGGGGCCGTGTTCTTCCGTGGATACCCAGGCATAGAGCATATGTGCCGGATCGAAACCCAAGTCCACATGAGTGAGTGCGAAGAAACCGCGCATCATCAAGCCGGCACCTGTCAAGAGGACGATCGAGAGCGCCACTTCCGCTATCACCAGACCGCTGCGGAGTTTCCCATGACGAAAGCCGCCGCCGCTTGCGCTTTTTCCGCTACCGATCATGCGGGCCTGGAGGTTGCCGCGAACCGCATGAAGTGCCGGTGCAAGACCGCAGATCAGAGTGGTCAGAACGGCAATCGCCAGGGCTAAGAGAAGGACAACTGGATTCAGACCGATCGCCGTTTCCTCTGGAATCGGACCACGCGGAATGATCGCGACCAAGCCTTTTAGTCCAATATAGGCCAACAAGCAGCCCGCGAAACAGGCCGTGGCCGCAAGCACAAAACTCTCGACCAGAAGCTGGCGAATCAATCGCCCGGGGCTGGCGCCCATCGAGGCGCGCACTGCAATCTCCCTTTCGCGGACCGTGGCCCTCGCAAGCAGCAGGTTTGCGACGTTGCCGCAGGCGATAAGGAGCAGCATGGAGACAGCTGCGAGGAGGGCGTAGAGGGTCTTCTGGAAGTCGCCGATCACGAAGTCCAAGAGTGTGCGTACAACAATCTTAAACCGCTGTGGATACAGCTCACCGGGATTGGCTTGCGCGAGGCGATGCAGAATGGCGTCCACATCGACAGCAGCAGCTTGCAAACTGACACCTTTTCTTAGCCGAGCGCACGCCCAGATGACGTCCGGGTCCTTCACAGGAAATACTGTGCCATCGGCACCAGGACTCAAATCCGTGGGAAGCCACAAGTCGGAGCCGTACCCGTTGAAACGTTGGGGCATGATGCCAATCAGGGTGCGGGGCTTACCGTTCAGAAAAAACGTCTTGCCGAGAATCTTGGGATCGCCGCCGAATTCGGTTTGCCAAAGGTGATAGTTCATCATGAACACGAATGGAGTGCCCGGCTTGCCGTCGTGAGGAGCAAAATACCTGCCTAGCAATGGCGGAACGTCAAGAAAGCTGAAACCATTGGCGGTGACGTAGCCGCCGAGGAAACGGCGGGTGCTTTTTCCGTCGTTGTATAGGACATCGAGTTGATAGTTTCCGACGACGTCTTCGAAGACGTGGTTTTGCTCGCGAATGGCGAGGAACTCGGGGATGGTGTAGTGAAAACGAGCTTCCGCCTCGCGCGCGCCTGTCAAATCCCACATCTCCAAGATGACGGAGTGCTGGAAGTCACGGTAGGGGAACGGATCGACGACGACATTATAGAGAACGCTGAACATCACGGTGGTCGCGCCGATGCCGAGAGCCAGAGCAAAGACGGCGACCAAGGCAAAGCGACGATCCTTCGTCAAGCTGCGGAACGCATACTGAAAATCGCGAAGAAAATCCTCGACGTGATTCTCGACACGCGCGTTGCGGCAGTCTTGCTTCACTTGTTCGAATCCGCCGAACGCCAGGTTTGCGCGCCGCCGCGCCTCTTCCTGGCTCATGCCGGAAGCTATGAAGTCGCGGACCCGCTGCTCCAGATGGAAACGCAACTCCGCGTCCAGCAGTTTTTCCGTTTGCCGTTTCCGAAATAAACGACCAAGCCAACCCTTCACAGAGACTCCTACTCCGCCGCTCTGAGGATCAGCGCGACCGCTTCCGACAGGCGCTCCCAATTGACCATCTCCGCGCCAAGCCGCTTTCGCCCCGCGCGTGTGAGCGTATAGAACTTCGCGTCGCGCCCCGAGTCCGTTTCTTCCCACTTGGCTTGCAGCCATCCGCGGTCTTCCAGTCGGTGCAGCGCGGGGTATAGCGAACCTTCCGGCACCCGGAAACAATCGTTGGATATCTGCTGGATTCTCTGCGAAATGGCGTACCCATGGATGGGTCCGAAAGCCACGACCTTCAGGATCAGCATGTCCAGCGTGCCTTTGAGAACTTCGGTTTTTTCTTGTTCCATAGAATCCCTAGATGTTCTATGCTTATATCCCTAGGACCTCTACGTGTCAAGCGGAAATATTTTTTGCGATGAAGCGCAGTCGGTCTCGAAACTTTTGCGGCCTTCGAACGTCTTTCCATGGAAAGCGAAATCCGCGACGAAGGAGAAGCCGAAAAAATCGGGAAAGAAGCAGTCGCGGCGAACAAAATCGGGCAGCGATGCGTTTCAGGTTTGAAAGTAGATGGAATCGGGAGGGGTTAAACGGATCGCTTCGCTTCTGGTTTGGCCGCCGGAGCGATGCGACCCCCAGGAGAAGCGCTACCCTCGCGGGCCGGCGCTTTTCATTTAACCCCCTCTCATCTTAGTTGGCTCCGATTTTCAAATGCAACCGCGAACGCACTTGGCCCCTGCGCCACGGCCGGAGGATCCCATGAGAACAACCGTGTGGCCTTTGCTGTTAGTGCTGACTCCGACTCTTTGCGCGCAGACCGAACCGCCGCCTCGTCCTGTCGTTCCGATGGTTGCCGTTGACCCATCTCACCTTCCGAAACCAGGAGAGACGGTCTCGACGCGCGCATTCCTCATTCCGCCCAAAGCGATGAAGGAACTTCAGCGCTCGCAAAGCGCATTCCTGTCCGGTGACATCCACTCTTCCGCCCGGCACCTCGAAAGAGCTCTTCAGATTTATCCCCATTATTTGGAGGCGCACAACAATCTCGGAAGCCGCTATATCGAACTGCATGAATATGAAAAGGCTGCCGCAGAGTTTCAGAAAGCGATAGACCTTGATTCGCGCGTCATGCAGCCCTTCAACAATCTGAGCGTCGCTCTTTTCCTCCTCCAGCATTATCCTGACGCGGAGATCGCGGCGCGCCGCGCGCTCGATCTCGATCCACACAATTCCACCGCCCAATATATGCTCGGTTGTGTTCTGGCCACGGAAAAGCGCAATCCTTCGGAAGCCATGGAACTGTTGCGTCAGACTGAAGTCGAGTTCCCGGATGCCAGACTGCTGCTCGCTCAGATTCTGCTTAGGCAAAGCGCTGTAAATGAGGCTGAGAAAGAGCTACACGAATACTTAAAAGTGCCCGGTGTCGAGAAGAAACAAAAAGTGGAATGCTGGCTTGCTCGGCTTGAGCAGACTTCGGCGACAACCGGCTGTGCGCAAGCCAACAAACGTTGACGTGCAGACGCTCGCGTTCGAGGTCGCCGAAATCAATTCGGGCGCGGCTGCGATCTCGAAACTTCTCTCAGATCACGGACGGATGACGGGCAAGCCGGATTGCGACCTGAAAGCTGTTGGAATGATTGTCTGGCAAGGAGGAAATCGATCAGACTGTGCGTCCCATCGCACATAGCCTACGAGGTTGGAGCGGCGAGGCAACAGACCGTTCGAAGCCCTCGGACAATGGACCCGCATTCGCGAGAGTGGCATCGGAACCGTGAGGCCACGGTGTATCTGCCAGCATAAGGTGGAGAGGGGCTAGGCTTGGTAGCAGGGTCAGAATACACAAATGTTCGTAAGCGTCGTTAGCCCGAGAGAGCCTAACATGCTGCGGGGCTCTTTTTGCAGTGAGCACCGAGACTTCCGGGTTCTCGGTCATGGGTAAACAACACTGTCGGCGCATAGAACAGACCTAACCTATCGCGTCATTCCCACGGAACAGGGTAAATCCACATCGCTCCCCGCAAGGGGAAAGTTCATCGCAAGATGGACCGATGGCGGTGCGGATAACAGATGAGGGAGAAAGCGAATGCCGCTCTGTAATGGAGTGGATATCGGTTGCGTCAGCGTCATCGACAACATCACCGGACGCGAAAGCGGGCTGACTTCCCTTTATGGTGCTTCACACGAGAGAACTTGACTAATCGGCTCATGAGGCAATAGCAGATGACGACAGCGCAAGCTGTTGGTGCGGTCTCACGCGAAGCGGCGGAATGGTATGCCATTAACTGGCCAACCATCAACCGCAACGTTCGCCGACTCCAAGTGCGTATCGTGCAGGCAACGAAGGAAAGCAGATGGGGCCGGGTGCGAGCCCTGCAACGTTTGCTGACCCACTCCTACAGCGGCAAAGTTCTCGCCGTTCGACGAGTGACGGAAAATACTGGCAAGAAAACCCCCGGTGTGGACCAAGAAATTTGGGACACACCAGAGAAGAAAACACAGGCAGTATATGCACTGAAGCGCAGGGGTTATCAGTCTCAGCCCCTGCGACGTGTTTACATCCCGAAGTCGGACGGCAAAACGATGCGCCCGCTTGGAATTCCCACGATGAAGGATCGAGCGCAGCAGGCACTGTATCTGCTCGCACTCGCCCCCGTTGTAGAAACCACTGCTGATAAAAACTCCTATGGGTTTCGTCAGCAGCGGTCCTGCGCCGATGCAATGGAACAGTGCTTCAAAGCACTGAGAAGCGCAAACACGCAGTGGATTCTGGAAGGTGACATCAAGTCCTGTTTCGACAAAATTTCACACGATTGGCTTTTGGCTCATGTCCTGATGGACCAAGTCATTCTCCAAAAGTGGTTGAAATCCGGGTACATGGAAAAACACGTTCTTCACGAAACGACGGACGGGACTCCCCAGGGTGGAATAATCTCCCCCGCGCTCGCTAACTGCGCGCTGGACGGACTCGAACGACTCTTGCAGGAAAAATACCCAGCAGGAAAACGTCTCAAGTCCCTTGGAGGTGAGAAACCGTGTGTCAATCTCGTCCGTTACGCGGATGACTTCGTCATCACCAGTAAATCGAAAGAATTACTGGAAGGAGAAATCAAGCCCCTGGTCGAACAGTTCCTGCAAGAACGAGGTCTTGAACTCTCTCCGACAAAGACCGTCATTACGCACGTGGAGCACGGCTTTGATTTCCTCGGACAAAATGTGCGCAGGTATCCCAACGGGAAACTGTTCATCACGCCTTCCAAGAAGAATGTTGGAACCTTCCTGAAGGGCATCCGAAGAATCATCAAAGACGCACATGGCGTGTCTGCCGTCGATCTGATCGATCAACTCAACCCGAAGATTCATGGTTGGGCGAACTATCATCGGCACGTGGTGAGTAAACGTACATTTGGACACGTGGATCTCAACATCTTCTCTAGTCTGTGGCAATGGGCACGACGAAGGCACCCAAACAAAAGCCCGCGCTGGTTCAAACCGAAATACTTTGACCGGCGCGGGAATCGTGACTGGTCCTTCTTCGGTGAAACCTGCGATGACGAAGGACGGCCAAATAAAGTCTGGCTGTACCACGCCAAGAGCACTCCCATCAAACGACACGTCAAGGTAAAAGGCGAAGCTAACCCGTACGATCCAACCTATGAAACCTACTTCGAAGAACGCGAAGGGGCTCACATGCTGGAAACGTTTCGGGGTACCCGCACTCTTCGCTATCTCTGGCATGAACAACGCGGACTTTGTACGCAGTGCAATACAAAAATCACCCGGATCACAGGCTGGCGCCTTCACTACTGCGTCCCCCGTGCTGGGCGGTACCACTGGTGCCACGAACTGCGTTCTACTTCATCCCGAGTGCCATGACCGGGTTCATCGTCAGCGTCTTCCCGTTTCGAAACCGCGTCTCCTCTACGGAGGCGTTCGAAGGGCTTGAGCTGGGTGAAGCGAAACCTTCACGCCCAGTTCTGAGAGGGCCGGGCGGCCGCAAGGCCGCCTGGCTACTCGGTAGTAATCCCGGCAGACCCGATTCGCCCCATTACTTCCGGCTTGCTGACCACCCGCCCAGAATCGTCGGCATCCTCTGTAATGGGCTGCGTCGGCTATAATTTGCGCGCGCATGGCCGTTGCAGTGCTGGTTGGTCATGCAATCATCAAGCATTACCAGGAGCAATCATGGGTCAAGATAGTTTTATTCCGGTTGCAACCAATGCCAGGTCGCGAAGCGACCTCCTCGAGCGCGGATTCAGTCGTCAGCCGCTCAGGGTTGATGTAGACATAGCGCGCTCGCTGAAAGCGTTATCTCATGCCGCCTGGTCCGTTCCAAAGGACAAATACTACGATGGGGGCGACAGGTATCGTTCCTTAAATCGTGTCAGGGCCGAGATTGTTGAGGACGGTGTAAAGGTTTGGTTGAGCGAAGAGAGCACGCCCTATGTGCAGCTGAAAAAATACAACACGACAATCGGCGGCCAGCCGCGAGAGTACGCTCCGCTGCCCCCGGCGATCGCCGGTTCCATAGGCGTTCGCAAGATGATTGCTCACCACCTTTATTACCTACCGCTGTCGACGGTGGGTACGAAGTATTTGGTCAACGTTCATCTAATAAGGTTCGCGGCTGCGCCTGGCCGGCCGTGCGACACGAGTCCACCGGGCTTACATAAAGACGGGGAAAAGTACATCGCCACGCATCTAGTGGGCCGCTGCGGCGCTCAGGGCGGCGAAGTCATCATAACCGACAATGACAAGCAGGAAATGGATCGTTTCACGATGCGCGAATCGGGTGAGTGTTACGTCTTCGACGATGATCGCATTTGGCATATGTTGACGCCAGTGGCCGTACTGGAAGGCAATCAGTACGCCTACCGTGACACGCTGGCATTCGATATGCTGCCAGAGGGCTGGGAACCCGTGAAGTGATCGGAGACGGAGGGACTCGAACCCCGGCACAGGCGTTAGCCCGTACAACGGTCTAGCAAATTCAGCTTGTCCTCTGCCGGCATCAGATCACTTCCGGTTAGCCGACGTCTGAGAGGATCTATCTCTAGGTGATGGCAGGTTTAGCCTGGCCCGCCTGTCGGCATAAAACAGTACGGCAAGTTCTGGGATGACCGGTTGTATCCAGGTCGGTCTAAACAAGAATTAGTCCGCAGAGGGGGACCCGATTAAGCGTACGTGGACGATCATAGGGGTAGGCGACGTGCCGGGCAGCTTCAAATGGTACCAGGTGCTGTTCGGTCAGCCGGCTACCCTCCCTGCCCATGATTACTTTGGGCAAGTCCTCGATTCAGATGGAACTGTTTTGCTCTGCCTCCACCAGTGGGGCGCCCACGAGCATCCCTCATTGATGAGCCCCGATCACGGGACACCCGGCAACGGGCTCCTGTTGTTCTTCCGTGTCGATGATTTCGACCTGGCGCTTCAAAGGGCACGCTCTCTCGTCACTCGGCTCGAAGAGGAGCCACACGTGAATCCGAACACTCAAACCAAGGAGTTCTCGCTCCGAGATCCGGACGGATATTACGTAACGATCAGTGCGCTCTCTGCGGCCTGACAAGGCGCTGCAGCTGCCGAGCGCTGGCCGGGGCTTCATGGGGCAGCGCCGCCCGACCTCGCTCCCCTCGCAGGGCGGCTCTTGATATTGATCGTGGCGGCTCAGAAAATCTGTTCGATAGACAATCCGGCCCTTTGAAGCTGCTGCATCTCCAGATAACCGTTCAAGCCGGGCAGATTTCCATAGGTCGGAGCCGACGGAGTGTCCGTGCCAAAAAGAGAGTTGGCATCTTTGCTCCCTAGGTAAGCAACTACTTGCCGTACGCGGCGGAGTGGACCCTGGTCGAATCGTTCAAGCACGGCCGCGTCCGTCGTATCATCCTCAGCTATTTCTTTCTTGAACCATTTACCTTCGGGAGAGTTAAACCATTCCACCATCTCCGCAGGGATGACCTTAGAGGAAGAAGCCGCCCAATGGGCCAGCTTTTTCAAGCTGGCCGGTTTGTTACTCGACGCTCCCATCGCGTTTGTGTTGGTCGCCGTTCCCGCCGAAGTCGCCAGCAGCGAATCGTCGTGGAGACTTCCGGATTTTCCCTTTTCGCATGCTAGCGCAAATGAGGACGGTCCAGTTAAGAACCTACTTTTTTACGTATCCGCAAGCACAGTGGTTAGTGCCGGGGTTGAAGCGGTGCGACTTGTTGCTATAGCGGGGACAAGCTGGATACTTTCTGGGTCTGCCACCTAGCTCACCATTGGCCCGTACAGCCTTTGTTTTGGCCTTTGACTTCACTTTGCCTCCCAATCGACCAAGGATCGCGGCTGCCTGGGATGCCTGAGACAATTTGTCCATTTCAAGTTTTATAAACCAAACCGGGCAGGATAATCAAGAAGATATCGTATTTTTAGCTTCAATCTTGTCGTTGATTACTAAGCGCTTAAGCTTATAACGATAATTCCTTTGTCTCCGTCAGATTGTACCTTTTTAATTTCTGTTACACTTTTGTATTGACAAACCTAAGCGGCTACGTTACTATAAGACCGATTCGAGAGCCAACCAGAAATGGAATACCTACACGAGACCGAGATTAACGGCCTGCTTAAAGTCGCCTTCGAGCATAACCAGGAACACCATTTGGCTTTGCTTCTCATGTATGCGACCGGAACGCGGGTAACCGGGCTCTCAAGATGCGCGGCCTGGTTACGCCGAGATGCCCGATTGATTTCTTCGCCTTTGGGCCCCAGAATTTGCCAATCAGAACTGAGAACAAATTGTCAATTTCAGCTGAGAGGCGTGGCAATTTCTTGCCTTCTGAGACGAATAAGTAGAGAAGATGTCGGTAGACGAACGATTCAGTGACGTCGATTGGGAAGAGCTTTTGTACAAACTCACTGCTCGCGCCCGGCAACTGTTCGCTGCCGCGAAAGCCCGAGGCTACCAGTGAACACGGTGGTTGAGCGATTCGGGGCGGCTCACCCGTTAGGCCGCCTGGGCACAGTCGAAGAGATAGCTGAGTTAGCGGCGTTTCTACTTTCAAATCGATCGACATTCTGCACGGGCGGAGATTATCTGGTAGATGGAGGATTGCTAGCTGGGATTGGATTGCAATGATCGGGAAACCAATTTGCGTTGCTCCGACGGGAGATATCTGCGGCGATGGAGCGGTGTGGCACGCCGCGCATAATGCTGTGTATTGGACGGACATCAACCGATTTCTAATTCATCGACTCAACGTGGCTGACCATTTGGTACGCACTTGGATGTTCGATGAGCCGGTGACCGCGCTGGCATTGACGGATCGCGAGGACGTGCTGTTGGTAGTGCTCGGGTCGCAGGTAATTCTGTGGGAGCCGGCGTTGGATAAGCGCCACGAGCCAATTTTGAAGTTGGAGCAGTTTCCGAAGGTGCGATTCAATGATGCCCGCTGCGATCCGCGAGGTTCGTTGTGGATCGGCTCGATGCGGAACAATGTGAATGCGGATGGATCCTCGAGTGAAGCCGGCGGGCAAGATGGCGTTCTCATTCGCGTAGACCCTGATCGCAAAGTGAGTTCCTGGAGAACATCAGTTGGAATATCAAATACGCTCGCGTGGAGCCCCGATTGCCGCCGGTTTTATTTTGGGGACAGTCTTGGAAACGTGATTTGGGTTTACGACTATGATTTCTCGACTGGCGAAATATCGAATGAGCGCCCCTTTCTGGAAGGATTTGCCGCTGGCGTTCCTGATGGTTCGACTGTGGACGCGGAAGGGTACCTCTGGAATTGTCGTTTCTTCGGAAATTGCATTGTTCGAGTTGCTCCGAACGGAACAATTGAGCGCGTGATAGAAATGCCAGCACAGAATATAACCACATGCACATTCGGGGGCGCCGATCTCACGACTCTGTATGTGACCAGCGCATCAGCCGAGGCTCCGCGCGGAGATCGCTTGGCTGGGAGCCTGTTCGCGATTCAAACAAAAATAAAGGGACAGCCAGAGAATTGCTTCCGCTTTTCCGGTGACAAATAGTCGGTGCAGCTTGGCGCGGTCACTTCCGTTGAAGGACAATGAGTTCGACGGCATCGGGCGCCAGTGCGCTGATTATATTAAGAGTTCGGCCGGATCCAGACTTTGCCTCTGCCAATTCAAGGTTTTGGGTCTTGCTAATGCGATAGCGTTGGACAGTGAACGCATCGTTGCCCCACGGCAAATTGCTGATCGTGAGATTGTAGCCAGCGTCGTCGCGGTAAACGATATCTGTCCGCGGAGGCAAGAACTTAAGCTTTGAAAAATATGGAAGAGGAGGACCTGTCTTCTCAAGTTCCGCCGGCATGCTGAAGGTAAGAGGTTTGTAGCCCGCGGGGATTGCGTAATTGCTGATCAAGATCTGCACGGTACTGCCGTCGATTGACCGGCCGGCAATTGCATCGGTAGACGACCTCGTAATTTCTAAATTAATACGAACAAAGCTGAGAATTGCTCTTGGCTGTTATTCCGATCCCTAACCTATTTCTCAATCAGCCTACTTGATTGTGCATCGTATGCTTCTTCCGTAGTGTTCACAACGAGATTGTCAGCTAAGAAAATGGCACGTGCCGCATAACGCAGTCAGCGGTGGTTGTCATGCGGACAGTAAAACGTTAATCTAGCGCAGCTCAAAAAATCTAAATCCCGAAGATACTTCGCGTGACGCAGGGATTCATCTTAAAAGTGGTTACTCTGCACTCGCTTATAAGAGTGTAAGCCATTGAAAATTACTCGACTCAAGACAGCGGTCGTAGAAGCAAATTTTGACTGGACTTTTGTGCGTATCGAGACTGACGAGGGAATCAGCGGTCTCGGTGAGTGTTTTTTTGCGCCTGGCCTCACATCGATTTTGCGCTCGCTCGAGTCGCTACTCCTTGGTGAAGACCCACGAGACGTTCATCGCCTGTTTCGCAAACTTCGGTTAGCCACTTCGGGAGCCGGCTCCAGCGCAGGCATCATTTATAACGCGATCAGCGGAATTGAGGCGGCGCTCTGGGACTTGCTCGGCCAATCGTTGTGTGTGCCCATTCATCGACTACTTGGAGGAAAGTTTCGGCACAAAGTTCGTATTTATGCCGATTGCCACGGCAGCGAGGCACTGGAGTGCCTGGACGAGGTATTGCGTTCCCGCCCCGCTCGGTGGTTGTCGCATGAGGGCACGCACGTGGCGAAAGATTATTTCGGCGCAGGCAGTGAAGAGCCAGCGTCAACGCCAGAGGAATACAAGCAGCGCGCCTTGGAAAAGAAGGCAGAGGGATTTACAGCGCTGAAATTTGACCTCGATGTTCCGGGCACATATGCAGCCGATCCGCATTCGCGAGCGCTCAGTAATCGTGCGATCGATCACGCGGTGAGTTTAATTGGGGCGGTTCGCGAGGCAGTTGGTGTTGAAACGGAGATCGCGGTCGATTGCCACTGGCGGTATTGTGCCAGCGACGTCATTAGAGTGGCGCACGAGTTAGAGCCATTTCGATTGTTATGGCTTGAGGATCCCGTTCCACCCGACAGCGTCGCAGCGCTAATGGAAGTGAGTGCGAAGGTTCGAGTGCCGATCGCAACGGGTGAAAATCTCTTCCTGTTTGAGGGTTTTGAGGAAATCATAGCCAAACACGCTCTCAGTATCGTTACTCCCGATCTGCAAAAGGTCGGTGGATTGGCTGTTGCCCAGAGCATTGCACAGTTTGCAGACGTACATACGATGCCTGTTGCCCCACACAACATCAGTAGTCCGGTAGGCACGCTTTTATCAGCACACTTCTGTGTAGCAATTCCAAACTTTCTTGCGCTGGAGTTCCATGGTTCTGACGTTCCGTTCTGGAATGATCTAGTAGAAGGCTTACCGAAGCCAATTATTCAGGATGGATTCATTCGTCTCCCCGAAAAGCCTGGCCTCGGCGTCACACTAAACGAGGAAGTAGCCCGTCGTTACGCGCGCAAAGGCGAGCCATTTTTTGAATGAGCGGGTGGCAATCCATTCGATAGACGGAGTGCGCTAGGCTACGATTCAAGAAAATAGATTAGGGCACGGAGAATAATGAGCGAGACGAAATTGTGGAAGTCCGACGACGAGCTTTTCTCGATCATCCAGCGTGAGCTGTTTACATGTGTCGTCGGCGACGTAATGGATAAAATCGATCTTCAGCACCAGTTTTTGCCGCCGCAGATTCAGCCCCTTCGGCAAGACATGGTCGTGATCGGGCGGGCCATGCCAGTTCTGTCCGTGGATGTGTTTGTTGAACGAATCGCCGGCAGCGCCAATAAACTGATGGACAAGTCTTTCGGGTTGATGCTGGAAGCGCTTGATGACCTTCAGAAGAACGAAGTGTATGTAAACACGGGATCATCACCACGAAACGCGCTGTGGGGCGAACTTATGAGCACTCGGGCGCGTAAACTCGGGAGTCGCGGCGCCGTGTTGAACGGATACGTCAGAGACACAAAGCCAATTCTCGAGATGGGCTTCCCGACATTTGGATTTGGTTCTTACGGACAGGATTCCGCGCCGCGCTACAAAGTGGTCGATTTCCGGGTTCCCGTGGAGATTGGAGCTGTGCGGGTTCGTCCCGGAGATATTCTGGTTGGCGATATTGACGGAGTGTTAGTGGTTCCGGCCGAAGCTGAAGAAGAAGTGTTCACGCGAGCGCTGGAAAAAGTTCGAGGCGAAAAACTGGTACGGAAAGCCATCGAAGCGGGAAGCAGTGCGGTTGAAGCGTTTGCAAAGTACGGAATCATGTAGGCATCAGAGGGGTGGTTTCCGGCTGGCTATGGAACCAGGTCATCTTGCAATTCGGGGACTGAAAGGAATGTTGCCATGATCAGCATCGACCTGTCTGGAAGGACGATTCTGATCACTGGGGCTCTAGGTGCGATTGCAGAGCAAGTGGTGCGGCGGCTGGCTGAGGCCGGGGCGACTCTTGTGCTCACCGACATTAAACCTGAAATGCAAGCGAAAAGAACTCTGGATGAATGGAAAATTACGCCTACTGCTTACATTTATGCTGAGGCTGATATTACCGATTCCAAGCAAGTGGAGGCGGTGATTAAAACAGCCTTCGACAAGTATCCAGGTATGGATACGGTAATTGGCCACGCAGGTGGTTGCGGACTACATGCATTCGCCACCACCTCGGAAGCCGAGTACGAGCGCATTTTCCGCTTCAATTATTTTGCGCAGACGTATCTGGCGCGTTCTGTGCTTGCCCGATGGGTGGAGAGAAAAATTAACGGCCAGCTGATCTTTACTTCGTCATACGTCGCACGAATGCCGCACACGTTAATCCCTTCATACTCTTCAGCCAAGGCGGCGTTGGAAAATTTTGCTCGCAGTCTGGCGCTTGAATATGCGCTGACCGGTATTCGCGTAAACGTGATTTCGCCAGGGAACGTAGCTGCAGGCAGTTCGGTGAAGGTGTTTGACCAAGACCCTGCTTACCGGGAGTTTGTTCTGCGAGTTTCGCTGGGGCGAAGGAACAGCCCCGAATCGATCGCGGATGCATTTGTATTTCTTTGTTCGCCGTTGGCGAGCGAGATCAACGGACAAGTTCTCAGTCCGGATTACGGAGCGGGGATAGGAAACCGGCTATGAAGATTGGCCGTGGACTGTATCGGCAAATATCGACGCGCGGTTATTACGATTTCGCGCGGCAGGCTGGCTGCGCTCACGTTGTGGTTCACCTGGTCGATTACTTCAACCAAGGTCCATCTAACCCCCGGGAATAATCAGCCGACTGGCTCAAAGTACGAACCGTGGGGACTTGCCGGCGATCCTGCGAGGCTTTGGACGGTAAAAAGAATTGAAGACACTTCGAAGCCGCGCGGGCAAGCCTTCTCGTCGTGCAACTAATGCGGGCTAGAAGCGTGGTGTGACGTACGCCGGGTGCATGTGAACGTCGAGCAATCGCAGAGTCAGTTTTACTGTGTTTTGAGCCTGCCCCCGACGCACAACACCACGATACTAAGACTTATACGGGTCAAATATCTCCATGGCAAACTCCCAAAAGCCGCGGGCGCGCTGATACATTAGAGCCCTGAAGTTTTTTGGATCGTCGATCCGCCATGCCTCCGGGGTGCTGAACCAGTATGCCGTTTCCTCGTTCCTCCACGTTTGGTAATAAACGCCCCACGCCGCCAGCAAGGCCTCGGCCTGCAAGGCGCCGTCGTTCAGCTCTTTCCCACAGTGGTACATATTGGCGGCGGCGCAGTACGAAACTCCAGTCCAGACTTCAAATTGATGCAGATACTCACTGTCGCCAACACCAGGCAGGGAATCAGGATGAACCGCATTCGCGACGCCGACATTGCCGACACCGTTTCCACTGCTGTCTTTCAGCGCAAGAACACCGCGCTTGAATAACTGGTGGTAGTGGGATGCCATGCGTCCCGGAGTCAGCACCGAGGGCAGTCCCGTAACATCGACATAGCGTTGCCCCACCATCGCATCGCCCATCAGGTCATCATTGTGCTGATTGTACTGATAATAGCTGTATTGCGCGTTCCAGAACTGTTTTTCCGTACTGGTGCGGGCTTTGTTTAGCAACTCGCCGATCTCCTTCGCAAAAGCATTGTCTTCACGCCGCTGGGCAACAGCTTGCATCATTTCCAGCCCCCCCAGCCAAAGCACTGCGTTGAACAGCTTATTCTCAAGGTACTCGGAGCTTTTCATCTCGCTCAGCCCATCGCCATCGAGGTCGGTCGTGATTTGGTAGCGGTAGCTCCGAATCATGGCTGGCCAGACTTCTTCTAGAAACGCATCGTCTTTGGTTTTATGCCAGTAGGCGTAGCACTGCTGAATGAACTTGGGTGAAAGTTCAGACCATGGCGTGGTGATGCGCCCCATTATGCCATGTGGGCTCTGGTTATAGCCCCGGCCATAGCCGTCGTAGGCAAAAAGGGGATCGCCGTAAAGCGCGCCAGCATCGTGCGGGCAACTGCCATCGGGGGAATCCATGACAAAATCCCTGAACAATAGCAGTGTGGCACGCTCCTGTTGCGGCCAAAGATCGCGGTTACTGCGCGCCGGGTGATGACGGACATCAAAGGACTCGGCAAATGCATACTCCTGGCACTCCATCACGAATGAGATGTGCTGTCCCGGCCGGTTGCCGAATTGTTTGGGTTTGGTGATACAACCGTTCTCCCAGAAAGAGCCGCCAAAAGTACTGTAATAAAGTTCATTGAGAGCGGCTTGCTTCACCCACTCCGGGTGTTCCCCATTTTGGATGATGGGTGCCTGCCAGCCATCGACTGCGGCGAGCCACTCGTCGCGATGCAGCAATGCCTCTTCGCAGATGTGGAACGACTGTTCCGGAGCGAACGGGAACCACTCGGTAAACCTCCTCCACCAGCGTGTCCCAGAACCGAACTCTATCTGCGGGAAATACCAGCCAAGAGCAAAAGGCACCGTGACACTTGCGCCGGGATCAAGTTCTACCGTGACACAAAGCGCTCCTGCGGGGGTTTGGCTGGACTGGACGAGGTTCTGATTCGCCAGCATGCCGTCCGTGGCAAAAGCCTTCCAAATATCCGCACCGTCGCTGTTACCGTCCCACACCGGCACATAGGTGGACGCATGATTCGTCGCTATGCACCATTCCGATCCCTCGGTTTCGGTAGCATTCCTCTGGTCATGCGCCTCCATCAGAATCGCGGTCACTCCGCTCTTGGGAGTCTTCATGACCCGGTTGCTCAATCCGCGCCGCTCCCGCGCACTCTTGCCGGCATCTTGATTCATGCTCATCGGAGTATTCTGCGGACCGATGTAGGGAGCATTCGGGAAAGTGAACATCAGCGATAATCTGGCCCTGGCTTTGGCTGGATTGTGGACCTTGAATAAAAACAGAGCAACAGGATACGAGGTCTCGCGATAGTTGTCTTTTATCACTGGGCTGAAGAATTGCATGGAAATGGCACTTGAAAACCCCTTGTAGGAACACCAACCCTTCGGAAACAGAGCGCAGTACTCCCCCTCGCCGGGTTTCAGTCTTGGCCATGCCGGAAGAACGTCATCCGTCGCCAAAGTCCACGCATTCACTTTGCCCGCCATCTCTTCGCGCACATGAAATGCGGCCTGGGATTGAAAGCGTTCCTCATATCGGCCAGCTTTCAATTGCCATGGGCCGAAGGAGCCGCACAGGTTATACATGAAGTTCCCGGCGCCGATGCCGCCCAGCGGAATCCCCTTCTTGGTGCGCGTGAGGGTATTCAGGCCGATCAGGTCGCCTGAGTCCTTGTCCTTTTCAGGGCGCAATTCGATTTTCGGAAGACTACCAAGGGGCCTCCTCCAGGCACACGATGGAATAGGCCACATCTTCGAATCATCGGCAGGATTTACGGCCGCGATTGTTCCCTGCTCCGTGTCGCCTTCTGATACCGACTTGGCAATCCCGAGCGGACCCGTCGCCGCTAACAGGCCTGCCGCCGACGATGCCCTCAGAAAACTGCGCCGGGTAAAATCCTTCTTATTCATCACGCCCCCAGCAACGATTGGAATAGCTGCAACAGCCCCCTAGGTCTACGATCAGGGATTCCTTCTGTTCAACTCGTTGGACGGCACGGTCAAATTCAAAGCCCGAATGTAGCCTGCGTTCGTCTGACAATGAGCGAGACGGACATTTTCAAGCAGGCTTTGGAAGGCAGCCCGAGCATGTTCCAGAGAGGGCCGGGCCGCAATCCGCTTCTCCGTATCTCCAGTATTTCCCGGCATCCTGCCATAGGCAATGATCTCGTCCCAATAGGCAGGCTTCTGCCAGGTTACGAAGGACGACGCGGAGTCCATCTTCTTGTAGGGCCAGAACGCCCAGCCGATCTCCTCTTTTTCCAGTACCTGCACAAAATCATGAATCCAGGCATCAGTATTCTCGCCGGATTCTCCAAGCCAGATGGGAACATTGTAACGGTTGCGGAAATCAAGATAGGGCTGGATGACTTCTTCGGTCGGCGCGGTCCAGTATTCGTGGAAGGTATACATTAGATTGGAGTCAAAGGGAGCGCCAAAGACGGCGAAGTTGGAGTCCCATTGCGCACCACCCAGGATGATGAGATGACTAGTATCCGCGGTGCGGATGGCAGCTGTTAGTCTTTTGTAGAGCGGCTCCAACTGGTTGTTGTATTTCCGCACTGCAGGAAAATGCGGGATCGGTTCGTTGAGCAGGTCGTAGCCCAGAACTGTGGGATTGTCGCGGTAATGCGCGGCGATCCTTTTCCAGACATCAACGGTCATCGCCTGACTGGCCTCCGACTCATAGAGCCATGGATAGCCCCAACTGTCATCGATGTTGGCGCCGGTCTGGCCTCCGGGTGCGCAGTGCAGATCAAGAATGACATACAAATGGTACTTTTCCGCCCATCCGACGACGCGATCAAGCAAGACGAATCCCTCGTCGTTGCCGGGAATAAAGAACTTGTAGTGCAACGGAATACGAATGGAATTCACACCGGTTTGGCGAAGGGAATGAATATCTTCCTCGGTGATATAGGCTTCGCGATACGCTTGCCAGAACTGCGCCGCCTCGGCCGGGCCGATTAACTCACTAAAGAACGTCTCAATCTCACGTGGCGACGCCGGCCCGCCATCTAGACCGAACATATACCCTTCTGGCACCAACCAGTTGCCGAGGTTAATGCCCCGCAGTTGCAAGGTGTGTCCTTCAGGGTCCACCAGGTACTTTCCGCTGGCGTGAACAAAACGATTTGCTGTGGAGGAAGCGGTGCCAGCCACGGAAGCAGAACCAGTTGCGAGCGCGAATGCGAGAACGAACAGTGCGAGTCGTTTCATGGAAGCCTCGGATTGGAAGCAGTATGTCCCATGCAAGGTCTAGTGTGATGTCCCAGAAATTTACTTAATAACTCTAGGCTCTAAGTTGTGCAACATCAGCGCAATCGCATCTGCGGCACCTGTCAGGTATTTGCGGGACACCACACTTGGACCAGCAGGAAATAGAAAACAATGATCACCAGACCGACAGTGGAAAGATGCACCAGCCGCTGGGTCTCGAACAGTGCGAGGGTCGCAGTCAAAACAGGGTTAACGATGCTCCTTTCTGGAAACGAGAGCATACTTGTGCTGAAGTTTGATGTCCACGGAAGAGCTTCCCACGAGGATGTCGAAGTCGCCCAGGTCTACGTTGGTGATTCACACGCTCCGGTGCCGCGGCCGCCCAAGGAATTGAAGGGCTTTGCCAAGGTCGAACTGCGCACGGGGGAAACAAAACAGGTTAGTCCTCACGCTCGATCGGCGAGCGTTCTCCTTCTTCGACGTCAGGAAGCATGACAGGACTGCCGAATCTGGAGACTTCACCATCCTGGTCGGTAGTTCTTCGGCTGATATCAAATTGCGGCAAACTTTCAAGCTCGATCTGAAGTGAGGCGCAACTACAGAGCATTCCGCTACATCAAGTTTGGTTCAGGAACGCTTGCGCCGCTAAAGGAGTTTCTTGTTTGGCGGGGCCGTGGTTCCGCGAATGATCAACTCAAGGGCACGGCGAATTCCTCAGGAAAGTCTTTGAATCCTTGCATGCGCTGCAGAAGAATCCGCACGGCTGTCCCCAGGGCCCTCTTTTCCGAGCGAAGTGAAACCCGGACCAGGAGGCGGTTGACCGAACTGCCTCCTGCCCGTTTCTAGCTTAATTCGAACTCCTGCCGATCTGGTCGGCAAGGGCGATCAGTTCAAGCCAGTGGTTGCCATCTCGAGCAACGATCAGAGTTTCGCGGTTGCCTTGAACTGCGGGATTGGATCGAGTTCCTTGAACGCGCTCGTGAACGCATTGGAGAGACTCCTTGTCGTCCTCGGAGCGAATTCTTCGAGTTGCGGATTGAAATACAGATCGTGCACTCGGCGGGCCAAGTGCTTGGGAGCTTGGGAACGTCCAACGCGCCCTCGACGAAGGTCCAGCAGATGACCAGCTTCGCGGTTTCGTCCTGAAGCCGGCTCCCCTTCCAGGCTTCGCCCTGCTTCAGCATCGGCTCGAAGTTGCGCTGCATGCGATCCACCCCGACCGAGAGGATGTCCACGCGGCTCAGGTGTTTGGTGTGCTTGGCAAGCACGGGCGTGAACGCGCCTGAGCCGGTATTGCCAAGCGAGAAATTCAGCGGTTGGCTAAACCGCTTGGCTCGAAAGGGTCACAGGCGAATCCCCCTCTCCGTTCTTACCGATTATCTCCCTGAACGCCTTGGGGGACCGTGCTACCACGCAGCATGAAGTCCGCGAAGTCGCAGTGAACTCCTCGCATGCGTGTCTGGACGTCGATCGAGAACCGCGCTATCTCGATTGGCAAGATCTCCTCGTCCGGATTTGGTTGTTCGCTCACAATTTCTTCTTCACTATAAATAGAATGAATGTCGGTGATGACCTACTTCTCGTCGAGTGTCACGAACAACGGACATAGAGCGGTCATCGGACTGATCTGTAATTCGACTTCCATGATAGGGCAGTGTCAAAAGAGGAAGACTCGCTAGACGCAATTGGGGGAGTGCGTGAAGAAATTCCTTCAGGGCCTTCCGCGTGAAAAATCGCTGTCCCCGTGCACTACGCCAGCTGCCTCGGACACAACTGGATAGTTCGAAGCGGCCCATTATATCTCGCTATGTTCCCTCCCATCGGGTAGACCTGCTCGCCGACTCTGTGCGAGGATGCGTATTGGGTTGAACGACCCAATTGGACCCGATGCCATCCTCGTTTTCCAGCCAATCTGGGTACTTCTTCCGCGCAGTCACAGCACAAGCCGTTTGTGTGGCGCTGCTTCTGAGCTCCGGGCTGGCACAGCAAAACCCCGCGGAAAAGGAGGCCGACCGGAGGCAGCAGAGCGGGATGAGCACGGGCGCCGCGCATGCCCCGGTAAAAGACGCGCTTTCGCGGCCAATTACCGCCGGGGGCTTCGTCGATGGCGCGCCTGTAGTCTTCGTGGATATTACGCATGCCGCGGGGCTCGACAAGTTTCATCACCGTTCCGGAGATCCAGAAAAGAGGACCATATTGGAGACACCCGGGTCGGGCGTCGCTCTGCTGGACTACGACAACGACGGCTGGCTGGACATTTATTTGTTGAATGGCTCAACGTTTCCAGCACTGAAAGGCAAGGAGGCGGCACCGCGCGCGATGCTCCTGCACAACAATCACGATGGTACGTTTACGGACGTGACGGAGAAGGCCGGTGTGGCGAATGAGCGCTGGGGATTTGGAGTGGCCGTTGCTGATTATGACAGCGATGGCTGGCCGGACATTTACGTGTCAAATTTTGGAAAGAATCGCCTGTATCACAACAATCACGACGGCACGTTTACAGACGTTGCGGAAAAGGCCGGGGTCACGCTCGGCGGCTGGTCGACGGGCGCGACTTGGGGCGACTACGATCACGATGGCTATCTTGATCTATTTGTTCCGGGCTATGCGAAGTTTGATCCCGACAATCCTCCCATTTCCGGCAAAGGCGGCCTTCCGGCAGGATTTTGCCAGTTTCGAGGGGTCGAAGTCATGTGCGGTCCGCGCGGTCTGCCGGGCGAGAGCGATCACCTGTTTCACAATAATGGCGACGGCACCTTCACGGACGTGAGTGTGAAAGCGGGCGTCGCCGACGCGAAGGGATATTACGGATTCTCCTCTGTGTTTGTGGACGTGGATGACGACGGGTGGGTCGATCTGGCGGTCGCGAACGATTCCGTGCCGAAGTATCTCTACCGGAACAAGCACGACGGCACGTTTGAAGACATCAGCTATATTTCCGGATTTGCATTGAACGATGATGGGCGCGAGCAAGCCTCCATGGGAATCGCGGTCGGCGATTACAACCGTGACGGTAAAGTTGATTTCTACATCACTAATTTTTCCGACGATTACAACACCCTCTACCGGAATGAAGGCGACGCAGCCTTCTCTGACGTCAGCTTTAGCGCCGGAATCGCGACGCTGACGATTCCATTTCTTGGATGGGGTACGGGCTTTCTCGACTACGACAACGACGGGTTGCTCGACATATACGTTGCCAATGGGCACGTCTATCCGGATGTTGATAAACAGGGCTGGGGAACAACCTGGGCGCAGCGGCCGCTGCTTCTGCGCAATCTGGATGGATCGAAATTCCAGGAGGTGCCTGCGGCAACAGGCAGTGGTTTAGCAGTGGTTGTTTCGGCGCGAGGCGCAGCGTTCGGTGACCTGTTCAACGACGGTCATATCGATGTCGTTCTCAACAACATCGATTCGACGCCCACTTTGTTGCGCAACGTGGTTAAGAATTCGAATCACTGGATCACACTAAAGTTGTTGGGAGGCCCCAAAAGCCCGCGCGACGCGATCGGGGCTAAGGTATTTGTCGCAACCGGAAGCGTGCGGCAACGCGGTGACGTCTTCAGCGGAGGTAGCTATGCATCGAGTTCCGACCAACGCCTCCATTTTGGCCTCGGTGCGGCGGGGAAAGTAGACAAAGTGGAGATCTGCTGGCCAAGCGGAGCAAAGGAAGAAATAACGATTCCCGCCGTTGACCGCTTCTTTACCGTGAAAGAAGGCAAAGGAATCGTTGCCCCGTGACACGCTGGCCGAAACAAGTTGTTTGGAATTGCCGTTATCACAACGTTGATTCCCGGCTCGCAATTTTATTTCTCTGTTTGTTGTTTTCGGTTCCTCTGCTGCCCGTCGCTGGCCAGAAGCCCGCTTCAACTCCAACGGCATCGTCATCAGGTCCTCCGGGGCAGTTCGTGGATATTACAGCCGGCTCCGGCGTGAATTTCCAGTACCAGGCGTCGCACACATCTAAGAAGTATCTACTCGAAACCATGGGATCGGGAGTGGCGCTTTTTGACTACGACAACGATGGACGCCTGGATATTTTTCTCGTCAACGGCGCACCGTTGAGTGATCCCACTCCCAAATGGACGATTCCACAGAAAACTGGACCAAAATACTGGAACCGTCTGTATCACCAAAAGGCAGATGGCACTTTCGAAGACGTCACCGAGAAGGCCGGCTTGCAAGGAACTGGATACGGAATGGGGGTAGCCGTGGGCGACTATGACAACGACGATTACGAAGACCTGTACGTAACGGCGTACGGAGGCAACAAGCTGTACCACAACAACGGCGACGGAACATTTTCCGACGTGACCGCGAGATCCGGGATTGGCGGCAGCGGATGGTCCAGCAGCGCGGCTTGGGTGGATTTGGACGGGGACGGCTTTCTCGATCTCATTGTGCTGCGGTATCTCGAGTGGGATTTTGACAACATCTGGTGCGGTGAACACAAAGAAGGCTATCGAGCGTATTGCCATCCGGACTACTTCAAACCGGCGCGGCCGCTTGTCTATCACAACAACGGAGATGGAACGTTCACAGAAGAGGCGGAAAAACTGGGGCTTTCCAAGCCCGCCAAGGGCCTGGGCGTGGCTATCGCAGACTACGATCGCGACGGACACATCGATCTATTTTTTGCGAATGATTCGATGGTGGAATTTCTGTATCACAATAAGGGCGACGGAACGTTTGAAGAAGTTGGATTGGTTTCCGGAGTGGCGGTGGATATAGACGGCCGCACCTATGCCGGAATGGGGGTCGATTTCGCCGACTACAATAATGATGGATGGCCGGACATCGTGGTGACAGATCTGGCCAATCAGAGGTATGCGCTTTATCAGAACAATGGCGATGGCACATTCAACTACGTTAGTACGCCATCCGGGCTTGGCAGCATGTCGCTGACCCACTCGGGATGGGGCGTTCGGCTTTTTGATTTCGACAATGATGGCTGGAAGGACTTGCTGATTGCGCAAGGTCACGACCTCGACACGATTGAAAAGACAATTCCCAATCTGCGCTATCGCGAGCCCATGCTGCTGGCTCGCAACACCGGGAAGGGATTCGTGGATGTGTCACAAAGCTCCGGTGAAGTTTTCAATCAGTCCTGGGTGGCGCGCGGAATGGCGATCGGAGATTTGGATAACGACGGACGGCTCGACGCCGTGGTGACGACGAATGACGGACCGGCATACGTTTTGCACAACGAAACAGTGTCAGGGAATCACTGGTTGCTGCTTAAACTGGTGGGGCACAAGAGCAACCGTGATGCGATTGGAGCTGGCGTGAAGCTGATCACCGCAAGCGGGGAGCAGTTCGCTACGGTCACCACGGCAAGCGGTTATCTTTCTTCCAGCGATAAACGCGTTCATTTCGGGCTGGGGAAGGAACAAATTGTCAAGTTTATCGAGATTCGGTGGCCGAGCGGCAACGTGCAGACGCTTAGAAACATTCCGACTGACCAGATCTTGCAAATTGACGAGCCGCTTTCGCCAACGAACCCGAAGCCTTCGGTGAAATGATGTATAAGTCCGGCAACGATCGATCGGGAGTGCTCCGCTGCGGTTTGGTACTGCTTTTGCTAATTCCGTTTCGGTGCGCTGCGCAAATGGACACCGAGTACGCGCGGGGCGTAACGGCGTTTCGTTCTGGAGATTACGCGGCAGCCGCGGATTTGTTTGCCAAGGCCGAGGCCATTGCTCCGGGGACTACCGACGCTCTTGTCTACCAAGCGAAATCGCTCGTGCACCTGCAAAACTTCAGCGCGGCGGAAAGCTCGCTTTTCCGCTACGCCACACTGCATCCGGACTCGAACGAAGCTTTGTATCTGCTCGGGTTTGTCCTGCACCGAGAGAACCGACCGAAAGAGTCACTGGAAATCTATACCAAGGCTGCGGCGCTGAAGCCTCCTACGGGGGACGATTTGAAAATCGTGGGCCTGGACTACGTTCTCCTCAACGACTATGCGGATGCGATCAAGTGGCTCGAAAAAGCGGTGGAGCTCGATCCCGAGAATAAGGATGCGTGGTATTACCTGGGCCGTGCGTATTACTCACGAACCTCCCTCTCAGAGTCCCGGAAAGCATTCCAGACCGTATTGGGATTGGATCCGCGCGATGCCAGAGCGGAGAACAACCTTGGTTTGATTCTGGAGTCGGAGGCCAAACCGGATGAAGCGTTGGACGCTTATCGCAAAGCGATTGCATGGCAGGATGGATCTCCGCACCAGAGCGAGCAGCCGTACTTGAACCTTGGAAGCCTCTTGCTGGAACTGGACCGCGCCGGCGAGGCGGTTTCTCCGCTGGAGAAGGCCGTGGAGCTTGGGGCAAACAACGCGAGCTGCCACCTAAAAGTCGGGACCGCGTATCTGCGGACGAACCGGCTGCCCGAAGCGCAGCGGGAATTGGAAAAAGCGGAACGGCTGGAGTCGGAAAATGCAGCGATTCACTACCAGTTAGCAAGGATCTACAAGCAAATGCACCAGATGGACAAGGCTAGGTTCGAATTTCAGCGTACAGAAGAACTACAAAGCCGGGCGGCGGGATCTCGGCCGTAGGGTCCTCCCGAACCTTGACAGGTCTTCTCCATTGGCCGAACGAATTGGTTAGTGCCTCTTCGCCGTCGAAGACCAACGAAAGGTCGCAAGGGCGGCCGGATCGAGATGGTAACTCGCATAGTTATCCTTCCAGTTGAAATTGAAGGTGACGGTTGCGTTGCCAACGTTCAACACCATTAAAAACGATCGAGCCATCTGGATTACGAAAGGCCACCGACTCGAGCCGCTCCTGCTCGAAAGTGCTCGACTCGATTCGAAATGCCCCCCGCGCCACAAACTTGCTGGCGTGCCCGAGCGCCGTGAAATCCGCAGTAGGGATGATTCGCGAAGGCGTGACGGAATCATCGATGGTAATGACGCCGCGGCGGTCTTGCAGCCACCAAGAAAAGGTTTATGATCTTATCAGGGCGAGATTCCATGGGATTACGCCCTTCGCCCAATTCCGCGTGGTGGAGATGACCAAGCGGGTCTGCTCTTCGAGCAATCTTCCCTTTTGCCAGTCCCCGCCGGAACATTCCGTCACCCAAATCTCCTTGTCGGGAAATCGATTGTGGAGCTCGGTCTGTGCCGTGGGGCTGCCGCCGTAGCAATGAACGGCGATCCCTAGAATGAAACCCGCTGCCTGTTTGTCGCTCAACACCTTGATCGGAAAATCGATCAAATCCCAATTGTGGTCGAAGGTGAGGATCTTCGCTTTGATCCCTGCGGCGCGGAAGGCGGGTTCCAGATCGTCTCGAATAAAGTTTGCCTGCTCTTCGGCGCTCATGCCTATCCCGGGATAATCATCGGGAATGTTGAGCGGTTCATTCTGCACAGTTACTGCGTAGATCGGAACGCCAGCTGCCTCACGCTTGGGCGTAGCTCACGAAGTATTCGGCGAGGGGGGCGTATGCCGACGGCAGGAGCGTCCCCTGGATCATTGAACCCGAGGTTTTCATCCAGCCCAGCGGGCTCCAGGGCGAGGCGATGATCTTGAGATTGGCATTCAACCCGCAGGCTTCACGAAGAATTGGAATGATCTGCTCGCGATCGTGATCGATGGAGAAATGCTTCATCTCCGGATCGGATTGGCCCTGGGGCATGTCGTCGTACGTGTAGTCTTTGAGGGCAAAGTCGCTCGCGCCCATGGGCTGGCGCAGCATGCTCAGCCCGATTGCTCTCTTCGGGTCAAAGAGCATTTGCAAAAGTTCGCGGCGCTGAGAAGCAGTGAGCTGCGAGATCAGCTAGGCGGAGGAATCCGTGAGAGACGCGCCGAAGCCGTCAATCTGCTGATACTTTGCGGCATCGTCGACGATGATGGTGAGCCCCTCGGCTCGGGATGCCCCGAAGTAAAGTGGAAGTCTGTCCTGCAGCGATTCGTGTAGGTCTTCCGAGGATTCGACGACGTTAATGCGGAGGGAATTGCCGCTTTGGGCCTGAGAGGCAGCATCTCCTGCCCTTCCGGTGCGGCTAAAAAATACAAATGCCAGCATGGTGCAAAAAACGGAGCGAGAAATCGTTGGGAGCTTTCATTTTTCGAAATGTCCCATGAATGCCCAGCTTATTGCGGATTCTGCGGCGAGGGGCGAGGTTGGGCAGCATCGGAATTCTGCTGGACTTCGAATCGTTTCAGCGACTTTTGCGAATTCTCCGACTCTTCGTCCTTGAGCTTTTGGAACGTGGCCATGGCCTTTTGCGCTTCCTCCGTTCGATGGAGTCGCCGGTAGACGATTCCTAGCTGATACCAGGACTGCTCGACGACCTCGGGGTCCGATCCGGCGGCGGAAGTGGCGCGCTCCAAGTGCTGGGCGGCAGCGGCGTCATTTCCGAGAAGCATTTCGGCCCTGCCCAAGTTGTACTCTGAATGTCGCAAGTCCGGCTTCACGCGCAACGCGCCTTCGATTAATGATTTCCCCCGCGCGGGGTTGCCCATCTCAATGGCAATGACACCCAGTTTGTATTGCGCAGAGATGTTCTCTGGATCGATCTCGAGTTCTCTAAGATAGGCCTGCTCAGCTTCCGGCAACTTGCCCGCCAAGCGATATTCCGTGCCTAACTCCTCATGTAGCCGGGGTTCGTTTGGAGTCAGTTTGATCGCCGCCTCATATTCGGCTATGGCGTCCATATGGCGTTCCGCACTGGCGTTTGCCTCCGCCAGAAGCTCCCGAACCCGCCACGATTTCGGGTCTGCCCTGAACATCCGCGCGTAACTGTCATTGGAGACGAAAAGATGCGCCCGGCCGCGATGGTAAAGTATGTCAACGTTCTCAGGCGACAATTTTGCCGCCACGTCCAGTGCCTCTGCGGCGTCCTGTCCGTTTCCTTTCTCAAGCTCGACCACCCCCAGCCACATCCAGACGTTAGCGTCCTTGGGGTAGGCGGCGGTTTCCTTTCGCAAGGCCACGATCGCGGCATCCAGCAGGTTCGAGCGGAATTCCGCCACGCCGAGAAAGAGATTTGCCCCTCGCAAGCGCGGTTTCAACTCGAGCGCCCTCTGAAAACTTGCAATCGCGTCGCCGTGGCGGCGCTGTTCTTCACGAACCAGTCCGAGATTCAAATAGGCCTCGGCGAACCGAGGGGCGTCCTTCACGATTGACGCGAAGCCGTCACCCGCCTGATCCAGATCACCAGCACGCATGGCTTGCGTAGCCTGTTGAAACCGTTCCGTGATCGCAGGGCTCAGCTGTGCCGTTTGACTGCGGGCAACCACCAAAGGGGCGAGCAAAAGCAAAACTAGGCAGACAACGGATGACGTGCGCGGAACAAGTCGAGAAAGAATGTGTGAGTCACACGAAAAATGACTAGGAATGGTTTGCGTCCAGCTCACAGCTTGATGGTACACCATCGAACGAAAACGATAGCATTTGCAACCCTCCCCCAAAAGCCCTCCTGCCGAGGTGTGGAGCGGCGGGAGGAGAGGATTTCGGTGAAGTGTGCCAAGACTCAGAACTGGTAGCGCAACGTGAGTTGAATCTGGCGAACCGGGCTTACAACGTTATAGCTACCACCCCCGGAAACGCCAAAGGTACTGTCTCCAATGTATCCATCACGCGTGCCAAAAACATGGCGGTTAAAAGCGTTTGGAATGTCAACCTTAAAGACGATGGACTGATTTTCACGTATGGTTGTGCGTTTCAGGATGGCAAAGTCCTCGTTGAAGTAACGCTGACTTCGAACGTTGCCCAGGATTAATGGAGCGTCACCATAGACGTACCCGCGCTGGGCCACCAGAGCAGCAGCGTTGGGATCCATGAAGGCAGCACAGTTGAAGAAGTTGTTGGTGCTGTTCGCGGTAAAGGTGCCGTTGGCCTGTTCGGTGCAGCCGCTATTGGCGAGGAAGGGGTTAAACGAGCCATGGTTGGGAGCCAAGAGCGGTTGCCCTGGAACGAGGCTATTACGGAATGCTCCGTCCGTGAAGGGAGCCGAAGAAACGTTGTAGTTGTTCAAGACGGTTGGAGTTCCGCTCTGATACCTCTGCACGCCTCCGATTTGCCAACCTCCCAGAACTTTGCTGGCAACGCCGTGATTCAGATATTTTTTCCCGGGTCCGGCAGGCAGTTCGTAGATGTAACTGAGAACCAGCATGTGGGGCGTGTCTTGAAAACTGGGCGCTTTCTGAGTTTTGGGGTTAAACGGATCCTGAGCCGCGAACTCGTTGGACTGGAACCCCGAAAATACGGGGACGGCGCTGTCCGCATTCGTCAGGGTCTTTGAGAAGGTGTAAGAGGCCAAGAGGTTCAGACCATTGCGGAAGCGGCGTTCGAGTTTTGCCTGGAAGGCGTTGTAGGTGGAAACACCCAGATTTTCCAGACACGAGCACATATTGTTGTTGCTGCCGCCAATATCGAGATACTGAGGAAAGGGGCGAAGCAACTGGCCAACCAAGGCGTTGGAGCCATAAAGCGGGACGAACCAGCTCGGAACCGTTACTCCCAAGTTGGCCAGCACCGCTTGGCCAGCGGGAGAACTGACGGAGTCCGTGAGCGCAGTGCCGAGGTTGTAATATTTCGCGTTGAGGGCATTGACCTGAGCAATGTTCGTATGAAGATAGTCTCCCTTGACGCCCACGTAGCCCAAGCTCAGGATCAGATCTGGCGCCAGTTGTTTCTGTACCTCCAAACTCCAATTCTGCGTCCTGGCTGGGCGCCCATAACTAGGTGCTATGTACCCGACATTGTTCCCATTCAGTCGGGCGGGGTCGGTGCTATTCACCGGAGGCGCGAAATTGGGGAACCCGGCAGAGAACGATTGAACGGGAGTAAACTGATCCTGAGAGGTAAAGGTCGGTTGAACGACATTACCGTTGCTGAATTGAATCGTGCCAGTCGGGAGGTCATCATAGAAGAGGGCGGCATAGTAAATGGCATACCCTCCCCGGACAACAATATTGCGAATGTGCCCGAACAATTCAGTCGGAGCATACGCAAAACCGACTCGCGGGCCAAAATCTTTGTAGTAGGTTTGGCCCTGATTGGACGCAGAACCGTAGACGAGTGCTCCGGTCTCCCCGGGAGCTCCCGGATTGGGGACATTCAAATTCAAGCTCGACTGGTCTCCGTGGTCTTCGTGGCGAGGCGTATCAACATCATAACGAAGTCCGAGATTTAGCGTGAGGTCGCGGCGTAGCTTGAAGTCGTCTTGGACGTAAGCCGCATAATAGTTTGAGCTCAGCCGGGGATTGGCCAAGGTATCAGACAACTGTTCCTGGTTGGGCAGACCGAGAAGGAAGCTGGCAAACGGATCGCCGGTGGAAGTGTTATTGGGAGCGAAGGCCGTTTGATAATTGTAAAATTGGTAGTTCGGGGAGGTATCGCCAAGGGCGATGAAGGAATACTGGTATGCTCTCCATTCAAACCCAAAATCGAAGGAGTGGCGGCCTCTGATCCAACGGAGATTCTCTGCAGTGACGAGACTGTTAGGCACGTGGCCGTTGAAGCTTTCCGTGCTGAAGCCCTGGTACCCAACTCCGAGGGGACTGCCGTTGAAACTGATTTGGGGGAATACCAAGCCGTGAGCATTGCCGATTCCTAAGGCGGAGGGCCAATCGGTACCATTCACGCTGTCTGCCTTACTCAGATTGTTGAGGCGGTTGAAGCCGATAGTGAGAGTATTGAGCAAGTTCGGTGCAATCGTGTAATCCCACCCGCCGCGGAGATAGTGCGTAAAGTTGGAATTGAAAAAGTTAGGGTTCAAAACTCCCGGCAGAGTGTCCCCCCCGGCCGGAGTTTCCTGGTCGCGGCTGCTGTAGGAAAAGAAGAATTTGTTCTTCGTTCCCCAATTCTCGTCGATCCGGAAGCTCATGGTGGTATCGCGTTCTTGCTCGCTGGAGCGAAAAACGAAGTTGTTCGACAGACCATTGTTCGTGCCTGGCAGGTTGGGAGTCACCGTCAGATAACTGAGAATCTTTTTTGCGACGGGATCAAACATGCTTGTAGGGATAATATTCCCGGGGAATGCGACGCGGCCACCTACGTAACCCGTCGGGCAAGATGTGGTCAGGGGATTAAAAATCTGGCCCGTTAGAACCGGGGTGTTGTCACAGGGGTTGAGCACAGGCTGGCCGTTGTTCACCAAAGGCGCACCGAGAAGTGCGGAGAAATTGCCATTTTGAATCTCTGTCGGCGTAGGCAGGGTGGTCAAACTGGTCGTGCCGGGATTGTTGCGATACTGCTCCCAAGAAAAGAAGAAAAACGTTTTCTGGCGGCCATCATACAGCTTGGGAATGCGGACAGGGCCGCCTAGGCTACCGCCGAAGTCATTTTGATGATCCGGCGGCCGCTGATTTGTCGCTCTACAGGAGGCAGTCGTACACTGCGCCAAATGGAAATTGTTGTCCCACGAGTTGGCATCAAGCGCTGTGTTGCGGAATAGATCGAAGGCGGTGCCGTGGTAGTCATTTGTTCCAGACTTGGTGGCGAAGCTTTCGATGCCCCCGGAAGTCCTGCCATACTCAGCGCTGAAAGTGGAAGTGAGAACTTTAAATTCGCTCAATACTTCGACGGACGGCGCAGTCTGATCGAATGCGGAACCACTGTCGGAGCGCGTCGTGCTCACTCCATCCAGCAAGACTTCGGTGCCGAAGTTCTGCCCGCCGCTCAATTTCGATTCAAAAATGCCAGAGGAGGTGCTGCCATTTTGGTTGGTGCCCGGTCCCTGGGTCCCTGGAGCCAGAAAGACAAAGGTTTCCGGTGAGCGGAGAAAGCTTTGGCCGGAACTGTTCAAAGACAAGGGCAATTCCAAGATTTCTTTGGACCCAATCACCGTGCCCATTTCGGACGTTTCCGTCTGAATACGCGGTGCATCGGCCAAAACCGTCACGGTTTCCTTTAGGTCGCCCGGTTGCAATGTAATGTCCAGCGAAGAAGTGGAATTGATTTGTACTTCGACGCCCGTCAAAGTGGAAACCTTGAAGCCCTTTGCAGTGACGGTGATGTCGTAGTGTCCCAAAACAAGGTCCGAAAAACGGTAGGCGCCCGTAGCGGTGGAAACCGTGGTGTAGACGCCGTGAGTCTCGACACCCGTGGCCTGGACTTGCGCGTCGGCGACAGCTCCGCCCGAGCTATCTAGAATGGAACCCGCAATAGCTCCATTGTTCGTCTGCGCTCGAGCCGTTATTCCGGAGAATGTAAGAAAAAGGCTAAAGGAAAGAAACCTCAGCAAGGACAGATTAAATTGCATTCCCCCCCCAAACTGCACCGATCGCCAAACAAACGCCTCCACCTCACCCCGACCGAATCTCAAACAGCTGTTCGCCTTCCGCGAACCATTGAAATTCCCGCTGTCCGTCACATCACCGGCAAAAACGCCGATGAGGCCCTTTATGGAATCGGTTTCAGAAAACGGTTGCTTGCTACTTCCTTTATCAATGCTGCCCGAGACTTGTCAAGTTCTTTTTAATTTCTGAATCTTGTTTCTCGATGCTCGTAGTCTGCGCTCCCAAATCATGATAGGTTGGGCGCGCGCGTGACCATCGTCGGGGGAAGCACTCCAGCGCTGCCCATCGCCTGGACAGGATTGCTCCCGCAGCGTCACCTTGGCAGCAGAGACTATTTTCGCGGAGGAAAAGACATGGGCCACACAATGAGGGAAGTGGCCAAACGCGCCGGAGTCTCTCCCGCTACGGTCTCCCGCGTCCTCAACAAGACCCCCTACATCTCAGTGGAAACCGAGAGGCGCGTTTTAGAAGTCGTCGGGCAAATGAAATACTTCAAGAATGTACATGCCAGGCGGTTGGCCACCGGCCGGAGCGATTTGTTCGGGCTGGTGATTTCGGAGATCGCCAACCCGTATTTCCCCGAAATCATTCGTGGATTCCAGGCTGCCGCCTGGGATCGCGGTTTTGATGTCCTTCTTTGCAACACCCAATATGACCTGGCCCGGACGAAATCCATCATGCGCAAGCTGATCGAAAGTGACGTCCGCGGAGTCGCGGTGATGACCTCTTCGATCGACAAGAGCACGGCTTCGGAACTCATCGGGGCGGGAATTGGCGTGGTGTTCTGCAACGTGAGCCCGGCCGAGAAGCTGGTGAGCACCATTTCGATAGACTATCAGCGGGGTATCGAGCAGGCCATCGAGCATATTGTAGGACTCGGTCACCGCCGCACCGCGGTCATTGCTGGACCGGACGACAACCGGACGGCCATTACAATCAAGGACGCGCTGGTTGCCGGATTGGAAAAGAGAGACCGTAACCCATTAAAAGTGATCAGCAGTAACTACCGCATCGATGCTGGAGCCTCAGCCGTACGTGCCATTCTTTCAATGCCGGATAAGCCCACGGCGATCTTCTGCGGCAGCGACCTTATCGCCCTGGGCGCCATGAGCGCTCTCGAGGAGGCGGGTGCGGGGATTCCAGAAGACATCTCCGTTATCGGCATCGACGACATCTCCTTTGCTTTCCTGGCCCGCCCGCCGCTGACCACCATCCGAGTTCCCCGCGAGCGGGTGGGGACGACCGCCTTCGAGGCATTGGATAGGATGCTGAAGCTGAAACGGCGAAAAGGTGCGGACTACTATTTGGAGACAGAACTCGTCGTTCGCAGGTCGACCACGACTGCTCGGTAGAGTCGTGTTAAACGTAGATACAAGAGGGCGGCAATGAGGAGAGCCGGGCCAGATTGGGTCCGGCGCAAGATCGGTCCACAAATTGGTCTGCCACAAAGGAAAAATGCAGAAAACTAGTCCAGCCACCTTCCTTCTGAGGGAGTTAAGATCTATTTGTCAGCAGCAGGTTTCCAGAGTTTAAGAGAAAAAGGACTTGACGGCGATGAGAGCGAGAACATACAAGGGGAGCGTGAAACCGGTTTCAGCAGGCGGTTTCAGGACCTTCCAGATTTCGCAGGTGTACTCCGAGCGAGTTGCATCGACCTCATGACCTAACGCCAAAGGAGTTTGCGGTATGACTAAGTCTAATTACTCGCGCCGTGAGTTCTTGCAGAGCAGTGCAGGAATAGCTGGCGCTTCTCTTGTCGGCGGCTCCATTCTGCTGGAGCCCGATCCGTTGGTCGCTTTGTCTCGGTTGACTAGCGCCAGTGACAGAGTTCGCTTCGGGATTGTAGGAGTCGGCATGGAGGGCACCGGACTACTGACAACTGCGATTCAGCTACCCGGGGTAGAGTGCGCGGCTGCCTGTGATCTCTACGATGGCCGCCACGAACTGGCGCGAGAAATTGTCGGAAAACCTATTAAGACGACGCGACGCTATAAAGAGTTGCTCGACGACAAAGAAATCGACGCCATCATCATTGCCGTTCCCGACCACTGGCACAAACAGGTCGTTGTGGACGCCGTGGGCGCAGGCAAAGATGTGTATTGCGAAAAGCCTATGTCGCACAGTGCCGCGGACGGCGTGGCGATGGTCGCAGCCGCAAAAAAGACAGATCGCATCGTGCAGATCGGCGCGCAAAGGACCAGTTCCGTTTTGTGTGCCAAAGCCAAAGAACTTTTCTCGGGCGGGGCCATTGGGGAACTTAGCCTGGTGGAAGGAAGTTTGGGCAGAAACGATCCCACCGGAGCGTGGGAATATCCACCACCTGCGGATTTGTCCCCTGAAAATCTGGATTGGGACACCTGGCTGGGCAGCGCACCGAAAAAACCGTTTGATCCGTATCTCTTTGCGCGTTGGCGATGCTGGAAAGAATATGGCACGGGATTAGCGGGCGACTTACTGGTTCATTTGCTCAGTGGGATGCAGTTCGTATTGGGAATCAACGAAGCTCCCAAAAAGGCATCGGCGTTTGGTGGAATCTACCGTTGGAAAGATGGGCGCAACACCCCAGACGTGCATCCCGTTCTTTTCGAATACGCAAACACCCCGGTGTACATGCGTTTGACTTTGGGAACGGAAACTGCGGAGGTCACGCGCTTCATGGGTTCCAAGGGCATCATCGAGCTCACTGAGTTTGGACTTAGCTACACTCCGCAGCCCGGTATCGACATGGCTCCAAGCTACTATTGTTACGGACTGCCCGCCCGTTTGAGGGAACCGTACTTCAAGCAATGGCATGCGGACCATGATCCGAAGCCCGGCCATGAGCCTGCTTTCGAAACGCAAAGTTACAAGGGCAACGATTATGATGATCTGAAACCGCATCTCTGGAATTTTTTCGAGGCTGTCAGGTCGCGGAAGCCAGTTGTGCAAGACATCGTATTCGGCCACCACGCAGCGCTCGGTTGTCACATGGCGAACGAGTCGTATTACCGAAAAAGCCCGGTGTATTGGGACGAAGCTTCGCAGACGATTAAGTCTTAATCATTGCCTCGCGGCCCACGGAAGGAAACTCGTTTCTATGAAAATTCATCGGATGATTTTCGTACTGGCAGCTACTTTGACCTTGTTCGCGGCGCGAAATTTGTTTGCTGCAAAACCCGGAAAGGATTTCTCCGCCGCACCGGCTGATTCCGACGCGGCGTTTCTCGGTCGCTGGGATTTAACGCTGAAATCTGCGGATCGCCAATATCCATCCTGGCTGCAACTTAGCGAAGAGAATGGACAATTGAAAGCGCAGATGGTCGGTCGTTGGGGAAATGCACGGCCGCTTCCGAAAGTCGAACTTTCGAATGGTCACCTCACTTTTGTTTCTCCCAAGGACGAAGAAGCGTTACCGCAAGATATGGTTTTTGAAGGAACCCTCAGCGGGGCGACGTTATCGGGGACGGTTACCGGGCCGAAAGACGGTCCCTGGCACTGGACTGGCCAGAAGGCTCCTGCCCTAAAAGCAAAAAGCGAAAAGTGGGACAAATCCATTCCGCTCTTCAACGGAAAAAATTTAACTGGATGGCAGATGAAGGGTGAGGGCGCCACAAAATGGACCGTAGAAAACGGCAATCTGATCAGCCCCGGGAATGGTCCTGAGCTGATTAATGATTCCAAATTCCAAGATTTCAAACTGCACGTCGAATTTAATTGCGGGCCGACATCCAACAGTGGCGTTTATTTGCGTGGGCGCTACGAAGTGCAGATAGAGACCGATTCGGCCGAGGAACCACCGAGCCATCATACCGGTGGCGTTTACGGTTTTCTAGCTCCTTCGCCGGAATTGCCCCGCAAGCCCGGAGAGTGGCAGACATTTGATATCACGCTGGTCGGGCGATGGATCACTGTAGTGCAAAACGGCCAAACGATCATCGATAACAAGGAAATTCCGGGCATCACCGGCGGCGCGCTGGACAGTCACGAAGAATTGCCCGGCCCCGTCTACCTGCAAGGAAGCGAAAAAGGCCACGTACTCTTTCGCAGTATTGTCATCACGCCGGCTGCCAAGTAGCGAGCATCCACATGGCACGAACGAAACGATGACTCACTTCTTGCGGGACATTCTTCGCCAACCGAAAGAGTTACAGCGGACCATCGAATTTCTCTTGGGAAGCGGAGCTGGTGCTCTGGAGGCTGCAAAGAATTCCATCCTCAGCGCTCGCCATGTTTATTTGACTGGTATCGGCAGCAGCTGGCACGCGGCGTTAACTGCCGGCCCGCTATTTTTCGCTGCCGGTCATCCCATCTACATGCTTGATGCGGCGGAGTTGTTAGAATTCGCCACGATTCCATCGGACTCTACAGTTGTCATAATTTCGCGGAGCGGGCGCAGCATTGAAATTGTCAATTTGCTCGCCAAAGTTCGCGGTCGCGATGTGACCGTCGTAGGCGTTACGAATTCCCAGGATGGACCGCTAGCTCGCGAAGCTCAAATTTCCATCGTGGTTCCAGTCGAGTTGGATCATGCAATTTCGGTGAACACGTATTCCACGCTGGCGCTCGCAGCTGGAATTCTCGCCAGTGCCGTGGCCGGTTCCTTGGACGCGACTCTCGCAAGGTCACTCTCACGTGCAATCGAAAGAATTGAGCCGGCGTTTGCTGACTGGCAGACACAGATCGAAACCACGCAATGGCTGTCTTCGGGGTCCGTTTATTATTTCCTGGCACGTGGTTCCAATATGGGTAGTTGCCAGGAAGCGCGGCTCCTTTGGGAGGAAGGAGTGAAATCGCCTGCAACAGCGATGAACACGGGCAGTTTCAGGCACGGTCCGCAAGAAATGGTAAGCAAAGGCACACGATTGGGCGTGTGGATCGATGCAAAGCATAGCCGTGAACAAGATCTGGCGGTAGCTCGCGATCTGCGACGACTGGGAGCTTCCGTAATGGTGCTTGGCCAAGAGCTACCACCGGATGCTGGAGACCTGGTATTGCAACTCCCGCCAGTGCCTCCCGCGTGGCAATTTCTGATCGATATTATCCCGGCGCAACTCTCCGCTGAACGGTTGTCTCGCATGTCAGGAGTTGATTGTGATTCCTTTCGCTACTGCTCGTTTATTGTTGAGGATGAATATGGGTTGCTGCGTGACGATGCCAAGAAGCCAAGCCGGTAGCGGCATGTACTCGGAACCGAACTACACAGCATGCGAGGAAAATCGTGGTCGGTGCGGTTGACATTGGGGGAACAAAAATAGCGGTCGGGATGGTCGATGACTCCGGCAAACTATTATCCAGGCTGGAATGTCCCACCGATGCGCATCTTGGTTACGCAGTGGGACTCGAGCGCATCACTCGCATGCTGCGAGAAAGTGCACGCGATGCCAATGTGGATATTTCAGGCATTGGAATTGGATCAACCGGCATGGTGTATCCGGTAAGTGGCATGTTTGGAGATGTCGATTTTCTGCCGGGATGGAAAGGCTTCAACCCGGTGGAAGATTTGTCGCGAGCATTCCAGGTGAAAGCGGCCCTGGAAAACGATGCGGACGCGTCGGCACTGGGTGAAGCAAGCTGGGGCGCGGGAAAAGGCAAGTCGCGATTGATTTATTTGACGATCGGAACGGGTATTGGAGGAGGGATCATACTGGATGGACAGATTTATCGGGGGGCGGACATGTCCCATCCGGAAATTGGTCACCACGTTATCGAGACATCTGGGCCACTCTGTTCCTGTGGCTTCCGCGGATGTTGGGAATCTTTGGCGACTGGTCCGGCGCTGGCTGCGTGGTTTAAAGAGCACACTACGAAAGATCAAGGTTATCCCGCAAATGTCACGGCAAAACAAATCTGTGAACTTGCGCAGCAGGGCGACGAATTTGCGCTGCAGGCCGTGGAACACGAAGCCTATTACCTTGGACTAGGATTGGCCAATCTGATCAATCTTTTCGTCCCGGAGATGATCGTTTTGGGTGGCAGCGTGATGAGTAGCGCGGCTCTTTTTCTTGATGGCATTCGCAAAGTAATTCGCCAAGGTTGCCGCTTCGTTCCATTTGAGAGAACAGAGTTGGCGCTGGCTTCGCTCGGTGAAAATGCCAATCTGATCGGCGCAGCGCGAGTCTGGCACCATCGGTACGGTCAAGGCCGGCATCGACTTACTAATTAGCTTGTTCGCAGCAAAAATTCGCTCAGTTTCCGTAAAGTGGGAGAGAAATCCAAACGATGGCTAGAAGCCACTATACCGTAAGCCTTGTCTTCCTGACTTTTTTCCTGATTTCGTTGCTGACGAATATCCTTGGTCCCATCGTTCCCGACATTATCAGTAGCTTTCGGGTGAGCCTCACCGCCGCGGGCTTTCTGGCTTTCGCGTTTTTCATTGCCTACGGGGTGATATCCATTCCCGCCGGTTTTTTGGTGGAGCGCTTCAGGGAAAAACCCGTGATGGTAGCGGCGTTCCTGGCCGGCACTGTGGGATCGCTAAGTTTCGCGCTTTTCCCTGGATATCGGGTGGCCATAGCGTCCTACTTCACAATTGGCGCCGGGATGGCCGTTCTACAAGTGGCCGTCAACCCCTTGTTGCGCGTGGCTGGAGGAGAAGAAAATTACGCATTTAATTCCACTTTGGCGCAACTGATTTTCGGAAGTGCGTCGTTCATCAGCCCACGAATTTATTCTTATTTGGTGTTGCACCTGAAAGATTCTTTAGCCGGCGACAACATTCTCTTACGGGTGTTGCGAAAGCTGACGCCACAAGAATTGCCGTGGGCGTCCATCTACTGGATTTTCGCTATTTCTGCATTCGCGATGGTAATCGTTTTGTTATTTTCGAGATTCCCTCAGGTTCAGTACACCGCCGAAGAACGCGTAGGTTCTTTGGACATGTACCGAAATTTAGCGAGACAGCGGGTAGTGTGGCTTTACTTCGTAGCGATGTTCGCCTATGTGGGTTGTGAACAAGGAACGGCCGACTGGATATCGAGCTTTCTGTCGCAGTATCACGGTTTTGATCCGCACACTGCGGGAGCAGCGGCGGTTTCGTGGTTCTGGGGTTTGCTAACGGCTGGTTGCCTGATGGGGATGTTACTGCTCAAAATCTTCGATAGTCGCAAAGTGTTGATCGGCGCAGGCGTGGGAGCGCTTTTCAGTTTATCCGCCGCATTATTTGGGCCCGCGAAAATTTCCCTTATTGCGTTTCCCGTGGTGGGTTTGTTTGCTTCGGTGATGTGGCCCATCGTGGTGTCGCTGGCACTTAATTCCGTTGCGGAGTATCACGGTTCGTTCTCCGGAATTTTGGGGACCGGAATCATAGGTGGCGCGGTGGTGCCGGTGATTATTGGCAGCATTGGAGACTACGCCGGGTTGCGCGTGGGGCTGGCATTTCTATACATCACGTTTGGATTTGTTCTCAGCGTGGGCTTCTGGGCGCGTCCGATAATCAGCAATGCCACGATTAGTTTGAAGAAAGCGTCTGATGAAATGCCCGCTTGATGGAACGACATTTCCGCGGAATAACTTACTGTTACGGGCGCCCTTAGTTTCTGCGGCCTTCCGACGCCAGCACCAGCAGTTGCCGATCGAATTTTCTGAATTGTGCCACATCTCTTATGTAATCGGCGAATCCGGGCATTACCTCCCGCGCCAGCGCGTTAGTTTGCTCTCGGGCTTGGCGCGCAGACTCCATTAACAATTCGTAGTCTTCGATGCCTTCTCTCATTATTTCCAGACGCAACGACGCGAAGACGCCGTCGTGGTCTGGATCGGGGTACACGATCGCATCATCACCGGCCGGCAGACGGAACCCGTTTCCCCAATCTGGCTGAACGTTGTCGAACGGCCGGTCCGTCCAGAAATTTCCGCCCCAGTGCAGATAACCGGTAAGTCCATACCGATAGTCCACCCATGGCAGAAGTCGAACCTTGAGCGACGGAAAATCGATAAAGCGATTGAGGTATTTGCCACGCGGATCGAGGCATATGTAGTACCAACTTTGTCCGCCACGCGCCTGATGCGCTGCGATGGCATTCAACTGATCATCGAAGGTGCCCAGTTTGGGAACCCAGATGGTGGTCTCTTCTTCAGCCGGAATATCTTCCTGCAGACTAATGGCGTCGAGCGTTGGCACTCCGGGTAATTCTTCACTGACAATGTGAACAACGCGACGGTAGACCGGCATCTCCGCCCCGTGCGGTTCGTCATGTACATGCTGAACGTACCGGCCGAGCCAACCTTTTTGCTTCAAGTGACTCAGAAGTTGACGTAAAAACACTCGGAGATTTTGTGTTGCCCGCGGATCGTCACCGGGAAGTTCTTTTCTGACAATTTGCCCGTTCTCGATCAGGTCCGTAGGAATCACGTACGGGGAGTCATATCCGCCGCCAAGCCGACTACATAAATGACCGCCCTCGATCATGCGCGCTATGCCCGCACGGTCAAAGATACCGATCCATCGATCGAACTGGGCAAAATCGTAGCGCACCGCGCCATCCACCAGTTGCGCTTTAGCTAGCGTGCGGACCGGAACAAAGATTACGTTTTGTTTGTACTGCGCCATGGTCCGCCCGATATTCTCGAGAATTTTCCAGTAGCGATCCGGGTCGGTCTTTAGCTGGGGGTAGTGTTTTTCCATCAGCTCGTGTTCAAACCATAGCCAATTCGTAACCCACAACTTCTGCTCTTTCGGAACTGTTGCAGGGAAAACCTCGACGTGAAATGGCAATGTTAATTTCTGCTTACCTGAATTCAGCACGACGATGCCGTGATAAATCCCTGGCTGCATCTCCGCAGGCGTGAACACAGAAATCCATAAGGTTTCGGTGCGCGAAGGCTGCAGTGAAATTTCCTTTTCCACTGGAAACAAGGGATCCGGGTAGGGGCCGAGCTCCGAACGTACCACTTCATTCAGTGGCGTATCTGTTGGATGCGAGCGGACCGTCACCGTTCCGACGCGATAAGTGCTAACGCTAAGAGCTGCGTTTTCCAAACGCGGAGCAGTTATATGGACGCTCACCTCATGCGGTGATTCGGAGCGCAGCGCAACTTGCAGACTGGCGTGTCCATTGCGTGCTGACACCAGACCAAATTCTGGCTCAGACGTCACAGCCGGACTGTCCGGAAATACTTTTACCAGCGAGTCGACGAACCAGGCATAAAGCCTTTCGGGCTGTTCGACATGTAGCGACAACGGGAAAAATAAAATGAATAAAAGAGGAATTCTCATGGTGGCCGTTGCTCGAGTTCCGTCGTAACTTTGCGTCGGGCTCAACTAGCGCGAGAACAATTGCACGCCTTAAGGTTTCCAGTTCCGGGTATACACGGAAAAACCACCAGGCCGCAATACATCAAATTTGACACCTTGCGGCACCACCGGTTCGCTGAAAGTAAGAGCAATCGTAATTTCTGCACCCGAGTCGATTTCCGGAAGCACTACTTCCTTCTGCTCGACTGGAATATTGCCCTGACCATATATAATTCCTTTGAGTTTGTAGCCCCGCAGCGTATACATCGGAACGTCGTGGCGGGTTTTTATTTTTAGCTGGAAGGCATTCAAGCGGTTCTCCACCGTGAGGGATTCAACCGGACTGGACTGCTCGCGTAGCACTTCGTAAGACCTTTTTCTGTCGCCAAAGACAGTAACGACTCCGTGTACACGTTGCTTTAAAGCGCCAGTGCCGCGATCGCCGACGTGAGTGCGGTAATCGTTGTAGCAAAAGAAAATTGTGCCGGCCACAAAATCTCTCGAGCGAATCACCGCGTCGTGGGATCGAAGAATTTCGATGCGGTGATCGTCACCTTCGGGTCGATCCTCGGTACATGCGCAATATCCATACTCGGAAATAACCACCGGTTTTTCAGGGAAGGCAGCGTGCAGACGATCCAGATGCTTGGCCAGTTCTTCGGCAGAACCGGGAGCCCAGCTTCCGAAATATTCATTGGTCTCGATCAAATCCATCAGTCCAACGGCGTCCCGTTCCGGAGTTTCGTTCAGGGAGTTCGACGCGTAGGAATAGAGCCGGTGCGGATCCAACTTTTTTGCTTCTTCCAACATATGTTTTGCGAACTGGTAGGCCGGGGGGTTTTGCCCTCCAATCTCATTGCAAAGACCCCAGGCGAAAATGCATGGGTGATTACGGTCCCGTGTGATCATTTCCCTCAACTGTTCGAGGCCATTTTGCAGGATATCGGCATCAGGTTCGGGCCCCATTCCGGCAAACGTGTCGTATCCCCAAGCCGGGATTTGGGACTGCATCAGGATGCCATGCCGGTCACAATAGTCCAGCACGCGTTTATCCTGCGGCCAATGGACACGCGAAAAAACACAATTCAAGTTTTTTACGTCGTCATGGTCGTGGGTAATCCACTCGTTGGGTTCGGCCATTCCAAATTCCGGATTGCTCCCCGCCATGCGCTCAACGCCCATGAGCCGCACGCGTTCGCTATTTAAATAAAATGCGCTGCCTTTGGTCTCTAGTTTCCGAAACCCAAACGTTGTTGTCACTTGATGGTTCTCTTGCCCGCCGCTGATGGTGAAAATAAGCTGGTACAAGTTAGGCTGATCAAAATGCCACAACTTCACTTTAGGTAAAGTGGCCTCGAACTTCGATGTTTGCGCTGCGCCGCTGTTGACCGAAGTTACCGCCGCGTTCGAATCCTCCAGAACTGGCTGCCCAGTTTCATCGTCAATGACTTGAAACCTCGCGCTACCCACCCACGAATGTAAAGTTGTATTCTTGAGATGCGCTGTGATAGTTAACTTGCCGCTTCCGTTGGTCAGATCGGGTAATGATTCGACGTCAACATGTTCCACGAAAATCTTCGGCGTGATAAGTAGTTGCACTGGCCGATAGATACCGCCATCGTGTGCCCAGTCGCTGGAATGTCCGCGCGGAACCATGTGTTCGTCAAACGCGTTGTCAACCCGTACGGCGATGATGTTCGGTTGTCCCCATCGAAGCAGATGCGTGATGTCTACGACGAACGCGGTATAACCCTTGCGTACGTGCTCTCCGGCCAATTGTCCATTTAGCCAGATTTTGGAGGTATGAAATACCGCCTCGAATTCAATCCGCACCGCGGAATTTTTCCACTCCCTGGGTGCTTCGAAAGTTCGCCGATACCATGCGGTGCCGCGATAGTCCTCGAATCCCGGTTCGATTTGCCAAGTATGAGGGACGCGCACTGCGCGCCATGCAGTGGAATTATCGGTAACGTTCCAACGCTGCGGTTCACCGACATTTTCGGGGTCTGTTCGAAACCGCCACTGTCCGCACAGAGTTGCCGTCGCCGTTGGCGTTGCGGGAAAGTCCGTCGCTGTTCCACGCTCGGTGCGAGCACGTGGACCCAGGGTCCCTGCAGCCAGAATTCCGGCTTGAGTCAGGAATTTTCGGCGAGAGTGCACGGTGGTTGCCCATCCATCACAACGAGCGTAAGTTAATCAAATACGTTCGAAGGGAGTCAACGGCCTGCCAGAAAGCCCTCGGCGGAAGAGATGCGGCACATCTGGTGCCCTCTGGATGAGAATGACCCAAAGCGGGCGGCCAGATGTCACTCTCCAGCCTTAGTAGCTAAAGTTTCTATGATGGCAATATTTTGCAGCAACTCCTGAAGCAACCGTGCCGCTCTCTTAAATATTCGGGACCGTTGTACGAAAGCCAGACTTTCCCTGGACCACGATGCCGGCCAACCCAGACAGCCAGACCACAAGAGCAAGCGTCAACTGCGGGTCGTGCGTCTGTCCTAGAACAATCAGCGCCAGCTCGCTCCGGAAACCATGCAGAGCGACGATCGTCACGTGTCCGATGAAGAATACGATGAAGGTGCAAAGAGCCAAGAAATGCAGGCTCCGTGCGCCCTGCCGTCCATGAAAGATTTTGACATACCACGGGAAACGAGCAGCTACGGCTGGGGACATTGCCACTCCTGTCGCGATGCTAAATGGCGCGAGCAAGAAGATGACTACCGTGTAACTCAGCTGTTGTAATGCGTTATATCCTCCCGGGGTTTCCACTACGTGACAGCTCAGATAGCTAACCATAGCGTGCCATGCGTCCGGAACAATCTGCCAGGAAGTGGGGATCAGCCGTCGCCACTCGGGGGTGACGAATAGCATCACCACGTATGTCAAACCTGTCAGCAGCCACGCGAAATCCGCGAGAAAGTGCCAGTGCCGTCCGAGACCTAGATTTTCGTGACCTGGCAGGGCAATCGCGGACGGGAATGAGGTTTCCTCGTCACTCGCCGTCCAGAGTCGGTCGTCAGGTCGCTGTTTCTTCGTAAACTTGAGCCATTCGCTGCCCGGTGTACAGTGATCGTTCCAGTAAAGTCTCGGATGTGCGCTTAATATTTCGAAACCGCTCCGAACAAGAAGCGAGAGGAAAAAAAAATTGAAGAAGTGCGCCGCCCGTAGCCACAATGGATAATCAAAAGGCATCATTCATCACTCTTAAACCTTGGTTTTTCGGTTCTTCCGTAAACTCTCTGGAAAACGAACTAGGTGGACTCGCCCGCCGCCGCGATTTCGGATTGGGTACGTGATGCGATGACCCTGCACGCGTGCAAAAGGAATGAGCGAATGAACCTGGGAACGTTTCATGCTCATGATGTCGTCAACCTCAATTCCGCGTACAGTCAGCGCATCGGCGATGAGCGAACGGTGACAACGCCATGGAACCGCTTCCGCACACATGATCGTGCTCCGCTTCTGCCCGGCCAATTTCATCAATCGGTGCAACCCTAATTCGAAGTCTGAGGTCTGCATATAATCGGCAAAGCCTCGAAATGAGGCATTGCGCCAGCCCATGTTCGGGGAATCGCGGCGTGCATGGCGCAAGCCACCGAGCTTTCGCAAATGCACGTAGCCGATCCTCGCGGCCCGCAACTTTTTCGACAAGGTCGCCCGGTTGAACTGAGGGTTATGTCTCGATCGGGGGATGCTGCGTACGTCGATGACGCGCTTGACGCGGTGCGCCCGCAGAAGTTCTAGGAAGTCTTTCCATGTGCGGTTCGAATGCCCAATGGTCAAGACCGTGGGCATTTCTGGCGCTTTCATATAAATCAAGTCCTCCGGTCGCCTCGCTCACGTGCGGATCATCGTCAGCAGCGTCTTGAATCTACTGAAGGCCTTCACAGAGCGATTGGTTTGCTGGCATGAGAATCACTTCGTCTGCCGTCGCTTCGAATAGCGCATCAAGGTTCAGCTGATCCTTCTCCGTCTCTCGAATAACCGCAACACACGCAAGAAGAGCAGCTTCTCTATTTCTGTTTATCGCGGGTAGTCTTCTGCCGGCGTGTCTTCGCCTGTGCAACCTTTGTTTCTGGCGGCCACGAGAGCGTGAGCAGAAAGGCGCTGTCCTCTGAGGCCTCCACATCATGAGGCACGCACTGATCGAGAGCGAGCAAGTGCCCAACAGGGAGATCCACCACCTGCTCAGGCAGGTGAATCCGAATGTGGCCGTTAAGCGAGTGCACCGAGATTCTGCCCGCCGCCGTGTGCTCGTGCATGCGCGTATTCGCCTTCATAGCGATCAGCACAATGCGAAGATCTGGATACTTTACGAGCGTCTTCGAACTTCGTCCCGTGGGGTGCAGCCATGATTCATCCCGGTGCAGTTGGTCGAGTTCGCTGGCTAGGTTAAATTGGAGCACCGATCCGCTCAGAGTCCCATCAATAGACTCGTGCCCGACGGAGGGCGGCTGTGATTCCTTTCTACTCGGTTGTGCCATGTTGGTTCACCTCGTCTTCATCCTGATTAGCTGGCTCCACTGCGCGAGCTACGTGTCCCAAAGTTTCAACAGCGTCAGCGCGAACAACTACGTGTGCAGACTTCTCGGCTTTTGCAATCACCATTTCTGTTCTCCTAGCTTCGGATCAACGGCGAATAATCCAAGACGGTATCTTAGAGGCCGGGAAAAAGTGCTTCCGTGCAAAAAGGCACACATTTCAAGGTGGGTGACGAAGTGGCGACTACAGATGTGGATAGTAATACAGTAGCTTCCGTGACCCCCGTTTCTCCGCGAATGATTTTGTCGCAATTCAAGTGGTCTAAAAGAGTCTAGAAACCCTGGTTTGTGAGTGTGTTTGCTAGGCGCCGCCTAGAGAAAAGTTCCATCCCGCGCTGGCAGTTATCATTTCCAATTCGCCATCTCAGTTTCTTTCGTCGCACATTCGGTACACCAACTGGTGGACCAACCAGCAAGGCGGCTCGCGATGGCACTGCGATTTTGGCTGATATATAGGGTGTCTCGTCGAGGGCACAAGCGAACTAATCGGAGGCGGCGAGTCCAAGGTTTACTCTGTGTCGTCATGATTAAAATTAGTCAGTGCGCAGTGTCGGGACGCGGATGCATCGTAATTCAAGATGCACTTTCCGGCGCACTTTTATGTGATTGCGGAGCAGTTCACTCATTGAAATTGATGCTCAAGCGTGCGAGCGCTACGGTAATCCGCATAGCTGCAGATCCGGCAGCATCCGCGCTTTCGATCTTCCAATTGCACACATTTGCCACCGCGTCTCGCTAGGCGGCCGTGATTAGGAACGGTTTGCGCTTGCCGGCAAAGCGCGTGAGAATTAAAGATCTCGGGTCCTCTCACAAACGTGTTGACCAGAATCTGGTGCCCTGGAGCCGACTCGCGGCCTTCATTTTTTCGCGTCCACTGCTTTTTCTGTGATCGGTTTGGGATTATGCCAGCCACCGTCATCGGCAATTATCTGGTCAGCTTCAGCTGGGCCCCATGTGTTGGGTTCATACTCGTGGACCGGCGTCTCGTCGCCCAAAACTGGATCGACAACACTCCAGGCAGCTTCCACGCTGTCCTCACGAACGAACAGCATGGGGTCGCCTCGAAGCGCATCGCCGAGGAGGCGTTCATACGGAGTCATCTCGGAAACTTGCGCTTGGTGAAAGACCAGCTCGACTTGCTTGCCAACCATGGCTTCTCCGGACAACTTCGCCCGGGCGCCTAGGGAGATGGAGACATCGGGGCTGAGACGAAACCGAAAATAGTCTGCTTGGTCCTGCGCGCTGGCGTCGAAAACGGCCTGAGGCGGACGCTTGAGTTCAACCAATACCTCGGTCGCCGTGATAGGCATCTGTTTTCCGGCTCGAATATAGAATGGGATCCCCGCCCAGCGCCACGAGTCTATGTGCAACTTGACTGCCGAGAAGGTCTCTACCCGGGAATCCGGAGCGACCCCTTTCTCACTGTGGTACCCGCGGAACTGCCCGCGAACGACATCCGCAGTAGATAGCGGCCGCATGGCCCTGAAGGCTCGTTGCCTCTCATCTCGCAAGGCATCCGGGTCTCGACCGATCGGCGCCTCCATCGTGAGTAGGGCGACAACCTCTAACATGTGGTTCTGAACGACATCGCGGATCGCGCCCAGCTCTTCATAAAGTACTCCCCGCCCGCGGAGGCCAAAATCTTCAGCCATCGTGACCTGCACACTCTGGACATAGTTGCGGTTCCAAATGGGCTCGAGGAATGAGTTGGCGAAGCGGAAGTACAACAGGTTTTGAACTGGCTCTTTGCCAAGGTAATGGTCAATGCGAAAAATTGCTGATTCTGGAAAAGATTTAAGCAGTGTTCTATTCAGCGCCTGCGCCGAGGCAAGGTCACGGCCGAATGGTTTTTCAACAACCAGCCGTGCCCCTTTGTCGCATTCTGCGCTGGCCAGACCTTCAGCCACGGTCACAAACAAGTCTGGAGGTATGGCGAGGTAATAAAGCGGACGAGATGCCGCACCAAGCGCTTTTCGCAACTGGCGGAATGTCTCTGGTGAGCCGTAGTCTCCGCTTACATACTGCAGCCTCGCCGAAAGCACAGCAAACGCACGAGAGTCGACACTGCCATGCTTCTCGAGACTCTCCTGAGCACGAGCTCGAAGCTGGTTTAAGCTCCAGGAAGGCTTAGCCACCCCGATGATCGGCATATCAAAGTGTCCGTGAACGATCATGGCCTGAAGTGCAGGGAAGATTTGTTGGTACGCTAGATCTCCCGTGGCGCCAAAGAAAACAAATGCATCCGATTCCAAATTCTTCATTTTCAATCGTCCATTCTCATGCCTATGCCGTTACACCTTCCCATTGTCCTCCCAAGTCCTGCCTCATCGACGCGTGTTCGGGCAGTCAAATCGGGGGATGGGCTCAGATCCTAGTCATCCTTTCTTCGATGGTTTTGCCATCGTTTTCACCTCTCTCTTCATCCTGATTAACCGGTTCGAGCAGGCGTCCGGTAAACCTAACACTTGACATCGTCCTCGTTCACTTCAGCTTTCGCGAAAGTTTTTTTCATGGCAGGTTTCCTTGACGAAGCGCGGCTGAAGATTTTGGTTCCGTCTTTCGAGTGAAATCCACCCGTCGGCTAAAATCAATTCAGCTCCGCACTTGCCCCAATATTCTTCGTGAATGTCGCTTATCGCGGACCAATATATTATTACTTGTCCTTTGGAAAATTTTGATGCCACTGACTTCGTGGCTCTCCAGGGCGAGGGCTCCTAGGTGGCTTCGCTCCTGTTTGGCCAGCGTCGCGCAGATACGGAGCGTGCCCCTGATGGGACCCGCGAGACTTGCCACCGTAGGCATTTTCAGAATTGCTAGCCCTCGACCTAATGGCTATCGATGAGATTTTGCAGTTCTTCTCGAATCAAACGCAATTCGTCGGCGATCTCTTTAGCTATCTCGTCTTTCACATCGAACCCTTCATATTCTACATAGCTCAGACTCACAATTCCGTCTCCGGATGCGCCAAGGCCCGGCTTTCAACCCAGTGCATAAATTCAAAGGATGCTTTACCTGTCAACGTAGGTCGGGTCGAAGACGAAAATGAGGCATGTAGGCGAAAGTGACGAAGCGACAATCATTTGACAATCAATTGACAGTGTGCGGATACCTGAATGGGCTGTTGGCAGCTTTAGAAAGGATATCCTTATTTCAGCCAATTCACTTGTTCCGCGGGGGGCAGCAGCACGTGTGTGACGTTCTGATCGTTGGGGGTGGTGTAGCTGGTTCTTCGCTCGCCATTATGTTGGGCCGCAGAGGGTTCTCGGTACACCTATTCGAAAAGGCTCTATTTCCGAGAGAAAAACCCTGTGGCGAGGGCCTGATGCCGGCGGGCGTAGCTGTCTTACAACGCTGGGGTCTTGATGAACTTGTCGGCGGTTGCCATTTTTACGGAGTTCGATTTTATTTCGGCCCGGGGGCAACCACACCGACGGGTTACAAAACGTCTCGCTTCCAGTCGCCTAGGTCTGGGGCAACGCAGAAAAGTGCTTGACCAAGCATTGATCTCTAGCGCTGCCGCAACTCCCGGCGTTCAGGTGCACACAGGAGTTCCCGTGGACGGGCTGATTACGGAACGCGGCACGGTCAAGGGATTGCGAGTGACCGGCCAAGAATACCGCGCTCCGCTGGTGGTCGCAGCAGACGGAGCACAATCGACCATTCGCAAACAGCTCGGATTGGACGACGGCGTCAAGCGTGAACGCTTTGGCGTGCGTGCTCATTTCCGTTTGCGGGATGCACAAGCTCAAGTCCCTTGGGTTGAGGTGTTCATCGGAAATAAAATTGAAATATGCGCGACTCCACTACCGAACCGGGAAATCTCAATAGCTTTATTGGCCAAGGTCGGGACATTACGAGGTAACACCGCGACTTAATTTCTTAGTCTGTGCCACTCGTTTCCTGCTCTTGCTGATCGCCTCGAAGGGGCAAAGCAGATAACGCGGCTAATGGGTGCCACGCCGATTTCTGGTAATACCCGGCATGGCGCTACGCCCGGTGCAATACTGCTAGGGGACGCGGCTGGGTACGCTGATCCTGTTACAGGAACAGGTATGACTCAGGCGTTGATCACCGCGGAGCTGCTCGCCAAACATCTTGCGCGCCAAAAAAAAGTAGATGCCACTTGTTTGTGGTCATTCGAACAACAAAGTCGCGCCATTCTTGCCAAGTATAGAACCATGGCGCGGATTGCTCTGTGGCTCTCGCAAAAACCGAATCTGGCCCGACCAGTGTCGGGCGCAGTAGATCTCTGGTCTTCCCGCCGCGTGTTTAATGCCGGTGGACTCCGGGGCAAACCCGGATGAGGTGAATGATGAGGTCAATCTTAGTTGTAGCGGCAATGAGCTTGCTATGCGCGTTAGGCGTGAGCGCCCAACAGCGTAACATCGACACGCAGAAGTCCTCGTTAACGATTCGCGTTGGCAAAACGGGCGCGTTCTCAGCAGTGGGGCACGAGCACGAAATTCACGCGTCGATTCATAGCGGTACCGCTGACATCGGGGCGCATCTTGCAGTTGAAATACACGTGAATACGCGGGAACTGAAAGTGACGGACAAAGACGCTTCAGAGAAAGAACGGGCCGAAGTGCAGAAGACGATGCTGGGGCCGGAAGTACTCGATAGCGAAGGTCATCAGGAGATCGTCTTCAAGTCCACGAGGGCGGAATCTGTCGGCCAGGGACGGTGGACGTTGCACGGAAACCTCACCCTGCGTGGGCAGACGCGGCCAATTACGGTACAAGTGACACTAAAGGACTGGCGTTACACCGGTGAGGCCAAAGTGAAGCAGACTGATTTCGGCATCAAGCCTCCCGGAAAAGCGGGCGTCAAAGCCAAAGACGAAGTGACCATTGAGTTCGACGTGAGGCTGGCGTCGTAGGACGTAAGGGCAAAGCCGTCATTGATTGCTTCGGTTAGTGCGACGGTACACTAAGCGGACAACCTGCGAGAGAGTTTTTGTTGGCACGATCGGACGGTTGACTTGAAATGTCTACATGCCCTTCCGCGATTCTGCGACGCACTCCTATAGACGCGACCGAATTTGTGGATTGCTCCAAGAGAATCGGTGTCTATGGACTACGTAAGTTGGACAAATGGATTTCTATCGGCGAAAGCGCGAGCATCCAACAATCTCTTGAAAAACATTTAAATCGGGATAACGCATGTATCGTAAAGAACGCCCCTACGACTTTTGCATTCGAGCCCTGTCTTGAGAAGAAACGGGCGACGCGTCGAGAGGAGTCAGTTCAGGAGTTGACTCCCCTTTGCAAATAATGGGGGCCGAATGGGCCCTGGCCCGCGTTAAGCCATAACTTTGGTGACTATCTCAGATAATTGTTCACTACAGAAACATTCCGAAAAGAACTTGCCAAACTTGTTCGGGTTATGTGCGCGGTCTCCCCACTGCAAGCTGAACCAGCTACTTTCCTTTCTTAGCCTTTTCAGCCCTGAACTTCGCCCACCGCTCTTTTGTTAACTTTGAAATCTTCGCTCTCCCCGCCGCAGACATCGTTCGCTTGCGATGAACTCCTTTATGGCTGACAGGCTGTGCGCGACGTGGAGCGTAATGTGCACCATTCAGAGCGGCAATAGCTCCTTGTATCCCTTTCAACTGTTGCAGTAGCTTTGCTTGTTCCTGCTTCAAGGCCACCAGAATGTCCATAGATCCTCCGTCAATATTAAACACCTAGGTCGAACAACCCACAAGACGCATGCAGCTACTCACGTAGACGCGATCGACAATTGCGCAGATAACGGACGCATTTGAAGCTGACATCGGAGAGTTGCCTGAGCGCGCCTGGATCCCTTGCTTCGGAGGCAGGAGCTCCACGACGTCAGTCGGGTGAGGACGGTGGACCTTTGAATCACCGCTCCTTTTCTAACTTGCTTTGCTCTGTGGAGACGTCGATTCCCAGGATGTTTTCAGGTCTGACGCTCAATCTGGCAGATTGGAGTTCGTTCCATTTTCCATAATTTTCCAATTACTATGAATTTTGTTTTAGTTAAGTGCCGCCAGTTCAGCGTGTTAGGTTTGCTAGAGGAAGCTTGGGAAGCTCCTATACTGCCATTGTACGACGCCCGCTGATTCTTTCTGAGTTTACTCAGGAATTGATTTTGCGTACAGCAGATTTGTCGTCGTAATGCGGAATTTCAGATAAATGATTGGGGGATCGCTTCCCAACAGAATGCACCGGTGCGTAGTTGAGTACCCACTCATCTATGAGACCCTCTGTTGGGCATGTCCTAAGAGCAAAGACAGCGAAATGCAAATCCTAAACGCCCCAGCACGCCTCTTCACGGAGCGCTGCCTCGCGACCCCACGTACGAAATATCCAACCGTGACGGCGTTACCGACGGAACTCTTTTCACGTATTTTGAGACCGAAGATTAATTGATCAATCATCTCTACCGTGGAAGTGGTCAGGAATCAACAGCCAGGCGGCCGACGCGCTTGCTACAGACAAACCTGCGCAAATCAGCATAATGAGCCGGAATCCAAATATAAATGCATCTCGAACTGCTTCTCTGATCACGGCTTCGGTGCTTGGGTTGACGCCAGTCGGCACCTGAAGGCCGGCGAGTTTGATCTCGCCGGCCTGAATCTCGTGGAGTTCGGTTGGAGGGAGCGAGAGGCTCGCCACCTTGGAATCCAGGTGAGCGCCAAAGGCGTTTACCATCACGATCCCAAGGACTGCAATCGCGAGCAAACTCGCAACCCGAGCAACTGCATTGTTGATTCCAGAAGCCACTCCGACGCGGTCCTGTTCTACCGCATTCATCACCACGGTAGTGAGGGGCGCTACAGTGATCGCCATCCCAAGCCCAAGAACAACGACTGCGACGAAAAACGCTTTCCAGTAGCTGGCTCCAACTGCGGGCACCGCAAACAGGACAAACCCGCACGCCGCAACGAGCGGGCCAATGATCAGTGGAATTCTTGGGCCATACCGCGCAACGAGCCCGCCGGACCAACGGGAAAGTAGGAAAATCAGCAGAATCAATGGTAGGACGGCCGCACCTGCTGCGGTTGCAGAGTATTCCTGGACCTGGATCAGATTCAACGGGAACAAGAAGAAGAATATTCCAATGGCGGCGTAGAGGAAGAGGGTAAGAAGGTTGGCGCCACCGAAGCTGCGGGAGGCAAACAGCGTGAGCGGGACCATCGGCGAAATTCCCCTGGCCTCGACGAATACAAACGCCACAAGGCAGGCGAAGCCAACAATTAAACTCCCGAAAACCAGAGGATCTCTCCAGCCCAGGCTGACAGATTCGAGGAGACCGGTAACCAAGCCGCCTAACCCAATAGTGACGACAATGGCCCCTAACCAATCCACGCGCGCTAAAGTGCCGCTGCGGCTTTCCGGAATACGCCAAAGAGAAATGAATGTCACTGCCGCCGCGAGTGGGAGATTGATGAAGAATGCCCAACGCCAGGACGCATGCTCAACAAGCCAGCCGCCGAGAACCGGCCCAATGGCGGTGGTGATAGCCGTGAACCCCGACCACGTCCCGATGGCCTGTCCCCGGCTTGTTTCGTCGAAAGATGAACTAATAATCGCAAGACTGCCGGGCACGAGAAGTGCAGCTCCCATACCTTGAACACTCCTCGCCATTATTAATTGATGAATGCTCAAGGCTGCCCCACAACCCGCGGAGGCAACCGCAAAAATTATCACGCCCGTCACGAACATCCGGCGACGGCCAAAGAGGTCACCAAGGGAGCCGCCGACGAGAATCAACGCTGCCAGGAATAATCCGTAAGACTCGACCACCCATTGCACATCGACTACGGTGGCGTGAAAGCTTGCCTGGAGCGCGGGCAGAGCAACATTGACGACTGTGCTGTCGATGAAAGCCATGCTGGAACCGAGAATCGTCGCGGCGAGTATCCAGAATCTCGCTTGTTTTCCGCACGGAACTCGAACACTTTCCGACCTGATTATGGCTTCATCGCAAGGGGGTTTCATCGCTGGTATCGACGTATTCTGGCTTGCGCCATCATACGCTCAGGACAGGACAAGGAGCGTAACGCGCTAGTGCGTAGCTAAGATCCCGCAAGCGGCCAGCACCGACTGCGGGCTTCTTCCGATCACTAGTACATCCGCTCGCAATCTGCGTGCCTCCTCGGTCAGCATGTCTTTAATTGGGCCGACGGCGATGCTGACAGAGCGTGCGAACCAGCGGTGCTTTGCAACTCCTCCATGCGACGGCTCGCTGCTACTCTTGGCCGCGATTCGCCTCGCCCGAAAGAGGAAGTGGCGGCTTAACGCCCGTTGGCATCCGCACCTCTCAGCACGAGACAGGTCGACGCTGCCTTGGCAATGAGCTGACCGCGTTCGTCTGAGATTTCGCACTCGAGGTAGCCCATAGTGCGCCCGCGGCGCACCACTTTACCTTCGGCCTTCAGAGAAGCTTTCCAGACGGGCCGGAAAAAATTGATCTTCAATTCTACCGTTGTAAAGGATTCCTGCGGCGCAAGCGTACTTGCAAACGCCATTCCCATCGCAGCGTCCGCAATGTCGCAGAGAATTCCGCCGTGGAGCGTGCCCATGGGGTTCGCATGTTGTGGTCCAACTGCCAACGTGACCACGGCTCGTCCATCGGCAATCTCTTTCGCTTCAAATCCGATAAGACGGGCTACCGGCACATCGTTCGTCTTCGCCCCAGCTATAAAGTCGTTTTTCAAAGGATCTCCGGAGTACCTCGTGACCTGGTTAGGTCGGGCGCAACGGGACAGCAGGGCGGCGCAGTGGTACAGGCCCCCCAAGCCAGCAGCAAATTCAAGGTGCGTGCTCTGAGCTGCAATCCGAACAAGCATCGCGAACTTGCCGACGAACTCGTCAAAGCAGATTTCCCAAGACTCTAAACTATTGCCAGCCACCGCCGAGGGCGCTGTAGAGTTGAACAACGGTGTCGGCCTCGCCCTGTTGGGCGTTCACGAGGTTGAGTTCCGCGGAGTAAAGACTGGAGTCCGTGGTCAGAACCTCCAGATATCCGGTGGCACCGCCCTTATATCGAAGCCGCGCGAGCCGCGTAGCGTCCTGCGCAGCTGCGACAAGCTTTTCCTGTTCTTCGCGATACACGCGCTGTTTGTTCAACGCGATCAAGGCGTTGGAAACGTCCCGGAAAGCGGTGGCAATGGTCTTCTGGTAGTTAAGAACCATTTCCTCCTTAGTTTCACGGGAAAGCTTGAGCTGGCCGCGAAGCTTGCCGCCTTCAAAGATGGGCTGCGTGAGTGATCCGATGCCGTAGATGGTTTTTCCGGAAGCATCAAAGAGATTCGAGAACTCATTGCCGCCTACACCTGCCGAGGTCGTGATGGAAAGCTGCGGGAAAAATTGGGCGCGCGCGATTCCGATCTGAGCATTGGCAGCAACTAAAGTTTGCTCAGCCTGCTGAATGTCCGGGCGCCGTTCGAGAAGCTGCGACGGAAGACCGGTCGGCAAATCCTGGGGCGGTGGCGCGAGCGCGTCTGGGGCGCCATGAGCAACCGGGCCGGGATTTGCGCCGAGCAGCAGTTTGAGAGCGTTTTCATCTTGCTGAATTTGTTGTTCGAGTTGCGGAACTTGCGATGTCGCGGTGTAGAGAAGTTGCTCGGCCTGACGCACGTCCGAGAGCGGGGCTGAGCCGCCGCGCTCCAATTTTTCGGTCAGCTCCAGAGAATCCTGGCGGACTTTTAGAGTCTGCCTGGTTATCTCCAACTTGCGATCCGTTGCACGCAGGTCGATATAGGTGGCGACAACCTGCTGAATGAGCGTCAAGCGCACGGCTCGTTGCGCCCAGGTCTGTGCCAGAAGCTGCGCGCGAGCAGCCTCGGTCTGCTTGCGGTAGAGGCCCCAGAAATCGGGGTTCCAGGCGGCGCCAAGATTAAAGGCGCCAAACGCGAGAGGGCTGGCGATGTTTACTCCAAGGTTGGAAGGCAGCGTCGCGCCAACACCCGTGCCGCCGCCGGTGATCTGCGGGAATTCTTGCGAGCGGGTGATCTGAACTTGTGCCTGTTGTTCGAGTACTCGCCGCGCCGCGATGCGAATGTCGTAGTTGTTGTTGAGCGCTGTGCGAATCAGGTCTTGCAACTCGGGTTCGCGAAAAACCTCTGACCATTGTTGGTCGGCGACAGAGTTCTGGGCGTCGCTGACGATGGCAGCATCGTCCGCGCCGCGAAAAGCCGGCGGAGTAGAAACGGTTGGACGATTGTATCTGGGGCCGACATTGCAACCCGCGATGACGAGAGTTGCGAGCGCGGTCGCAGATGAGCGCATGAACCAAACCAAAAAAGTTTTCATGCCAGGTCTCCGAGAGCGGGAGTTTGCGGTCCGGAAGCTTGGCCCTCATGTACGTCAACGTCCGCCTTGGAATCCATGGTGGTGTTCTTGCCGCCTCTGACAAAGCGATGGGAGAGATATTCAACCACCGCGAAAGTCGCGGGAATAAAGATGAGTCCGATGGCGGTCGACAGGAACATCCCGCCAATCACCACAGTTCCGAGGATGCGACGAGAAGCCGCGCCGGCGCCTGTTGCTATCCATAAGGGAAGGCAACCGAAGATGAACGCCAGCGCCGTCATCACGATCGGGCGGAAACGCAAGCGTGCAGCACCCAGAGCGGACTCCGAGATGCTCATTCCACTCTCGTAATTCGATTTAGCAAACTCGACGATCAGGATGGCATTCTTCGCGGACAGACCGATCAGCATGACCAGTCCTACAGTGGCGAAGATATCGTTTTCGAGCAGCCGAGCGCGAAGCGCGAGATATCCACCGAGAATCGCAACGGGAGTACTCAGCAAAACGCTGAAAGGCAGCGTCCAACTCTCATATAGCGCGGAGAGGATCAAGAACACGAAGAGCAGTGACAATCCAAAAACGGCCCAGGACGGCACGCCTTTCTCGGCCTGCTGCTCCTGAAAGGACATTCCGGAATAGTCGAAGCCCGCACCCGGTGGCATGGTCTTCTTGAAAACGTCTTCCAACGCCGCGCGAATCTGGCCGGAACTGTAGCCCGGCGCCCCGGCGATGTTGAGCTGTGCGGCGTTGTATTCATTGAAGCGGTAAATGAATTCGGGCCCAGTGACTTGCTTTACCTTAACCAGCGAGGCCAGGGGAACCTGCCCGCCGTTAGCGCTGCGAACATAGAACTGATCAATGTTGGCAATGTTGGTGCGCGAAGTGCCTTCTGCTTCCACATAGGTCTGCCATTGCCGTCCAAACCGATTGAAGTAATTCACTAAATAGCCGCCCATGAAAGTCTGCATGGTGGTGTAAACGTCCGACAGGCTCACTTGCTGTTGCAGCACCTTCTCGCGATCGACATCCACATACAGTTGCGGAACTGCAGGCTGGTACGATGGGATGGCTGCACCGATCTCTTTTCTATCCTTCAGCGCGCCAAGAAATGCGAATACGTTCTTCGTCAACGTCGCGGGGTCGTCCGTTCCCGAGCGATCTTCCAGAACCATCGTGACACCGCCGGAAGTTCCGATACCCGGAATCGAAGGTGGCGGGAAGGCAAAGGCAATGCCGTCAGGGTCTGCAAAAAGCTGCTTTTGTAGATGGCTTTGAATGTATTCGAGCTGCTGCTGCTTGCTCTTGCGGGTCTCCCAAGGTTTAAGTGCGACGAAAAAGAAACCGGCGTTGGTGCTCTGAACCTGCGTCAACAGCGAAAAGTTATTGACGGCGATCACGCCTTGCACCCCAGGCGTCTTCAATAGGGCCGTGCTGATTTTCTGTTCGGCGGCGTCGGTGCGTTGTGCTGAGGCCCCGTCGGGAAGCTGCAGCGCCAGAAACATGTAGCCCTGATCCTCTGTCGGGATAAAGCCGCCGGGAAGACTGCTGCCAATGAAAACCGCCAGCACGGCGACTATCGCGAGGCCCACCATGGCGATTGCCGACTTATGGATGAGCACGTTGGAGGTGTGTACAAAACTTTCCGTCGTGCGTCCAAAAAATTTATTGAAGAGACCGAACCCTTTGCCGAGCAAGCCTTTTTTCTTTTCCGTGTCCCTGGGTTTGAGCAACAGAGACGCGAGCGCGGGAGAAAGCGTGAGCGCGTTGAATGCCGAAATCAGCACGGAGATCGCAATGGTCACGGCGAATTGTTGGTACAGCCTGCCAGTAATACCGGGAATGAACGCAGTCGGAATGAACACCGCGGCAAGGATCAGCGCGATGGCCACTACCGGTCCGCCGACCTCTTCCATCGCTCTGATGGTCGCGGCCTTGGGATCCATGCCTTCGTCGATGTGGTGCTCGACGGCTTCGACAACGATGATGGCATCGTCGACGACAAGACCGATGGCGAGCACCAGGCCGAAGAGTGACAGCGTGTTAATCGAGAATCCGAGTGCTGGGAAAATGACGAACGTTCCGATGAGCGAAACCGGAACCGCCAACAAGGGAATAAGCGTGGCGCGCCAGCCCTGAAGAAATAGGAACACGACGAGAACAACAAGACCTAAGGCTTCTACAAGCGTGAAAACGATCTCGCGGATGCCAGCCGTGACCGCCTTGGTCGTGTCGAGCGGTACATCGTAAGTAATGCCAGGAGGGAACGTGGCGGAAAGTTCCTTGATTTTCGCATTGACGGCTACAGCGGTCTCGACGGCATTGGATCCGGGCAGTTGATAAATGGCCATAACTCCGGAGGGCGCCTGGTTATAGCGGGCGGAGATGGCGTAAGCCTGATCGCCCAGTTCGATACGAGCGATGTCGCTAAGGTGCAGAATCGAGCCGTCGGCATTCGCGCGGATAATAATGTTGCCGAACTCTTCCGGCTTTACAAGGCGCCCCTGGGTACGCACTGTGTAGGTGAATTGCTGACCCTTGGGAATGGGCTCACCGCCTATCTGTCCGGCAGGGTTCACATTGTTTTGCGTCTGGATCGCGGCGATTACTTCCGGAGCAGTGACTCCCAGCTTGGCCATCTTGTCAGGCTGAACCCACACGCGCAGCGCATAGGTGCCGCCGAAAACTTGCACGCGCGAAACTCCTCGCACACGCGCGATCTGGTCTTGGAGATTGATGACCGCGTAGTTGGTGAGGAAATCCTGGCCCAATTTGCCACCGGGAGAGTTGATAGCGATTAACATCAGTGGCGACGTAAGCGACTTCTGCACCGTTAATCCCGCGACAGTAACTTGCGAGGGAAGCTGCGACTGAGCCTGATCGACGCGCAGTTGCCCGAGTACCTGGTCAATGTCCGGATTGGTCTTGATGTCGAAGTCCACGAAGAGCTGCACTACTCCGTTGTTGGCGCTCACCGAGTCCATGTAAATCATGTTGTCGACCCCGTTCATCTGCTGCTCGATGGGCGTGGCGACAGCTTGCGTGAGAGTTTTAGCGTCAGCGCCGGGGTAGGTGGCAGTGATAAGAATTTCCGGCGGAACGATATTGGGAAACTGTGAAGTGGGCAGCGATGTAAGCGAGACTACCCCGAGAATGACCGTGACGATGGCGATGACAATCGCCACAATCGGCCGGTTAATGAAAAATTTCGACATGGATTACCTTCCCGCCGCGCTGGTTGTTGACCCGTTGGTTGTCGAAGCGCCGGAACCCGCCTCGGGAGATGCAGATTGCTCGTGCGCATTGATGGAACCTCCATCGCGGAGCTTCTGAAGATTGTCGACAATCACGAGCGTCCCAGCAGAAACACCGGAATTCACGACCCAGTTGGTGCCAATCTGGGGGCCGAGCGTCACAGTTTCAACATGGGCCTTACCATCGGGCCCGGCGACATAGACTTGTTGCATCCCTTGGAACTCCTGCACCGCGACTTGCGGGATGAGCAGGGCGTTGTGGCGAACTTCGGTCTCTGCCTTGACGCGGCCGAACTGGCCGGGACGCAGGAGGTTCCGGGGATTGGGAAAGGCGGCCGCGATTCGAATCGCGCCGGTTTGGCTATTCATCTGGCGGTCGACGAAAGCGATGCGACCCTTCTGCGGGAAATTCTCACCGTTCGAAAGAGTGAGCGTCAGCGGAATCGCTGAAGCGTTCTCCAGCAAATCTCCGCCTTTGTGTTTGGCATGCTGCGTGAGCGCCAGATACTCGCTATCGCTAATCGAAAAATAAGCCTTGATGGGATCAAGCTGCGAGACGGACGTCAGCACCGATTGTGTGTTGACCAAGTTACCGACTTGCACAGTTGCCTGTCCGGCGACACCCGAGATGAGCGATCGAACGTGAGTAAACCCGAGATTCAACTCCGCATTCTCAACCGCGGCCTGCGCGGCAGCGACGGAAGCTCGCGCCGATTGGACTGCGGCTTCGCTCTGCGCTTTTTGTTGCGTCTCATTATCGAGCTGACTTTGCGCAATAGCGCGCGCCTCCGCGAGCGGCGTGTCCCGATTGACGTTGATCACCGCGAGCTGAAGTTGCGCTTGTGCCTGCTGCACTTGGCCTTTGGCCTGTGCTAGCTGGCCCTTGGCCTGATCGAGCGCGGCCTGAAATGGGCGAGGGTCAATCTCGAAGAGCACCTGACCCTTGGAGACTTGCGCGCCTTCTTTGTAATTCTGCTTGATCAGGTATCCGTTCGCCTGGGGCTGAATCTGCGCATTCACGTAACCGTCCAGCGTTCCAACCCATTCGCCCGTAAGGGACACGTCCGTCGGCTGAACCTTAACTACTGTGACGGGCATCGGCGGCGGTGGGCCGCCAGCAGAGGTGCTTTTGTTGCCACAACCAGAAAGCAATGCGGCACTGAGAACCAGCACCGTGCCGATGCCAACAGACTTCCGTAGCTTGCCAACTGATATACCTGTAACACTTGCTGGCCGCGCGTTCATAGATCTCCCCAACAACACTCCGAGAATTTTTGGCTAAGCCCCGAATCTTTAATGGAGCCGCAACCTGACGCAATCTGTAAGACCCAGCTCTCGTTTGAGGCTTGTGACTGCCGTAGAAGCTTCCTCGCCGTTCGACGTCCGGATGAACCAGCGAGGCCTCATCTACAAACGAAAGTCATCGAATTAGATTCACGCCGGATGTTTTTATATACATTCAACCCGGGGATATTAATTGGCCTGAGAATGACAGGTGCTCTAGAACGCCAAAATGTGTCATCTGCCACTAACGAGATTGGTTACACGTCCGCAAGCCAGGACTTGCTGCGCCATTTTGGCGTGAGTTCGTTTTTGAAACAAAACCAAATTGGAGTAGTCTTTTCGCGGCTACACGGGGTAGGTAGAACGATACCGCGACGTCGGGTATCGCTAGGGTACGGATTAGTATTTTGGATCGTGCTAATTAGAATATTGACTTCAGTTTTTCTTTGCGCATCACTCTGGTGAGCCATGGATGAAAAGCAAATCGCCGCGGAATCCGCCGCTGAGCTGATAAAAAACGGAATGGTTATCGGTTTGGGTTCCGGATCGACGGCAGAAATTGCTATCCGCATTCTTGGCGAAAAAGTGAAAAATGGCCTGCAGGTTATAGGCGTCCCGACTTCACATAAATCGGAGGAAATGGCTCGAGCGTTGGGCATGCGCTTGGCGACACTCGAGGATTATCCTGAGCTGGATCTGACGATTGATGGTGCCGACGAAGTGGAACTCGGTTCACTCGATCTGATCAAGGGACGCGGTGGCGCGCTGCTGCGTGAAAAAATTGTGGCTAGCTCCAGCCGCCAACTGATCATTGTTGTGGACGAAAGCAAAATTGTAAATCGGCTGGGGTCACATGGTGAAGTTCCGGTCGAAATCGTTTCGTTCGGATGGCAGTCGACGGCGCACCGGCTGGAGAAACTTGGGTGGAAACCAGAGTTGCGTTTGGAAGGCGGCGGTGCTCCGTTTGTGACCGATGGCGGTCACTACGTCGTGGATTGCTCGTTTGAAAAAGGCATCTCGATCCAATCGAAAGCCGCGCAGTTGCACGACACCGTGGGCGTTGTCGAACATGGAATGTTCCTGGGCATGGCTACCGAGGTACATGTGGGGAGCGCGACAGGTGTTCGAGTACTGCGAAAGGGCGCCGACACCGCTCAGCATCGAGGCAGGACAACCTAGCCTAGCCGCTTGGTTGCGTCTCTCTGGGAGATTTCTTCCCACAGTTCGTCGAAATGGTTATCTATGCGCGGCGCTGACGGTCTGCGAAGTTTCTTGCACTTTGCCCGCAAGACCGGCGAGCAGTTCGTAAGAGTGAAGACGGTCCTCAAAGTTGTAACTATTCGTAACCACGATCAATTCGTCTGCCTCGGTCTCTTCCAGGAACTTATTCAGGCGTGCAGTGACTTTGTCGGGGCCTCCAAAAATCGCGGCTCCAAGTTTCGCTGCAACTGCGTCTCGTTCTGCGCTAGTCCATTCGAGAGTCTTCGTTGGAGGCGGCAGCGGTCCCGGGGCGCCTCGAATCAAGTTTAAAAACGTCTGCACTGGCGTAGTGGCGAGGAACTGAGCTTGTTCGTCGGAGTCGGCCACGATAATCGGGATACCAACCATGGCGTACGGCCGCTCGAGAGTCGGTGACGGGCGGAATGAGGCACGATAGATTCGCAACGCCGGCAGCAACGGCCCCGGCTGAAAATGAGCAGCAAAAGCAAATGGCAAACCGAGTTCTGCGGCCAGGCGCGCACTGAAGTCGCTGGAGCCGAGAAGATATACGGGAACGTTGGTATCTTCACCTGGACGAGCATGAACGCGTTGCGACGGTTGTGGCTTGCCGAGATAACGGCGCAGTTCGTCCAGAAGTTCGGGAAAATCCTCGCCCGCAGTAGTCAGCGGGCCACGCAGAGCGCGCGCTGCTGCCGAGTCGCCGCCCGGCGCGCGGCCGACACCCAAGTCAATGCGGCCGGGAAAAAGCGATTCGAGTGTACCGAATTGTTCCGCGATGGCCAGCGGGGAGTGATTAGGCAGCATGATCCCGCCGGCGCCAACACGAATCCTCGAAGTAGCATTCGCAATGTGGCCGATTAAAACGGACGTCGCGGAACACGCGACCCCTTGAATGTTGTGATGTTCAGCCAGCCAGAAGCGCTTGTAATTGAGCGATTCCGCGCGTTGAGCCAGCACGCGCGAGTTGTGGAAAGCCTCGCCCGCAGTTCCGCCCAGCCGTATATGCGCCAAGTCGAGAATAGAAAGGGGCGTGCTTGCGAGACGCGCAGAAGCCGACATGGACACCTCGATTTCGCCGCTCGCAACGAACTGAATCGCAAGAAGGCCTATTTATTGGATGACCGCAATGTTTCGATCGGTACACGGATGCGCTGGATGAATATTTCGGTAACGCGCCACTAAAAAAATCGTTGCGCGATCGTGTTGGCAAATTGGGCGCCAGGCGGTAACATGAGCCGCCTCCGGTCATGATCGTTGACTGCCAACCAAGTGGCCTGTCCGCCAGTTCTTATCTCTCACAAGAGGGCAAGTTGAAAAAGGTTCGGGCCGCTGCGGTGTGTGTGGATTATTTTGGGGTGTGAACGTTGGTGAACCGGTTGATCGTCGCAATTGTGGCCGGCAAAAACCTAAATTTTTTGTGAAGGAGAAAGTCCCATGGCAACGATCACAATCAAAGACGGTACACAAATCTACTACAAGGATTGGGGCAAAGGACAACCCATCGTATTCAGTCACGGCTGGCCGCTGTCGGCAGACGACTGGGACGGACAGATGTTGTTTTTTGGCCACCGCGGTTATCGGGTGATCGCGCACGACCGCCGCGGTCACGGTCGCTCCACTCAGACGTGGGATGGCAACGACATGGATACCTACGCAGACGACCTCGCGGAGCTATTCAAAACTCTCGACCTCAAGGACGCCATCATGGTTGGACATTCCACCGGAGGCGGCGAAGTGGCGCGCTACTTGGGCCGTCACGGCAGCGACCGCGTTTCCAAAGCAGTGCTCATCAGCGCCGTGCCACCGCTCATGCTAAAGACCGAAAAGAACCCGACTGGCCAACCTATGGCGGCCTTTGATGAACTCCGCGCGGCGCTCGCAGCCAACCGGCCACAGTTCTACAGGGATATCACCCTTCCCTTTTATGGCTACAATCGCCCGGGTGCGAAAATTTCTGAAGGCATCCGCGAGCACTGGTGGCTACAGGGCATGTTGGGCGGCATGAAAGCTCACTACGACTGCATCAAGGCTTTCTCGGAGACCGATTTCACCGAAGACCTGAAGAAGATCGATATCCCCGTGCTGGTAATGCACGGCGATGAAGATCAGATTGTTCCGATCGTCGCTGCCGGGCCCTTATCCGCAAAGCTGCTAAAAAAATCGACGCTTAAAGTTTATCCGGGCTTTCCGCACGGCATGCCCGCCACCAACGCCGACCAAATTAACGCCGATTTGCTTTCGTTCTTCAAGGGCACCGCGATAGCCGCGGCATCCTGACATCTCTCGGGCGGGTTGCGCTGGCAGGAACAGAACCTTCCTACGCAACCCGTGCCTTTCGTGGGAACTCCGCACCCAGAAAAAGAGAGCGGCTTAGTTTTTTCTCACAACAGGTAATTCGAATCGCAAGACTTTGTAAAAAGGAGAAATGAATCATGATTCTCTCGATTTCACTTTAGCCCACGTGGTCATCAGCCTGATAGGAATTTTCACGGGGCTCGTTGTTGCATATGCCCTGATCAATGCCAAGCAGCTCGATCGTTGGACCTCTGTTTTTCTGTGGACCACGGTACTCACCAGCGTCACGGGATCTATGTTTCCGTTTCACGGATTTCAGCGGTCTTATGTGGTTGGCGTTATTTCGCTGGTAGTTTTGGCCTTGGCGATCTTCGCGCTTTGCCGTCGTCATCTGGCGGGTGCCTGGCGTACAACCTACGTCATCAGCTCCATGATCGCTCTATATCTCAATGTGTTCGTTCTAGTGGTGCAGCTTTTCCGCCGCGTTCTGGCGTTGAAAACGCTCGCCCCGACTCAAACCGAGCCAGCCTTCAAGATTACCCAGCTCGTTGTACTGCTGCTGTTCGTAGCCATCACGATTCTCGCCACAACCAAGTTCCGCCATGCGCAGCTTCGCACTGCGTAATTTTACGGCTGTCTTACTCGGTGTTCGTAACCGAACGCGCGCTAGTAACCTGAGATAGCCGCAACCTTACCCGCGCCCTGGCGGCGAACCCGCAGGTTTCTCCAGGTCAGTCGTTATCGCCGGATTGCTTTCTAACCGTTCTGAAAGTGACGGAATAACGCAATTCCCGAACCGGCAGGATGCGATGCTGCCATAAATTACGGCATCTCCCGTTAACAAATAAATGGATCGCGAGGGCAGTTCCAGTGCGGATGTTTTTTGCTGTTCCCCGCTGCCATGTTGAAACCGCATGGTGCTGGTCGCCCGCAGCGAGATGCCCGCCACGATTCCAAAAAGCGGCGAATCATGATGCCAGCCGATGCCTGCCCCTGGACGGTATTCATTCACTAAGATCTGCGAGAAATCATCGGGAGCTACGCCGGCGAACGCCGCGGCCCGGCGCCGGATAGGTTCAAACTGACTCGGAATTGCTGGCGCCGTACTCAACACGCGACTTTCAAGGGCGTACCGCAAACCGAAATGCAAGACTCGTCGTTTGGCCGCGACGCCATGAAGTTTAAATTCATAAAACGGAAAGGTCTGCATGAGACCGAGCAGGTCGCACTCTTCCTGAACGCTCAGAAAGTCCGATTTGTATACCTGCCCTTCGGGAATTTCCCGAATGGCAAATAGCGATTGCTGGCGCATCGTTATTGGATGCCCGGCATTATGCTGACGGTTTGGGCTGGCTCGCACATGGCAACGGCGCCAGAACATCGTGAAGTTTCTCCGCCAAAGTAAACTTCGACCTGTAGCGCAACTTCGGTGCGTTTTCGCAACTAAAATTTCGCCGTTTGGTGATAGCTTTAACGCGCGTCAAATAAACCCTCAAGCAGGCAGGTAAATGAAATTAAATTCCACGCTGTTAAAAGCGACCGCCGTTGGCGCCTTGGGCGGCCTGTTATTTGGATTCGACACCGCCGTCATCGCGGGCACCACGCATTCTTTGACGCTCAAGTTTGGCCTAACGCCGCGGCAACTGGGCCTCACCGTAGCCATGGCCCTCATCGGCACCATCATCGGCGCCATGTCCGCGGGAATCCCGGGCCAGCGCTGGGGCGGGCGAGAAACATTGAGGGTCCTCGCTGTCTTTTACGTGCTCTCGGCGCTCGGATGCGCTTTCGCAGTGAGCTGGCCGATGCTGCTCGTCGCGCGCTTTATCGGCGGACTGGGAATCGGCGGATCTTCAGTACTTGGCCCCGTGTATATAGCCGAACTAGCGCCGGCAAAATTGCGCGGCCGGCTGGTGGGATTGTTTCAGATCAATATCGTGCTCGGAATTCTACTGGCGTATTTCTCCAATTATGTGATTGGTAGGTTCGGCTTGGGCGTCAACGAATGGCGTTGGCAATTCGGCGTGGCGGCCATACCGGCAATACTTTTCCTGGTGATGCTGTTCGGGATTCCGCCCAGTTCGCGCTGGTTGGTAACTCAGAAGCGCGTTGATGAGGCGCGCGGGGTTCTTATTTCGATGGACGTCGAAGATCCCGAAAATGAGTTGCGCGAGATTGTCGCCTCCGTGCATCTCGAGCGAGAGCAAACCTCGGAGCCACTCTTTGTCCGGAAATACCGCCTCCCGATTTTCCTGGCCATCACCATAGGAATGTTCAACCAGCTGTCCGGCATCAACGCCATTTTGTATTACCTCAATGATATTTTTGCAGCAGCCGGATACAGCAAGATTTCCGGCGACCTGCAAGCCGTGGCCATCGGTGCGATGAATCTTGTAGCCACGCTTTTCGGTATGACTTTGATCGACAAATTGGGGCGTAAGACGCTGCTGATCATCGGGTCGGTAGGCACAGCGCTGTGCCTGGCTGGCGTCGCTGAAATATTTTATACGCACACGCACCAGAATTATCTGATCTGGCTGCTGGTCACCTACATCGCGTTTTTTGCCGTGTCCCAAGGGGCGGTCATCTGGGTTTATATCGGCGAGGTGTTTCCCAATCGGGTACGTTCGAAGGGCCAATCACTGGGGAGCTCCTCCCACTGGATTATGAATGCCATCATTGCTTACACCTTTCCGCAGGTGGCGAAATCCTCAGGCGCTTATCCATTTATGTTTTTCGCGGCCATGATGGTGTTGCAATTTTTTGTGGTGCTGTTCTTCTATCCTGAAACCAAGAACGTCACGCTGGAACAGATGCAGCGCCGCCTGGGAATTGATTGACTGTCGCCACCTAAAATTGCGCGACAGGAATCGAGGGCAATGGGTCGAGCCAAATCGCAAGCAGTTTCTTATTTGTGGTTGGTTAGATAGGGTACGTAACCACGAGCTTTAGTCCTGAGGCGATAAACCGAAGTCGTCGCGGTAATATAAAGGGCACTGTAATCAGTATCGCCCCACGCTAGATTCGCGGGCTGTTCCGGCAAATTGATCGTGCCTAGATGGTGGCCCTCCGAATCCCATACCCAGATCCCGCCAGGTCCCGTCACGTAAAGGTTCCCCTGTTGGTCAACTTTGATTCCGTCAGGCACGCCGTCGCCTTTGCCGCCCGGTTCTTCTCCGAAAACCCGTCCATTTTTCAAGTCGCCATCGGCGCTGAAATCGTACGCACGAATATTTCTCTGTTCGCTGTCATCCACGTAAAATTTCTTTCCATCGAGAGAAAAAGCCAAGCCGTTCGGCTGCGATAATTCTTTCGTAAGCAGTTGTACATGTCCGTCAGGACCAAGCCGGTAAACTCCCTGAAATGGAATTTCTTGCTTCTCGCCTTTCGGCAAATCCAATGTGGGGTCAGTGAAATAAATTGCACCGTCCGGCCCGACAATCACATCGTTAGGACTGTTAAATTTTTTCCCGTCATAGCGGTCCGCAAGAACCGTATAGTGTCCCGCGTCATCCAGCTGAATAATGGCTCGCAAAACGCTAGCGCAATCGATCAGGTGGTGCTTCCGGTCGTAAGTATTGCCGTCCGGATCGCCCAGCGACACCAACTCTTCCTTGCGTCCGTCGGCTGTATATAGGCGGAAAATCTTGTTGGTCTCTTCATCGCTAACGTACAAAAATCCCGCCGGATCCCACACCGGCCCTTCGGTGAACCCAAAACCGGTACCGACAATAGTGAGCTTCGCGTCATGCTCAAACAAATTCCAAAATTTCGGCGACGCCGCCGTTAGCTCGAACTTCCGCGCCTTGGTTTGCGCTCGCAAGTCGATAAGCCCCGCCGAAGCGATCAAAGCTATCGCGCAACCGGCGATCAAAATGTTCAAAACTTTCAAGATCGTTGTGTCCCATACTTCGGCCAAGCCACATAGTGATCAACACAATCATTGCCTATTCCTCATCTTCGTGATGTCTCGGCGGCTTCAACTTGATTCCGTCTTGCGAGCTCTGAGCTATGAGAACGAAATAGCTTATAAGGGCATCGAGGTCGCTCTTGGTTAGCTTTTTTTCAGCATCCACCGCGGTAGCAGCGGGCGGCTGATCAACACTAACCACTGTCGACTTCTCTAAGAAATGAAAATTGCCGTCCAACGTTTGTAATTGAAGGGAAAAATTATCTTCGTTGCGCGCAAAACCGGACAGCTTGCGCCCATCTCGTGTCGAGACCACCATCGTTCTGGCGCGCGGCGACTGGTCGTGATTCATTATTTGCTCCCGCATTTCTGCTACAGTCGTAATAGCTCCGTAGTGACTGAGGTCCGAACCTAAAAATCCTCCAGCGCCATTTATCATGTGGCACGTAGCGCAACCGCCCTCCTTAAAAAACAGTTTTCTGCCCTCCACCGCATTCCCCGCTACCTGAACTTTTGGATTGATTCCCTGCAAGGACCGCAAATGCCGGACCACAGCTCGCAGATTCGCGTCCCCCAACCTGCTGAACGCTGGCATGCCCGCGCTGGGAACGCCATGTTGCAGTATGGCCAGAATTTCACCATCCGAACGCGTTGATATCTCCGGCCTCGTCGCGATATTCGGACCTTTTTCGCCGCCGCGCCCGTCCAGCCCGTGACATCCCGCGCAGGTAGACTCAAACAGCTTGCGCCCCACCTCCGAACTCACCTTACGGCTTGGCCCGGCATTTGCCGCCTGCTTGTGTTCCTGCGCGTATACGACTGCTTGTTCGCCGCTCCACCAGCAAAAGTTTATCGCCCAGAACGCGCTTATGGATAGCAATCGAACCACAATTCCTAAAGATCGCCGCGAATGGGATCTAGAGGTGGAGGGAATTATTTTCATCACGCGCGGTCTCAAAATCTCAACGCCATATTATGAGCAAGCTCGTGCTCGATAGGTGCCCATAGAATTTCAACAATAAAAATCCACTCTAACCCATCTGTGTGGTATTACTTCAGGACGTTCATTCGTGTCAATCGCTTTGTGGGTTTGAATCGATTTAGATATAGAAATGTCTAGCGTTATCGTCAATTGCATTTCGGCGCCGGCGTACACAGACAATCATTACGTAGGGGGCTTTTGTGAAGCAAAACTCCGCTTTCGCACCATTCAAACGGCTTTTTCCTTTGCTTCTGGTGTGCCTCCTGCCCTTGGCGATTGCAGCGGGAATATCAGGACGAACCGCGCCCGGCTCCCTCAACGCTCACGTCGCCAATCCCGCCAATGACGACTTGGCCCTTCTGGATGGCTATCGCCATGTGGAAGTGGCCTCCGTCTCCGACGCTCTGGAGAAAATCTCCGGCCACAAAATGTACATGTCCCACCGCATGCGCCCAATTTTCGGAAGCAAATTCGCCGGCTTCGCACTCACCGTACAGTTGAAAAAAGACCCCAACAATGATCCACACGCGTTGGACGGAATGCTCGCCGCCATCGACCAAGGCGGCGCAAATTCAGTTTACGTGATGGCCGTTGAAGACGGCATCGATATCGCTGGCATGGGCGGACTGATGGGCACCGCCATGTTCGTACGAGGTTTTTCCGGCGCGGTCATCGACGGTGGCGTCCGTGACGTAGCGTACCTCACAAAAATCGGCTTCCCAGTCTACGCCTTGGGAATTGTTCCCTCCACGTCCGTAAGCCATTATCGTTTTGCCGGCGCGAATATCCCGGTCGTCTGTGACGGCGTCGCAGTCAATGCAGGTGATATTATCGTCGCCGATGCCGATGGCGTCACGGTTGTGCCCCGCGCGCAGGCCCCCCAGGTCCTGGCATTGGCCCAGGAAATGGATTTCAAAGAGCACTCCATGTACGCCGACATTGAAAAGCTTAAGTCCATTCAGGAAGCCGTAAAGAAATTTGGACGGTTGTAATTTAGCGCTCCTTCGATTAGGAATGTTTGCTGAATGAGCGACCCGATCCATGAGGTGCGGTAACGAAAACGGGTTCAGGTGCGGAGTTTCCATCCATATGATTCACGAACAGCGCGATAATCGCGATGCTCGTAAACGATTCGCAATCTCATCCGGTGCAAGACGGCGGAATATGCCGTCGCGCCACGGATTCTGTGCCCTGGCCTTCCTGATCTTTTGCCTCACACCACTCGCAGCCCAGGAAGCGAATCACCCGGAGATTGCCGTCGACGTGAAAACAGAAGACCTAAATCTGGAACCGGTAGCAGCCGACTGGCTCTCCTACAACGGAGACTACTCCGGCCAGCGATTCAGCAGCCTCGAACAAATCAACCAGACCAACGTCTCGCAGTTGCGCGCAGCGTGGGTTTTTCATGCCCCGAATTCTCGCGACATGGAAGTAACCCCGGTAGTAGTCAACGGCCTGATGCTGGTGACCGCGGCCAACGATGTCTTTGCACTCGATGCGCAAACCGGCCGCATCGTGTGGCACTACTCGCGACCTATCACCGAAGGTCTCATTGATGACGCCGCACAACATCACAGCCGCGGCGTTGGCGTTTGGAAATCCCGCATCTACGCCGAAACCGACAATGCCCATCTCTTCTGCCTCGATTCCCGCTCCGGCAATTTGCTCTGGGACGTCGCCTATGCCGAAGGAAATAAAAATTACGGCGCGACCAGTGCCCCATTGGTTGTCAAAGATAAAGTTATCGTCGGTACTTCTGGCGGCGACGATGGTGTTCGCGGTTTCGTGGCCGCATATGAAGCCGCAAGCGGCAAGCTCGCCTGGCGTTTTTGGACCATTCCCGGTCCCGGCGAACCCGGATCGGAAAGCTGGCCCGGCGAATTATATAAACACGGCGGCGGCACCACCTGGATGCCCGGCACCTACGACCCGCAGCTGAACACTTTGTACTGGGGCACCAGCAATCCTGCTCCCGATTTCGACGGCACCGTGCGCCCTGGCGACGATCTCTACACCGACTGCGTCCTCGCGCTCGATCCCGACACCGGAAAGCTCAAGTGGCATTTCCAGTTCACCCCGCACGATTTGTTCGACTACGACGCGACCGAAACACCGGTTCTGATCGACACAATTTATCGCGGAACACCGCGGAAACTCGTCGTGCAGGCCAATCGCAATGGATTTTTATATGTGCTCGATCGTACCGATGGAAAATTCCTGTCCGCGGTGCGCTTCGTCGAAAAATTAAATTGGGCCAGTGGAATCGACGCCCAGGGCCGGCCAATTCGAACCGATGTACAACCCTCCGAGAACGGTACACGCACCTGTCCGGGCTTTTCCGGCGCTACCAACTGGTTTTCCCCTTCTTATGACCGCGCCTCAAAACTTTTCTTTTTCGTGGCCAATGAGGACTGCACTGTCTATTTGCTCAAGCCTGAAAATTTCAAGGAGGGCCGCACCTATTACGCCACCGGCGCGCGGCACAGCACCATGGATCATGGGCAAAAAATACTGCTCGCTTATGATTTGGAAGCCGATAAACCCGCTTGGCGCTACGTACAAGCGGGCGAGGGATATTCCTCCGCAGGTACCATGACGACGGCCGGCGACTTAGTATTTTTTGGCGATAACACGCAATCCTTCGAGGCTGTCGATCCACGCTCCGGAAAGCCGTTGTGGCATTTCAATACCGGTCAATCCATTCATGCTTCGCCCATGAGTTATGCGGTGCTTGGCAAACAATATGTAACTATCGCCGCCGGAAGCGACATTTTTAGTTTTGCGTTGCCATAAGTTGCAAGTTCAAATCACTCGAGGAGGAACAACTATGCTTTCGAACGTTAGCACCAGAAGGGGCTTTGCCGCACGCCTGGCAGCACTCTTGCCAAGCCTCGGAATCGCCGGAATAGTCTCACCCACTGCGGGCGCCACGGAAGATAAAGACACCGTCAAGAAACTCGACTATGAAGGCAAGCCCGCCAAAAGCACCGGCTTCATCACTCCTTTGATCGTATACAACGGCGTCATTTATATTGCCGGTCAAGGCGCGCATTCACGTGGCGATAATTCTGACGCCGGCAAGCAGCCCGACATCGAAATGCATACACGCATGGTCATGGAAAACGTCAAGACCCTCGTCGAAGCCGGCGGCGGCACCATGGACAGCATTTTGCAGCTCACCGTTTTTCTCACCAAACTTGACGACTACGACGGCCTCAACAAAGTCTTTAAGACTTATTTTCCAAACGGTGGCCCCGCCCGCACCTGTGTTGCCGTCGCCGCGCTTCCGGGCCAGTCGCTGGTAGAAATCAATTGTACCGCCGCGGTAGTAAACGCCGCAAAGAAAGGCTGAAAAATATGAGTTTTCGCGATCGCTGGAATCGCAGAACGTTTCTGGGCGGGCTCGCCACGCTCACCTCTGCCATTGTTGGGAAAGGAACGCTCTTCGCCTCTACTGCATCTGCCACTCCGGCCAATTCAACCAAAGACGCGAAATCTTCCATTAAAGGTTTCGGCGCGACCGGTGACGTCTATAAAGAACTCGGTGTCACCACCGTGATTAATGGCCAGGGCACTATGACCGTGCTCGGTGGCTCCTTGATGCGCCCCGAGGTGGACGCAGTGATGGCCTTGGCCGGCCGTCACTTCGTCAACATTCCTGACCTGGAGGTTGCTGCCGGAAAGGGCATCGCAGAAATGCTCAAACTCCCCGCCGATTACGCCGTGATCGTCACCTCCGGCGCCGCCGCAGCCATGCAATCGGGCCTCGCCGGCATACTAACCGGCAACAATCCCAAATTCATCGAACAATTACCCGACCTGACCGGCATGAAATCCGAAGTTCTCATCCAGAAATCCCACCGCAACCCTTTCGATCACCAGTTGCGTTCTACCGGAGTCAAGTTGGTCGTTGTCGAATCGCCAGACGACGTGAAGCGCGCCATTGGACCGCAGACCGCCATGATGCACTTCTCAAATTTTGCGAATGACGAAGGCCAAATTAAAGTCGAGGAATGGCTGAAGCTGGCCCACGAAAATTCAATTCCTGCTTTCATCGACGCCGCCGCCGACACTCCTCCGGTCTCTCATCTCTGGGACTACGCCAACATGGGTTACGACCTCATTTGCTTCAGCGGCGGCAAAGCCATCCGCGGTCCGCAATGCGCGGGTATGCTCATCGGCAAAAAAGACCTCGTAGCCAACGCGCTGCTTAACAACAGTCCGCACGAAGACACCCTGGGCCGCAGCCAAAAAGTGGGCAAGGAAGAAATCGTCGGCATGGTAAAGGCGCTCGAATGCTATTTGAACGAAGACCACGAAGCCCTCAACACAGAGTGGCAGCGCCGTCTCGATCTGATTGCCGCTAAAGTAAAATCTGTCGCCGGCGTGACCACCTACTTCCCCGCCCCGACCATCGCCAACCACGTCCCGCACCTGCGTATCACGTGGGACCAGCGTCAGATTGCCATCACACCAAAGGACGCCAGCTCGATCCTAAAAAAATCCGACCCCTCTATCGTCCTGAGCGCTTCGGAACAGGGCTTATCGATGAATTCCTTCATGTTGCAACCGGGTGAAGACCGCACTATCGCCGACCAATTAACTCAATTATTCAAGTCGCACAAAGCTTGAATGCCACCTTTTGCCAATCTTGTGAATCAGCGATTAGCCGAATGATTCAGCCCATCAGCCGCACGCGATGGTTTCTGGTGTTCTGGCTATTTGTGTTGAGTGCGGTCGCCTTCCTCGATCGCGTAAACATTTCCATCGCCGGCTCTTCCATCGCCGCAGACTATGGCCTGACCAATGGCCAATTAGGCTATGTCTTCAGTTCATTTTTGTTAGGCTACGCGCTCTTTCAAACGGCTGGAGGCTGGCTCAGCGACAAACTCGGCCCGCGTCGTGTGCTCACCGTTGGCGTAGTGTGGTGGGGAATTTTCACCGCCCTGACCGCCATAGTGCCCTCGCAATTAAGAGGAGCGTTACTCTTTTTCGTCGCCATTCGATTCTTGTTGGGCGCCGGCGAGGCGGTCATCTATCCGGCTTCCAATCAATTTGTCTCCTGGTGGATTCCCACCCAGGAGCGGGGAATAGCCAACGGCATCATTTTCGCTGGAGTTGGCGTGGGAGCCGGCATAACACCTCCAGCGATCAGCTATGTGATGTTTCACTACGGCTGGCGATCCTCATTCTGGATGAGCGCCATCATCGGCCTTGCAGCCGGTCTGGTTTGGCTCTTAATAGCCCGGGACAAACCAGAAGATCATCCATCTGTAACTCCCTCCGAGCTCCACTTCATTCAATCCGGACGAACTTTATCGTCCAGCGAATCATTGCCCGACTCAACCACACCGGCGGGCCAGGGCAATGCCGCCAACTTGTTGCCCTGGTCCACAATCTTGCGAAGCAAAAACGTCTGGGCCGTCACCTTCAGTTATTTCTGCTACGGCTACGTCGCGTGGATTTTTTTCAGTTGGTTCTACATCTATCTCGCAAAAGTTCGCGGCCTGAATCTGAAAGCCAGCGCCTTCTACGCCACACTTCCCTTCCTCGCGATGGCCGTCTGCTGTCCGCTCGGCGGAGCTATCGCCGACCACGTAACACTATGGAAGGGCAAACGCATCGGACGTTGTGGCATCGCAGTACTTGCTATGGCCATGACTGCGTTGTTCTTACTTCTCGGTTCTCGTGTCGCGAGCGCGCGCTTAGCCAGCGTCGTGCTTGCCGGCGGCGCAGGCGCACTTTATCTTTCGCAAAGCTCCTTCTGGTCCGTCACTGCGGATATCGGCGCCGCGTCTTCTGGCTCGGTTTCTGGCTTTATGAATATGGGCGCGCAGCTCGGCGGCGCCGTCACTGCGTCACTCACGCCTGCGGTTGCAGCCCGTTACGGTTGGACCGCATCTTTTTACGTGGCAGCGGTTTTAGCGGCACTCGGCGCCTTAGCATGGCTTGCAGTGAATCCGGATCGCAGCTTGGCTGTAACTCAATGACCTTCTCTGGGGATTACACACCCTCTCCAGGCACTTAATTCAGACTGAGTCGGCCGGCACCCACGTACGCTCTCAATTTGTACTTGCCATTCCCGTATTTTTCCAAGGACCGAAACAACCCGCCGTGCGATTCGCCGAAGGGTTTCGCGTCGATTTCACCGGAGGACACCGAAGCCTTCACTGTCGAGTAGCTGGTCGCATCGCCGACGCCAATTCTCAAAGCGCCGAAATTCAGCTCCACATCCTTGTCGCCGACAATGTTCCTCACTTCCACATCTCCCGCGAACACCCGCACAACAAGATTCGACTCTTTGGGAACTTGCACGTTGATGGTCACATCGTTGCGCGGCCCGCCTGTAATTTCGAGCACACCAGCATTCCCGTGTTTTTCGAAGCGAGCCTCTACATCCCTCGAATCGAGACCCTGCCGCCCTGCCACCCGGACAACAATTCTGTCTTCATCGCTGCCGATGATGTGAATCTCTGCCGGGCGGATACGCAGTTCGAGTTGCCCTCGCGAGGCGAAGTCAACATAGAACCCATGGTGCGCGAGATCATTTTCGCTCTCAACCTTGTTTTGTGGGTAACTCGAAATTGGCAAAAAAAGCAGCGCGGACAGAACCGCAATGCGTGAGCGCATGGGTCACCTTCGATCTACATGGCAATACGAAAGAAGGCGCAAAAAAGTTCCGACCGCTCTACACCCCATCCTTGATTTGCTTCGTTTCGCCGTTGACCGCCCATCGCGCGCTTTTATCTAACATTAGCGGGACACGTCGCGGCAATCCACTTTGCCGTCGCGGCATAGTTTCCGTTCATGCTGCCGCCCGGGCCGCTCATGGTCATTTGCCCTGTGCCTTTAACGTTCTCGCTGTCGACTGCATCGAGTCGCATCTTAAAGTCAATCTTCGCGCCTTCACTTCCGGGCGCACACGTCCCACGCGCTTCCATCGTTGAGCCAGTCGAACTCAAAACTGTGTAAGTACATTTTTTGTTCGGATCGGTAAACGGGTACTTGTTCAAATCCTCTTTTTTCAGACAGGACCTATAGGTGTTGGTCCGTGGAGGAGTTCCCATGCCGTTGATTGTAATGTTCATCGTTACTTCCCAAAGGCCTGGTTTGACATTGAGCGGTTGCACGCTGCTGTCCGCCGAGAGAATCGTCGCCGACGCAAGAACTGCTACAAGCAAAATCATCTTCGCCATGTCTTCCTCCTCGAGAATTTGCCTTCATTCACTCATTTACTTGGCCCTTATTCTCCAAAATATACGCGCCCGGATTAAGCAGAATATTGCAAAACGATTATACGGCCTCCCCCTACCAAAAATTCCGGTGAGGGATTCGCGCAAGATCCCAAGAGCGCTGCCATGATCAAAGTCGTCGCACCATTATTCTGGGCACTTCACTACATTGTCGGTATTTCCGAGCCTCCGCCCGGCACCAGCGACCGCAAGTTCGTATTCACGTGGCTGGTTGGCATTGCGTTCGTGGCAGTCGTCTTCGTGGCCCTAGGTCTTGCTCGTCCCTTTACTTTACTTCAGGCATTGAGGGACCCGCGCGTAGCACCACAAACAATAAATGATCGAAAAATTGACGTAACGCAGGGATGACGGGGTGAATCAGAGCATTGATACCTCTGCGAAATCTGTGCGGAAAGGGAGCGAATCATGATTCGTTTAACCAGGGCCAGCAGAGTAACGCAAAAAAGCTCTTATTCTTTTTTCATCGTTCTATTTCTGTTGACGTGCTGCGCGAGTTCAGCGCAAAACCAAGCGCATCGCATTCGGAATATTGTTCTGGTTCACGGCGCCTGGGCGGACGGCTCCGGTTGGAAAGGTGTCTACGACATTCTGGTCAAGGACGGCTATAACGTCAGCATTGTACAGGAACCGGAGACGTCCTTTAAAGAAGATGTGGCCACCACCAAGCGCGTCCTCGCTCAACAAGATGGACCATGCATTCTTGTCGCTCACAGCTATGGGGGCGCCGTGATTACTGAAGCCGGGACGGATTCGTCCGTTTCCGGATTGGTGTACATCGCCGCTCACATGCCTGACGCCGGGGAGAATGAGGCAGACGACGGAAAATGCTTCCCCAGCGATCTCAGCAAGTCCGGCGCAATAAAGAAGACGGCAGACGGTTTCACTTACCTCGACCCCACAAAATTTCATGAGTACTTCGCGGCCGACCTCTCTGCCGAGCAGGCCACGTTCATGGCACGATCGCAGGTACAGAACTTTGCGGACAATTTTAAAGCCGCCATCTCTACGGCTGCGTGGCGAACCAAACCAAGCTGGATGTTGGTCGCGGGAAAAGACAGAACCATCAACCCCGACCTTGAACGTTGGTACGCCACGCGAGCCAAGAGCCACACGGCGGAAGCGCCGGGCGCCAGCCACGCGGTGTACGTCTCTAGGCCAAAAGAGGTTGCAGCTCTGATAGAAGAAGCTGCAGCGCACGCTCAGTAGAAAAACTTTATAGCTCGCATCGCACTTCATCTTCACTGGGAGTCTCTATGTCAAAGGTCTGGCTAATTACTGGAGCTTCTCGCGGTCTGGGCCGGGCGTTCACGGAAGAGGCTCTCAAGACCGGGCACCGCGTCGTGGCCACAACCCGCAATTCGGAGCGACTCGTTGAACTCGCTAGCAAGTTCGGAGAGAGCGTGCGGACTGTTTCGCTCGATGTCACGAAAGAAGCGCAGGCCAAGTACGCCGTCAACGCCGCGATTCACACCTTCGGCGGCCTCGACGTCCTCGTGAACAATGCAGGTTACGGTAACGTGTGCCCCGTCGAAGATACGTCGCTCGCGGACTTCCGCGCGCAGATTGAAACAAACCTGTTCGGCGTCATCATTATGACCAAAGCTGTGCTTCCGTACTTCCGCGAGCGCCGATCTGGGCACATCATCCAGATATCATCAATCGGCGGACGCGTTAGCCCGACGGGACGCGCGGCATACGCAGCAGCGAAGTTCGGTGTCGAGGGCTTTTCAGAGTCGCTGTCCAAAGAGGTCGGACCGCTCGGCATAAAGGTCACCATCGTCGAGCCGGGCGGCTTTCGAACCGATTTTGCGGGTTCCTCGACGGAGCTTCGCGAAGGTCGGCCGGAGTACGACGCGACCGTTGGCGCGACAATCCGCTTTCAGCGCAATTACGATGGCAAGCAGCCGGGGGACCCGGTAAAAGCGGCAGCGGCGCTGCTCCATATCGCATCATTATCCGAACCACCGCTGCGGCTCTTGCTTGGAAGTGACGCTTACAACGCGGCCGAGAACCATGCTCTGGGAATTTTAGCGTCCGACCTGGAATGGAAAGATCTCAGCATCTCAACTGACTACAGACCTCCAGACCTGACGTAGCCAGCGATAGATGGACTTGCCTCCGCCACGCCAAAGATGTCCCGGCAAAGCGGTTATCGTGTCACCGGCACTCGTCACAGATTTGTGAAAACTCTTCAACCAAAGGCAAAGGCCACACAGCTCGACACTGCCATCCCATTTGATGGTGGCGACACCGACGAGAATAAAATCGAGCTTGGGGCAGTTCTTACTTATGAGACTTACTGAGCCCAGGGGCGAAGCTTGCGCGAACTGGGACCTGAGGCCCCTTTTCGCGAGAACGCCAACCATGAAATGTGACTTTGCTGATGCCTTCCTTCACAGCTACCTCGATGCTGAGTTGAGCCCCTTTCGCACTGTGGAATTCGAACGGCACATGTTGCATTGCCCCGAATGCGGCGCTGAACTTGTAGCCCAGGACTTTTTAAGAGCCAGGTTGCAGGTGGCTCAACTCTACGAGCCCGCACCTGCTTCGCTTCGCAGGAAGATTGGCGCACAGCTTCAACCTGTCGCACCAGCCACAGCCATATCAAGGTCTGATTTTTGGCATTTGCTTGCTGCCGCCGTCGCGCTTCTGCTAGTCGCACTCCTGGCATGGAAAATCAGTCCTGAATTTCGCAGCGATAACTATCAAGCCGAATTCGCCGAGGAAATTGTGGACGCGCATATGCACTCCTTGCAGCCAGGGCACCTAACTGGCATCGCCTCCAATGATGAGCGCGCGGTGAAGCAATGGTTCGAGGGTAAGGTTAAATTTGTTTTACCTGTTCGCGATTTCGCGAACGACGGTTTCGCTCTACAGGGCGGGCGCCTCGATGTTATCGAAGGCCGCCCGGTCGCAGCGCTTGTGTATGCTCGTCGAGGAAATCTAATCAATGTATTCATCTGGTCCACGCTGGAACCAGATGTCTCACCCCATGCGGGGTCTCGGCAAGGCTATCAATGGATCGATTGGCGCACGAGCCAACTGGATTTCTGCGCCGTTTCCGATGCCGATCCCGCCGACCTTGAACAACTCCAACAGTTAATCGCCAGGTAAGTTCATTTTTCTGCGCTCCATGTGATGGAAAACATAAACCACCGTTTCCTCTCGACAACAAAATAGGAGTCAGATGCGGAAAGCGCCGGCAAGCTAGTCGAGATTTTCCTGCTCTTCAACGCTTTTCGTGCAACGCCACTCGAGTTCACGAATTTCGGCTGAGAGACGTTGAAGTCCAAATTTGAGCGCGACTCTGCGGGCAGCAAACGTGAAACTAAGACTCGCGAATTCCCGCTGCCCGCCGTTTCACCCTTAAGCAGTCTTTGCGCCGCCGCTCGGCAATTGCAATTACAGCGAGTTAAGGAACATCCGCAGTTGTTGTTTCTCTGTCGGAGACAGTTGATCGAAGCGCCTTTCCACGTGCTCGGCTTCGCCTTGGTGCCGCTCGATGGCATCGTCCAGAGTTAGAGACTTGAGGTCGTGCATGTATCGAGGTCTCATGCGCAGGCCCCAAAGCGCCGCGGTACGCAGTTTGTTGGCGGTGTCCTGCGGTCCAGCTTGCACGATGCCATCCCCGGTCTCGATGTCGTGAAGTAAGAAGTCGCTGAAGGGATGGATGATCTTGTTTCCCAAGGCCTCCGGCACCGTGAACGCCCCACCATTGATGACCGTTCCCGCCGGAGCGGTGGTGATAGTCTCCACATGGCAGGTGTTGCACTGAATCTTCTCGAAGATCGCTTGGCCCGCCGAGGCAGCGGCCGTCGCCGCCAGCACCGCATCACGCGGCGGCACCTTCGTGCCGCGCACGAATTGGGCAAAGTGGTCAATGTCAGCCAGTCCAAGCTCATCGGGAACATCTTCAGGGTCCGCAGTTGTCTTGCCGATGGTGGTCGTGTCTTTGGGCCGCAATCGGTTAGTCACTCCCATTTCATTTAAATAGGCATCTCCTATAAATGAAAGCAGGCTGCTGTGCTGGTCTTTCCAACCGAAGCGCCCCACGCGATTTTGCCCTGGTGCTTCCAGTACAGGAACTTCAATTGCCTCACCGTGAATTCTTCCTTCACTCAGGTCCAACTGGTTCTGAGCGATGGCTTTCAGAGTGTTGTCGTCAATCGCTTCGACGAACCCGTCTCCCAAGGTGTTGAGCGCGGCCCTCAGCGCCCGGATGTTTTCCGTATCAGGTATATGCTCCTGGGCTTGGGGCACTACGGCGCGGTCGTTGATGATGGAGCGCCCGGCAATACTGTTAGCGCCGTCATTAATCAGTACGGTGGGGTTCACAAAATTACCATTGGCATCGGTGTGACCGACGCGCAGCTCTGTGAATTGGCTCGCACCGCCACTTACCGGATTTTGGTGACATTCCGCACACGCCCTCGCGTTGTACACCGGGCCCAGTCCGGTACTCACATCGTGAACCCGCTCATAATTCTGCTGATCGAGAGCAAAAGTGTCACCAGATGGCTCTATGAGTCCATTGTTCTTACTTTGGGACCCGGCATTCTGCGCCAGTGTGGGAGTCTCGAAGCCCGCAGGGGCCTCCGTCGCGGATTGCTGCGCGATTCCGGTGAGTCCCATGACCGCTACGCCCAGCAACAATACAAAAATCGAGATAAGTCTATAGGTCATTAAATCAGCCCCCTGCAAATTTCGATTCGTCGGCTAAAACGTTCCTCGTACCCGATCGAAACGTTAGCCATACCGCTGTGTAGACCCGGGAGCGTGGAGTTCTATTCCCAATGGAATTGTTAAAATTGCGTGACACCACGGGTCATCCCGTTATTTTTCCTGTGGGTCGTCACGTGCCCATACGTACCACGGTTTGACTCATGAGTGTCTCTACACCCGAACAACAACAGTTCCAGAATTTTTATCGGCTCTCGGGAATATTCTCTTCTGTGTCGCGGTCTAGAGGTTGACGGGTCTCACGGGCATGGTGTTTGTACGTCCATTGACCCTCCAATTTAGAAAGAACTGGAGCGGAATATAACCTTTATGACAAAGCATTTGATGACTCTCATATTGTTGTACGCAACTATCTTGATATTCGGAACCGGCACCTACGCAACTTCGCTGGATGATGCCGGTCAGGCTTCGCATGACTCTACCGTCAACGCGGCCAACCCAGTGGTCACCTGGAATGCAACGCTTCTCACTATCGTCCGCACCGCTGGCGCCCAGCCGAAAACCGTCCACCCTACCCGCAGCTTTGCAATCATGCACGCTGCGATTTACGATGCCGTGAATGCCATCGACAAAACCCACAAACCTTACTTGGTTCAGCTCCGCGGTATTTCCCGTTCCGCTTCTTTAGACGCGGCCGCCGCGTCAGCCGCGCACGAAGTTCTTGTAGCGTTATACCCGACTTTCCAACAAACGCTTGATGCCCAACTGAAACAGTCTCTGGCGTTGATTCCTGACGGGCCAGACAAGACCGAAGGCATTACTATTGGAAAGACCGTCGCTGATCAGATTCTCGCGGCCCGCACTAACGACGGATCTAACGCTCAACCGGTGCCCTTTGTCTTCGGCAGCGCCCCTGGAGATTTCCAGTCGACGCCACCGAATTTCCCGCAGCCCCAATTCACGAATTGGTCCCATGTCACGCCCTTCGCCCTGGAGAGCGCGAATCAGTTTCGCCTTGGACCTCCTCCCGCATTGACCAGCGATGCTTACACCGATGCTTTCAATGAAGTGAAGTCACTCGGCATCGTCCATAGCACCACGGCCACTGCCGACCAGGCCTTGACTGGGCGTTTTTGGAATGGAGCTATTCAAAATTACTGGAACGAGATTACTCAAACCGCGACACTTGCACATGACTTAACCACTGCGCAAAGCGCTCGGGTGTTTGCATTGCTAAACCTGAGTTTTGCCGATGGCGTGATCGCTTTCTACGACACCAAATACACCTACAACTTCTGGCGACCGGTCACGGCTATTCGGGAAGCTGCAATCGATGGCAATCCACTGACGATACCCGACCCTGCTTGGCTGCCGGAAGTCGGCAACACGACTCCCGATCCATCGTACCCAGGTGCCCACGCAGTTATCAGCGCAGCCGGGGCATCCGTGCTGAATTCCTTCTTCGGAAAGAAAGACTTCAGCTTTGTCGTTACCTCTGAAGTTCTCGCGGGAGTAACTCGCTCCTTCACCAATTTCTCGGCTGCTAATGAAGAAGCGACGTTGAGCAGGATTTTCGCCGGCGTTCATTTCCGCACCGACCTGACCAGCGGGAATCGCATGGGCCGCGAGGTAGCCGACTTTGTCGTCGATAACTTCCTGACTCCTGTCCACAGACGAGACGATTCCGACGACAACAGATAATTTCAAGAGCGGAAGGTTATTTCTTTGCTGGCCGCTGAGTTTTACTTGCAAGCTAACTGGGTCGCCTAGGCGCAGTGTTTAATGCTGCGCCGGCGCCACTGTCATTTCGCCAGCAGAGTTGGCTGCAGCGAATACCCCAAACGCTACATTGGTGTGCGTCTGTGACGGTAAATTGGCGCGATATAACACCGGCATCCCGAGGCCTCGTCCACAATCGCTGGCGAAAATTAAGGCATGCGAATCTTCTTCCCAAGCTGGTGAGGAGTTATTGCAGTTTCCACCCGCCACGAGTTGCACCCTGCCGCTCATCATATGTCGCAGCCAAATCTGCTTAGGCCCAGCCTGCGTCGACTCAAAAACCATCCACTTTCCATCAGGCGATAACACCGAGCCCTCCCTCGGGGCAGCCGGCATCAAGGTAGCGGGCGCTGCTCCCCGGGTTGTCGGATCAAAAGTCATTGTTGTTGATGCGCCATTCTTCACCAGTTCAAGGTAGATTGGCCCGTCGAACGATGGCGCCACCGGATGAAAAACCTGGCCCTGGAAAGAGAATTCTTCCACCTGCCCATCGTGCAACCAGCGAAGTACGTATCCGCTTCGAACCATCGCCTGATAAAAAAGGCCGGCGCTGGAAACTATCGGATAGGTAGAAAGATAAGTGTCTTGGTCTAGGTCGATACGCTCGAAATGCCGCCCGGGTTCGAGCACATAGGCTGCCTCATGTTTCCGTGCGTCCAGTGCGGCAATGAGGATTGCCACCGCCAGCGCCGCAGCCACAAGTTTGGGACTAAGTGATCGCCAGAATTCACGCCCTTCCACAAAGAAAAGCGCAGCCAACATCCACAGTTTTGGAAAAAATCGCGCCCATTCAGGCAATAAAACAAAGTTCAGCGCGATGTACGAAATAACCAGGAAAATTCTCTCCCCAGGTGTCGCGTGCTCCAGCAACAAAACCACCGGTAATAACAACAGGATGTAGGTATACGACGCCGCATTCGACGACAGCAGCACGATCGCAATCGTGAACCACGCAAACCCGCGACGATGAAACTCTTTGCCCTCCGATGCCAGACCGAACAATGTGAACGCAAGAATGAGCACCGCTGTAAAAGGCCGCAAGAAAAAGAAAACCATTGGCGCATTCCAAAGCGGCTCCGGATTCAGGTTCGCTTCCATGACCAGTGAGTGCCGCAAAAAATTGGTGAGAGTTCCAATGCGGCTGGAGTAGGGATCGATTACCTCGCCTTCAAGAGATCGCGGCAGGATTTGTGACGCGTAGAAATGAACGTCTCCCCAGCCGAAAAGCGCAATTGCTGTGGCCGCGGCTATCGCGGTCGCGGCCAGCATTCCCGCAACCGCCTTCCAATTGCGTTTCAACACGAAATACAGCAGAAACGGGCCGCCGTACAGCTTGAGTCCGAACGCCACACCGCAAAGAAACCCGCTCGCCGCTGATTTACTCTGTTCCAAACAGTAAAACGCGAGCGTCAATAGAAATAATAAGAACACGTAGTATTGACCCAGGCGGAAGTTGGATTGTAGCGAGCCGTAACCCAGAAACATCAGTATCGCGATGTACTCAATCCGAATTCGAGTGACTCTTGAAAGCATCCACAAGGTCGCCGCCAAAAATATCAGGTTGAGCACGAGCCATATTTGTTTGGCGGTTCGGACCTGGAATCGAGCGAACGGCACGATTGGGAGCATGGTCAGCGGGGTCTGCGGAAGATACGCGCCCAGTTGGTGCTCGATGCCCGCATAGTTCATCTGCCGTTGAAACCACGTCCAATCGTAATAGTCGCGCAACGGTGCGCCGTGAGTCACCAACACTGCGGCAGTGTAGTAGTTTGGAAAATCGGTTTCGTCCCGGGTCCAACCTTTGCGGAAAGAAGTTGCCAGAAAAAGAGCAAGCATCAACAGCGCAACGACGCGAGCTTTCGTCATATTGCGGTTGGCACCAGCGGTTGGGTGCGCTCCAGAGCGGCTATTTCTTCATTGCTGATTTGCGGTCCCGCTTCCAGATAATCTCGATCGACGCTCAGGTTCCACAAGTCGAACCGTGCACCTGCAACATTTCGCGCCGCCAGGACGGCCGTCAACATCGAGTGGTCCTGATTGTTGTAGCGATGCATTCCATTTCTTCCCACGAACTGCAAATTGGGCACCGTTGTGAGGAATTCGCGCACGGTCGCGAGACCGTCCTGATAACCACGGCCGTACACCGGATAGGCCTTTGGCATTCGCACCACCGCACCGTCGACCACGTCCTGTTCGCGTATCAATCCGAGTTGGACCATCTCTCGCTTTGCCAATGCGATCAAGTCCTCATCCGGCGTGCTCCAGATTGCGTCGGTAATGTTGCAAAAATATTCCACGCCCAAGCAGGTCAGATCAGGGTTGGGAGTCATCTCCGGACTCCAGTTCCCATAGTTCTGCACGCGACCCGCGCTCACCGCCGGATCGTGCACATAAATCCAGTTATCCGGAAACAGGTTTCGGCCTCGCACCATCAACGCTACGGTGAGGAAGTCGCGATAGTGGAATTTTTTTGCTGCCGCCAGAAGCGCCGGTGGCGCGGCCGGATGCAACTTCTCAATCAGTTCTCGTATGGGAATGCTACTGATGAAATGCGCTCCGTGATATGTTTTGCCCCCCGCTTGCACGGAGACTACTTTCCCCTCCTGGCATTGGATGCTTTCTACCGAAGCATTCAGAATCACCGGTACCCCTCGTTGCTCCACAATTTCTTTCATCCGCGACCACAACATTCCCGGTCCCAGCCGGGGATACTGAAACTCCTTGATAAGCGTCCTGGTCTGTTTATCGGAGCGCTGAAGCAGAGCATCACGCAGCAAGGACCACAGTGAAAGTCCTTGTATTCGTTGCGCCGCCCATTCCGCCGCTATCTTGCTGCATTCCATACCCCAAACTTTTTCCGTGAAGCTCTCAAAAAAAGTTTCGAACAAGCGTCGTCCAAACCTGTTAGAAACCCAAGTCGCGAAATCCAGTTCGGGCCGCGTGGGAAACAACTGGCATCGCACAAAGCTGAGCGCGCAACGAAGCGCTTCGGCTACGCCCAGGCCGCGGATGGCATCGAGCGGCTCCAGCGGGTACTGGAAGAACCGCGATTTGTAGTAAATTCGCGAGAGACGCTTGCAAGTAAGGAGGTCATCGCCGAGAACCTCACGCCAGATTTGTTGCACTAACGAAACTTTGGTGTAAAAGCGATGCCCTCCGATGTCGAAGCGGAACCCTTTATATTCAACGGTGCGCGCAAGTCCACCAACAACCGCGTCTTGTTCCAGCACCACGCACGGCGTGCCCAAGTTAGACAGCTCGTAAGCCGCCGTCAATCCTGCCGGACCGGCGCCGAGGATCACCACTCTGGTCTCGTTGTCACCTGTTCTCACGGTTATATTGTTCGCCGACCTCAGCTCGAGCTCCGCTGCCTCGAAACACATCGGGCCCCTGAAAAGGCAGCATCAACTTATCGGTGCACATCGTGGTGTTTGTCACCACGGTGTAAAGAAGTGGTCATCATATTTCGTGAACTAAACATGCGCCTTCGATGCCAGGAATGGAGCTGACCGCCACAGTGATTGGTCGCATCACAACCTAACGGCAAAGGTGATGAGTGATTCTGAAACAGGTGGCGGGCAGCACAGGCTACTCCCGAGGCAATGGAGAGGGTGCTGCGCCGCAGATGCGGGAGCACCCAATAGCACTTGAAGAACAGCAATACTGTTAGATTTGTAGTTCCAGACGATCTCGCCTGGTTGGCGGGTTCTAACTTGCGGCTTTCCGCAAAGTTTGCGGCTTGATGATTAGCTCAGAAAAGCGTTCCATTTCTTCCATCTGCGGGCTGAACTGTAGAAGCAGAAGATCGACGCCGGCGCGCTCGAATTCGCCAATTCGATCCGTGACTTGCTGCGGCGTACCCACAAGCCCGGAACGCAATCCGCGATTCGAAACCGAATAATCTTCGAGCGAGACCCGCTGTTCCAGTTGCGTATTGGCGAGCCATTGTTGGTAATTACCGTAACCTGCGGCATTCTGTTTCACGTCCGTGATGCGCGCAACTTCTTTCTTGGCTTCCGCTTCCGTTTCCCGCACCACCGCGTAGGCCGCCACGCCGTATTGCATTCGGCCCAGCCCCTTTTTCTCGCGCCGCTCATTCATATCGCGGATCTTGGACGCGAACTTGTCTGGTGGATCGCCATGCATCACATAGGCGTCGCACTTCTGCGTGATCATTTCTTTCGCGGCCTCGGACTCTCCGCCGGCATAAATTGTAGGACGCGGTTTCTTGATGGGCTTAGGTTGAAGCACCAGGTCGTCTACCGAGTAATAACGCCCTGAGTAGGAGAAGTGATCTTGCTTCCACGCCGCGTCGACGACGTCAAGCCATTCCGACGTTCGCGCGTAACGATCGTCATGCTGATCGAAATGGACGCCATATTGTTTTGCTTCTTCGGCCCACCAAGACGAGACGACATTCAATGAAATTCGCCCATTACTAATGTTATCGATGTTGGCTGCCTGTTTCGCGAGCAAGGCCGGAAGATGGAACGTGGGCCGCACCGCGACCATCAGTTCTATCGATTCGGTAACGGCCGCAAGAGCCGCAGCGGTGGACCAGGCATCGAGCGATGGCGCGTCGACGCCTTTGATGTCGTTGAGATTAAGTTCCGCTATAAGCGTGAGGTCGAACCCGATTTTTTCGCTGCGTTGCGCCAGTCGCGAGACGTACTTCCAGCTCGTCTCCATCCGCTCGTCCTCGACATTGCGGAGCCAGCCCCCGAACACCGGCATCCAGTATCCATAACGCATTCAACGCGCCTCCCGAATCAGATAGTCAACCAGCCGCTCAAAGGGGTTAAACCCAACCGTCCGCGGGCCGTCGGCCACGAAATTCGACAACGCGTTGATGTCGTAGTAGTAGAGCTGTCCATCGCGATCGTCAATGATGTACTCCAAGCCGCCAACTTCGATTTTGGACGCCGAGAAAATCCGCTCCACCGCCGCAATAACTTCGTCAGGCGGGCGATACCCTTCTACACGCAACCCGGTTTTGGGCCCTTCCACAACGCAGGCCGTTTCAATTTTCTCGCCGTCGCCTGTCTTACAGATATCCATCGGGCATAAATCGAAAGTCTCACCGGAAGTGAATACTTTTATGCCGTAGAGGTACTTGTACCCAAGCGTTTCAACACGCACGATGCAGCCTCCGCGGGCGGAGACGAATCGTTGCACGATGCCAGTGGAATCGAGCCCGAATGCCAGACTGCCGTTGCGAACCGCGGCATCAAGTTGTTCGGCCGAATCGAATCGCACGATGCCCGCACCACTGCCGCCGATATTCGGCTTCACCACCACCGGAAAACCGATCTCTCGTGCCGCGGCAGGAGCTTGGCTGGGATGATTGATGACCACAGATTGCGGATACGGCAGCCCTAACGACTGTAGAAGCGAAAGTTGCAGCGCCTTCGACGTCTCGTTGCGAAATCCCTCGCTACCGTTGACGACGCGAGTCCCCATCCGTTCCAGGTGAGCCATGTAGTTAAGAGTGTAGAAAATGGCGTTAGCATGGCCCCGAGTCCACGCCGATGGACTCATGCGATTGAAAACTAATCCGAATTGCTCGTTGCCATTGGGGACCAGACCGAAATGATGACGGGTTGCGTCCAGGCGAACGTAAGGGACGCCGCGGCGCTCAAGCTCGTCAAAGACGGGTTGAAACCAACGTGGGTGTTCGTAGTAAATCGCAATTGGATTCTTCGCACCTGCCAATGTAATCCTCCGTACGTCAAATTATTTCCAGTAGTTGAATCTGCCCACGGATTAGCAGCCAACCTGCCAGCTCAACAACACCACACAAACTGGAATTAAAGCCAACACACCATTATAACCAAGCTTCATGTTGGACCCATTTTCCGGGAAAGGCCCTACCGAAGATCACAGATGAATCGATGCTTGCTCCGAACGGCAAACCGTTGACTTTCAATACGCGTTCTTATCAGTGAAGCTGCGCACGAGAGTAAGCGCAACGATAAGCAGATCGAATGTCATCGTCCAATGGCGGACGTAATAAAGGTCATATTCAACGCGCTTCGCGATGGACGTATCACCGCGCCAACCGTTCACCTGGGCCCAACCCGTTATGCCCACTTTCAAATAATGGCGGCGATTATAATTGCCCACAGACTGCATGAATTTCTGCACCAGAATAGGGCGCTCCGGTCTTGGACCGACAACACTCATCTCGCCCTTGAGAACGTTGAAAAATTGCGGCAGTTCGTCCAGGCCTGTTTTTCGAAGGATCTTTCCAACTCGAGTACACCGTGGATCGTTTCTTACTGTCCAGTGCGTATCGCTCTCTTTGAGTGACGATATCTTCATCGTTCTGAACTTGAACATGCGGAAGAGTTTGCCATTCAGGCCAACGCGCTCCTGAACGAAAATGATCGGACCCGGCGAGCTAAACCAAATTGCGACAGCAATTAAAAGGAATAAAGGTGCCGCAAGAATCAGCACGCATGCAGAGAAAGCAAGGTCAAACGCACGCTTAAGAATGACGTATAAGGGAGAGTCGGCAGGTGTCGTCTGCAAATCGAGCATGAGAAGATTGCCTAAAGTAAACGGCCGCTGGCGACTGTCGACAGGTTCTCCGACATCCAGCACTAATCGCATGGGAACACACAACGGCGAGAGTTGTCTGCGGAGTTCCGGCAAAACACCCAGAAGTGAAGGTGGAATGGCCAAAATGACATCATCGATTCCATTTCCTATCGCTAGCTCCTCGATATCGCGCAGCTCATAAACGGCTGTGTCCCTAACTACGCATACCTGATCGGGAAGTCTTATGTGCCCCTTGATAGTGCACGCCGGACCACCACCGGAGAGCAGAGACTGCGCGACTCCTGCGGCGAATTCATCAGTGCCGGCAATCAGCACCATCAACCCAGCTTTGTAGTGCGATCTGTTTTTTGCCCAGACCCAATCAAACATTGCCAGGGCCAGCAATGTGAACAAGAAAAGAATTACGACGCTCAACCAAATGAAGACTCGAGAAAAAGTAAAATCCCTGTAGAAGAACGTAATTGAAAGAACTGCCAGGTATGTGATCAGACAGGCAACCAGTACGCTCACGATTTTTCTGTTGCCGAAACAAGGGTATTCAATCGCTACAAGTTTGCGATGCTCCGCAACAATTGCCCATAGCACGGTAGTCAAAATTAGTAGGCCAAAATAGGAAGAAGGATCCGCGTCGTTGGAATAGCGCGGCAGCAGCCGGGTAGCAAAACGAAGATAGGCTGCCAAGCCAAAGGCCGCCAGCGGCATTGAAAAAATTGTCAGTGTCAGGACAAACCGCGCGGTGTTGAGACGTCGGCGGATCATAGATCCACTGTCTGCTGATGAAATTCGAGCCACTTCTGCTCGAGAACTTCACGAAGTCGGCTCTGAAAATATATAGGGGAAAATCGGTCCGACTGCTGCTTGATAAATGAGGGCCGAAACCTCTGCTCGATCTTTTCGAACGCCTGAATTGCCCCGACAAGAGAATCAACCGATTGCTCACTGAAAAATACGCCTGAAGAGTTCTCCGGAGCACTCAGCGAGCGCGAATTCCAGCCTTTGACCGTTTCCGTAACACCGCCGCGACCGTAAGCGATTACTGGGCGGCCGAAAGAAAGTGCCTCGACGGGCACAATTCCGAAGTCCTCTTCTCCGGGAAATAGGAGCGCGCGACAGTGCGCATATTGTTCATGAAGTTCCGAATCCGGAAGAGGTCCGCAAAATTGAATGGAGGAACCGGCAAGTTTTCGCAAACGGTTGTTTTCCTCGCCCTCGCCCACAATGTGGAGTTTCCTGCCAAGCGCATTGCACGCCATGGCGGCCAAATCCATCCGCTTGTAATCCACCAACTGACCTACAGCAAGGTAGTAGTCTTCGATCTCTTCAGCCAAGTAACCGGCCTTGGTGTTTACGGGTGGATACACGACCGAGCATTCTCTTCGATAGTGTTTACGAACTCTCGCGGCCACGTTGTGGGAATTGGCGACAAAATAATCGACGCGGTCCGCCGAAGCCGCGTCCCACAGGCGCAGGTAATGACTGGCAAGAGTGAACAATGGCCGGGTGCAATATCCCAACGTTGCAGCGTTCCTGTATCGATGATAGAAATCCCAGAGATAGCGCATCGGCGAATGGCAGTAACACACATGGCACGTCTTTGCGGACGTGATCACTCCTTTGGCCGGGCCAGACTCCGAACTAAGAACCAGGTCGTAGCTACTTAAGTCAAATTGCTCCAATGCCAACGGGTAGAGCGGAAGCATGCGGCGATGCCAACGCCGGCTTCCTGGGAGTCGTTGCAAAAAGGACGTTTTGATTGGGCGTGAGCGAAGAGACTCCGGCAGTGTGTCCCGGTCAACAACAAGCGAAAACAGATCGGCGTTGGGAAACATCTCGGCCAATGCTTCCACTACACGTTCACCACCCCGGTGACTTACAAACCAGTAGTGCACGATAGCTGTACGCGCATTTTCGAGCGAGGGGATGGCTGTCGTTGGAACAAGACGTTCGGTAAGCCGAGTTTCCTGCTCGAAGGTTAGTTTCATTTGCTGTCCTCCGATGGTCTAGGCAGCCGGAGAACGCAACGGTGGTAAGCAGTGCGAGGAGAACGCTCTTCTACGATTTCCATTCCGGCACGTCGAATGCAAGCGTCAATATCTGCAGACGATCGGCGAATTCGGCGAATTCCCCTGCGCCAGAATCGCGGAAGCAGGAAATCAGGTAACCATGTTTTGAGACGGTAGCCGAGATTTTGCGGACGAGTGTCAAATTGCAGATAAGCTACTCCTCGCTGATGTAACAAGACACGAATGACATGTAGGTAGTCCGCGATGATGGAAAGCTCGGGAATGTGCTGGAAAACAAGAAGCGAATAAATCAAGTCACATCTGCCCAGGAATTCCCCCGCGTTTTGCAAAAAGTCTTCCGGGCCCGAGACCGGAATGAAGAAGGCGTTATCGACGCCATTGTCCCGCGCGATGGAATTGGCGCGACGAACCATTCCGGTCGCTACATCAACTCCCACCACGTTTCGAAAATGCCGCGCTAGTGGAAATGCCAGCCGCCCAATTCCGCTCCCCAATTCAAGGCCAATAAAAGGTCGCAACGAATGGCTTTGGATGAGTGGCAGGAGCTCGCTGCGAACCACTTCGTTACCGCTGTGCCAGAACAGTTGCGGATCGGTCCGCTTCATATCGGTGAAGATATATAGATAGGGATCTGTTTCGGCGAAGCTTTCCCAGGGATTAGCGTCGGGCCTTTTACTTAATTGCGAACTCGCATTCATAAATGTCCCAGTCCGACAAACTTCTGCCGCAGAAGATCGTGCCTTGCTCTGACCCAGTTCACGTCGCGCTCCCCAGGGCTAATTGTCCGGCACGAATCACATTCGAATCGATCACTGCGGCGACGCGATACTTCCAGCCAACTAAATTCAAGAACAATCCGGCGAACGTGAAAATTGTCAGGGCGCTGACCGCTGTTCCCATCATGTGTTCCGTGAAACTCATGAAGAATTCGAGGACGATGCACGCCTGTATCCCCAGCGCGAAACAATGGCCAAATGAGCCTTCCTCGAAAATATGCCTCTGCCGCCCGACCCAGCGGAATGTCGCTATCCACACACCCAGCATCAGTGTCAAACCAACGATGCCTCCCTCCGCCAGAAAGTGAAGATAAGAGTTATGCGCATGCGAGTCGTCATCGACACTGCTGCCGCCAGTTGCGAAGTACAGTAAATGCGGAACACCGGAATAGATTTTCAGCTGATCGTTGAAACGGCCGAAACCCGTTCCGACAACAGGGCTCAGAGTGAAGTCGTCGATGGCCCGCTGGTAATAGACAAATCGAGTAACAATGTTGGGGTCCTCAAGATCGGAGACTTCTTGAGCGCGATGAGTAACGGTAGGCTGGACCAGCAGTAAATACGCTAATGGCAGGAGAATGGGGCCCGCGTATTTGATGGATCTCTTGAGAAATTCCTTCTGCCGGAAAAACATAATGACCAGCGTCGCAATAAATGCCACGTAGGCGGTTCGCGACTGTGTCAGAACAATTCCGGTTACGTTGGTTGCAAACCAGAAAGCTGGCCACGAGAGTAGCGACGGGCTCTTCGCACGTGCCAAGAGCGCAAAACTGATGAGTGCCGCTATTGAGTAGATAGCCCCGGCCGCATTATGTGCTCTAAAGAAACCGTGAAAGATACCCGCCGAGAGTGACGCATTGTGGATCAGTTGCAGAGGCTCAGGAAGTTGCGACAAGCCGATAGGAGCGACAGTGCTATCGATAAACTCCGCTACACCAAGCAGGGCCACAATCGACATCATGTTTAAGAAAAGCCCGAGCATGCGTCGAATAAAAAGAGCATCAAGTCGCATATCGGCGACTAATAAAAGTGGGAGATAGGCGATCAGGAGTGCGCCATCGAATCGCAGAAAATCGAAAGAAAATAAATTACTGATCGGCGCGCCGGTACAAATGTAACTTGCAATCCAGTACACATACCCGGCTAGCAGGTATTTCCTGGCAACGCTGGGGTCGTACCCATGCCGTCGCGGCTCCACCGAATCGCGGCTAAGCAGGTATATTGGGAATAGTCCCGAGATGGCTGCGACGTTGAAAGCCGGGAAAATATTTCCCGCCAGGCTCAGCACCAGCAGCGTCGTGACACTTTTTTTCATAGATGCGATTTCGCGCTTCGAAATCCCCTTCACATATTCAGCAAAGACGCTAATTCTGAGCGAGAATTCACCATCGACGCCCGCGCTGCCGGTCGAACCGGCCGAAATTACTCATCGCTTTGTAGCGGTCCGTCAAGATAAATTATTCCTCGCGCATCGCAGTGCGTTTTGTTTTCACCACCGTCGAAGCGTCCTTGAACCCCTCGAACATTCTTTTCGTTCGCGCGGTAAAGAAATTCCCTCGCTGCACCACATACTGCAATGGCGGTTTCACACTCTGCACCATATTCAGCACGAGAAGTTTTCCTGGGTGTTGGGAATCGATTTTGTTCCAGCCATCCGTACCTGAAATCCAACCGATGCCGATAGCGAGCGCAATGATCTCTCCCAGAACAAATAGTAACGTGCGCGGCGGAAAGGCCTTTTTCTCCGGGAGTTCGGCGGGATCCAACATTTTTACGCTGGGCACTTCCTTGGCTTCTTGCACCTTGGCTATCTCGTATTGCTGGGTAAGCGTTTCGAACACTGTCTCTTCCACTTTCATTCGCCGGAACAGGTCAGCGTATGTCACGCCTAATATAGGAAGCTTTCGAATGGAGGGATAAAGCTCATCATCTTTCATGGGCAGCGCGCCCTCGGGCTCCTGCTTTCCACTCATTTTTACAATCTGGCGGCGCAGTTCATCAACGCGGGCCTGCATCGTTTGAACATGTATGTTCGGATCGGCGTAGATCTGACGGAGTCCTTGTAATTCCGTTTGTGCCGCGATCAATTGGCCTTCAAGCACGGCGGCCGCCTCCACCATCGCTTTGCCCTGTTCCTTGATGTCGATGGCGGCGTTCTTGCTTGCGAATTTGCTGAATTCCGCTTCCGCCGACTCCAATTCCGTTTTCACTTGTTCCAGACGAGCTTCGAGAAACATTCGCTCTCGGTGTGCGGAAGACGTGTTCAATTGGGTTACAACATTGTTTAATTGCGCCACATATTCTTGAGCCATTGCAGTTGCGCGCTTAGGATCGTGATCTGTGACTTGTATCGTAAGAATTCCGCTCTTGCGATCGATCGATAGGTCCGTTCGACGCGCCAGTTCTTTCCGCGCATCGACCAAATGGCGCTGTCCATAAACGGTGCGCAAATTGAATTTTGTGACCAGATCGTTCTGCACCGTGCGGCTTTCAAGCAGGCCGGCGAACAGATCGACTGAGGTACTGACTCCCAGGAGATCGCCTCCGAGAGCGGCGAGATTAGCCCCCACTTTTCCGGCGAGGCTGGCCAACATAGTCATGCCTTGACCGGCGGGGGGATCCGGAGGCATCAACCGCGTAGTAGCGGCGTAGCGTGTAGGGATGACAAGAGCGATGACGACAGCGGCAGCACCTCCCCACATAAGAAATTTTGCCAGGAGTTTCCGGCGCTCCCACAGATGGCCGATTCGCGCAATCCTTCTGTCTCGGCCTTCCTGCTGATCCTGGCGAAGGCGTTGCGCTAACAACTGGTCGATGTCCAGAGCGCGCAGCGCTTCCGGTGTCGTCTTGGCCGAAGATTCGCTCATGGCAAAAGGTCTCCGATCGACTGGTTCGCAGGACTTCCCGCGACGTAGCGCGCGGAGGGCTGGTGTCCCCACTGTGGAAGGAAGCCAAGCTCGATCGCGGCGGTGAGGTTGTTACGCGCGCCTGGGAAAAGCAGAGGAAAGGAAGAAATATGTTCAAACTGAAGAAAAGTTTTTAGATATAAACCCGAATGCTTCGTAACCGAGTAGCTAGCTTGAAAATCCTGCCATTTCCCGCCGCCAGGCACGAAGTCGGAAAGTACTCTACTTTGTTTCCACGAGAAATCCATCGTATTACGCGGTGAAATCCAATATCGAGTCCACGCCTGCAGCGTTATTCCCTCTCGCCCCACAGTGTTTCCCATTAAATTTCCATTGTTCGTATAACCACCGGTGTAATCGAGGTTCCAATAATTCAAATTTCCGTGATTTTGAAAAGGCGCGCGCCCCGGGCTGGTGGAAGTGGTCCACTCAAAATGCACATCGAACTTTGGCAACAGCGGCAAACGGGAAAGATAAATTCCCGGACGTAGTACGCTCTTGGTTAAATTCTGCAGAGGAATCGAATCGTCGTCGTCTTCTAGTTCGCCATAGAACGTGACCCAGTGGTGCACGCCCGGCACGTGCCACGTCCAGTCCACAGCAGTACGTGAATCGCCGGGCACACTGTTTTCAGCAGGATCAACTCGCCCAAACAAGCTGCCGAAAAACCTTCCGGAGGTGAGTGGATGACCGGTGCCGCCAATAAGAGTCGTCCGGCTGTAGGCAAATTCAAGTGAGCGAAACGGCTTCATACTGATTGACTGACCATAGATCCACGGTTGCGAGAGCCCGTGGTGGCCGTCGACGCGCCCGAAGAATTGCTCCACGCTAAAGGGCCCAAGAATTTTTGAAATGCCTGGAATGTCAGCGGCCTTCTGCGGAGAAATTCGAAGCATGGGAAAGGGTGCAGCGTTGTTGCTCAAAAGGAGTGATCCGCCGACGCCCGGTCCCCACGAAAGACTTTGATTGCCGAAAGATATTTGCCAACCGCGCAGATTGATTCCTGCATATGCCTCTAGGAGTTCAGCATTGTTGACCGAAGCAAAAGGGGCGGCAAGCGGAACCGGTACCTTGTCTCGCACTGCAATAAAGTCTCGAACGTCGGTCGAGAGAGCTGGTGCCGAAGGCGCGTGCTGAAATTCGCCGTTTAGGAAAAAAAACACACTTCCATAAGTAGCGGTGGCCGAACCGCCGGCAATCAGGTTGGTGCCTTGGCGAAATGGCCGGCCATTGTCGTAGGCATACGTCTCACCAAAATGGTATCCATCATCCAATACCGTTCCGCTCGCACTCAGGACTCGCGTGTAGAGTGAGTCCACTTCAAACGATCGATTCCCTTCCGTGAAGGTGACTTCCTCTCTCGCAAACTCATGGTGCAACGCCTGCATGAGCGCCTGTATCTGTGAATCGGACAGGACTCGGGCGCCTAATGAACTCACTATCGCTTCATCGGCGTCGATCAACAGACGCGCACACTGCTCGCGAGACCATGGGCGCTTACCTTCATAACCCGCAGTCACGTAGCCCAGTGCCGCCAACCGATCAAATGCTCGGTAGACCCAACTGTCGACAGAAACATAGGTAGAGCCCGGATATTCAGTTGGGCCCGATCCATCTCCATGAATTATTTCGCGCAGCGGATTCCACGCTGATCCCCCAAGTCCGGGATCGTGATGGGTTCGATAAACGTATTCGGAAACCATCCAACCGAGCGCGCTCCCAACCAAAACATCGGCGGGAAAATGTTGCTTGCTGCCGACACTGGTGATGCTGATCGTCGACGCCAAGCCGTAACTGAGTAGTTTCGTCAATGTGCCTGGATATTCGTGGGCCAAAATACCTGCAGCCGCCCACGCTGCCGCCGAATGATTTGAAGGAAACGAAGATCCCCCTTGAAAGAACAAACCTTGGCCGTTTCCTTGAATAGGCCGTTCTCGGCCCACAACATATTTCAGCCCCTCAGTAAGAAGCAGACTGTCTGCGACAGCTTCGCCAGCGAGTAAGCCGGTTTCTGTCTGATGTGGGTCGTGAGTACGATAGCTCCAAAAATAAATACCGGCGGACGCGAGCCCAAGCGTCGCGAGGCTGCCTGTGCGAATGTTTTGCGAGGCGCGAAGAATGCCGGGGTTCTTCGGAAGACTCTTGCTAACCCTGGCGTCCGTAAAAATCAGTCCAGATGTGACACCTGCGAAAGGCACCAACCATTCAACATCCGACAACCGAAGCCTCGTCGGGCTCGTCACCATTTGGATTTGGTCATTGACGAACCGGTTGCTCACACTTTCCAGATCAGTGCGGGAGTTCGTCAGCCAATCGGAATGTGACTGCCTGATGTTTGAATATTTCTTCTCGGCAGGCACGGCGATTGTCGTAGCAGTAGACTGCCCGCCACTGTTTTCGCTATCCGTTTGTTGCGGTGTGGCGTGGCAAGTACCTGCCGCCGCCATCGCCACATTTACAATCATCAGATAACGCGCCACAGTGCATCCTTTCATTATTGATTCACAACATTTCTCACGGGTGGATGTAAGCGATCGCGAGCACTACGGAAGTCGCCACTTGCGCCGATTGAATTAGCGGAATCCAATTCCGGCTTCCGATGTTCGGCGCTCTCTCCGGCACCACGATCATATCTCCGGGCATCAATACAGAATCCATCGGCTTGCCAGACCACAAGCTGCCGTTATTATTCTTCGCGGCCAAAACGGATCCGTCAGCGCGGATGACAAACACGGCCTTCTTGTCCGCCAACTGAGTAAATCCTCCCGCTTGTCCTAAATACCAATTGGCGCTCCTGCCCGACACGAATCCGACAGCTGTAGGGTTGAATATTTGTCCTTGAACGACGACGTAGTTTGGCTTTTTGGGAACTACAATCACGTCACCGTTGCGAAGCGCCGTTCCCTCCGCGCGACGGTCAAACGATTTCTCGTCGGGCGATGTATGGATCACCACCCGCCCCACCGGCAAATTCGTTTGTAATTGCGTAAGAGTTGTTTCAGTCCGCGCGATAGCAGTAAGTTTCAAGTTCTTCTGGTCGGCGTCATTCTCTGGAAGTGCCTTTAGCTGTGTCTCTTCAGCTCTGACTCTGGCGACCAGTTCCTGATGTGACTGCATCTCCAGGTCACGGACTTCGCGACGCGTCAACACGATCCCATAGGTATACGCTTGTGATGTGAATCCGCCCGCCTTTTCCAACACAGAGCTGAGTGAGTCACCTGGACTGATGCCATACGTCCCAGGATGTTGTACTTCGCCCCGCAGGATGACGGTAGCTCCAAGATCACTCCAGTTGGGATTCTGGCGAACAGTAAGAACGTCTCCATTCAATAGCAACTTGTTCTCGTCGACGCGTCCTGACAGTGCGGCCGTAAGATTTATGTCCGTACTTTTGGTAACCGACGCCCCTGTGTCTTTGCTTTCTTGATGCGTAAGAATCGCTCTTTCCGAGTTGGCACTCGGTTTCAGACCGCCCGCGAGGAGTACGAGACTCTGAACATTCATATTGGCAGCGAGTGGATAGCGGCCGGGCTTCGCGACATCACCTTTCACATACACGCTCGGTGGATCGACCTCGGCGACATTGCGATGGATGATGATTCGATCGTGCGGCTCAAGAAGAATGTTCGCGGTAGTATTGCCGGCGAGCGCCTCTGCTAGATTTACGCTCACGATGGTCTTGGTGCCGTCTTTACTGCTGCGGAACACTTGAGCGGAGCCCATCGCCGCGCCGGGCAGGACCCCTCCCGCCAGATAGATCGCGTCTCGCACATGAGCTTGTCCCGCTGGAGTAAATTGGCCAGGATTCCGCACTTCTCCATCGACCCACACCTCTGGCGCCGGTTCGAAATCGTATCTACTGAAAATGCGTACGGTGTCGAGCGGCTGGAGCTTCGGCGCGTTCGCTGGATTGCCGAGGGTCGCCATAAGATCAAAGCTTTCCACACTAGGCCGGTAGTCTGGTGGATTAAGGCGAATAATTTCCGCATATTTCCCGGCAGGCTCCGGCAACAGATCCGCATAAGACGTGATCAGGTCAGTGACACTCATCCCGCTTTTGTACGAATAGCGGCCGGGACGCAGTACATGACCCTGAAGATAGATAGCCTGGTCGTTGTAGGGAGCAATTGGAAAAATATGAATGCGGTCGCCGTCCTGAACGCGGAAAGTAGCGAGTTGCGACATTGCATCCGCCTGGGTTGTGTTTTCGCTAAGGTTAAGACTGATCATCGTGCGCTTTTCGTGGGCCACCAAACGCTCAACCTCGACGTGCTTCAAGGCCGCCGCCGGCAAAATACCGCCGGCAAGATCGAGCGCCTCTTCAAGAGTCATTCCGCCACGTAGCTCATAAATAGCTGGGCGGCGAACCATTCCTTCGATCCGCACTTGAGGTCCAACGGGGGGGACGAGCAGCGAATCACCACTCTCGAATCGTTTCTGATCTAATCCGACGCCGCGAAGCAGTAGGTCATACGCATCAACCACTTCAATCAACTGCTTTCCTCTATAGTGTTTGATGGTTCGCAGCGAGCCGTGTTCCGTCACACCCCCTGCCGCTACGAGAACATTGATAGCGCTTGAGAGTGAACTCAGGTCGTAAGCGCCTGGTTCGGTGACTTCTCCCACGACGTACACGCGTATCGTTCGCAGTCTGGAGAGTGAGACGTTGGTCGAGACATCGCGAAATTGGTTCCGAAGAATTTCTTGGAGAGTGAGTTGAATGTCGCCAAGGGTTTTGCCACTAACAAGTATCGGTCCGGCCTCGGGTACAGAAATGCGCCCCTCTCGATCAACGGTACGCTGGAAGCGCTGAGACACACTTCCCCAAAGGTCAACCGCAAGTCCGTCTCCAGGACCCACGACGTAGTCAGGGCCCACTGGAAGATCCATGGAAATCGCGTCAGCTTCCCGAGCACCAGATGTGAGGATGTTCAGGCCAAAACGTTCGGGAGCGCGATCATGAGATGCAACCTGAACGTACAGGTCCAGTAGAGACGGAACGTCAGAGTAAGGGTTCGGCTTGCGGACGATGTTTCCCTGAGTCGAATCTGTCTTGGCATCGATTGACGACACCGGGCGGTTCGGCGAGCCCCCGACGCGGGATTGGAGACCGGTGTGGTTTCCTGCATTGGAAGTAACGTTTTGCGTTCCGTTAAAGTCGTTATTTGCGGAATTATTTCTCTCGCGAGCGGCAGACATCTCATGTTCTGCGAGAAGAGACTGGAGATTCGGTACATCGCGCGATGTACTCATTGCTGAACGCAGGAGCCCACTGAATTCTGATTCTTCCGAGGAGCTTGTGAAAATGTTGCCGTCGGATAGTCTCGCCTGAATTATCGGCGAGCCGCTCAGCTTAGGAATGGGATTAGGACCAATCGGCGCCTCAGGACCAGGGCCAGGTGCTTCTTGCGGATTTGTGAGCTTTCTCCCCGGGCCTGCTTCTTCCTGTTTGCAATTTGTATTTGTAGTGGAATTGCAAGTAGCACCGAGAGTTGTCGCGGTCTGCACTTCATCGTTGGACGGGGCTGGGGGTTTTAGGGACTCGGCGTCCTCCTGGGCTTCAATCTGCACCAATCGACGCGCGCGCTCTTTCAGGATTAGTTCTTGCTGTTTCCCTATTTCGGAATCAGGGTTAACAGCGGGTAGCAAATATCCGTACTTTTGCAGCAAGCGCGTCGCGACCGAGCGAAAAACTACATCGTTGCCAAGCCGATCAAAGATTGCGTCGTCCGTTAAATCCGAATCGTCGACCAGTTGCCCATTTGACGTTGCTTCCTTGGCCATGAGCTTCTTCAACGCCACCAGCAGGCCCGGATCCTTTATTAGCGCTTCTCGAATTTGCGCCGCCGAGGCGGCAACCCGGTTGCCATTTTCCCGCGCTAACTCAGAGAGATTCGCTGCCGGAGTGGCGATATCCGAATTCTGACTTACACGTTGTGGAGCAATCGATTGGCCGGCGGCCGTTTGGCAGATGAACAGGATTGCAAGCACAAGGAGCGTGCCGTTCTTTTTTCTGACAATCACAGCGCCTCTCGAACCGGCGTTGGCGCACTGCTGAAGGATGGCCTCGACCCGGATTCTGCCACATTTTGCACGGCACCCAGGATACCGGCTGCGGACGATTCGATATCCGCACAGTGAATGTCAAAGGATGCCCAATAATAAAGAGTGCGATCTTTGCGCGATGCCACAGCAATAACGCGCAGCTGTGGATGCTCGCGAAGAACGCGATCGCAGATTGCCGGCCGTTCTTCGCTTTCATCCAGCGCGATAACCAGAAGGTCCGGCAGAGTGGCGCGCACTTGGTCGAGGATGTCGCCCTCGTCAGGCACTTCTCCCACTATTTCTATGTTGGGTTGTCCTGTCAGGGCCGTCACAATCACTTCTCGCATCAGTCTGGGACGGTTGGCTACCAGAATGCGCGTCGCGTATCGCATCGAAATCTCCTCGTTCCGAGTATCCGCAGAAATGAAACGGGAAACAGGTCCAATTGCTTTTAAGCAAGGGTGCTGAAACGCACTAATGGCGAAGTACTAATTCGGACTATCCCGTATTTCGGCGAACCGTATCGTAAGCAGAAGATGACTTTGTGTTGACTTCCCTGTGACAACTCGTCTCACAAGAAAACTTAATCTGCCAATCGTCTGTGCTTCTTCAATTGCCGCAGAAAAGGGTTGCAGAATGAAAAGAATTTTGGGGCCCCTACTGGCCTTACTTGGGATCGTCACCAGCGCCCGTGCCCAATCAGACGTGCCAATACTCTCCGGAGCGCTGGCTTTTAACGCCAGCACAACCGGAGGGGCGACATCGCTTGTCCCAACTCTCGCCCCCGTGCTTGTTGCGCCAATTGGAGACCACTGGTTAATCGAGGCACGTGCGGACGTGCTAGGATTTTTTGCCCAACAAAATGGTACCAGCGGACCTTACAACGGACGGTTTTTCGCCACGTTTGATTACGGGCAAGTCGATTACATAGCAAATCCACACTTAACCATTACCGTCGGCCGATTTCTCACTCCGTTTAATATCTACAACGAACGAATTTCAGCGGTGTGGATCGCCAATCTTCAGGACTCGCCGGTGATTTTCACCATCGGCACGCGCACCTCATCTTCCAGCAACGGTGGGATGCTACGAGGCGTGGTCGTCGAGCGGCCGAACTGGTTGCTGAACTACACAGCATATTTTTCCGCTGCAAGCACGACCGAGAATCTCCTGGCTGGCCGAGCGGCGGGCGGCAGGATCGGGATGTTTTTGCCCAAAGCCGGAATCGAATTCGGAGCTTCTTATCAAAGATTTCTGCAAAACCGAAATTACAACGCCGCTGGAACTTATCTCGTCTGGCAGCCTCCACACATTCCCTTGGATGTTCGCGCCGAATACGCTCACTCGCCTGGCGGCCAGGGATACTGGTTGGAAGGTGCCATGCGAGTTGCAAAAAGCCGTGGCGACACAACCTGGTTGGGCCGCCTGCAAACGATCGCGCGAGTCCAGCAATTCTTTAAGGGCGTTCCCACTCCGCAGGATATCCTCCCATCTGCGGACGTGAATCAGTTCGATTTCGGTCTGAATTATTATCTGCCGCATGATGTGCGGCTGAACGGTAGCTATGGCAGACAGTACAGCTCCGCGGGTAACGCGAATATCTGGAACGTGCAAATCGCCTACCGGTTTCTCTTTCCCGCATGGCCGGGAGAACGCAAATGAAAACCTGGTTCACAATTGGAGCTTTACTGCTGGCCTGCTCGCTCCGGGTGTTAGCCCAGCCGCAAAGCCCGGTACCCGCAACCAAAGCCCCGGCCTCCGCCGTACATAAAAAGGTAAACAGTAATGATGGCGAGCAAAGATTCCAGGCCAATTGCGGCCGTTGTCACACTCCACCGGAGGCGCTCTCCCCACGCGAAGTAAAAGCAGTGTTACAGCACATGCGGGTACGCGCAATGCTGAGCGCCGAAGACGAACAACTAATTCTTAAATATCTTGCTCCCTGAAACCCAACTGTCCACAAACTGAGGAAACGTGCAATGAAACTAAAAATTATTTTGAGAACGCTGCTTCTATGGGCAACGCTTGCTTCATTGGCGGGAGTCGACCGCGCGCAAGCTCCTCGAACGATTGAAATGACCGCACAACGCTTCGCCTTTGAGCCCAATGAAATCACCGTAAAGAAAGGTGAGCCGGTCATCCTGGTGATTAAATCGAAAGACGTCGTTCACGGACTGGTAATCGAGAACTTGGGTATACGCACGACAGAAGTAAAGAAGGGCGAAGCAACGGAAGTAAAATTCGACCCGGAAACTACAGGCACGTTTGAGGGGAAATGCGCGCACTTTTGCGGGAAGGGTCACGGATCGATGACCCTGACCGTTCATGTTACGGACTGATGCATGGTCAAATCCAAGATAGTCTTACTGTTCTGCACGGCGACCCTTTTGCTTGGTTGTAAGGCGACTCCTCCCGGTAAGTGGGAGACCGCCACTATGACAAAGATCAAGCACTCAATCACCATACGCGGCAAGGGAACACAAAATCCGCTGGTGGGTACCGCGCTGAATATCGAAAACGGCAAAGAGGCATTCTCACACTACTGTGCTGCGTGTCATGGCCTGGATGGACAAAACACCGGAATACCATTCGGGGATCGCATGTCACCCCCAATCCCTATGTTGAATGCAAGTCAGGTGCAATCCTATGCGGATGGACAACTCAAGTGGGTCATCGACAACGGCATCTCACCCTCCGGGATGCCCGGCTCAAAAGGAATCCTGACGGACAAAGAGATATGGTCCATCGTTGTCTTCATTCGCCACTTGCCGCCGGCCGGTAGTCTCGGAGAACCAGCGATGTATTCTGGAGATCCCTGCCCAACACCCACTGCTCAAATACGATAATTCAAAGAACAAACACAATTACGACAAATAGGATTGCTGGCCACATCAAGAGTGCTGCGAAAACTACGTCCTTCCGGCCCGTTTATGACCGCCTCCAGAGTCGCGCGGTTTAAATTTCCAATCGATGCGTGAAAGAAACAGGGGTGCACGGAACCATCGACTTCAATTACTGCTGAAACCCACGGCGCATTGCACAAGGGCGATTCTGGCGCTGCTAATCCCAGTTGTGCGCGGAAGTGGCGAGCGATTCGCCGCAGTTTCTGTGGTGACTCCGCGACGAACTCCGGTTCAAAATCCTGTCCCGAAGCGGCGATGAGACTTTCGATTTCGTTCTCCAGTACTTCTAACTCCGCGAGAGAAAGGCCAATCTCGGTTTTGCGGCTCGCCGGCCATACTACAGATCGGTTGAAGGCGGTGGATGTCACGTCCACCGCCAGGAACGAGATACCATCCAGTTGAAGCTGCTTTGCTGCTTGCACCGTTTCCATCAAATGACCGTGATTCGCTTTTTGAACCGTGGAGCGGGCCGTGATCTCAATATCCCGGCGTATATTTCTGAGGGCTACGATACCTTCCCGCAGCAAGTCAAACGCTCCAGATACACGACGTATGTCATCATGGATTTCCTGAGGGCCATCCAGCGATACAATGACGTCATTAAAATTCTCTGCCACATCCTCGGCGCATTTTTTGAGAAGCAGTCCAGTGCTCAAGAGCGTCAACCGAATGCCTTCCGCTCGTAGCAGCGAACAAATCTCAGGCAACTCCGGGTTCATCAGCGGTTCGCCGCCCGAAAACACTATCCAGCGGACTCCCAGGCGCCGAATGGATTCCAGCTGCGGTTCCATTTCTCGCACACCGATTTTCTTCTGCTCGCGGGTCTTCCAGATGTCACACATGATGCACCGGCAGTTGCAGGAACTGTGCGCGTGTAACACTAAAATCGGGACAGTCGAAAGAATCTGCTGCTCTTCCTTGCGTTCTTCAACTAAAGAGAGCAACTCTTGCTTAAGTTGCAAGACTCACCTGCTTCCCCCCGAGGCAAATATCTTCACCGAGGTGAGTCCAAGTCTCTTCGAACAGCCGATCGAGCGGCGCTCGAATCCATCGGACGACTCCCTCTATCAAAAGAGGTTGAAGCCCCTCACGTGCGCCGGCTGGCACGCGTCGCATAAGCTCCGCCGAGGCTAACTGAACACGTCCACCCAGAAGAACAAGCTCGACGTCCCGGTGAGATAAATTCTGCAATGTCTCGGCCGGGGTCAGGCCTGTATCTCGCACAGCAATCAGATCGGCTAAGCCACCTATCCTCAACTTCCCTTCTCCGTTCCGCAAATGAAGCAGTTTCGCGGGCTGCTGAGTAACGTATTCATAGACAACTTCTGCGGACGATTGCATCAACTGGCCGGCACAACGAACTTCATCCAGTAAATCTCCGCACGCCGTCAAAGGTGAATCGCTGCCGATCGCCACGTTGGGCAGTCCTCGAATCTCCTGCGGGGATAATGTTTTTCCGAACAGAAAAAGGTTAGAGCTGGGGCACCAAATCAACCCAGCTCCAGTTGACCGTAACAACTGCGTGCCTTTGCGCCCTGGGTTAAGCCCGTGAATTATTACGGTGTTGCAATCCAGGCCTCCGGCTTTGTGGAACGCAAAAATCTCCTGGCTGCATTTTCCATCTACTCCTTCCGCCAAATGTATGAAAAACGGTTGGCCTTCTGGAGTTTCCTTTTTCTTCACCGCAGCGCCAGGATCTAAAGCCAATGAGTGAGCCCACTTATAATCCCGAAGTACCCGAACAACAAATTCGTCTGTGAACACGTCGGGTTCGAACGGGTTGTGGTGGCACACGCTAGTTGCGCCGCAAAGAAGATTACGAATGCCGCCCCACCACAGACGCACTTCGCGAGGCACCCGCCGATGCTCAGCAATTGGAGCGGCAGCGGAGTGATGAATATCGTCTGCCCACTCGATAAAGCTTTTGTAGCCGCCTCTCCCCAGACGAGGAAACAGAGCGAACTCCAAATGATCGTGCGCGTTAATCAGCCCGGGAAGAACAAGGAACCCCTGAAGGTCTATGCTGCTATCGGAAATACTCGGACAGGAAACGGCACGTGTTTCGGTGCAGAGCCGCTCGACGCAGGAATTGGAAATCCGCATTTCGCCTGACAAACTGTCGATAGGACCAAGTGCGAATCGTGCACCGCGTAAGCTCGCGATGCTCGTCGCTGTATTCTTTAACAAGCCATGAGTTCTGGATTCTTTAGGTGCGCACACTTGTAAAATGTAAATTGCCGGAAGTCCTCTGATCTGATCGAAATACTCTTGCTTCCCGTTTTTTTCAAAGATCCGCCGTTCTTCGTCGCCAAACCGCGGCTCCAGAACAACAGCGGCATACAAGTTAGCCTTCTCGCACACAGAAATAATTTCATCTATCGTTCTCTGATGTGTGCGAATCTCGTGAAATTCGCGTTGCCCGCGACTTCTCCTTCGCCAATTGAGCGCTGCGGCTGTTTCTGGATGTATATCCGTAACAAAAATCGAGCCACCAGGGCGGAGCGCTCGACTTGCCGTCTCCACCAAACGCGTAACATCGTCCACGTAACTCAGAACAAAATTGGCCAGTATTACGTTGGCAGAGTTGGCCGCAAGCGACGCACTTCCGCAATCCGCACAAACAAGATTTGCCGCACCCGCCAGTTTTGATTTAGCGAGACCCAACATCTCTGGCGAGAGGTCTACTCCCAGAAGGCTGCGCGCTCCCGCTCCCTGCAACGCCTTCAGCCAACGCCCCGTGCCACAGCCTAGATCGACAACATGCAAGTCAACGAGCGGAGGTAACAGCGGCTCGAGGATGCGCTGTTCCAAGGACAACATCGGATTGGGCTCGTCATCGTACGTGTTGGCCCATAACCGGTAGCCTTCGGCCGGGGTGAGATACGACGTCGTTACTGAGCTGGACATACTCTTTGTCGAAAAACTCTAAAGGCTTTCCTGCTTCGGCTTACGCAAGGAAGTGAAATTCTGAGCCCAGCGTAATTCCTTGGGAAAAGCGTAAATCCGCGCGGCGTATCGCCAGGCGCTCAGCATTTTTAACAGTGCGCGGCTCCATCGCGGTGCACGGATGTCCTGCACGGTGGGCCAGCGCGCGTTTACCACGACCTCGAAATTATCAATAAGATTCTTCGTTTTTCTCTTTAGCCAGGGAGTATTGGGATCTATGCGTAACGTGAAGTCCAACCACTTCTTGGTAGCCCACTCGTCTGGAGTGGTAGGAAACGTGACTTGTCCGTCGATATTTCCATACATGGCCGTTCGCTGTGGAACAGGCGTGTAGTGATAAATGATTATTTCCGACTGTTTATTAAGTCGTTTAATTTTCCGAATGAACTCGAGTGTCTCGCGGGTATCTCGCTCCGGGTCGCGCGGGTTACCGATGACGAACGAAAATTCCGGAATAATTCCAAATTGACGAATCCTCTGCGCTACAGCAAGGGTCTGTTCCGTAGTGATGTCTTTTTGCATCTCTTTCAACACCCAGTCCGAACCGGACTCCGCGCCAAAAAAGATCATTGTGCATCCAGCGCGTCGAACCGCTTCCAGAGTAGCGTCTGAATAGCGGTTGAAGGTGTCGATACGCGCTTCACACCACCAGTGGAAGCCCAGAGGCTCCATACGCTCGGCAAGTTCTCGCGCGTGACTTTCCTTCAAGAAAAAATTCATATCGTAGAACTGCACGGAATCCGCGCCGTATTGTTCTTTCAGATGCCGCAATATCGCTTCAGTCCGCGCGGGGCTCTCCGCCAACTCGCGATTTCCGTAAATTGCATGCACCCCGCAGAAACTGCAGCGGAATGGACATCCAATGCTGGCGTGATGAGCGGTCGTCCGCTTCCCGAAGAAAGACGGGCGCAGATATTTTTCGACCGGGACACGATGAAAGGGAGACCATGGAAACGCGTCCGGGTTTTGCATCAGGCGTTCGGGATTGTGCCGGTGCAGGCCGAACAAATCCTTGTAAGACAATCCGAGAATCCCCTCAAACTTCCGATTGCCACGAATGGCATCGATCAACTCCAGGAGCGTCTGTTCTCCTTGCCCGCGCACCACGTAATCGACGTATGGCGCGTTCAACGCAGAGTCTGAGTAAATGGACGGGAAATAACCGCCCCAAACAATAGGAAGTTTTGGATGTAACCTGCGGATTTCGCGGCAAGAATTGATCGCGGAAACCATCTGTGGTCCCGGCATAACTGAGACACCCAGCATCTCCACGTTTTTGTCGAGCACTAGATTAAGAATGGTTTGTGTTGGATTGTCATCGAGATTCCCGTCAACGATCTCGTACTCTTCGCGACCTTCTAGCACCGCCGCCAATGCCATAACTGATAACGGGAATCGGCGATTGCGCGGCCTTGTGGCCCTCGGATTAAAAAGAATGATCATGCTAATTCCACCTGAGCCGCATAGATCCCGAACCGGGATAGCTGACTACGCCTTCAAACCCGGCCAGCATCCCTACTAATTGCATCTAACCAATTCCAGAAGCACATGGTCACCTGCATCGCGAACAATTGGCCAATCAGCCGATACCTTATCCAGCCGCTCCAACCGTGCAAGAATCTTCGGATGCTTGCTCATCCATCGCTCGACATAGGAGGGCGGTACAAACAATCCAACCGCAGAACGCGATCTCAACTGGAACCATGGATAAAAAGCTCGACGAACATTACTAACCGTGGGATACGTGACCGGAATTGTTTCATTTCCGACCCTAGCCGTAGCCTTGCCGGGGAATCTTCGACACGCTTTCCTCGGTTGGCCATGGAGCAAATACCAGAAAAACTCTGCAACGCACACGCGACTCCAAACACATAACAGCACTGGACCTCCCGGTTTTACGAGCGCTGCCAGATTGCTGGCGAAAGACCGCAGATCCGCAAGACAATTTAGGCCGGCAAAGTTCGAGAAAGCTCCATCGAATAATTTGTGACTGGGCAGAAATCCGAGATCTTCATTAGCAAGCTGCAGGAACTCAAGTTTTGCGCTATTACTCCATGGGCTACGGCGTTTCGCAACCTGTATCATCGAATGAGAAGCATCACACGCGACCACCGATCGGCCTCTCTGTACCAAGTACCGTGCGTCCTCTCCGGTGCCGCAATTCAACTCCAAAATATGACTTCCACGTGGGAACGCCGCGAGTAGCTTGGCCCACACCTTTCTGCGTTGAGCCCGTCCGATCAGGGAATACGTGAACACTTCGTCGTAGGAATCGGCAACACCATCGAATGCCGTCGCGGCAGCAAGAGTAATCATGCCGGTTCCCCCGTGCATGCCTTTCTCTCGGAGGCACCGGAGTAAAGGCATTCACGTAGCATGCTTACCTGCTGCCGCAACTTTGTTTGCGCCGCCTCATCTGCCCCAGTGCGCTGAATCCGGGCAAGCTCCACTTCGTCTTTGAGTAGTCGGTCCGCAAATCCGTAAAATTCGGAAGAGTGTCTTCCCTGAATCGTGAGCTCGCGGTCAGATGACTGCCTCCAGGGTTTTACTTGAACTAATGAAGGCGCTACTCGCGAGTAATACGGAGTTCCCTTAATCGGATATGCCACCGTCGTTAAAAAAACATCCGGGTCACTGCGCTTGACATGCTCTATGGTCGCCTCGATATCTTCCAACTCTTCACCTTCATAGCCCCACATCAGAAACATTCCAGTCTGAATACCGCGTGACTTACACAGACCGACCGCGGATTGCACCTGCTGTACCGTCACGCCGCGTTCCATTGCGTCGAGAATCTTCTGCGAGCCGCTCTCTGACCCGATCCACACACGGAAACATCCCAACTCCGCCAGGACGTCGGCGATCTCGGCGTTGATACGGTCTGCACGAGAGATGCATTCAAACGGAATTCGCAATCCGCGCCGGCGCATCTCAGCGGCGTAAGCGCGCAACCATCCGTGATGGATGGTAAAAACGTCGTCGGCGACCCACACCATGTCCGGTTGATAAGTGTTGAGCAGCCATTCCACTTCATCCACCACCGCGACCGGTTTACGCCGGCGGTGAGTCTTACCGAACGCCTGGTGACTGCACCAGCGGCAGTGGTACGGACAGCCCCGCGCAGTAATGAACGACAGTGATCCCTTTCCGTGCGCCGTGCGCCACGTTTCCACGTATCGCTGGACGTCTACCGCGTTACGCGCCGGCCATGGCTGCCCATCGATGTCCGCGATTTGAGCGCGAGGCCCCGTCTGATAGACGCGTCCGGCCTCATCCAAAAAGGCAATTCCAGAAACGGCGGGTAACCTCGATCGATCTCCACAGCGAAGAACCGGGAGCAGATTTTCCATGGTCACTTCGCCCTCGCCCAGAACCACCACATCTGCGCCAGCCTCAAGGTATTCGCGGATGTACGCGCCAGGCTCGGGCCCGCCGACCACTGTCTTCCAGTTCGCTGCGCGTGCAATCTGGAGGATTTCCACCACGTTCTTGCGGGTCATTAAGTTCGCATAGATCCCCAGCACCGAAGGTTTCTCGGTCTGCAAGTGCGAACGAAGCGCCTCAAAACTGGAAAATGTTGTGTCGAAGACGTCGACGTCAAACCCCTTATTTCGCAGATGAGAACAAATGTAGAGAATGCCAAGAGGAACGTAAGGTTTCAGAATCTTAAGTTCTTTCGGATCGTCGTACAGGAAGTAACCGTGAGTGAGCAGCAGGTCACTCATTGACTTCTCCAACGCCGGCAACTACGGTCTGTAGCGAAACAAAATGGGAGCTAACGGAATACGCCGTACTTCGTGATTTTATTTTAGGGAGCTGAGTAGCGTCGTCATTTCGACTTACAGCTTCAAGTGACTCGACAGATCTCCACAGCTCTTGAAGCACTTTCGCATTGGTGATCGTCGGTGTCTTGCACTTCCAACTGGCTACCTCGGCGTGTAATGCATCACGAATCGCTCGATAGAACCTGTCTGTGTACGTCCCTTTGAACATGACACACAGGTCTTCGCTATCTGCCCAGTTCTGTTTCGCTCCCAGCTGTTCCCGGACCCGTGCATAAAAGCGTGTGTTCGGAAGCGGGTAAGCAAAAGATACACCTATGTCATCCGGCCTGGTGTTCCGGACTAGCGCGACAGTCTTACGGATGTCTTCCCAATACTCACCTGGGTAACCCAGCTGAAGAAAGTAACAGCCCCGAATACCTTCAGATTTGAGGTGTTCTCTCGCGTTGATAACCTCTTCAACCAGCAATCCTTTGTCCATCGCATCCAAGATTTTTTGAGAGCCGGATTCGGCGCCCATCCACACTTCTGCGCAACCCGCTCGCTTCAGTGCGTTGGCGGATTGCCGCGTGAGCAAATCCGCGCGTGCCTGGATTTTGAACGGTATTAACGATCCATTAGCTTCCACGGCCTGTGCTAACTCTTCGAGCCAATGACGATTCAGTCCAAAGATGTCATCCGCAAACCACAAATGCTCCGCTCCGTATTCTTCCTTTAGGAGCCGCATTTCGTTCGCAACGTCCGCCGCCGGACGTAATTGGTAGCTATCGCCAAAGATCGGTTTCGCGCACCAGTTGCAGCGAAAGGGACAACCCCGGCTGGCCACTAAATTTAGAGAAAATCTTCCATGCGCATCCTTCCATGTCTTTCGATACGCAGACAGGTCGATCAAGTCGCGTGCAGGCAGTGGCAAGGCTGACGTCCGACTGGACGTAATGCGAGAATTCCCCGTCAAAGCCTCTAAAGATCCTCCTCGGCTCGCGCATTTCACACCTGGAATATGCGCTACAGATTCACCGGATATCAGCGCTTTCACGGCCTCCAGCAACGAGTATTCGGCTTCCCCCTGGAGTACGCACTCCGCGCCGTTTTGCAGAAACTCTCTCGCATGATCTGTCGCGTCTGAGCCGTGAACGATAACTCGCACTCCGTACTCGTGCGCAATGCCAATCATTTGCCATGCCAATTCGCGCATTCTTGTGAGGCACATCTTGGTCAGAAAATTGAAGTCGTCCTCGTAGATAGCAACAATCTTTGGCTTATGAAGGCGCAGCGCCTGCCGCAGTCCTTCCTCCGGCGGTTCTAACATGCTGTCAAAGAGCGCTACTGAGATCCCATTTGCGCGCAAATAACCCGCTGCATACAGCGTCCCCAGAGGCGGATACGGCTCCATTTTCTGCGCCTGTTTTCGGTCGTAGGGCAGATGATAGGAGTGAGTCAGGAGGACGTCAGTCACTTAGGTCCTCCGGCACAGATAATTTGTACAAGAAGAATCAACACGCTTCCGCTCCTTCCGGTTTTAGCGGCTGACCGGTAACAAGCGATCTGCGAGTGACAATCTTTTCTAACCTACGACCAATCCACAATTCCCACGGGAAGGAATATTTGTTTCTCTTGAGTCTCCATCGTAACGGCGCCCCGAGCGCGCGGCGTATCCCGGTCCGGAGCCGCGGATGATCCTTGGTTACTTTTCGTAGTTGGTTGTTGAGCAGAAAAAACTGCAGCATTTGCCACAACTTCTTTAGTTCCTCACCTTGTAACCACGGCAGCGTATTCCGCCCGAGTGGAAGTTCAGCCCACTCCTCCAGGCACCGAGGTTCACGCAATCCCATCTCGCGTAGTTGCGGCCAGATAGGAATACCTGGATAAGGAGTGAATATGTTGGGCGAAAAACTAACGTTCCAGAATTGCCGCGCGATATCACTCATGGTGTTGAGCGTTTCCACTCGGTCGGCCTCAGTCTCGCCCGGATAACCAAAAATCAGATTAAAAGTGACATGGATTCCGCCAATGGCCGCCTTGCGCGCAGTCTCATACATTTCATCCACGCGCTGGTGACGCTTATTCATCAGCTTCAATACGCTGCTCGATGTCGACTCGGTACCAAAGCCCATGTGCGAGACGCCACTCGCGCCGAGAAGCCGCACGTCTTCATCACTCATCCGGCACAGAAAGTCCGTTGAGGCTTGAAAGGTCCACGAAAATTCAATTTTCGAATCCAGAAATCCTTGCGCGATGTCCCGAGCCCTGCGCCAGTCCACCGGCAGGTTGGAGTCCAGCATGGCCACTTCCGTAATGCGATATTTCGCAACCAACTCGGTCACTTCATCGATAACGCGCCTCGGTTCAAGCGCATTAAATCGCCGCTTGTAAAACACCATGTCCGTGCAGTAATTGCAGGCATACGGGCAGCCCACGCTCGTCGCGTAGGCAAGTTTGCGTTCGCCAGCAACGCGCTCGTACGCGTCGAAATCCGCCATCTCAAAAGCCGGCGTAGGTAAATCGTCCAGGAGAGCGACACGTCGTTCAGGAGCATGTTGCGGAAGACCAGACTGCTTGGACGAAACGCCCTGAACACTGTGGAAGGATTTCTTGGTTGCGAGATTTTCAGCGATTTCCAACAACGTAAGTTCGCCCTGTCCGCGCACAATCGCATCGACGTAATTTTCCTGTAGCGTCTGGCCCGGAAGTAAGCTGGGGTGCCAGCCACCGAAGATCACCGGCAGCGTGGGTATTTCCTTCTTGATCGCCTTGGCCATGCGCACTGCCCCGCGAATCATCGGGCCGGTTAGCACGGAGATTCCCAGGCACAGCGCGTCGCTAACTTCGCGAAGAACAGTCTTCATCCACTGCGGATCGATGGCCGCATCCACGATGATCACTTCGAAACCACCGTTCAGCAACGGCGCCGCCAGGCTCAACAAACAGAGTGGCGCTCCTAACGGCGGGCCATCGTACGGCGGGTAAAAAAGTACGACCTTCCGCCTCATCAGCAGGCCGCCTCTCCGGCCGCCGGCTCAAGGCGTTTCGCGTCGATAGCAGGCTTGGACCTTAATGATTTGCCTTTGAGTTTGTCGTTGACCCACAGTTCAATGGGAAAATTGTAAACGTCGTGGTCGAGCCTCCAACGCGCCGGAAAGGAAAGCATTTTCTGCGCGATTCGTGTTGGGCGTTTGCGCGTGTCCGCCGCGATCGGTATGCGATCAAAAGCAATTCGCAGATAGTCGCGCATTACCTGAAGACGGTTATGTTCGCGCCCATTCAACCAGGGAAGTACGGTGTAGCGCGGGAAAAAATCCGCCCAACCCTCAAGTGAAGTGGGAACTTGGATGCCAAGTTCCTGCGCCTTCTCCATGATCGGAGAACCCGGATAAGGAGTGAAAATGTTGGTCCAGAATTCGGCGCCTGGAAATCTTCGACAGACGTCCATCATGAAATCGATAGTTTCGCTGCGCTCTTTCCGGCCCTCCCCGGGATAGGCAAAGATGATGTTGAAGGAAGGGCGAATGCCCGCGTCCAGACAGCGCGACGCACTCTCGTAAATGGAATCAAAATCCTGAAAAGTCTTGTTCATCAGCTTCAGAATTTTTTCCGAACCCGAATCGACACCTTGACAAATCTGATGGAGCCCGCTTCGGCGCAAAAGTTTTAGATCTTCGCGAGTTAAACGCGCAGTAAGATTCGTCGTCGCCTGGATACTCCATTTGAAATCTGCTCCCGCGCGCACCAGGCCTTCGGCGATATGACGCGCGCGATCTAGATCCACCAGAAAATTGTCATCGACTACCCACAGCATCTCGAGGCCGTAGCGCGTCGTGAGGTCCACCGTCTCTTCGACAAACTGTTCGGCAGGAAGCGCATTCCACTTGCGTCCGTAAACTCCCGCATTTGTGCAGTAAGAACAGTTAAAAGGGCAGGCCAGGCTGGAGGTATACATGGCCCACCTACGCCCACAACTCCGCTCGTACGCGTCAAAGTCCGCCAGGTGATAAGCCTTCGGAGGCATCTCTACAAGCGGTTTCAGTGGCCGCTCGGTGGTGAAACACAACTTGCCGTCACGTTTGAAACCGATCCCCGGAACCAGATCAAGCGCCGTGCGCGCTTCCAGATGCTGAACCACCTCAAGAAGCGTTTCCTCACCCTGTCCGCGCACCACGTAATCGATATAGGAAGCTTCAAGAGTCTGCTTCGGGAGCAGTGAAGGGTGCCAGCCTCCGAGAATAATCGGGAAATCGGATTTCCACGCTTTCACCGCCCGAGCAATTTCGACCGTCTCGCGAATCATCGGACCAGTCACGAGCGAAATTCCAAGGCAAAGCGCGTCCTGCACCTCTTCAAGAACCCGCTTTTTAAAATTTGGAGTGATCGTTGAATCTATGAGCCGCACCGAAAAGCCAGCCAGGATCAGTGGCGTTGCCACCGCCAGAATTCCCAGGGGCGCAGTGGCTTCGTTACTCGCAAAGGAAGGAAAAAAGAAAACTACTTTTTTAGACATCGTTTATGCGCCGTCCCAAATGACAGGAAAACGTTACGTTAGGGTACGACCCCATTTGTCAATAGGATGTCAAACGACTGTCACATCTTCTTCGCAGGCAATTTATCCGCTTGATTTCGCGTTACAGTGATCAACATCGTGACTTTGAGCTTCGCATTTAATCGCCAAGCGCTTCCCTTCCGCACCGACTTTTATGTAGCGGGCGCTCAGTGTCGCCTTTCCACAAACTCGGCTGACGTTATTCACTCAGTGTCACGCTGGCGAACACGAAATCTCGTCAATTGCAGTTCATTTGAAATGGAAATTATTGTCGATTCCAGGTTAGACACCGCCATAAAGCGCCCGGCATATTTTCGCGGCAACGGACACCTCGTATTTGGGTTTTTGCCGCCGGGCAGTTTCATTACTTACGATTTGCTCCGAAAATATGTACGCGCTGTAGCCTCCACCGCGGCGGCACGCGACGATTCTTTCTGGCGAACCCTGCTCGTTCCCATCACCATTGGTATTCTCGGGACCACCGTGGGCGTCGTTCCGCTGCACTGTGCCTGCTTGGAGCGAAACGGCAGCGGCCTCCTCATAGCTGGTGATTCCGGCGTCGGCAAATCGACCCTCACGGCGGCGTTGACGCAGCGTGGTCTCACACTGATCTCCGACGACTGGACTTATTTTTCCAAAGAACAATTCACCCTTGTCGCGCACGGACTCTTCTCGCCAATAAAATTGTTGCCCGACACGGTTCAGTTCTTTCGAGAATTGCGTGAGTTGACCCCCGCAATATCCTTAAATGGCGAATTGGCGTACGAAATTGATCCTGCGCGTTTCGTCGGCTCTACGGTCAAGAATACTTCTCGTCCGAGTTGGATCTTTTTTTTGGAACGCACCTCCAATCCCGGTTGCCATTTTGTTCCCTGCTCATCTGCATTGATACGCGAATTCTTTGAGAAAAATTCCGAGCGTCTTCCCGACGAACTGATCGACGCCAAGGCCGTTCGTACCAACATCATTGGCACACTTTCCGCTCTTCCGTCCTGGGTTCTACGCACCGGCGAGAGTCCCCAACGAACTTCGGAAGTTCTTGATCACTTCATTTTGGAAACTAAATATGCAACCGCTTGAATTCACACATTATTCAGACCCGCTTGATCTGTTGCGACGATTCATCCAGACGCCGATGAAGGCGACGTATCGCCTTGACGGAGCGCGCGTGGGAGTTGAAACCAACGACTGTACTCTGCTGCCAGAGCTGCCCTTGGACGCAGAGCTCACAGGACCTTGCGCTCTCGAATGGAAATTAATTCGTGACGCCGATTCGCCCGGTCATTTGGAGCCTCCGATGTTTTTGACCTCTGCAACACTAACCGTAGTTGCCATGGGCACCGCGTGTCTCCTTGGCCTTGACCATGAGACGCGAAAATTGTTCGCCTTCATTGGCACGGGTATTGATGCCCTCACATTTCAGAAATATTTGGTTCCCTTTCTTTGTCGAATGACCAAAGACGTTTTGTGCGGAGATCCAATCGGATGTTTCGTCAGCTGGAGCCACGATTCCGCCCATGTCTAATGCCGCTTGGAAACGAGCGGTCCTCGCCGCGCTAAGTTTTCAGCCTGACTTCTCGGGTTTTGCCACTTTTCCACCCCTAGAGAGCGAAAACGGTCAACACTTAGTACGTTGGTTAGACCGCAGTGGATTGTCGCTTGTTCTCTTGCGGCAATTACAAACATCTGCGGTGACTCATTTGGTCTCCGCCGACTGGCGCGACGCGCTTGCTCAGCGCTTGGCTCGCAACGTCCTCCGTATGCGCGATATGCTCGAAGAGTTCAAACGCGTAAACGATGCTTTTCGCGCGAACGGTGTAACGGCAGTCGCGCTAAAGGGTTTCACACTAGCTCCGGACTTCTGTGAAGATCTCACTCTGCGTCATCAGACTGACTTCGATTTCCTGGTTCATCCAGACAGTGTAGCGAGGGCCGCCGACGCTCTTCAGATTTGCGGATATTCCGCCTCGCATTTAAATAAAACAGCAGAAACATGTTTTCTCGCTCCGTTGCGCCACATCCCCTCCGCTGACGACGACATATACGCACTGCAACACCACCGCCAGGTGGACCTGCACACCTCAATCTTCGAACAGAGCCCGTGGATGCAGATTGAAGTACCGCAGAATTGTCTGGACCACGCGCACATTCAGACTATCGATGGCATCGATTTTCTCGCTCTATCCCTGGCAGATAAATTTATTTTGCAAATGTTTCACGCTTTCCGGCACGCATTTCGTTCCTGGATTCGTCCTTCATGGCTTCTGGAAATTGGCAGATGCATGGAACTGCACCAACACGACACCGCGCTTTGGACTCGCATCACTAAACGAGCAGTAGGTACCCGCTTAACGAAATATATCTTTGCGTTTGTCCTGGAGTTGATTACACGCTTGTTCCGAACCCCAATTCCTGTCCCACTTCGGTGCTGGACGAAAGGAGCCCCGAGTCTTCCAGTTCGCGCTTGGCTGGATGCCTTTGCCGTGGACTGGACAATCTCCGATTGGCCAGGCAGTTTGACAAACCTCTTTCTTGCCGCTGAGTTCATTCCTGAGCGTAATCTCCGACTTCAGTATTGTCGAAGCAGGTTATTTCCGAGGAAGTCTCACGCTTCGATGGGTGCGGTCGTCACCACCGGCAGAAATATGTTCCTCAGATTGCAGACGGCTCGTTTGCGTTACGTGGCGCACCGTACTGCCGTACATCTGAAAGAAATGGTCAGCCTACCCGTGCAACATTTGCGATGGAAGCGCGCCTTATACATGTCATCGAAAGATACGGCCCGAACATAAAGTTGACATCCTTTTGACATCCTGAAGATTGACCCTGTCGTGTTCCCACAGTAAGGTCCCATTCGAAGGCTGGGGAACACATTTACTAACTGCTCTCGACAGCCCGCTTCACTAAATGAAAAACGGCAACGACACTTGCGAAGCAAAGCCAGCTAGCCTCTTTCTCATTATCGAGAACCGCATGTTGCGCGAAGCCATCAGCTTGCTTTTCCGCAAGCAACCAGACTTCGTCGTTGTCGACGCTATACCCTACTCAGCGACAGCCTACAGACAGGTGGCGTCTTCCGGATGCGATATTCTATTGGCCGACCAGGCATCGGCCTCTGCATTTCCTTCAAATTTCATCAGTGATCTACTGTCGCTCTGTCCCGGAAGGAAAACCATTCTTTTTGGGATGGACGATGATCCAGAAACTTTCCTCCAAGCCGTAAGGTCGGGAACCAGCGGATATCTCCTGGGCGATGCCAGTGCCGACGACACTGTCGCGGCGGTTCGCAGAGTGATTGCCGGAGAAGCCGTTGCTCCTCCCCGGCTCTGCCATTACCTGTTTCAGTTTGTGGCTCGCACCACTCGCGAAGGTTCCATGATTCTAAATCAGCGGCTTTGTCATCGGCTGGGCTTAACAGCCAGACAACAACAACTGATTGCCCTGTTGGCGCGCGGCTTCACAAACAAGGAAATCGCCGAGAGCATGCATCTTTCAGAATTCACCGTTAAGAATCACGTTCACCGAATTATGCGCCGCTTAAATGCACAGAGCCGTTACGCCGCAGTCCAGACAGTCTGCAGCAGTAGTCTTCCTGCCTCGATGTCTAGTCCCGTAAAAGGCGTGGATAAACCAGCGTAAAACGCCAGATTCCCGCCGGTCCAAATCAATGTGACAGGTTTTTGACAATGCCGTGACAATTTGCCGCACTGGACAAAATATCATGGTGCTATAGGCAAAGCGGGCCGTAGCACACCTTGCCACCCATCTCACCAACCCAAACCGAAGTAGATGTCATCGTTCCCTGCTACAACGTTGAACAGTATGTTCGCCGCGCTCTCGACAGTGTGTTGGCCCAAACCCATCAGGATTTTTCAATTTATGCTGTTAATGATGGCTGCACCGACAATACCATGCAGGTCCTTGAAACATATGCGCCTCGCTGTGTTTCGATATCGCAAGCCCACGCTGGACCAGCGGCCGCTCGGAATCGCGCAATCCGGCAGTCAGTCAGTCCGTTCATCGCCTTTATCGACGCGGATGATGAGTGGCTGCCCGAAAAGTTGGAACGTCAGATCTTTTTGTTGCGACGAAATGAGTCTCTGGGCATGGTCTGTTCGCATTGCTTGATCAGCGAATCAGGAAGCGAAGAGAATCGCCATATTTTGCCCGATAACGTGCCCCACACTGGAAGAATGTTCCAACACCTGGTCCGCAATTGTTTCGTATTTACCCCCACCGTGGTTGTGAGACGCCGATGTCTCGAAGAAATTGGACTCTTCAATGAAGCGCTTCCGGTAAGCGAAGATTTTAATTTGTGGTTACGCATCGCGGCACGCTGGGAAATTGCCTTCGTGCCTGAGGTTCTTGCCATAGTAAAAAAACGACCTGCCAGCCTGTCTATAGCCATTCCCCCCGAAGAAAGACTACGCAGCGGAGTAGCCGCCCTCGACCACGTCAGATCGACTTGCTCAGGCTTGTCGTCGGCCGAACAACACGCACTGCGTCTTGCGCTGGCGGAGCGTGTCTATTTCTACGGATCGTATCTTCTTTCTACCGGCGCAAAGACGGCCTCTCGCAAACACCTGGCATCCGCCTTGGAGTTTCAAGCCACCCATTGGCGAGCAGTGGCGAAACTCGCGCTTAGCTTTCTTCCCGGTGAGATCTATGGCTCTCTCGCGAGACTTAAAACGACGATCAGAGTCTGAGCGATGGACACACTCGGTGAACACCGCCAGACTTGATCAGTGGTTGCTTGATGCAGCCTTGAACACTCCGATAGATGGCCTGGGCAACCGCGCTAGATATCGATTACTTCGAGGAATGCGTCGACTACGACTCTTTCTTTCGGACCCTGCTGTGGATTTGTCCTTGGGCGCATACAATTTGCGCCTGCCGCTATCTCATGAGCTTCCTTTCTACCGCAGGAAATTCCCGGATTACGCAGTCAACCTGGGCAAAGTCAGCTATTATGCGCGACAAAAATATCCGGATCTGACCATGATCGATGTAGGCGCGAATATCGGTGATTCCGTTGCAATCGTACGCAGCTACAGTGAGCATCCTGTTTTGTGCTTGGAAGGTGAGCCACATTTCTTTCAACTATTGAAGGAGAACACCCGTAATCTCCCGGCAGTTGAGATCGAGCAAACTTTCATCGGCGCATCGGGAGATCAGGTAGGCAGCATTGACGCGCGCCTTGGAAACGCTCAGGTGCTGCTGGGTCCCACGTCTGGCCCCGCAAACATCTGCACACTGAGTGAAGCGCTGGCCCGCCATCCACGCTTTGCAACGGCGAAACTTTTAAAAATAGACGCCGAAGGCTTCGATTGCAGGATCATCGCCGCCGAAACTAAACTGCTCAAACGCAACAAACCGATTTTGTTCTTTGAATACTATCCAACATGTTCTGAATTGGTGGGACAAAAAGCGTTTCCGGTTTTTGCCACGCTTTGTTCATTGGGCTATTCGCTGATCCTGATTTACCAGAACGTGGGGCGCTATTTCATGAGTCTCACCCTGGATCAGGTCAATGCTCTAGAGGATCTTCATCGCTTCATTTCAGACCAGGATGGTTTTTGCGACGTGGTTGCCTTTCACACAGAAGACCTGGACATTGCCGCCAATCTGCGAGCTGCGGAGTATGCGAGGCGCGTATTAAAGATACACCCCACTAACGGAAACGTGCCGTGAACCCCAAAACCGGCAACCTCGGAAAAGTCCTCGTGTTGGTCGCACATCCAGACGATGAGACCATCGGCTGCAGCGGCCTTCTCCAGCGAGTCAGCGCAGCGCTCGTCGTATTCGCAGTCGATGGTGCTCCTCCTCGTTACGGATTTGAAAAACAATACGGATCTCTCCAACAGTACTCAGACATCCGCTTCTTGGAAGCTTCCGTCGCGCTGAGCGCTATTCCTCATTGTTCGTTCGACAGACTGGCCAGACAGAACGGCGCACATTACGTGGACCAGCATCTTTTCGAGCAAATGCCTGAGGCCTTGATCTCGCTTAACAAGTTTGTCTGCCGCTTTTCACCGGATTTTATCGTCACGCATGCTTACGAGGGTAGTCACATCGATCACGACGCCTGTCATTTTTTAGCTGCGCATATCGCGCGTGCGCACAACTTGCTGCTCATGGAGTTCCCCTCCTATTGGAAGGCCGAAGATGGCCGGGACATCTTCCAACAGTTTCGCAACACCCGGAATGAGCAGGTGATCCTGGAACTTTCCGATCACGAAACAGAAGTTAAGCGCCAAATGCTAGCGTCCTATCGGACACAGCAAACGCTGACACCGGTATTCCATCTTCACACCGAACGATTTCGCCCCGTGCTTCAGGAAAACCCTACAGAGTGTGCCTGGGCGGACTATCCATTCGAAAATCGGCGAAGGCGATTAAAAGCAAAGTTATTTTTAGAAAAGGTTGAGCAACTCAACCAATCCGTAATCGCCATCCGTTAACGAACGACTGCATTCACCATCAAAGCCATTTATTTATTAGCGGTGGATTCCTACTCGATTCGCCTTCGCAGACTGTTCTGTCGTCAAGTCAGGCCAATACGTCGCAGAAGCTTTTGAAAGCGTGGATCGGAGCGTATGGGATCGAAGCCCGGCCGCAACAGAACACCCGGATTAAATCGCTCTTCGAAGCCTTTGTCGAGCCAGGTCATCGCTTGATCGTTATCGCCCAGCGCTACATACACCGAAGCAATTTCTGAGGCACCCGAATATCCGGGACTGGAGCGTTTCCTTAGGTCATCCTGCAGCTCTATTGCATCCTTCCTTCTGCCCATCGCGGCATACGCGCGAGCAAGATTGGCAGTGAATGTCGGGCTGCCACCGGAAATCATGATGGCTCTTTGTAACTCGGCAACCGCTTCATCGAACATCTGTTTTTGCAGGTAAGCCTGCGCTAATTGATTGTGCGCAAGCGCAAAATTAGCGTCCATCTCAATGGTCCTGCGGCTCTGTTGTATCGACTCGTCATAAGAATGCGCAATAAGAAAAAGTTCCGCCAAATCAGCGTTAATGATCAGTGACAACGGATCCAGGTCTTTCGCTTTTTTCATTTCGGAAATAGCTTCGTCATTCCGTCCCAATAAACTCAGGTGCCACGCATACCAGTGGTGGGCCGTCGCATAGCTGGGATTCAGCTCAATGGCGCGCCGGAATTCCTTCTCCGCAGATGCAAAATCCCAGTCGAACCCGTCCAGGCAGAACGCCAACGAGTTATGAGCTTCGCCAAGCGTGTTGTCCAATTCCAGGGCTTTGATCGCCGCAGCCTTCGCTTTGGGCAGTGCCTCCTTGGGGGTCATCACCGCATACTGCCAGTCTCCAAGCAAAGCATATGTGTCAGCCAATCCAGAATAAGCTTGGGGATAGTTGGGGTCCTCCTCGACCGCCTGGTTGAAATAAGCGGCCGCCACCTTCAGTCCATCGGCCGTTCGCTTATTCCAGAAGTAGCGTCCCTTGAGATACGACTCATAAGCTTGCGGATTGACCACCTTGACGTTTCTGAGCTCGGTCTCTTCCCTGGGATTCACATTGATTCGAATTGCCTCGGCGATGGAGCGAGCCACCTGATTCTGCAGCGCCAAGGTATCGCGCAAATCTCCTTCGTAGCTGTTCGCCCATAAGTGCTTGTCGTCGGACGCCTTGATTAACTGTGCTGTAATACGGACTTGATTGCCAGAACGCAGCACCGTTCCTTCCACGACACCATCTACGTTCAGTTCACGCGCGATCTGTGGCAACGGCTTGCGCACCCGTTTGTACGACATCACTGAGGTACGCGAGATCACCCGCAGCGCGCTAATCTGACCCAGGTCCGTTATCAACTCGTCCGTCATGCCGTCCGCGAAGTAATCTTGAGAGGCGTCACCGGAAAGGCTTTCCAAGGGAAGGACGGCTAAGGAACGGATCAAAGAGGATGACGGCCGATTCCTCAAGTAAAATGTCCATGCGGCCAAAATGACCAAGAGCACCGCTAGAACCGCGCCAAATCTTCTCCAGATCAAGGATAGTGCAAGTCGTTTGTGCGTTAACGGTTGGGGAGCCGCTTTCGCAAGCTCAGAGTCCTGCGCGCCAGAAGGCACTTCAGTTCCAGGCGTCGGAACAGCCGTTGCGACTGGCACCGAACCGGCATCAACATCTTTAACCTCCGCCAGGAAACGATAGCCCCTTCGAGATACCGTTTCCAGAAACCGCGGGCTCTCCGCGGAATCGCCTAAAGCCTCCCGAATCTTATTGATAGCTTTGTTCAGGCCGTGATCGAAATCAACAAATGTGTCGGCTGGCCACAGCTTTTTCTGCAGTTCTTCCCGAGTTACCACTTCTCCGGCGTGCTCAAGCAACATCGCAAGAACTTGAAATGGCTGTTTCTGAAGCCGTACCTGCATGCCGTGCTTGCGCAGTTCTCCCGCCCGAAAATCCATCTCGAAAACACCGAAACGGAGGCGCCTGTAGGGATGTTCTGCCTTTTCCATTGAAACGTGACCTTGGCGCACCGGAGTGTACCACTCGGCTAAGCCTATTGCGTCAGCCAAACCGGGGGACATCTCGCCATAAGTCTTATGCTCAGTTGCAGTTTACCGGGGACCCAAGTTCCATCACAGAAGAATCGCCGGTCCATTGCACACCTCCTCTGCCAAGAACATAGTGTGCGCCTTGGCGCTAAGTGTCCGGTGAAAGATCGCCCGTTCTGGAGATGTCAATGCCGCAATCAAGTTTTTGCCTGGATTTTGTCGAGGATGTCGTACCCCATCTCGATGCTGCATATAACCTCGCGCGCTGGCTGACCCGCAACGACCAGGATGCCCAAGACGTGGTCCAGGAAGCCTTTATGCGGGCCTTCAGATTTCTTGGCGGCTTCCGAGGCGGCAACGTCCGCGCCTGGCTGCTCAGAATCGTACGCAACACCTGTTACACATGGCTACATCAGAATCGTCCGCAACACCCTACGCTGGAATTCGACGAGAAAATCTTTGGGCCCGATCCTCTCGCGCCGAACCCTGAAGAAACCCTCTCTCGAAACGATGACTGCATATTGATCCGGCGTGCGCTGCAAGACCTCCCGCCGACTCATCGTGAAGTACTGATTCTGCGCGAACTCGAAGGAATGTCTTACAAAGAAATCTCCGAAATCATGGATTTGCCCGCGGGAACGGTTATGTCCAGGTTGTCGCGAGCCCGTGATGGGTTTCGTCAATCCTTGGCCAATCTAGGACACCAAGCTACTTTGCCAAATTCTCGGCGAGACGTAACCATGATTCGCCACGATTCAGGCCATCAAACCTGATAGACAAAACGTAAAGGAGGAAATTAAATGGGCGCAGTTGTGAAAAATCCAATCACTCAATTGGCGCGGGCTTCTGTGCCAGTACCATCCTCGGCTCTTTTCGTCGATGAGTCCCTGGCCCGGATCCCCACCATCAACTCGGAGGAAATCCATAACTTGTCGCGTTTCCTTCCCGTCATCGTCCTGATCCACAAATCCACCATTAAAAAGCTTGCTGCTCGCGATATAACCGAGAGCAAGCCCCTCATTGAGACTTCAGAATCGACCAGGTTGCTCGGACTGTTCGGCCAAGCCGTGGACCTTTTTAAGGCCGCTGACGTTAAGACCGTTGACGCCGAAAGCGTGGTTGTGTTCGGGGACGTCATTGTGAATTTGTCGGCTGTGGAGGTGCGCCGCAAGGGGCAACCGGTTGTGCTCACCGCGCTGGAATTTAAGGCCCTGAAATACTTCCTTCAGAATGCGCGAAGGGCCATTTCACGCGATGAACTGCTCAACCAGGTCTGGGGATATGAAAATTATCCCTGCACCCGCACCGTGGACAATCACATCTTGAAGTTACGCCAAAAACTGGAGCCAGACCCATCCCGCCCGGCGCATTTCCTGACGGTGCATGGAACCGGCTACAAATTCTTACCGTAGCCTCGCGGCAGCAAAGGCTAGGGCGCATTTCGCCGTAGTAGCATTTCCATCAAATGACGGCATACAAAGCGCACCCAAAGGCGGCGACGAAAAGATCTTAGCGGCGCCGAATCATAAAGTCTTAGGGAGCATAAAGCATTCCCATGTACCTTGTCCGTTGGTAACGGACGCATTCCGCATGACTTCGAAGGTCGTCGATATTTCCGCGGCCAGCCGCTTTACCCTTTCGGTTTTTGAAAAAAGCGACACCAGCATCACTCCATCACCCGCCAGGTACCGCTCATACCGATGCATCACTCGCAGCGGTTCCGCTAGACAATAAAGACACTCATTAAAAACGATGGAGTCGAAATGGCCGTCCGGAACGAAACTCTCCGCAATTCCTCGCGCAAATGAGGCCCTGGCGTTGACCCGTTTGGATGCATTTTTTAGTGCAACATCTGAAAAATCGAACCCCAGATATCTTTCGTAACCTGGGGGTTCGAGGCAATCCAACAATATTCCTTCCCCGCAGCAAACATCCAAGATCGTCGTATTTTTCTTGGCACTGCTCATGAACTCAACAAGCGTCAAAGTGTGTTCCACCGCTTCCGGCAACTTCAATAGCTCCCCGAAACCCGATGCGTATTCGCTGTCCCACATCTGCTTTCTTGCGCTTATTGTGCGCATCTTCCACTTTTGTGAGATGGCGCCGAAAATATTTTGCATGACCTGCCCTTCTCGAACAAAACCGTCGGGCCGTCATTTTTATTCCCAGATCGCAGATAAAGCCGTAACGTTCAACAAAGTTCAGTCGAATCAACCGGACGATGACTTTGGTTTGGGCGCATCGTTCGGATGCGCCACCAGCAAGTCTCTAGCGGTCGACGGCAATTTCGGAACCAGCCAACGGAACAGCAGGGTGGCTGCGAATCCCCCAGCGAGTTGGGCGACGATAAATAAGGGCACGTCGTTAGGCCGAATGCCCGCAAAAGTGTCGCTCAGCGATCTTGCGATGGTTGCCGCTGGGTTAGCGAAGGATGTTGATGCCGTGAACCAATACGCGGCAGTGATATACAACCCCACTGCAAATGGCACCATTCCAGGACGTGAGCGCGAACAGCCCCAGTTGACGCAAAGCAATCCGAACGTGGCAACGAACTCGCTGAACACTTGAGCGCCTCCGCTTCGCGCATGTTGCGAGACGGAAATGATGGGCAACCGGAACATTAGATGAGCAGCAATTGTTCCGCAAACAGCGCCGGCGCACTGCGTAACCATGTAGTACGCGCCATCCATCCACCGCAGGCCACCTTCAATTGCATCCACCAACGTCACAGCAGGATTGAAATGAGCGCCTGAAATCGGCCCAAAAGTAAGAATCAAGACAACCAGCGCCGCACCAGTTGTGATTGTGTTGGCCAACAGAGCTATCGCAACGTTTCCACCAGCCAGGCGTTCGCCCATGATGCCTGAGCCAACGACTGCGGCCACCAAAAACGCCGTGCCGATGAACTCCGCTACAAGTCTGCGGGAAAATGTTGCTATCATTGCTTGCCGATGCGATCAATTTCTTTCTTAATGACAAGCGTGTCGAGGCTGGCCAGCGGGAGACAGAGAAACAAATTTATTCTACGGTCCAGCGTCATGAATGCATCTCTGAACACTTTCTCTATCACTTCCGGCGTTCCTTTAACTGCCGCTGGATCGGGGATTCCCCAATGCGCAGTCATAGGCTGACCGGGCCACACTGGGCACACTTCTGCCGCGGCACTGTCACACACGGTGAATACAAAGTGCAGTTGGGGAGCGCCGGGCTTTGCAAATTCATCCCAACTCTTACTGCGCGCTCCATCGGTCGGCAGATTGGCAATCTCTAACTGCTTCAAAGCCTCAGACCGCACCTTTCCCGTCGGCTGGCTTCCCGCGCTGTAGGCACTGAACGTCGGCTTCCCTTTCCGATTGAGAATCGCTTCGGCCATGATGGACCGTGCGGAATTCCCCGTGCACAGAAACAACACGTTGTAGTGTGCTTCCATATTTTCCCCTTCCCCCAAACGAGAAAATCCTAGCATAACTCTATACGCCTATGCGAATATGCCGTTGAGCTGCTAAAAGTGATGACGGAGCCGCGCTACGCATGAAGGAACTGGAACGGTATTTCAAGGCTTTGGCCGACAGCAACAGATTGCGCATTTTGAACCTGTTGCTCCACGGTGAGTTGTGCGTCTGCGACATTCAATACGTTTTGCAAGCATCGCAGCCGAATGTTTCCCGTCATCTTTCGTATTTGAAGAATTCCGGTCTTGCCCTGGACCGGCGTGATGGCTCCCGCATGTTCTATCGCCTGGCAGCGCCTATGGAGCGGGACAAGAAACGCCTCTTTGACTTTTTTCAGGACGCCTCTAAAGAAGAAAAACAGCTTCAGTCAGATAAAAAAAGATTGAAAGCAGCGGTGGCAGCGGGTGCCTGCACCCTCAGCGAGTGGAAGCCCTTCTCAGCCGTTACCCAAACAAAGGCCAGGCAAGCCCACCGGAGTGAGCAGCCAGGAGCGCTGCCTTGACGGAACGATTTCATTCCGACACCGATTCGATAGTGGCTAAACTGAGTGCTGTCCCGCCCGACGTAAAAGCATGAATCAGTCCGTCGAGCCGGAGCTAGTCGCAGCAGGATTCACCTTTCATTACTTGTAAGCCTTCCTTCGCAACAATGGGAGCCATGATCAGCGCAGCAATCGGGTCTGCCCACCACCAGCCTAAAACCGCATTCAGTAAAAGGCCCGCCAACAAAATTACCGAAAGATAGACACAGAAATCAGTTTGCCGCGCATCGGCCTTCATGGCCGAACTGTTGAGTGCATCGCCAACTTTCTTCTTGGCGCGAGAAAGAATCGGCATGGCTATAAGGGAAACGCAAGCCAACGCAATTCCAGGAATGCTCTGTTCAGGAGCTGTTTTCCTCATCAGGTCAGACAACGCCGCGTAGGCAATGTAAATGGCGAGGGCCATAAAGCAAATACCTACGATCCTGAGGCTCAGCTTTTCGTTTCGTTCTCGGCTCTCAACGTCCGCATCAACCGACATTCTCCAAAGCAATGTGGCGCCGGACGTAACCTCAAGGAAACTATCCATTCCGAAACCGACAAGAGAGATACTCCCTGCATAAACTCCAGCCACAACTGCGATTAGCCCCTCAAGGCCATTCCACACAATGGTGAAATACTCCAGCCGCCTTCCGCGATGGGCTAACGCTTGGCGCGCAACTAGCAATTCATTCAGGTTGCAAGCATAGCAAGCGAAACTCTGCAACATCCAGTGCTCGTGATCAATCCCAAAAATCAGGCGTAGCGGCTGGTGGCCCGGCGTTCGTAAGCCAGTGCCTCAAGAACTTTTTCACTCGATAGGTTGTTCTCCGCGGGAAGCGTCAACTGCGGCCTTAGGCGGCGCAGTATGTCGTCGGCCATGCGGAAACGTATGGTAGGTTCCAGGTCCAATCGCCGGTTGAGAAACGAATCGATCAGCGCGAAATCGCTCGCGGATAACAACGCGGAACCAAGCGGAGTATGATTCGAAAAATTGGCGTCCGTCTGAGTCCCCCATCCAGGCCTCATTTCCGCTAGTGACGATTCGCGGACCACCAGCGAACCGACCAGCAAATCCCCAAGCCGTTTATTTTCCTTGGTGAGAATGGCGCTGACGATGCCCACTGCGTACATGGTAGGCATGGCATCCACGATACGCATTAAATTTCGGCCGATGGATTCCGCAGGGGTGAGCGGCCGGCCGGAATCCTTGATCACTCGTATTTTTGCCCAGCGTTTCCCAGGGGTTTGTCCATTCCACAAAACCTCAAATAGCGCGAAGTAACCGAAATACAGAAGAAAGAAAAACAGAATCAACAGCGCCACGCCCCACATCGAGGAAGTCGGCCAATATTTCGACAGACCCGCGATGCCAAATCCTCCCGCGATTCCGACGATTAAAGCCACGGCGGTTTGCACCAGAGTGTCCAGCGCCAGAGCGATGAAGCGGCTGCCGATTCCAGCAACATGAAAATCCAGCGCCGTTTGCTCCGGAGTTTCAATGGTAAGCTTGTCGACAAAAGAGACTGAAGTATCGTGGTCGCCGAGTAAGCCCGAAGACATGATCACCATCCGCTGGGTAGAGAAGAGAAAACCGTACTGGGCCCGACTCGAGCAGTTAGTGCAGCGATCGAGCCGTGGCATCGCCGCGCTCAGCCATAACGAATTGAAAGAACTGGGCCTATTGTATCGTCAAACGGCGTCCGACCTCGCTGCGGTGCGCGAAGATGTTAGCAACCGCCAACTAAAGGTGTACCTGAATCAGCTTCTGGGGCGCAGCCACAACCTGATCTACATGGGGCACAAGCCCAAGGTCGCCGCGCTGCTGCAGTTTTATCGCGATACCTATCCGCGAATATTTCGTGAAACGCTGCCGCAAACAATTACGGCCACGGTCATCTGTTTGGTGACGGCCTTGGTAGCGTGGATCTTGACGGTGCGCAATCCTGATTTTGCCTATCGTATGTTGGGTCCGCACATGATCGATGCCATCGAACAACAGCACATGTGGACCGACTCCATCGTCACCATCAAGCCTTTAGCATCGTCGGGAATCATGACCAACAATTTGTCCGTCGCGTTCAGCATGTTCGCGCTTGGGATTACGGGTGGCCTGGGAACCATCTGGATGCTGGCGGTCAATGGATTGTTGCTGGGAGTTGTTGGAGCTGCGACAGCGCGTGCGGGCATGGCCTTGCAATTGTGGAGTTTTGTCGCACCCCATGGCTCGCTGGAACTGCCGGCGATTTTCATAGCCGGCGGTGCGGGACTGGAAATTGCGCGCGGACTTCTTTTTCCTGGCCTATTGTCGCGACGCGATTCGCTGGAGTTGGCCGGTGGCCGAGCAACGCGGCTGCTGCTCGGAACGATCCCCATGCTGGCTATCGCAGGTGTAATCGAGGGTTTTTTTTCCCCCAGCCGAGCACCCATGGCCATGAAGTTTGCCCTGGGAGCGGTCCTCTTCGCGGCTTTAATCACTTATCTTTTTTTCACCAGCGCCATCCCCACGAAACTTTCTAAAGCAGATTCCGCTCTTTAATGTCCAAGTACTGATTCACCATTGCAGACGCCAACAGCCCGGGAACCAATTCAAAAGCAAAAACACCGCGCTGGCGTAATCCCCGCAACAATAAATCTCGACGGTGTGAAATCTCCAACGCCGCAGCATGCCGGTACATGTCCTCCGTCGTCCGCGGAATCGTTTGTGCCAACATGGCCAGATCAGGCTGGCTGATCGCGCTGAAAACCACCAGATGCCGGCGGGTGATCTGCGTTGCATATTCGATGACTTCGGGCAGCGTAGGCGTCTCCGCAAAATCCGTAATCCATACCACCAGACTGCGCCGCTGTTGCCCCTGCAAAAGTGTGCGCGCCGCTCCCGAATGATCAGCCTCTGAGGCTTCCCCGCGAACTTGCGCGAGACTTTCCACGATCGAGCGTAGATGCGCCGCGCCGCGCCCAACCGGAATATTCTGCTGCACGGCCCGGCCGTAGGCCAGCAAACCCACCTTGTCGCCACATTGCGATGCCACTTGCGCCAGCGACAGCGCCGCGTTCACCGCGTAGTCCAGCTTGGAAAGTCGCAGCTCGCTCTTTTCCTCGCGCACTTCCGCGCGGAGTAACCGGCCGGCGTCAAGAACGATCCACACCGTCTGGCTGCGCTCGATTTCAAAAACACGTGTCGTGAGGCTGTGACGGCGTGCGGTAGCCGTCCAGCAAATATCGCGCAAGTCGTCGCCTTGCCGGTAGTCGCGCAGACTCTGAAACTCGCGCCCTTGACCCTTTTGGCGCCGCCGCCGCTTTTCCATTTCCACTTGCTTGCTGCGAATTAAATACAAAGCATGCTTCTGCGCTTGCGCAAGATCGGGAAGCACCCGCACGGTTTGCGCAATTTCAGCGACGGCCCACTGCTCGGCGAATCCAAGCCGCGTTTGATAACGTACGAACAGGCGGCCCATACGAGCGTCTCCACGTTCGCGGGGCAAAATCGAATAATTCAGGCGCGCAGGAATTCTGGGAGCAACGATCGATTCCAAGGTCGGCGGCGAATTGCGCAGAGAAACGGGAGTTTCGTCGACCAGCCCGCAGCGAATGGTGGTACGTCCAAAATTCTCCACATTTATAATGACATTTGAAACTGTCGCCAGCGCAGGCGCGTGTTCCCACATTCGCGACGCCTGGATGTCGCGCGGCTTGGGAAGACGCAGCAAATCAAACACGAACGCCGCGAGCACCAGAAAATCCCAGATAAAAAGTCCCGCGATCATGCGCGGCACCCACCACGCCGGCACCACCCACAGCAATCCCAACAACATCATCACCAGAAATCGCGGCCCGAATCCAAACGGCAATTTGCCGAATTTTCTCAGACGCGCACTTGTCTCCGGCGGAGCCAGTGACCGGGGTTCGTTCATAACGCCCTGCTCATTTCGCCACTCACTTGGGTACTTCGACAGCCCCGATCACCTGTCGGATGACTTGATCAGCAGTTAATCCCTCAAGATCGGCCTCCGGTTTGAGCAAAATTCGATGGCGCAGAACCGGTAGAGCTGCATTCTTCACGTCATCCGGCAACAAATAATCGCGGCCGTCCATCCCTGCCAGCGCGCGAGCCACGAAAAAAAGACCAATCACCGCGCGCGGACTCGCTCCTAGAGAAATAGCGGGCCAGTCGCGCGTGCGTCGCGCAAGCGCCACCACATATCCACGAAGCGCTGGCTCCACGCGCACATTTCCAATCTCTTGCCGCGCCGCCGGAAGCAGCGCCGGATCGAGCGGCAAAAGATTAATTTCATTCACGCGCCGGGAGTCAAAGCCCGATTCATATCGGGACAGAATCTCCGTTTCGTCTTCCGCCGACGGATAGCCGACATGAATCTTCAGCAGGAATCGATCCAGCTGCGCCTCCGGCAGCGGATACGTCCCTTCAAACTCGATGGGATTCTGCGTGGCAAAAACAGTGAAATTATCCGGAAGCGGATAACGCACGCCATCGATCGTCACCTGTCGTTCTTCCATGGCTTCCAGCAGAGCCGCCTGTGTCCGCGGCGAGGTCCGATTGATTTCATCGACCAACAGCAAATCCGTGAAAACCGGCCCTCGGTGCATGGAAAAAGTATTTTTGCTCAAATCAAAAACGTTGGTGCCGGTAACATCCGACGGCATCAAATCGGCGGTGCACTGTACGCGTTGAAATCCGAGCCCGCAAATGCGCGCCAGCGATTTAACCGCGAGCGTTTTGGCTAATCCCGGAACACCTTCCATGATCGCGTGCCCGCCGCAGATAAGTACCAGCACCAGTTGATCGACCACCTCGCGTTGGCCGATTATTATTTTGGATAACTCATCCCGGACATGCTTGGAAAGCGCGGAAAGATGTTCCACAGTTAGGTTTTCTCCTGAGAAAGTCGTGGGTGCACTTCAAGCTTCTGTGCATGACCTTCCAACTCCTGCACCAGATCGAGCGCTTCGCGAGACTTCAACTTGGCGGCCCGACTGGCAGCTTCAGCGCGCCCCAGCAAGTTTTCGACCCCGAAATTCTTCCATCCCAGACGTTGTTCCGCGGCCTGCGCAAGTTGTACGTCGGGAGTATCCCCCGGCAATCCCAATTGTCGTGTCAACAAGTACCGCAGCCTGAACTGCGAGACCGCGACCGCGGATGACCCCGCGCCGGCACGCTCGTATAAACCGCCGAGCGTATCGACAAATTCCAGCGGCGACAACCGCGAGACCATTGCTTGACGGTACACCGGCCCTCTGCGGCGCCCGAATGTAAAAATCACCGCTGCGGCGACCAATCCAATTTGAATCAGCCCCCACGTAAGCGGCGTGTTGCGCGCATAACTCCACAGCGAGCTGCGCTGCCCGTGAAAATATTCATCCCAGTAAATTTGGTAAGAATTTTCCGGCGACCGATTGGCGACCGAGTTCAGAAAGAACGCAAGATTGTCGTCCTTGGTAATTCCGGAATTAATCAGCGGCGTCGGCCCGCACCACCACAGTATGGCTCCATCGTCGATTTGCCATGACACGACCGCGCGCGAATCTCCATTCCCGTACAACGCCAATTGTTCTTCATTCGGTTCGCGCCAGTACGCCTGCGGTTGCATGGTAATCCGCGATGCGTCGCGGCTAATGCCGCTGGGAAAGTTCGGAGCGTAGGAGACCCACTCGGGATCCAGCGCTTTCCCCGAAACCGTTGCGTCTGGGAAGAAGTCCGCAATATTCGCACCGGTGAAGAGCACATGCCCGCCACTCTCGACAAAATCTGCCAACGCCTCGCGTTCTTTTGTAGAAGGCGTTTGCGTCGGATTGGAAAGGATCAGCAGTGTATTGCTGCCATCCTTTGGTAGTTCAATTGGCGGCTCTTCCCAACGGCGCACCGGATAGTGCAGCTGGGAAAGAAGCATGTAAGCGGCCTTCGCCCCGGCTGATTGGGCCGAGTACGTGGAAGGAACGGCAGAGGTCATGCCCCCTTCCGGCGGCGATAAAGCTACCGAAACCGTCAGCATCACGATGAGCAAGGCACCGCCAATTATCAGCAACTTGCGGTCCGGGCCTGCTATTCCAAGGAACATCCCAATGCCTCCAATTGGCGCAGGGTGTCATCGAAGTCTTCGTGGCGAGCCGTGCGATTCGCGTACCAGATTCGCTCCAGCCGCGACGTCAGCGCGGCGAGCGGCTTTTTGTAGTCCTCCGCCGCATGGCCGTCCACTTCCGCTCCGCGAGCTTGCGTATCCATCAGCCGCAAGTATTCGCGTGGTGTCTTGGTGCGATCGCGCGGCAATGTTCCGGTTTCTTCCAGCCGAGTAATCCCAGCCCAATACGCCGAATGAACTGCTTCGCGAAAATCTCCCCGCCCCGCCGCTTCCCGGGCGGCACCAATCCATTCCTGCCACGTGCGAGTCGTAACCGTGGTGGATCCAGGCTGGAAGAAATTCATCGAGTCCCGCCTACTGATGTAGCGGAAAATCCAAAGCGCGAAAAACCCCACTCCCGCGATCAGTACGACCCAGAACAATACCTTCGCTCCTATCGGATGACGTGAAAGCCCGGAGAAGAGCTTTAGAAACATCCTCTGCAGCCACGCGCTGGCTCGCTCGCGCAGAAGCTCAAGGTACGTCGGCGGTCGCACCCCTTCAAACCCTCTGCCAGCCAGAATTTTATTCAAATGCGTGTGCGCGGCTGCCAAAGGTTGGCCTTCAGCTCGTTGCGCGGATTGCACTTCCACTTGCAGGTGCTCAATCCAGGTCAGCGCCTTGCTGGCGGAGTTTCCGTTCAGTTCATCGCGCAGCGGTTTGGTGGAAATCGCATAACTGCGTTCCGGGGTGGAGACGTTCCAGGACGGAGGTAGCCCGTCACGGAGATCCTTAATACCGGTTGGGGAAGGTTTCTTCTGAAGCTCTGCGTCGAGCCTGCGTAATTCGGCCGCGAAGGACGTAACGTCGTAAACTTCTTGTACCGTGTGTGGATTAGAAGTGGCAGGAGTTTGCGTTGGAATTGCAGTGCTGCTTAGGGACGAAGCGCCCAGAACAATGAGAACGCCAAATACGCGAAGTTTCATTCCTAGCCGCTGGATCCGGGGTTCAGAGCACTCACGATAGTATCGATGGAAGCCCCGTCGAAGCAGGCAGAACACCTTCATTAGGATTCATCATGATCTGCAAGTCGAAGGCTTCCTTGCGAACTCGCAAATCATAATAAAACACCGTGCTGGCAATCGTAAAAATCGGAGTTACCAGTATCGCAGCCAGCGTATTTCCAACCTGCATCAATATCGTCCACAAAATGACCATCTCCGGATTTTTTGCCGAAACCGCGATCGCCAGCATAAACGGGAATGCAAATAAAAAAAACATTGCGTAAAAAATTGAAAAATATAGCAGGTAGATTACAAAAGAGCGCCCGGCATTATCCTTGGTAAGCGCAAAGCTACGCTCCAGCGATTCCCGCGGACCGAGATTTTCCAGCAGCGCTGCCGGTATACAAGTAATGAGCCGGCAAGCCACATACACGCCAGGAATTATCAGGAGAATAAAAGCGGCCATTACAGCCAGGCCATTGAGTATCAACACCCCCAACAAGCTCCCGGCCTGCCCGCGCATGCGCCGCAAGGAAGCCCCTATAGAAGTACTGCGCCCTAGATAAAGATCGGAAATCGCATACACTGTGCCGCCATGTGCGAAAAGATAAGCGACGAAGTACACGATAAATCCCACCAGTGCCCCGATGATCCCCAGGGCGATGATGCCTCCGGACATGACTTTCGGGGTTCCCGGCCGTCCAGTGAATAGCACCTGGGATAAATTAAATCCGAGCACTAGCAGTTGCGGCAGTGCGGTGATGCCAAAGAACAGCAGGAAATTTCGTCGGTACAGTGTAAATGTGCGGTCAAGAATTTCGCCCAGCGACAAGGGCCGTAAATCCAGTTCTGGCATCAAACCTCCGCGAGGCACCCGAACCTGTTACTTAGAGCGGCACTTTATCAAGGAATTCTCCCAAACGCGAGCAATAACGCCACGCGGTTGCTGACTTTGCAAACACACTTCCCAAGGCTCACCAATTTCTTTCCCAACGCCGTTTCAGCTTTGCCCTCTATCCGTCTTCCATGATAAGTCATAGAGCATCGCTGGGTCCGGGCCGTAGCGTGGTGCCGTCTCCGCCGCTTAAATCAACATCGTCTGCAAGTCGCAGTTGCTCGGGTATGCAGACCTTGTCCGAGCACCAAATCATGCATAAATCCCGAAGCAAACTCATGCCAGTGATTGTTCATTACAACGGTGGTTCACCCCAATGAGTGCGGGGGAATATCGTCGTGAGCCGACAGTCGAATCGCACGCACGCAAGCCGCGTTTCGCCTTGTTCATCGCCACAGTATGCGGGCTTGGCTACATTCCCGTGTCACCCGGAACTTTCGGCTCTCTGGCTGGCTTGGCTCTCGCACTGTCCGTCTATCAAGTCCTCGCGGCCCTGTCGTTGACCGATTTCCAGATCATCATCATCCGCGGGATGCAGGTGGACCCCCTCTTGATCATCCAGGGCCTAATCGCTTTCGCTGTCGCCGTGGTAAGTATCTGGAGTGCCGGTCGCGCCAGCCGGTACTGGCAGCAGAAAGATCCTCAGCGCGTGGTCATTGACGAGGTATCCGGACAGCACCTCGCACTCCTCCTGGGTTCGGCCTTGCCGGTATGGTGGAGGACGACAAATTCCTGGGCGCCGCCCCAGCTTGGCTTCATCACCTATCAGTCGACGCTTGGCTGGAAATATTTGCTCCTCGGTCTCATCCTTTTTCGCGTCTTCGATATCTGGAAGCCGTTTCCCGCGCGACAAGCGGAGTCGCTTCCTGGCGGGCTGGGCATCATGGCCGACGATTGGGTGGCAGGCGTTTACGCGGCACTCGGCATTTGGCTCGGGCGCGCTTTGGGATTGTGATACCGTTCTTGTGTAGTAGCTCACTAACCGCGTCTGGAAATTTCGCCGCGTCACTCGCGTAAATTCCTAAGCTAAAAAACAAAGACGCGACAACTCCTACGGAATCGTCGCGCCGTTCAGAACCAACTCGGATCAAAACCAACTTACAGTTACAATCAGCTGACTTTTAGCCCAGAAGTGATGGATTTTTCTGTATCGCGCCTCAACGCCGGATTCATCATGGATAAGGCAGATAGGTCCACAGGTCCGCCAGATAACCGTTTCCAGTGGCCGCGTTGGCATCGTAACCCTGTCCCCCAAAGATCCAGATGTAAAACAGGGAATCAGGTTGCCACAGCGAAGTTCCTCGACGCGCTCCGGGAACGTTCCCTACAAAGGAAATGTGCTGTAGATAAGCTCCCGCCTGGTTAACGCTGCTCGAACCTTTCCACCACGTCCACTGACCGCTCGTCTGATTGTATTCCCACGTGTCATTCAGGAAGCCCTTCCCGTGTGTAGCGTCTGAATCGTAACCCCAGCCGCCAAACAACCACAGACTCCCCTTCGCATCCGTCCATCCTACGGGTCCCCATCGTGAGCCGGGAACGTTTGACGCCGCAGCAACGAGTTGTGTTCCGTAGATTCCCACATCGTTCGCCAGATTAGATCCGGACACCCAAATCCACTGGCCACCTTTGAACTCCCACAAATCGTTCAAGGTCGGATTCTGGCCATTTATACTGCTCACCGTTGCTACTGAATCGAGACCAAATCCTCCAAAGAGCCAGACGTTCCCGGACGGATCCACCCACAGAACTGAGTTCTGCCGCCCTCCGGGGATATTTGCGGCCGCTCCTGTGCCCTGCGTTCCGTAAACACCATTCAGGTTGCCGACGTTACTGCCTCCCATCCACGTCCATTGACCACCGCTATACTTCCAGAGGTCGCTGAGCAAGCTGATGTTTCCGGCGGAGTCGTAACCCTGCCCACCGAAAAGCCACACTGCTCCTGACGCGTCGACAAAGGTCGCCGCAGCCCAGCGGCCGCCCGGAATGTTTGACGCCGAAGGAGTGCCCAACGTGCCGTAAACCCCTGGGTGGTTGAAGGTGTTTGGTCCGCCTTGCCAGATCCATTGCCCGTTATACGCGAGGGCGGAAGGATCGAGCGCGCTAGGAATAAATTCCCACAGATCACTCAGCAACCCGGGTTCGATTCCGGTGGAATCGTATCCCTGGCCGCCGAACATCCACAGATTCCCAGACCCATCCGTCCAACTGGTGCCTCCCCAACGCGAACCAGGAAGGTTGCTTGGAGCAGCAGTTCCCAACGTGCCGTAATTCCCCGCCTCGTTTTCTATTTCCAGCGGTATCGTGTCTAGACACGGCCCACTCGCGCAGGAAAGCACCGGCACGTTCGCTGGTATCCAGCCGTGGTTAGCAAAATCTACGGTGTCCCAGACCCACAAATCGTTCAAGAAGCCAGGTGTGGGATGTAACGTGTCATCTTGAGGATAACCGGATCCACCGAATAGCCATTTCCTCCCGGCGGCATCCGTCCACGTCACGCCGAAATCTCTACCACCTGGATTGTTAGGATTCGGGAAAGCTAGAGGCAAGTTCGTGTGAACCGTTGCGTACTGATTCACGCTTGTCGGGCCAAAAATCCAAGCCCAATCGTTGTGCTGGCAATCGATGAGCACGTTGGTAACATTTGCCGTAGCAACCCCGGGACCATTAAAAACATTGCACGGCTGCGGCTGGCTGGTCGGCTCCAAAAACACCGAAACATTATATATACCGCCATTCGTCACCTGCGTCGGGAACGTGAACGTCTGGTTGTCCCCAGTAATGAACAGGTTGTCACCTGCGTTGTTCTGCAGTTCAACCGTATCTCCAGGCCCGGGTACAAGTCCAACGAGCTGTCCACCAATCGTATAATTCGGCTGCGGGCACAAGATCTGAATATTCGTGATATTCACGTTGGCTGTTCCGGTGCCGTTCAGCACCACGCAAATCTGCGCGGGCGTTTTGGGCTGCGTCAAAATCGTAACGGCGTAGTTGGCGCCGGCACTTAGAGGCGTCACAAATGTGAAATTTCCGTTGGAAGTGATGCTAAGGTTGTCCCCGGCATTGTCCTGCAACACGATCGCGGAAGAACCGGCTAGCCCTGAAACTGAACCGCCGACCGTGTACACGTTCCCGCAGGTTACCTGCACGTTAGTGACATTGGCGACTGCTGTGCCAACCCCATTCGCCACGCTGCAGTTCTGAACGGGATTGCTCGGCTGCGTCTTCACCGTAACTTTGTAGGGACCGATTACGGGCGTCTTGAATGTGAACGGCATATTTCCAGTGCCGGTAACAGTGATGTCGTCCGCGCCATTGTTCTCGAGGACCAGTCCCGTCCCGGTCAGGCCGATGATGTTGCCGGCCACCGTCAAGGATGCTCCCTGGCCACCAGTGCCGCCTGTGCCACCCGTGCCACCGGCAGGTAGTTTCACGCCGCTGCAGCCACTAATCAGGAATGCGCCCAAGCTGAAGAGAGCGAGAGTAAATTTTTTGCTGGAAATCATGTTCTCCTCTTCCGATCATTGCTCAGGAACTGAGATCGACCATTCGATCATGTGGTCCCCGACAGAGTCCTCAACTGCGACTTCAACTAATCTTCGCGTCGAACCGTACTGAACCTTCGGTCTACGACGCCACTCTTCCACGAATTTTTTATGCGCCAAGGCCCCGGCCTAGGCATAGGAGTACTAAACCTGTATTCGTAGATTGCCTCGGCCCTGTTTACGCGGCAATATCAAACGGCGGGAGCTGTGTTGAAATCAGTAATAGCTGGCAGTATGTGCACTGCTGAATGGAAATCTGAATGTCGAACCACCGCTCCGTGACGAGCTCGAAATTAGCGAGGTAGACGCAAGATAATGGACACTCGTTGCGGCTAGCCGACTCCCGCGCCCTTCTTCTCCCTCCGACTTCTATAGTGCGACCCATCGGAGTTCCGTGCGTGAAGGCTTCACGAGGTCTTCCATTCTTCCAACTTCCTTATGTGACCGGGAAAGGCCTTAGGCAAGGCTCGCTAGAGAACTAATTTCAATACCGGAAAATCCGTACCGTAATTCACTGACAACTTATCTCGAAAACGAACTTATTACTGTATGTTACATACGGTACTGGCATTAAATTATAATAATGGCCATGTGCGTCGATTATTGTAGCTACGGTCGGGTATGACGAGACACCTCGGGTCACAGTCACGTCCTTTCAGGCTTGAATCCGATCATGGCTTCGAGCCGTTCCTTGAGGAACGGGATTTTTATCCGAAGAGCCAGACTCGCCCGGGGATGATAGCCTGGCCCCATAAACCGAAATGGACAGCACGGCCAGCAATATCTTTTGCGGTGCGTTATGGATTGGCACCGGTCTCCGTCGCATTGGCTCTCGCCTTCGCGCGTATATTCCTTTACTTCCATTGGCCTCAACCGTTTACCGGATTGGCTCTCTCCGCAATCGCCATTAGTTTTGGCACGGTTCCACGCAATCAGGTTGTCTCGCAACATTAATCGCTTTGCTGGTCCGCAACTATTTCTTCCAATCTGAAACCACTGTCACCGCCCGGCTTCTTTATGACCTTGTGTTCTTGGTCTTTGTCCTATTAACGATCCGTGTTACGCAAGATCAAAATGCACTGGAAACCACAGTCGTGGCGCAGAATGCTGAGCTGGCTCAGGCCAATGACGTTCTGCAGCGCGCCGAATTGAAGTCGCGCATGCTGATCGACGCCATTCCGCAACAGATTTGGAGCGGACCGCCTGACGGCACACTCGATTATTGCAACGAGCGTTGGCGCTCCGAGACCGGACTTGCCCTTGAAGAATTGCAGGGCGATGGCTGGCAAAGGATTCTTCATCCCGGCGACCGGGATCGCGTGCTCGACGCTTGGCGGCACTCGGTGGCCACCGGGACACCTTACGAACAAGAAGAACGCCACCTCAAAGCCGATGGCACATATCGCTGGTTTTTGGCGCGCGGCGTACCACTGCTCGATTCCGAAGGATGCATAGTTAGGTGGTACGGCACGAATACCGATATTGAAGATCGAAAACATGCCGAGGAGGACCTTCGCCGTCTTTCTGGACAACTTCTGCAGTCCCAGGACGAAGAAAGACGTAGGATCGCCGGCGATTTACACGATTGCACCGGTCAAGACCTCGTCGCCCTGGCAACCACACTCGCTCAACTGCATGATTCACTTCCGTCTGGCCAGCGAAAATCACGCAAAGTTCTTTCGGACTGCAAGACATTGGTGGATTCCTGTATACGTGATGTTCGAACGCTTTCTTACCTCTTGCCTCTTGGCCGAGGGCAAGTCTAATAAGGAAGTGTCAACGCAACTCGGTATCACCGTCAGAACCGTGGAGACTCATCCCAGTAAAATCATGTTTAAGCTTGGCCTCCATTCTTTGGCCGGGCTTATTCACTATGCCATGCGCAACGAAATAATCTCAATAAAAGGGCCCGAGTAATCCCGGGTAATGTATTGACGTTTTCCCTGTGCCGCAGCGCTTCGCGATATCAGAGCCCCAACTTCCGCCGCATCTCCGGCAAGTCAGGAACCCCAAACTAAGCCGGATCAAGCGTCGATTTCCCGCCACTTCGAATCTACCAGAACTACGGACGTTTCTCTTTGCCGTTCAGATATCTTCCAATATTTTTTCAAAAGCCGGTCCTTGTCCACCGCCCCAACCATTCGGAATCCGTGCTTTTCGTAAAAGCGGATCGCCCACACGGCATCTGCCCATGTCCCGATCAGGATGGGATCTTTCGTCAACCCACGCAGGTGAGCCAGCAAGTGTGCCCCAATCCCGCGCTTCTGCCAGCCGGTTCTCACATAGGCATGCCGAATCAGAGTCACATCCTGCACCTTTTGAATACCCATAACCCCCACTAATTCCCCGCTGTCTTCGAATCCCCAGAACACCACACCATCGGAGACTTCGTGTTGCAGTTCCTCCCGCGACATGTATGGTTCTGTCCATTGATCTGCGGGGATCACGCCTTTATAAGCCTGTGCCCCATCGTTGATGATGATCCAAATCATCTCTGCGTCGCCATCGTCGCAACATCGGATCATGATCGCTCTCGTCCTTCGACACGCATCTTCTTTCAGACGCTTGAGAACCCGCTGTGTTTCCTAAGATTGCTGCGGAAAACGTCGCTCAACGATCACGCATCAATGTGAGACTGCCGGCGAAAGCCACGCCCGTCCCTGCTTAAGGTCGAGCGTCAAGTTCCAGTTGTTGAGGAACTGCGCTCCGATATTTCCGTCCATGATCAGATCGCGCGTCCTGGTCAGGCATTCGACGGCAATGCCGTTTGCTAGTACAAAGTGCGCGAGCTCGGGTGTCGATAAATCAGGTTTCAGACCGATCAAAGGCGCGATGTGATTCGCGACTACCGCGGATCCGCCATTGCCGCTATCCAGTTCCATCCAGGCCAGTCCATCCGGCGTTTTTACCGCCGCATCGACGGATAGCGCTATACCTTCAACATCTCTCACCATGCGAATGGGAAGTTCCTGCGCGGTTGCAATCCGCGATGCAAGACTAGCTGGGCTCTCGATGATAATCGACTGCCGCGGGATAATGGTGATCACGCGCCCGGCGAATAGGTCCAAGCCGATGGCACCGTCTATCTTAGGTACCTCCGGTCCCAGGAATTTCATGATGTCCACGGTACTGACGACCGGCGCCACAAACGATTGGGGTGAAAGTGTGAACGTCACGTTATCGCAGTGACTGTTGTCCAGACGTTCCCCGGACATCCTGAATCCGCTGATGCGTCCCCAGGGTTGGCAATTGATCTGCTTCGCGAAAGACGGCGAAAAACTCGTGACGCCTTCTCCGGTGTCAAACATAAAAGTTCCCGATTTTCCGTTCACAGTGGCGTGGACAATTGCCTGCGCACGAAGATAGGGCTCCAATGGTATGACCGCCGAAGGCGATGCGGCTTGACCCAGACACAGCCAGCAGAAACTGATCTCAAGAAGACTGAACACAAAGAAGCCACAAAGGCGGCATCCCGCGGATCTAAGCGAGATTTCCCGCCCTTCTCGGCGCCGCCCTAAGACGGACAGAAGAGAACGAATCACAGCAGATAAGACGAATCAACCACATCTTCGTTAGTAGCTTCACGGCGTCGATCGTAGCGGCTTGGCGCGCCTCTATTTTTTTGGTTCTCAAACAGGTGAGGGGCGGTGAGACAGTTGGACAGGTGGGGACAGATGCGACGTTTTCTGAATATCATAACTGTATCGCGATTGGCGGGTAATTGCGGGGCGGAACGCCACCTCCTGACCCGTCTCTCGGGTAACAGAATTGAATCCTCGAGGCCGGGCCCCGTTCACATTCAAACAATGATTCACTGCATTCGGCTCGCGATATTAGTTCGCGCGTGATAGTTTACGGAAAAGAACCTTTAAACGAGGCAACTGCTAAACCGGAAGGAACACCGTGATCGCAAAAGAATCTCCTGCTGCGGAACTCGAATCAGATAAAAGCCAGCCGCCTGTTGGGCACTCCGACCCCGACAGGATTGAGAAAGTCCGCACGCTCTTCGATCAACGCTCGGCTTACTTGGACCGCAGACAGCTGGATATCCGGCTGCGCAGGGAAACCGTTGATTGCGTCGTTCAGGGAAAGCTGTACAGCGAGATCCTGGATATTGGTTGCGGGGACGGCTCTATTTCAACGCCGCTGCTAAATTCCAAATGCCGGCTGACGCTCTTGGATGTGTCGCCGGGAATGCTTTCGATTGCGCGATCTCGCGTGCCAGAGGAATTGTTGTCGCGGGTAAAATTCGTAAATCAGGATTTCATGCAGGTGCCATTTGAAAAAAACTTTTTTGATTTGGTAATCTGCGTGGGCGTGCTGGCCCACGTGGTCTCACCCCGGGACTTGATCGCCAAGATCGCTTCCGTGCTGAAGCCGGGCGGAACATTAATTCTGGAATGCACCAATGGATACCATTTCCTGGACCGCCTCAACCAGCTGCGCAACCATTTGGCCTGGCTCTTTCACCCCCCGAAATACAAAATGAACATTCTGTCGGCCACCGCCATCCGGAAAACGGCTGAGCAACAGGGCTTCAAACCGGTTGGCGAATTTCGTTATGGCTTGCCTCTCCCCGGCACGGGCAGATTCTATTCCTCCGACGGAGCCTATACGACCACACGCTCGTTATTCGGTGATATCGATCACAATCGCAATCGATGGCTAGCCACCCAGCATATTTTTCATTTTGTTCGTGCATAAACTGGGAAAACAGAAGCCGCCTTATGCGTTCAAACATGTCAGGATTTTCAGCTAATATCGCACATGGAAATCCACAGCGATCGAGGTTTCCACGCGAATAGCCGTCGAACCACAGACGGCCGGTTTGTACCGCCATTGACGAAGCGCATAAGCGGCAGCCGCCTCTAATCTGCCGATTATCCAATCTACTTGAAGCGTGAATGAGGACGGTAGCCAACCCTTCCGTTTTCTTCTCCCGCAGAGAGTTCGCGGATGCAGAGGCGGGACAAGTCTTTTTCGGTGCACTGATAAATCTGGTTCATCGGAAGATCTTCCGGGCGCACCTTGTAGTACCCCATCTCCATGTCGAAAGAATCTTTCGTGGAATACGTAACGATGGGGCTTCCTGAGTTCACTCGAACGCGGAATTGTTTAGCCGGGGGTTGATAATTTTCGTACGTAAAACATTTTTCGATGCAAGCTCTATCGACAATATGGTTGACAAACCACAGTCGGGAATCGCGGCGCGCAATAATCGTTTCAGACACTCGCTGTCCGTAGGGCAAGGTGCTTACCAACTTTTCCGCCTGCCGTTCCATGTCGTTCAAAACTCCAGTGTCCTGGTAAGTCCAAAAGAAAAATATGCCCGCACAGATGGTAAAGCCTACAAGGTGCCAAAGCCTTGGTTGCACCGACGCAAGGACGCATAACCCAAGCACGGCAGTGACCGATGTCAAACGGGAAATGGCCAGTGCGAAGGGCATGGGATCTGCCGAGAACCACATCACCTCGGGAATCATTGCGGCGGTAAACAACAGCACAGCCCACAGTTCCAGGGGCGCGCGGCACAGCCATTTGTTCTCACTGGTCTTCCACTCGCGCACCATGCCGTACACAAAACAGCTGCTCCCGAAAATCACAACCGCCCAAACCAATTTCGTGTAGTGCGCCTGAAACAAAAGCAGCTGATCCGCTCCGTTCATGACAAAAAAATCTTTGGTGTGCCAATAAATGGGGCGCAACCGCAACGTGTAGTAATGGAAGCACAACACAACCAGGAAAGCGGAGACGAAGAGCGCCCAGCGCGCCCAACCTTTAAGAAAATCACTCAATCGCAGGTAAACGGCAAGCCCTATCAGGCACAAGAACCCCAGTGGATGCGCAAGCAGCGCCAGCGCTGCGAGAATCGCCGCGATCCACCAGTGGTGGCGATCGCCGCGCCAGACAAGAGCGATGGCAAAGAATCCAAGGCCAAGCGACACATAAAAATTCATGAACCCGGCATAGAAAGTCCAACCGTAAGTTATCATCGCGATTGCTGGCACGAGATACCAGGGTGGCCGGAGACTGACGGCGCTGATGAAAGCAAACGCTCCCCAGAAAAAAATCAGCACAGAAAGCACTACAACGACGCGTTCGGCAGCAATGAATCCCAGCAAGGCCCCTAATTTTTCCAGTGTCAGGTCGACGAGAATATTGTTCCAACGGGGCTGAATGTAAAGCCCGGGGGCTTGTCCTTGTGCGACGAGGTGTGCAAGCCAAGCGTTGTAGGTATGGCTGGGAAGATCCCCGGCCTCCACGCTCTTATGCCAAAAACACGGAACCAGCACGACCGCAGTGATGAGAAGCAGCCGTAGAGTATGTTCGCGACCAAATTCGGTTATTTGCCGGAATTGCACGGGCAGACGCTATTACAGGGTCATATAATCCAGAGTGCAAGAAATTGCAAAGCCTATTTCAAGGTAAATCCTCGCTACTGGGCTCATCGCACTGGCATCAAGAAAATAGGCCGCTCGCGCGAATTTTCGCCCGCCGCGTGCTACGTAACAGTTGGCGGCGGAGCTGGTTTCTGCGTGAAGTCGAAACAGTCCGACATGCCATCCGCCGCGGCATCCCGCGCATTCAGAGTCGGCAAGCCAAAGACTGTCTCGCAAAATTTGATCAGACCGACGTGCGAGTGCAGCGTCTTCGAAATATACCCAGCTTTGGCATAGGGACTCAGCACCAGACACCCGACCCGCGTGCCATAGCGGAACTGTGTGCCGTCAGTCCATTTCTCCACTTCCGGCGGATTCACGTGATCATACCAGCCACCCCAGTCATCCCACGTAATGAAGATCGCCGTTTGCGGCCACAGACCGCCTTGAATGATCGCGTCCACCTGGCTCGCGGTCCACTCCATCCCATTAGTGACATTTCCCACCGGCGGATTCGCGCCTTTATCCGGCGCGTCCGGCGGATGCTCGCTGAGAGCGTGAGGCCCATAGACCCACGAAACCGAAGGAAGCTTTCCCGCGGCAGCGTCCTTGGCAAACTGATCGGAAGGAAGTTGAGGCCGCGTCGCCAGCGCCTTAATGAATCCGAACGCGTAGCCACCGTAGTTGCCCCACGTAAGCCCGGCGGCCTCAAGGCTGGCAGGCAACGACGGAAGGTCATACACGGGATTTCCAGACGGATTGTCGATGACCGGAGAGTCCGCAGTGAGAACCATCAGGTGATTGGGAGTGGAAGGACCGGCAACATCCGTGAAATAGTTGTCGCAGAGCGTAAACTGGCGGGCGTACGCGAAGTATTTTGGGATGTCCGCTTCTAGAAACTGCTGACGGACAGCCCCCGTAGCGCGATTCAACCAGCCCTTGTGCGTATGGTTGGGATCGTGCGTCGGCGGATTCGGCGAATGCGCCATAGTCGCACCGTTTGCCCCGGGAAAAGTTCCAAAATAGTTGTCAAAGCCATGATTCTCTTTGAAGAAGATGACCACGTGCCGGATCGGACCCTGTGGCGGCATCAGCACCTCACGAATAAATCGTAGCTCGCCACAGTTCGCAGATCAATCCATTTGCGGAAGCCTAAATAGCCCTCAGTTACCGACGAGAGCGCTGCGCAACTTTATATTTTTTTGTTTCTAGGCCTCTGATTTGAAATGCGCCTACGCGATTAACACATCGCAAATATCGCCTGGCGACCAACGGGAGAGCCAACTCTTTCAAAACCGGCAAAAGTTCATTGTGACTCAGGGCCGTTCGGTTGGTGAACATAAGAGCCCTTATATTCTTCGGAACAAACCTTACATCCAACTGACTGCCATGACAGAGCCTAATTCAACATGGGAGCGCATCGAGTGATCAAGACCAACGCAGTGCGGCTTCTGGATAGACTTGGGATCAGCTACGAATTGCGCGAGTACCAGGTGGATCCGGACGATTTGTCCGCCGGAACGGTGGCGGCCAAGATCGGCATACCACCACAGCAGCTCTTCAAAACTCTTGCGGTGCAGGGAGACCGCAACGGAATTTATTTAGCGGTGATTCCTGCGACCGAAGAGCTGGACTTCAAGGCGCTCGCACATCAGACCGGGGATCGCAAAGTCGACATGCTTCCTTTGAAGGAAGTGCAATCCGCGACCGGTTACATTCGCGGCGGAGTTACCGCTCTGGCCTGTAAGAAAGATTATCCCGTATATATCGACGAGCTAGCGGAAATCTGCGATGTAATCTCGGTAAGTGCCGGGATGAGAGGGCTACAAATCTTGCTGGCTCCTGAAGACTACATTCGTGCCGTCAAGGCTAGGGTCGTAGCTATTACAAAAGGCGAAGCAAGCTCCCATTAATTGATTCGTCGCTTGCTCTGCTCGGGCGAGGTCACAGGGGATACAGGGACTGACGCAACCTTTTCGATTTTAAGTACTCTTGTTCTGAATTAATCCCATTTATAACCCGAATCAATGCTTACTATGGGTTGGAGAGCCTGATTTGTTCCCAGCTAGGTCTTCAACCTCGGTTGTGTCTGTGGCATGCTTCTGCGCATCGAATAAGTGATGCGTATCTTGATCCTCAATCTCCGCCCGGAGTCCCTTGACGCCACGACTCGCGCCTTGTCTGGACAGGGCTACGAAATCACCTCAGAAAGCGGACTGACCGTCGATCAAGTGCTGGCTCTCTCCCCCGAAGTACTGGTAACCGAAGCCACGCCTTCCGACCTCAGTTGCTGTGGTCTCGTCACGCAGCTTAAATCGCGCCCCGAAACCGAGTCACCGCTCAAGATCGTGATCCTCGTCGAGGGCGGCGCGCTGGAGCGTGCTCGCGCTCTGGACCTCGGCGCCGATGACGCCATTTCCTTTCCTTTCGAACCCGTGGAATTTGCCGCCAAAATCCGAACCCAATTCCGCGAGCGTAAGCCGCAAGAAGAGCTCAAGACCATGCTCCAGTACGCCGTGCAGCGAGAGCATTTCGCGGATATCGCCGTCGAATCGTTGAGCGGCCCACTCGGCAAACGCCGCTTATGGATGATCCCCGCTATTCTCGTGCTCAGCGCCGCTGCCGTGCTTGCCGCCGTCTATCTAGGCATTTCCAGCCGCGGCACTCGCAAGGAGACTCGTCAGCTGCGAGCCGAAATCACGCGTCTGAGCGGCGGTCTAGGCCAACAAGTCGACTTCCAGCGCCGCGCGGAGTTCACACGCGGATTGCTCGACGCGCAGTCGCGGTCCGCATCTGCCACGCGCGAATCTCTGAAAGCGCAATCCGAAGATCTCCACAAACGCGTCGCCCGCGGTGGCTCCGACGCCGAGTCCCTGAAGCACCAGCTTGCCGACACGCAGAGTCGCCTGAAACTTCTGGAGAGCGAGGGCAAGATCGCCGAAAGCGTCGTCCACGATTACGGCCCCAGCGTTTGCTTGCTGCATGTGGTCGTCGAATTTCTTGACAAGGAATCCGGCCGTCCCATCCAACTCGCCGTCGATACCGCCGGCAAGCCGCTGGTCGACACCAAAGGCATGGTGACGCTCGATGAGGGCGGCCCGGGACCTCATCTTCAAATCGACGTCTTCGGCACCGGCTTTGTCGTCAAACGCGAAGGCAAAATCATTACCAATCATCACGTCGCCGAACCCTGGTGGAAAGACGAGGATCTGAAGAAACTCCTCGATCAGGGCGCCGACGCTTACGTTCTGTCCTACGAAGTTTACTTCCCCGGAAAAGCCGAAGGTCTGCGCGCCAAACTGGATCGCATTTCTTCGAAAGCGGACCTCGCCACTCTTCAGCTCGACTCCCCGCTCCCGCCCAACTCCCCAGTGCTCCAACTGGACGATCGCACGGAAGCCACGGTGACCGGAGATGCAGTTGTGTTGATTGGCTATCCGACAGGAATTGAAGGCATTCTCGCCAGGGCCGGTAGCGACGTGACCCAGAAAATCATCGACAGCAACGGCACCCAGGACGTCAATCGCATCATGACGCAGCTCGCTTCGCAGCACCTCATCCGCCCCACCACCACGCAGGGCCACATCGGCGACGTCCTTGACGACAAAATTGTCTACGACGCCGCCACCACCTCCGGCGGCTCCGGCGGACCGCTCTTCAACCGCGACGGAAAAGTAATCGGCATAAATTTCGCCGTCCTCCGCGACTTCGGCGGCTCCAACCTAGCCGTCCCCGTCAAATACGCCAAAGACCTGCTGAAGTAGAGCCCTCGGGATGAGTCAGACCCCGGCACGTTCGTCTGTTCAATCGGACCTTACGGCGTATTCTTCACACTCATAGAACTCGTGTAAACTGCCGCGCAATGCAATCCGGCAATGACAGACGAGTACGCGACTTAATTCGGGATTTGTCTACTAATCCTCTGCTTCGTACGTCCACACTTGTGCTGGCTCGTTGCCTTTGGCTGGGACGGCTACGTAAAAGCGGTCACGTTTTGCAAAGTAATATCCCGTACGGATGCCGACCGCAGAAGGCACATTCGCCACCAACTCGTAATGCTCGGGATCATTCTGCTGAAAAACGCTGATCATTCCTTCTCCACCGATCACATAAATGCGTTTCCGCGACGCGTCAAAGAAAACATCGTCGCACTCACCGGCAGCCCGCAAGCGAGCAATCTCCTTACCATTTTGCGTGTCAAGGACAACCATCATCGGCGTCTTGCGGGTGATGGTGAAGAGCCGATGATCTTCTTCATTCAAGGCCATCGCATAGTTGCTGCGCAGTCCTTTCAGCGGCCATTTCGTCACCGCGCCGGTTTTTTGGTCGATGGACTCAACCACATTTCCAGCGTCCGGCACATTGACAAAAATATGCTCACCTGACGCTTCTACTTGAAAAGACTCCGGGTGCCCTCCGGTTTTGTACACGTCGCCAACGCGTTCATCGGTTTTTGGATCAATCATGCCGATTCCGCCATCTTCCTGGCCGAATCCTACGTACACTCTCTTCGAACCTTCGTCGTAGCGCATGTTGTCCGGATCTGAGCCGAAATCAATAGTCTTGCGAAGGGTATACGTTGCACCGTCATACACTCGCACCTTGCCGTCTTCTGCGTTCGCTACATAGAGCTTATCTACCGCCGGCACATACAGCGGTCCTTGTGGTTCAGCTAGTCCCTTAATGCTTTGAATTACTCTGCCCGCGAACACGTCGATTACTTCGAGCGAGTTATTCCCGAGAGCTGAAACAAACAATCTTTTGCGCTTGGCATCGGCGGAAAAGTGGTCGATTCGCCCGGCCACGCTTGGAACCGGAATTTGTTCTTCCAGCTGCAACGGGAGAATGTCGCGCCCGGAATTCTGAGCTACCACGATTTTTGCGCCGCGATGGAAAATAATTCCCAGTGCCGCCAGCGCCAATGCGCCAATCACAACAAGCCTCTTCATCCGATCCTCCTGAAAATTTTCTAGCCCATTCCGGCTAACAAAACAAATTTCGACGTTGCAAGACACACCTCTAGGGCTGTGGTTCATACACCAGAATGGCCGCCTCTTCATTATCGTGCGCCGGCGCCGCGACGTAGTAGCGCTTGAGTTCGGGCGACCAGAATGAAGTACCCGCGCCCGGCCTCGTCGGTATTTTCCCGATAAGTTCGTAATGATCGGCGTCTTTCTGCTGGTACACAAAAACATATCCAACGTCATTGTCGCGGCCGCCGGACAGGTACCCACGTTTCTGCGCAGCATTGAAATAAACACCGTCCATACCCTCCACCGTCGGAAGACTTGCGACTTCCTTACCGGTGCCGGAATCCATGGCGATCATTTGCGGAGGCGTGCGGGTGCCGATCAATAAACGATGCGTCTTTTCATCGAGTGCTCCGTCACCATTGCGTTGACTGCTTACCGGCCAGGTGGCAACCACCTCGCGTTTTTGGGTATCGACAACTTGCACTTTGCTTGATATAGAAACGAAGACGTACAAAGTTTTTCCGGACTTGTCCAGCAGAAGCTCCGAGGGGTGCGCGTCGACTTTAATGTCGCCGAGGCGCTTGTTCGTTTGTGCATCGATAATTCCGACTTCGCCGTAGTCTTTACCGGCATCCTTTCCGCCGTAACCTACGTACAGAATGCTTTTGCGAGGATCGTACGTAACCCGGTTCGGCCCAAGTTCCAACTTGATGGAATCAACTAATTCCAGACTGTCCCCGCGAAATACACGCAGCATCCCGTCGTCTCCGCTGGCCACGAACAGCTTATTAAGGTATGGAATGTAGGCAACTCCCTGCGTCTTCTTGAAGCCAGGGATACTCTTCGACCACTTACTCCCGGCGAGGTCGACAACTTCGAGTGAGCCACTCTCCAGCCCGGCGACAAAAAGTCGTTTGCCCTTTACGTCCACATCCATGTGGTCGATGCGCCCTTTGATCTTCGGCATGGGAATTGTTTGCACCAGTCGCAGTGGCGCTTTTTCCTGTGCATTAATTTTCAAAACAGGAGACGACAAAAACACTAATGCAGTCACACTAACCTGAAGAAACTTGATCATGGTGCTCTGCTATACACCAAGTCCGTCCCGCGGCGCCTTAAATTTTCATGAAGAAATCGTAAGGATCGGCGGGTGGCACACCCTTACGCCGCTAGACAGCTCTGGGTGGCCTCTCCGGTTCACAGAAATTGTGCGAGGCTACGACCATTCTTGGCCCGCAACTCCTTGGAGCGTCACGAAACTGAACAGACGGGGGACGGGGGGACAGACGGGACGTTTCCATTTTATCTGGATACCACAAGTGCGCCCGTGAAAGATTCGAACTCCCGGCCTTCTGGTTCGCAGCGACCTAAGTCAATCTAAGAACTGCTGCTTATTTGGCGTCGCTTACGAACTTTGATCGCCACTTTTCTTCAAGGAGCCGTAAGACGCCGTGAGTCTAGCAATCGGGGTTCTTCACACGTCGTAGGATAAAATAATGACCGCGCCTATTTCAAAGCGCGCTGCAAACGTTTCTTCGTTTTTAAAAGTTGACGTTTTAGCGTGTTAATCTGTGCGGCGATGTCGGCCAGCTCATCCTTCGCCGCCATGCCGGCCTTTGCAATTTGGTGCGCGGTGCGGTCTGCTTTTCCAATAGCCGTTCCGATTTTCACTGCAGCTTGAGTCAGCTTGCTTTTTCTGGCCATATCTAACCTCCCGCTAAATAATGTCATCCTATAGACGCCGTCGGGAGCCGTCAATCGTTCGACTGGAATGAAGAGACAGCAGACGGGACGTTTTCTATTTCATCTGGATTCCGCAATTGCGCCCAACCGCACGATCTTAGAGCTTTTCTCTGCCAGTTAAGTGGCCTGTTTGCCACAAAACTCAATCCCGCTGAATTGAGCTATTCGGAAAGCTCTCGCGACCGAGACCGAACAGCTGGCACCGCTGTTGTCAGGGACAATGGGCTATCAAAAACTCTGCGTCAGTAATAAGGACCGCTGCTGCGGTGGTGTCGACCCCTTTTCCTGATTGTGCGTTCAGTTCGTTGATGAACGCCTGGTAGATGTTGGCCGCGGTAGAGCACTTGCCAGCGCCGCGCGCAGCAGCCGCGGCGCTCAACTTGGAAAGCATGGAGCCAGCCAAGCCAGCGTTTTTGATCGCGCCACTTTGAAGGAACTGTGTGACGTCACCCTTGATACTCACAGGGGTAACCATGAGCTGCGAGGCCACGCAATGAACAATCCCGCCACTGGGCGGGAGCTCGGGGACAACCTGCAGTGAGCCGGGAAGTTTGGAATTGGCTAGGATGGCGATGGCGCTATCTGCGCTGCTGGAGGCCTGATCGCTGCAGACGGCGACGTAGATAGTGTCGAGAAAAGCGGGAGTCCAGGGAACTGTCACGGTTGAGGCGCTACTGGAGACGGTCACACGGGCGTGACGAAGACTACTGGAATCGGAATCAGGAACAGCTAAGCAGTGCATCGCGCCTGTGTCGTATCCCCCGTTCACCACGTTTACAGATGAGGGAGCAACACTCGTTATCACACTGGTAAAACCATTGGCGAAACTGCCTCCGGTCTCGACGGTGCAGACGACAGTATAGTTCGTGTCTGGGAATGGCTGGTTCCAAATAACTGGCACTGAAGCAGGAAAACCTGCGAAGAGTGCCCGGCCGTGGCGTAAGTCGCTCGAGTCGAAGTCAGGAAGCGCAAAGCAGTTCAGAACTCCGCTGGGGGGTCCGCCATCAGACGGCGAAACCTGCATTCCATTGACTGAACGGGATGTGATGGTGGGCAAAAGGAAATCGCCCGCTGTAGTTTCGGCTGTGCAAGCAGCAGTGTAGTTGGTGTCAGGAAATGCCGGATTCCAAGTAACTACCAGGGGAGTGATGCTATCCGTATAAGACGTGAGAGACTCTCGAAGGTTGCCTAAATTGGCTGAGGCGATTGACCAAGTTCCACCGGGAGATGTGTTACTGAAGAAGTAGGACTGGTAGCTATCAATATTCACGCCTTCTTGGGCAAGAGAACCACTGCCGCCATAAAACAAAAAAAGGCCCGCTCCGCCACCAGGCCCAGCCATGTACATGCCCCATTGGATGATGTTGCCATTTGCGTCGGTATGAACCGCGAATCCAGAGACAGTAGAATTGAACTGCGTAAAAGTCGTCACTCCGTCCGTGAACGTAAAAGAGAGAGGCGTGAAGGCACCGGATCCGCCCACATCCTGCGACAAATTCGGCGCAAGAGGCTGGGCAACTGTGAAAGAACCAGTCAGCTGGCAGGAGGGAGGACAACCAGTGTCCACAAACTGATTGAACGGCACCCCCAAGAAAACGTAACTGGTCGTGCCGGACCCCGCCGCAGCGTTGATGGAACTAAAAAGCGTGAACGCGATTAAAAACAGTAGCAGTCGAGGCGTCGCTCGGACTAGCAGAGGAACAAAAATTCGGAAACGGGTGGGCATGGCAGTGTCCTTTCACGAGGCGGCAGGAAAAAACGAAGCCTCGATCACAGAGCACCACACGCGCGCTCCGTTCTTGGTCGCTTGGAGTCTTAGTGAGAGGCTTCTTTTCTTGCAGGATACTAATGTATTTTCGGGGGAAAGCAAATCAAAAGTGGAGGGACAGGGTTGGACGGACATGTCTCCGAGTAGGAGAGAAGCCGGTGCGCCGTAGGTGTTCCTTGGCTGTATCCGCCGTTTCCAGCTTCGTGCCCGTTTAGGTCGACCATGGCCAGACCGACACTCTCTCCCCTCACAGACCCCACCGTGCAGATTTCCACGCAGCGGGTTCCTCAGACGCTACTCCCCGCCCAGTTCCAAGAATGGGCTATCCGAGGAAGCAACAACGGATGGCGACGGAGGAGTTCTACATATTTCTCCCACGTCATCGCCTTCCCGCGAGTTCGGCGGCTGAGCCACTTCCGCCAGATATTGCAGACTGCCCGATAGAACTGCCAGATGCTTCTGGAGTTCGACGGTCGTCCGTAGTATTGGTAGTGGCCCCGGAGCTTGGCGTTGAGGGTCGTCTGCTGTTTGTCCACAGGCTCATGGCGGTGCTCCTGGCACCATTCGGCTACTGCCGTCAGGCCCCTTCGGAGTCGTTTCTTCATCGTCCGCACATTCACTGTGAACTTCCCTCTCCGGCTGCGTGCACAGATGTGCGTGAAGCCGAGGAAATCGAACGTGGCTGGTTTCTTCCCCTGCCGCTTCGCATGTTCCTCCGCGTATCGCCCAAAGTCCACCAACCGTGTCTTCTCCGGGTGGAGCGTCAAACCATATTTTGCAAACCGTTTCGGTAAGACCTCCATCACCTTGTCAGCATCCTCCCGATACTGGAAACACAGCACGGCATCATCAGCGAAGCGTATTTCGTGCGCTGTCCCCCTCAAGCGGGGTTTCACTTCGTGCTCGAACCATTCATCGAGTACGTAGTGCAGGTAAATGTTGGCGAGGAGCGGACTGATGGTCTGCCCTTGCCCTGTACCCGTTTCGCTCACGAGTAATCTCCCTTCGTCGATGACTCCGACTTGGATCCACTTTCGTATCAAGTGGAGTACACTGCCATCGCTGATTCGCTTTTCGATCATCTCCATAAGTTGTCCTCTCACGATCGTGTCGAAGTAGGCGGTAATGTCTAATTCCAGGATCCAGCTAGTGGGCTTTGTGCAGATAACTCGCCCCACTTCGTCCAGCGCCTGGTGCGGCCCTCGTCCAGGTCGAAACCCGTACGAGCATTCAAGGAAATCCTGCTCATAGATGGCGTTAAGCACTTCGCCCGTCGCCTTCTGCACGATCTTGTCCTCCAAGGATGGTATGGAGATAGGTCTCTCCTTCCCGTTTTCCTTGGGGATATAGACCCTACGCAGCGGTTGAGTTCGGTACTTGCCCTCTTTGAGCCGCTCATGAAGCTGTTGGATATTCCTCGCGGCGTCCTTTTCATACTTCTGGTAGGTGACGCCGTCCACTCCTGCGCTGGCTTTCTTTCGTAGTCCCCGGAATGCCGCGTACAACGCCTCGGGCGTGATCAGATGAGCGATCGAAAAGAATTGTCGCTTCGGATCCTCCTTGGCTAGTTCGGATATTCTGTCGATTTTGTGTGGACATAGTGTGTCGAGTTCTGTGCCCCGTCTATGTTTCCTATCGTCAGATACG
>Ga0185299_10000227_pt1 | contig 167167 bp, 132 predicted proteins | sample PaiPotPPA55metaG_FD_128002 | JGI IMG/M metagenome (GOLD analysis project Ga0185299, IMG submission 128002) | Iron sulfur acid spring bacterial and archeal communities from Banff, Canada, to study Microbial Dark Matter (Phase II) - Paint Pots PPA... ...
CCGACGCAACTTCGATTTTCTTTACCAAAGACTGCCGATACGCCTCAAATGGCGTCAGCCGATAAGCCAGGTTGTAAGGGTTTCGATGGGTCGCTGAATAGCGGAGCGCCATCAGCGGATGTAGGCTCGCGAGTGCCCGAATGCGGGCCTCGCTCTCCATATTCTGAGGCTCATCCAATATTAGAACTGGCCGCGATGCTTGTACCAGGAACAACGGCGTGGCCCCTTGCAGGCGATCGGTACTCTGTCGAATAACGTTGTCCTCCTTATTAAAGGAGTCAATCGTCATAACAAGGAGCTCCACGCAGTCGCTCTGGGCAAACTGCCGCACTTTGGAGATGCTTTTGGAGTCGTAGACCGTATAGCGATAAGGCACATTGTCATACAGTGCTCGCAGGTGGTCTTGCGTGATCTTCAGGGACTTGATTACCCCCTCACGTACGGGGCCACTGATGGCACGACCACAATGAATTTCCGCAAGCCGTACCGTCGATTCAGTTCTAACGCAGTACGAATGTAGACGTATGTCTTGCCCGTGCCGGTTTCCATTTCCACGGAAAAATTCGGAAACCTGAGCAGGTGATTGCCAAATACAGTAGTGATCGTTTCTTCAATCGTCTGGAGCGCGGTGTCTGGAGTGATGCCGTTCTGTTGCTGGACCGCCTGCAGGTTCTCCAATAACTGCGCGTCGTCCAAGTCCAGACGATTGCGTGGCGGTCCAAAAAGAGACCCCGCCTCCACAGAGGCGAAGTCCCCGAGGCTCCGTGGCTGTCCTCGCAAGAGATCGGCCACCGATTCAATCGCTCGCAACTGGAAGGCCTGATTGCCGTCAAACTGGAATCGCACTATTTGGTCCTCAAATTGTCTTCAGGCGACATTGAAGCGCCAGATTCGCAGCGGCGGAGTCGTCCAGAGCAACATCGCGGCAGACGAACAGATCTTCGAAAGTCAATTCGCAATTTTTTGATAAGTCGACAAGGATCTTTTCATCCAAGCAGATCATGAATTTCTGTCCGGTGTCCGGGTCGATCACGTCATAGATCGTGTTGCCATTGCCGAGGTCTCTCGATGCGAAGCGCGTCTTCAGACCGAATCCCTCGCGCAAAGCAACTTCCCAAATCACGTTCTCAGGTTTCCAGCCGGCCACCAATGGGTCGTTGAAGAGAGCAAGTTTTTGCGAGTACGCCTCGGGGTCGCTCTCTTCATCGTGCGACCACTGCTGGATATTGGGTTTAGCAAGTTTGAACACCTTGAAGCCAAGATCTTCGTGTTGGGCGTCGAACGCCAAAGTACTGTCTTTCTCTTTCTGCAGACGGGTAATTACATGGCGTATTCGCGCTTTACCTGCCTCGGCAATCGTTGAGTAACGTTTGTCTTCCGTCGGTTCCGGTAACTGGACCATTATGAATCGTCGTTTGCCACCATCAGATCTGTTTTCCTCTAGTACGGCTTGAGCCATCGGGCACGAGCCTGCGAAAAAGTCGAGCACAATAGAGTCCTCGTCGCTGACGGTCGACACGAAATCCTGCAAAACGTCCACACTCTTCGGAAAATCCATCAAGTGGCTTCCCAAAATCTGTTCAAGTTCGAGAGTCGCCGCCCGCCCATCCCGATAGAAAACAGAAGCCAGGGGTTCGGAGTCCAATTCGTGTAGATAAGTCTTGCGATTGGGAATCGTTGTCTCATCCGGTCCAAAGTGGATGCGGGGAGGATTCTCGGCAAGGGCAGCGACTGTTGTTTGCTCGTCCCATCGCCATCCCGTTGAAGGCTTTTTGCACGGTTTCCCTGTAGTTGGATGGATAATCTCGTAGCGGGGTCTGGATTTTCTGCCATCATCGGGGCCAGCAAAATCCGCCGCGAAGTAAAGGCCACGGTCATCGGACCATCTGTAGTGGGAGTGCGCCGCCCTAGGGTCTACTTCCGTCATGGCAGCGTACCAGGCCCGCATTTGCTCCGAGATCGCTTGATGGTCTTCCTTCAGCTCCGTCCGCAGTTCTTTGTAGTACGCGAGTACGTCCTCAACACCCGGCTTCTTCTTCCTCCACTTCCCAGCAGCAATGGCATTCGCCTTGTCTCTCGCATAAACGTGAACGTAGTCATGGTTGATCGAAATTAATTTTGCATCGCCCTTTTTTGATCTTTCCCAAACCATTGTCCCAATGAAATTCTCCTCCCCAAAGATTTCATTGAGGACCATCCGTAAGTGGTGGACCTCGTGATCGTCAATGCTCACAAAGATCGCGCCATCTTCGCTCAAGAGCTGTCTAGCCAAGAACAGGCGCGGATACATCATCGAAAGCCAGGTCGAGTGATACCGACCGCTTGTCTCGGGGTTGCTCGTCAGGAGGTTGCCTTCCGCGTCGATCTGGCCAGTAATTTGCAGGTACGTCTTGAGTGGGTCAGTGTAGTTGTCGGGATACACGAAGTCCCGCCCGGTGTTGTACGGCGGATCAATGTAAATAAGTTTGACTCGCCCGAAGTATGGTTTGAAGAGCAGCTTTAAAACTTCGAGGTTGTCACCTTCGATGAAGACGTTTCCAGAAGTCTCAAAGTTGATTGATTCTTCTGGGCAAGGCACGAGAGTACCTGTGCTCGGGGTCTGCAACAGACTAACCGCGTCATCCTTGCCCGCCCAACTGAAGTGAAAGCGTCCGGGGCCGGACTCAGCGGCGGCACCGAGCGTGACCTTCAACTTGTCAAAATCGATCTTGCCCTCAACAAAGACTTCAGGGAATAGTTCACGGAGCTTTGCGACCTGGCTCTCCAACACGTCACCAGAAGTTGCTCCAACACGCTCGATTGTCGGTCGCTGACTCATTGCCACGCTAGAAACCCTCGGCTTACAATCTCTCGGTGTCCGCAAGATTCTACAGCAGTTTTTGAGCAGCATCCTCACAAAGGATTAAACGATCAAACGCGCGTTTCGGAAATGAACCAGTCTCTGGGAACTTTCTAACGTTCAGACCTCCGCCCACCGCACTCCCCATTTCTAAATAGAACAAGACCTCCCGCTCTGGCCCTGTCCAGCGAAAATTGTTTGCTGCGCGTCTTCCTTCCACTGCGCCTCTTCCGGGTGGACGCCGCTTGGCCGCGGCTCGTACGGGCGTTTCGGACTGCGCCGGTTTCGCGCCAAACATAAAGCAAAACCGTTTGGCACTCACCGCGCTTTCACTCACGCCCGGCCACCCTCCTTCGAGCTCCGTTTCGTCCCTTCGCCCGTGTCGCCTTGTTTTTCCTCGCTGCCGCTCAAGTGAAAGAAAAAACAAGCCGACACCGGCAGAAGGGAAAAAACAATGAAATTAGAGGAAATCAACAAAAAAACCAACGAGGCATTCAGTTATCTAGTGGTGGCTCTGGAGTCAGGCGAAAGTGAGGTGTTGACGCAGTATTTGAACGCGATGGCACGGTTTCACACCTACAGCTTCGGCAATATCATGCTCATCGCTCGCCAGAAACCTACGGCAACTCGGGTTGCCGGAATCCGCACTTGGAACTCGCTTGGCCGCTTCGTGAATCGCGGGGAAAAAGGCATTTTGATTCTTGCCCCGATGATTGGCCGCAGGAAGCGCACCGAGGACATTGCGACGGAAATTGACAGCGACAATTCCGCAGACGAACGCAAGCCACAGCAGCAGCTATACGGGTTTCGTGCCGTGTATGTGTTCGATGTCAGCCAGACCGAAGGCAAAGAGCTGCCCGCCCTCACCGATGTTGAAGGGGATGTCACGGGCTATCGGGAACGGCTCATCGAGTACGTGGAGAGTCAGAACATAAAGCTCCGCTACTCGGAGAAAATCGCACCCGCAAAAGGCTTGTCCTCTGGCGGCAGAATCACACTGCTGACCGGAATGCAGCCAGCCGAGGAGTTCTCAACCCTTGTGCATGAAATGGCGCATGAGATGTTGCACCGCAGTGAACGGCTAACCCTGACCACAAAGCAGGTACGCGAAACCGAAGCTGAGGCCGTGGCCTTTGTCGTGTGCCAGTCGGTCGGACTTCAGACCGGAAGCGCGTCTGCCGACTACATCCAGCTTTGGAACGGCGATGCCAAGCTGCTTGCCGAAAGCTTGGAAGTCGTACAGCGCACAGCGGCAGTGATTCTTGGAGCGATCAGCCCACGACCTGCAACCTCTGAGGAAGCGGAAACAGCCGAGCAGCCCCAGGCAGCGCCCGCCTACACCCCTCAGCCGTCAGCAGCGGCTGAGGAGGTATCGGGCGTTTCGTTCTGAGGGTTAGTAGCAGAACCCACAACAAATTCCAACGACAAAAAATAAAAGGAGAGCGTGTATGCAAAATCACAAGACGCAAAACAACGGTGAATACCGCAATATCGCAATCGAACTTCTTGCTGAATCGCCCAGCAATCCGCGTAAGCGATTCAATGAAGAAAACCTGAAAGAGCTGGCAGAAAGCTTCAAGTCGCAAGGCATTCTGCAACCGCTCGTGGTTAGGGAAACAACCGGAGACGAAAACAAGTATGAGGTCGTAGCCGGAGCAAGACGGCTCCGCGCAGCGCAATTGGCGGAACTTAAAACCGTACCCGTGCGAATCGTACAACTGAGCGATGCGGCGGCCATCGAAGCCCAAGTTGTCGAGAATTTGCAGCGGGAGGACATCCACCCGCTAGAGGAAGCCTTTGGGTTTCGTTCGCTGCTTAACCTCAATGACCCGAACTATACCGTCGCATCACTCTCGGCGAAAGCGGGAAAGAGCGAAGGCTATGTGCTAGGACGCATTAAGCTGTCGGAACTGATTCCGCCGATTGCAGACGCTTTCCTTGCCGACCGCATTGCCATCGGGCATGCCTTGCTGATTGCGAAACTACCCGCTTCGCAACAGCAGGAAGCCTTCAATGCCTGTTTCCGGCAGATGTGGACGACTCAGGGCAACACGCAAGTGCTTATTCCGGTAAGGGAGCTTGCGGCGTGGGTTGAGTCGAACATTCTCTTGGAACTCGCGGCAGCACCGTTCAGCAAGAGCGACGAGACCCTTGTGCCACAAGCCGGAAGCTGCGCGAATTGCCCGAAGCGAACCGGGTTTAATGCACTGCTTTTCTCTGACGTGCGCAAGGATTCCTGTACCGACCCGCAATGTTTTAGAGCAAAAGTCGATGCGCACATTGCTCATGCAATGGCGAAGAAACCGGAGTTGGTGCAGATTTCTTCGGCTTGGAGCAGTCGCGAAGGCGCACCGCTCGGACGCAAGGGCTACGTGGAATTGGACCTGAAACGGCCAAAGTCACAAACCCAAGCCGCCAAAGCAAACCCCGCTCAACGGTCTTGCGAAAAGATGGCTGATGCCATCGTGATGGATGGAGGAAAACGCGGAGAGGTCATCAAAGTCTGCGCTGACCCAAGTTGCCGCATTCATCACGGCAATCGCCCATCTCCGCAAGAACTCGAACGAGAACGGGCCGAGGAACGCAAGCGCATTGAAAAGGAGAAGCTGGCGATCACGATACGGCACCGCATTCTCGCAGCCGTTCAAAAGGCCTTTGCTCCGCCGTTCAAGAAGGCGGATGTGTTGTTAGTCGTTCGCTTCATCGTTTCGCGTTTACAGTTCGCGCAAGTGCTGCGAATTGCTAAACGTCACAGAATTGCGGTTGACGCACATACAGGCGCGCCGGAACGTGATCTGCTCAAGCATGTGAGCCGGTTCGAGGAGGCCGAGCTATGCCGGTTCTTACTCGAATTGAGCTTGCTCGATTCGGCATATCGTTTGCCGGCCAAGGCTGCTGAGGACATTCTTCTCAGCGTCGCGAAACGTTATCGAATTGATAGCGAGAAAATCGAAAAGGAAGTTGCTCAGAAGTTCTCCGCCATACGGAAGAAATCTGGCAATAAACCAAACCAAAAAAAGACTGTCGCCTAACTGCTTGGAGCGGGGCGCTCAGGCGCGCTCCGCGATTTTTGTTATCCCGCCCGCCCACCCTTGTGTGTTACGAACTGAGGCGTAACTATAGGGTCGTCCTGTCTTGGCTTGCGAAGGACGCAAACTCTCCCAGCACCCTTCTCGGAGAACACGCTTTCATATTGTCCACTACGGTCTCTGCCTCCAACGTGCCGGTACCCAGTCTGCAGAAAAGCAATAAGTCGCCGAAACTGTGCGATGGATGGTGCCTCTACTGGCAGCACATTTTTTTAGTGACTTTCGTCGAGAGGGATCAAGTGAGTTCGCCCCCACAACCGACTTCGCCCTTCCAACCGTTTAGCGGTTCGTAAACCGCCTGCGCGAATCTCTTCTCTCGCCATCGAGGCAACAGAAACAAGATTGCCACTCTGGTACGGGGGCGGTCGGTAAACCGACAACGACCACTAAGTGATAACGAGCAGTCGATATACCGACCTTTGAGTGACAGCTACTTGTTCCGAAATCGTAATAAATACCCCGGTTTTTGTTCGAAATTAGACTGATACATGTTCTCACTTACTAAGCTACAGATGTTACCGTATGGACATCCAGAGTAGATCTTTTGTAGTTTTCTGCGAATCGTGAGTAGATCCTCTCGTTAGAAGATTCAGGTGAAGGGGAGCTGCGAGCGATAGTCCCTCCTTCTCCAGGAAATGGCAGGCTGTTGTTAGTTTGGCAGTGAAGCATAATCGGAGGATGCGCAAATGCACACCCATCGGAGTCTTCTTGCAATTGCGGTACTGACAATTTCCGTTGCAGCTCTCGCGCAAACCAATGATTTTGCGCCTGTAGGCATTCCGCAAAACTCACAGACAATTCCGATTCCCCTGGGCTTCATTGATCCACTCACCGCGCAGGTACATATAGAAGTGCCGATTGGGTCGGTCCCACAGCGCAATGGCGTGCCGATCATCGCTAAGATGGCCTACGACTGGAGTGCGGCGCTATCGGGTTGGAATACGGAAATAGGGGCAGCGAATTCCGGCTACTTCGAGTGGGATCCTGGCACGCCAGGAAGCTGTCCAGACCCGCAGTATCCAAACGGAGGGGTGACCTATTGGACTAATGTTCGGTTTGTGGATCTGAGCGGAACCGTTCACCCCTTTGCTTACAACGCGAATCTTTCTCTTCAATTAGTGAACTGTATCGACATAAACGACAATCGCGACCCGAATACTGGGAGCCCACACAGCACATCCGGCGGCGCTAGTGACGGCTCGGGTTACACCTTCACGGCGAGCATAAATAATAATGGGTTTCTTACCAGTCAAGTGCTGGCAGCGGACGGTTCTAGCGTCTCCGTAAACAGCCAAGGTGGTATGTACTACGGAGACCTCAACGGGAATACTGGAGGCCAATTTACTACGACTCCCATAGGCTTTGTCGGCAGCAACGGATTGTATTATTTCTACGTCTATGCTTCGGATGGATCAAAGCAGACTTATACAATAAACTATCAGACTCTCAGCATCTCTAATCCGCCAAATCCACCCTCGACGGCAAGCTTTCTTACCAGCATAGTTCTCCCAGACCAATCGAAGTACATCTTTACGTACGATACAGGTAACAGCGGAAATCGTCTAGGCATGTTGACGGCTGTGACCCTTCCAACCGGGGGGATCCTTCAACTCGGGTACACTTACACGAATTACATCAATACGACAGTCGCCGCCTTAACGTCGGCAACCTATGGAGGCGGAACATGGAACTTTAGTCAGGCATATCACAGTGCCGGGGGCGGCAATACTTACACCACGGACACCGTCACGTCACCGTCGCGCTATGATTCCGCCAGCAAGACCAATGTGAGGGATGTCACCAAGTACACCAGCAGGACGGCGAACGTTGGCCCTCCCTACCTGCAGACGGCCTCATACTATTCCGGCTCAAGCACGCTCGTGAAAACAGTAACCATAACCTACACGAGTAGTTCTATCCCGACGTGCATTGCATCGGTCTCGACAACGCTTAATGACACTGGACAAACTTCACAGGTTCGGTATTCCTACACCGGAGGCCCGGGATTTTGTAATACACCAACCCAGATACAGGAATACGACTACGGCGCAAGCTCCCCCACACGCACGAAGAAACTTACCTATGCTGCTGGCCTGGGCCCCCGTCCTGCCAGTGTAAGTGTTTACGCAGGGAGTGGAAGTGGTTCCCCGCTTTCGAGCAGAACGTACACCTATGACGAGTACAGCGCGAGCTACTGCTCCGGTGTGCCGATGCTCACGAACATCACTGGCGCGATTAACCATGATGACTCCGGACACGGCGCATCATGGACGACACGAGGGAACGTAACTTCAATCAGCCGGTTAGTTTCTGGGAGCACTTGGGTCACCTCACACAAGTGTTACGACACGCTTGGAAACGTCACGCAGGAGGTGGACGAAGCTGGGCATGCTACAAACTACGACTACTCTGAAACGTGGGCAGACGCTTCGTGCATAGCTTCCGGCACGCTAACAAGGGCCTTCCCGACTACGATAACGGATGCTCTCGGACACCGGACAAAGACTACTCGCTTTACATGCAGTACGCTTTCGCAAGCGGTTGCCGACGAGAATGATCTCAAGGCGGGACGGTCAGGTACTACCTATACCTACGATGGGCTTGGACGGCCCCTTTCCGCTAGCTACCCTGACGGGGGTCAGACGAATTACAGCTACACTGCGACTGTACCTCAGTCTGCTACAGTTTCGACGTTAATAAGCAGCAGCGTTGGCTCTAAGACCACAACGAGCGTTATTGACGGTTACGGCCGCATAAGCCAATCACAACTGACCAGCGATCCAGGAGGGACCGATTACACCGATATGACTTACGACGCTTTCAGTCGAGTAGCGTCCGTCAGCAACCCTTATCGATCTACATCCGATTCCACATACGGCATAACCAACCATTATTACGACGCGCTGGGGCGAATTGCGTCTATTATCGAGCCGGACGGTTCTTCAATCACTACGACGTACTCTGGCAATTCAACAACCGCAACCGATGAGGCGGGTAAGAAACGTAAGGCACAGACAGACGCCTTGGGAAGGCTTACCTTCATATGGGAAGATCCTTCGGGACTAAACTATGAAACAGACTACAGCTACGATGCACTCGATAACTTGCAGAGCGTTACGCAAAAGGGAGGCACGACTACTTCGACCCAGTGGCGTACTCGTACTTTCACGTATGACGGCCTTTCGCGGCTAGTGACAGCTTCCAACCCTGAATCGGGGCAGAGCACATACAGCTATAACAATGTTGGCAATTTGCTATCTCAGATATCTCCAGCTCCAAACCAAACCAACTCTTCTGTAACACAGACGGTCAGCTATTGCTACGATGCTCTGCGTCGCTTAACGAGCAAGTGGTACGGCGCGTCGAATTGCTCTCAGACTTCTCCTGTGGCGAACTATATCTACGATCAGACCAGTTACAACGGTCTTACCATTGCCAACGGAATCGGTCACCGTACCGGAATGAGTGACGGGTCCGGCGCAACGGCGTGGAGCTACGATACGATGAGCAGAATCGCCGCGATTCGCCGTAAGATCAATGGAATTGCGAATACTGCCACCTTCACTTATCCGCCATACGTGGATGGGTCTGTTGCGAACGTTACTTACTTCAGCGGCTCTCAGATCGCTTATACGTACAACACCGCAGAACAGGCAGTGAGTGCCATCGATCCTTATCCAATCAACTTTGTAAAAAACGTTGCGTATACGCCCTTTGGTGCGTTCGCAAGCGAAACATTCGGGGCATACAACACAGGTTTTGCAGGAACAGTATTGACCAGCAGCTACAACAATAGGTTGCAGCCTTCAGCCATTTCTGCCTCAAGTCCGACCATGACCACCTTCAGCCTGAGCTACAATTTCAATCAGGGAAGCGGGTCATCGCCGCAGAATAATGGCGACGCGGTTACAATCCAAAACAATCGTGATCTGAATCGCACGCAGAATTTTGTTTATGATTCTCTCAACCGACTTTCGCAGGCTTATACCAGCGGTCCAAATTGGGGCGAGACATTCACGATCGACGCCTGGGGCAATCTCACCAATAAGAGCCCGGTGACCGGAAAGACTTACTACGAGAACTTCAATGCTGCACCAGCCAGCACCAAGAACCAGCTCAATGGCTATTGCAACGATGCTGCTGGCAATTTTGTCCTGAACAGTCCATGCCCGACAGGAAGCTTCATTCCAACCTACGTCTACGATCCAGAAAACCGCTTAATAGCGGCAGGTGGGATGTCATATCTCTACGACGGCGACGGAACCCGCGTCGAAAAGTGTAGCGAAGGCAGCACCGCCGGGACATGCTCGTCAAATGCCAGCGGAACCCTATATTGGGCTGGGTTAAGCGGCGAAATTCTGAATGAGAGCGACCTTGCAGCGTCAACGTGGAAACGGTTTGTGTTTTTCAATGGGAAGATGGTCGCCCGCCGCGACTCTAGCACGGGAAATGTGTATTACTTCTATTCCGATCACTTGGGTTCAATCGGCGTGGTAACGGATGCCCTTGGAGAAACCATTGAGAACGAGTCGGACTATTATCCATATGGGTTCGAAATACCAATAACAACTTCTCTGTCGGATGAGCATTACAAATTCACCGGCAAAGAACGCGATACCGAGAGCGGACTGGACTTTTTCGGCGAACGGCATTACGCATCACCCATTGGACGATGGATGACACCCGACCCGCTCAACCTGACGAGTGCTCGTCTGGTGAATCCTACGAATACGCTCAACAAGTACGTCTATGGCGGAAATAACCCGCTCAAGTACATCGACAGGGACGGGGAGGACATCACGATTTTCTATCGCCCTTCGAGCGGAGCTCCTCTCGATTTTGGGCACATTATGCTGGGCGCTCTGAATCAGGACACCGGTAAAGTCGGATTCCTAGACTATTATCCGAACGGAAGCACAAACGGCTTTGGGTCTGGACCAGGTGCATACAATCAGGGCGGAATGCGCGAGCGAGCAGAAGAAAACGCCGAGGGCCAGTTCGCCACGCTTACCATCAGAACTGATCCTCAGAAAGCTCAGAAGGTAATCGATCTCATTGAAGCACTCAAGAATGGTCCCTCTTCTGACTATTCTGCGCTGACCCACAACTGCACCACAGTGTGCGAAGATGTGCTAAAGGATCTCGGGTTAGACTTCGGGGATATTCTTCCGAGCTCCTACTGGGCCGATGTGTACTACAATTTCTCTGCCGACGCACTTGCCCATCCTATCTGGACGCGCATGATGGGGCTTCCGTTCAACATCCAGGGCAATGAGTACGGGAACCCCCGGTACGACGTCAATTTTTCAGCGCTTCTTTTTACAATTTACTACAATCAATTGCAGGGTTCGGTCCCTGAGGGAACTGTGACGACAAGTGAGGAATACTTCATCAACTGTGAAAAGCGCCCGGACCTGTGCGAGTAGACGGAACCAGGCAGGTAATTTGTGAATAGAGCCGATCCGAACTCAAGACCTAGAATATGGTATTGGCTTACGCTAGTACCCTTGGTCCTCGGAGCCTCTCTAGCCTTCTTGAGATATGCTTGGTGGGCCGCTGTCTACAGCGCCTATTCTGGGCTGCCTTCAGAGACGTGGCGACTAAAGGAGGCGAGACCCAAGGGCGATTTTTATTGGTGGGTGTTAATAGGCTTCGGAATATCGGCCACAATCGTGGCTACCATACTCATCCCGCCATTTAGGTCAGAAACTCTCCCTGCTGGCTTGAAGTGGCTAAGCCGGCTTGCTCTGGCCGTGGTGCTCGTTGCTGGTTCGATCTTCGTAACAGCCTACGGGCTCTCGGCTGCAGGACATTACCTGAAGTAGGCTGGGAGCTCCTGCTTTCCGCAGAGCGAAAATGAGAAAGCAAAGAAGTTCGTGGAAGTTGGGGTAAACGGACGAACAAATGGTTATCCCTCGACGTGTCAACTCTTGCAGGCTGCTGCTTATTGTGTTCGCATTGTCGTTTCTGTATCCCGGCTTTTGCGCTGAGAACACACCAGCAAAGATGACGCACCTTATCGTTCGGATGAGCGGAACCGATATCTCCGCCGATTCCTTTGCTGCGAAGCCGAAAGTTTACTGGAGAGCTTCGAACCGGTACTGCAGAGTTGATGAAGAACCCGATCCTGACAAAGGCGTCCATGGCAGAAGCGTCATCAATGAGCCCGATGCCTGGCTCGTCAATCTCGCAGACCATACCGCGAAACATCTCCTTGACCGTGGACCAACGTTCAACTGCCGGTTGCCGATCTTCGCCGATGATCCTGAAGCAATGAAAAGCAAAATTGGCGTGCTGGAGTTCGGGCGTGAGCTGGATTTTTTCCAGTCGAATGGCGCTACGCAGATCGAAGGCCCGAAGCTGGAGTTCAAGGCTGACTACTACGAACTCACCGTTGGAGACTCAGTTCTTAAACTCGTGGAACGTGCCGACATTCACGCGCCTATCCTCATCGGGCTCATCCGAGGAGACAAGGCGATCGAGGTTCATTACTTGCTGTGGGATGACCAAGTGCCGTTTAAGGCAGACCTCTTCGCTGCTCCGACGGGCGTTAAAATCCAAGAAGTAAACTAACCTAAGTCGTCCGTCCTGCTCCCGCTTGAAAAGCTTCTTGCTTGTCGAAGCTGGCGCTCCCGTTCGCGCTTGATCGTCACACGCGCCATAGGGATGGCCATTCCGCTCAGGATGAGCAGGATCGTAGTGGCAACGATCAGCTCGATCAGGGTGAGGCCACGGGCGGACGCCGCTAAGCGTTCAGACAAAAGCCTCGATTCTGTGATCAAGCGCATGTATGCTCACTTTAAGGTTTCAACAATTGCGGAGCCAATCAAGAATTTCACATCTACGTTCGGGTCGCCGGGATCGTGACTGCCTGCTCGCACTTCTTCTTTGGTCTTCGCGCAGTCTCTGCCGGATACTGTGCGAGTGACAGCAGGAATTTTACACAAAGAGCAGGAAATAAATTGAGCTTTTGATCTCCTCTGGTACTCTGCCTTATTGAAGGGTGCTGTAGGCCGCGGGGGAGCGGCCCATCCATTCCCGCTTTGTGGGCGAATGTGTATTACGACGTTCGTGAATTAGTATGCCCGCTCAGACAGGTGAGAATGGAGCAGTACGTGTCAGCCCGGTGGATCAACGCGGGCGACCAATCAGCCCTGTCGTGCTCAGTGCGGCTGAAGAAATTAGTCGACGCGCCATTTACCACGCAGAAAGGTTGCTAGTTGATCCCGCCGTCGCCGCTAATTTGCTCGAAGAGGCGGCGGCAACGGTGTCCCGAGCTCTTACGAGGAACTCCCACGACGCCCCATACGTGATCTCGAATCTTATCTTTTTCGCGCATTCCTCCGACGCTTAAATAGAACCAAGAAACGGCAATCGCTCTTATCGGACGCGGCTGACCTCGACGCGTCCCTTTCGCGTGTTTCGTGGGACCCCAGGAAGGGGCTAGAAATGAAAATCTTCGTGGATGAGTTGTTACTGCAATGTGACCCAACAGTGCGTGACATGCTCTGCCGACGCTTGAGTGGATCTTCTTGGAAGGAAGTTGGCCGAGCATATCGAATATCGAGCCATGCTGCAGAGTCTAAGTTCAGTCAAGCATTGCAAAGGATTAGAAGAAAGCTTCGTTCGAAAGGAGCCGGCGAGGTTAACCGGTGGATTCACTAATGGCAACCGGAACTAAGACACGTCGAGTCTTTGATCGCGAACAAGATCTCCTCGGGTTCGCGCGTTCGTATCTCTCTGAGGCTTTTCCTAATCCTGAGCGCCAAGCGTGCCCTCCCGATAACGCTCTCAGGGTTTTAGCGTTTGGACCGATACAGAGTGACGAATCGATTAGCGCTCATCTGACATGCTGTTCGCCATGTTTCAACGCGTATATGGCTCACGTCGCCCGCGCAAGAGCCGAAGACGTTCAGTCCCGTAGAATTCGACGCGCAACTTGGATCAGGCGTTCTCTAGTCACGGTGGGCGTTTCGCTTGTGTTGATGATCGCGGTGTATGTGTTCTTCACCGGACGGAGCAGAGGCCCCAGTGTCACACGCCGTACCCCCGCGTCAACTGGCAACCCAGGACGCCCTACTCAGGCAACTGCGATGTATGTGCCGGTGCTACTTGATCTCAGTAACGCCTCCCCAGTGCGTGGACTCGACCAGAGTAAATCCAGCACTTCTCGACAAGTGATTCCTTCAAGCCCGCTCATAGATCTCACTTTGCAGTTACCTCTTGGTAGCGAGGCTCGCGGATACTCGGTAATTCTGAGATCGAACCGACATGTAGTCTGGTCGGACTCGGCACAAGCACACCTGGAGAATGGTCAAACGCTTTTGCATATGCATGCCGATTTCACTCATGTTCGCGTCGGAAACTACGATCTCGTGGTTGTGTCGAAGGGTTTCCGCCTCACTGTACCTGTCGTGGTGAAGATCACTTCGTCTGGAAGGACTGGATAAGGCCATGAGAATCAGTCGAGTTGCGTTTAGCATAGCGATCTTTGGGATTCTCTGCGCATCTGCCACTGCGCAAGAAGCGAAGTCGATACACGAACCTGATCCTTTGCAGGCGAGTCATGAGGGCGAAGCTCTTCTACAGCGAGCGCTCCATTTCGCCGATTTGTACAACTGGCACGCTTCTCGCCCGTACTTCACCAGGGCTCAGCAATTATTCGAAGCAGGTGGCGACAAAAGGAACGCGTCATATGCCAACCTTGGGTCTATCAGAGCTGGAGCAGATCCAGCACCAATAACAGAGCTGTCGTACCGGCTTGCTCAGGAACTCGCCATGAATCCGATCCTGCAATCCGACAAAGAACTTCGCATGTTCTGCCTCATCGTGAAAGGGGATTTCGACGGAGAAATCGATGTGCCGGCAATGCGGCGTGATTGGACGGAAGTGGCAAGCCTCGCAAGGGAGCTGGGGAATGCGAAGTGGCAGTATCGAGCACAAGGGCAACTAGGTTTTGCAGATTTTTACGATGGTGACCTCGCAGCGGCTCAGCGGAATGTCGGGGCAGCACTAATCGCAGCAACGAGCGCCGCAGATGCCGGTGCCCAGATATTCTATTTATCTGCGACGGCCAACGGTCTCCTGAGCCAACAGATGAACGACCAAGCGATCACCTATGCTGAGCGGGCGATCGCTATTGCAGAGGCGAATCCAGACGCAGGCTATCCAATACTCGCCCAGCACGCGCGATTACTCGCAATGGTTCAGTCGGGCCGGATTGAGGGAGCGCGAACAGAGTTGGACCTTTTACTAGGCCGCGCCGAGGCTCTAAACGATCGTTATCAAATTGCCGACCTTGACTCGACCGCATCGCAAATTGCGCGGGCCCAGAATGACATGCCAAAAGCTATTGCCTTTCTCAAGGAAGCGCTTCGACAAGAGGAGGCTGGATACGGAAGCGCAACTCCCCAGCGCCAGACTGACCTCTCCGAGCTATATAGGCTGACCGGGAACCTATCGAAGGCCGAAGAGCTTGCTCGCAGTGCTACCGAGTCGGCTCAAGCCGCAGGATACATTCCTCGCATTCCTGCGGCCCTCCATACATTGGCCCAAGTGCAGATTAGCCAGCACAAGTACGCGGAAGCCGACCGTACATATAACCGGGCCGCCATTATTCAGGACATGATGATCGGAAACGCCGACACCACCCTCGGAAAGACCGCTCTCATTAAGGCAGCGAGCGACTTGTACGCAAAGCATTTCGCGTTAGTCGCAGAGCATATCGGCGATACCGAAAAGGCTTTCGCAATCATCGAGCAAGTCCGCGGACGCGTTATGACAGACCTCCTCATGGCTGGAGGCAACACTTCACCCGAGTCTCTCGAAGCTGAAAAGAAAATTGCGCGTTTGCGGCTTAAGCTGATGGCCGCACGGTCGGACCAAGAGATTCGAGAACTACGTGACGAAATCTTCTTAGCCGAGCAATCCAGGTCGATTACTCCAGAAATCAGCATTCTCAGATCAAACGAGCACCGCGCCATCACTCTAAGACAACTCCAGTCCAGCCTGTCCCCTTCAGAGGCTGTTCTCGAATACGTAGTTGATGACCCCGCGTCGTATTGCGTCGTAGTCAGTCGCGAAAACTCGCGTATCGTGAAATTGCCTGGGAAGCAGATCATTTCGCCTCTTGTGAGTGCCTATTTGACCGAGGTAAAAGCGAAGCACTCTGCTCATGACGAAGCTCGTCGTCTGTATGATGTCCTGCTGGATCCCATCCCCGAAGCGCAGAAGAAAGCACAGCTCGTAATCGTTCGCGACGGAGAGCTTCACCTTGTTCCTTTCGACGCGTTGGTAGACCGCAACAGCCATTACGTTGTTGAATTAGGGATCGTCGCCTACTCGCCTTCTGCAACCAGCTTCTTCTTGCTGCGCACGGCAGTTCACCCTAAAGAATCCGCGCAGACAGTTCTGGCGGTTGGAGGCGTTCCGTACGACCGCAGCAATTTGAAACCATCTGCTGTAACGCGTGGCTATAGCGCATCGACACTGTCAAATCTCCCTAGCTCACGCGAAGAAGCCCTTGCCGCAGCGGCCATTTTCCCGAGCGGATCGAGGATGTTGCTGCTTGGCGACGACGCGACTGAAACCGCTTTCAAGAAAGCCAGCAATCACCGAGTCATCCACCTGGCGGTGCATGCTATTGCAAACGAGACACGCCCAGAGCGCTCCGCTCTTGTACTGCTCAGCGATCCAGCGCACGACGAAGACGGATTCCTGCAGGCTTCGGAAATAGTGCAGCTCCCACTAAATGCCGACCTCGTCGTTCTTTCGGCGTGCGACACGGCAGTTGGGCCACTGGAGGGGCAAGAGGGAATTTCGACACTCTCCCAGGCTTTCCTCCTGGCGGGGGCTCGCACCGTCGTATCAACCCTGTGGTCGGTAGAAGATGAAACAACCCTGTATTTGATGAAAGCCTTCTATGGTGAGCTAAATCACAAGAAGCCAGTTCCAGATGCGTTGGCAGGCGCCAAACGGACTATGTTGAAAACCTATGGCGCAAAAGCGATTCCGTACTACTGGGCAGGGTTTACCGTGGAGGGAGTGGCTGAACCACCAATTAAACACTAAACTCCAATGCTTGAACCCACAGATCGCCTCAAAGTCATTTCTCGTGTCAAGGCCATCGTGGTCAAGCGCCACTTCAACATTGGCAATGTCGATTACGCGGATTGGTCCAGAGCGGTCGACGAGCAGATCGCCGCTCTGCTAACGGCAGATGACAACACTTTCGACGAAGGCGTGCGGAACCTTCTGTGTCAGCTTAAGTCTAGCCATACCAATTTCTACCGCTCGGATACAAACCCAACCTTGCCGCAACAGGTTATTGGCGCTACCCTGCGTTCAGTTTCAAAAGTTGGTGTTCCACATTGGATGTTCTTGGATGTATTCGATGAGAGTCCTGCCGCACAAGCGGGCATCAGGCCCGGCCACCTCCTTATTAATATGAACGGTACGCCAGCTATTCCCCCTGCTTTTCCCGCATTCCGCTTTGGTCAAGAACATAAGGTCACTATCGAATTGCCTGACCGGAAGGAAACCCGGAGCATAATGCTGCGTGTTCCGCCCAGGAGAGCGAAAGGGCAACGACCCCCACTCCTAGAGCCAAAGAGCCTCAGCTATCGCACATTACGGAACATCGGAATATTGAGGATTCCTTTCTTTCCCGGGGCCTTTGGAATCCGCTTCTCAAGACTTCTCGATGCCGCGGTTGAGTCGCTCAAAGCGCAAGGTTGTGACCGTCTCATTATCGATTTACGCGGATGTCTTGGTGGAAGCCTCGGCTTTGCTCGTCTTGTGAGCTACCTGTGTCCTGACCGAATTCCTATCGGCTACGATGTCACTCGAAAACGGCTGCAGCGAGGGTACAACGTCGCGCAATTCCCGAGAGTTCCGATGCCCAGCAGTAAGGTCGGACTTCTGTTTTGTCTTGCGCGGTTTTCGGTTCAAGACAAATCTTTAGTGCTGCTCACGCAAGGCCTAGGTAAACAGCCCTTCCACGGCCGTGTGGTGGTGCTGGTGAACGAGTGGACCAACAGTGCCGGAGAAATGACTGCGCAGTTCGCTAAGGACACGAAACTCGCAACAATCGTAGGCGAACAGACCCGAGGCAATGTGCTTGGGTCGACGATGTTTAATGTCGGGAATAGTTACCAGCTCTATCTGCCGATATTTGGGTGGTACAGTCCGAGTGGAACCTACACGGAGGGTTCAGGTGTACAACCGGACGTACCGATCGACATTGATCCAGAAAGGCTCGCTTACGGAGAGGACGCCCAGGTCAACAAGGCAATGGAACTGCTCGAATAACCGCATGGCGGCGCCCCCAAAGATGGCTGGCACGAAGGGGTACGCTCGCGAATATTGCCTTCCAGGAAGGTGCGCCACCCTCTCGATTTACTGTTAAGTGACCACAGTCGCCGGATTCTCAGCTCCCTCAACGCATGTCGGTGTACAGTTGAAATCGCGCCCACTGCGTGTCATACTCGCATAGCGAATATAAGGCGAAAGCGTATTGGAGGGACTATGCAGGCAACACAGGATTTGACCAGAGGGCAGATGTTGATGATGCTCCTCGCGGCTCCGGGCGCGCGCGGTTCAGAGGGCGAACCGATACAGGGGACGACTCGGCTCCAGAAACTTCTGTTCCTGATGGAGCACGAGGCAAAACTCAAACCGACAAAGGGCGACGATTTCGATTTCACGGCGTGGAAGTTCGGACCTGTCTCGAAGGAACTCTACGACGACCTAGAAAAGCTGGAGAACCTTGGTCTTCTTGAAAGTGAACCCGTGTCAGAGCCGTCGAAGACGGAACTCGACGAGTACGGATTGTCGTTCGAGGACCTCATGGGCGAAGAAGAAACTCAGTCCTCACGCGACAGCTTCGAGGAGAAGCGGTATCGGCTCAGTGACAAGGGCTTGAAGTGGGTGCGTGAACGCGAGTTGCACACAGCGGCGTTCGACAAAATCAGCAAAATCAAAGAGAAGTACGGGGCACTCTCGTTACAGGATTTGTTGCACTACGTCTACACAAAGTTTCCCGACATGACCACGGCGTCCGAAATCAAAGGGAAGGTGTTGCGTCGGCGTTAGACTCCGATGACGCATGAGCGGTTGCTTGAACTTGTTTGGCTGGTCGACGTCGCGTTGGCGATGTCGTGTGGTGCATTTGTTTTGTACGAGGCGGCTTCAAAAGCCGCGTCCTCGACGGATCTCAAGTCGAAGCTCGACCTCAAACGAAGTCAACTGTTGAGTTCGTCGGTCCTTGAAATCGAGGAGACTCTACGCCCTTACTGGTCAGGCAGAGCCAGCCGCATCATCCTAGAACCTGAGTTCAAGGAAGAAACGTCCACCGTCTTGAGTGACGACGCGAAGGACGCTCTGAGGGACTGCCTCGACGAGAGCGACTGTTTGCGGAAAGCGGTCAAGATTCGCGGAATGGCGATGAAGGTTTCACGGTGGGATAGGATATGCTACTGGTGTCTCGCTGCCACGGCTATACTTGCAATCGCCGGATTGTGTGTGAGGTTCTTCTACGACGGCATGTCCGACCGAATTGCAGAGTTCGACATCTTCATTCCCGCGTCTCCCCTTGCCCTTGGAATTTTATCGGCTTTGAGACGCCAAGTTCACGTACACAGGGCTAACGATGCGATTGTCCAAGAAGACGAGTAAGTCGAGGAAGTTCGCGGAATGCGACCTTAGTCTCCCGGTCAGGAAGTTTCTGAATCGCGAGGGATATGGCCGCGTCATCCGGGAACTGCCGTTCTTCGACAGATCGATTGATGTCTATGGTGTCGCATGGGCGGACGAAGCTAAGACGGCAGACGCGGCTAAGACGATTGCGGTCGAGTTAAAGCTCAGTAAGTGGCAGAAGGCTCTGCACCAAGCCGCGCTCTACCAGCTATGTTCCGATTACTCTTATGTTGCGATGCCGAAGAAGGTCGCACAGACACTCGTCGAGCACGAGGATTTCAAAGCGGCGGGAATCGGCATCCTGTCCGTCGATACGGATTCCAAGGCGGTCGAGGTTGTTCTCCCTGCAGTTCTATCCACAAAGGCAAAGGGGCATTACGTTGGACTATATAAGGAGATGTTGCGTAGGTAAACGAACATGCCAGACACGCCACGGAGTGAAGTCTTCCTTCGCCTGGGTTCCCATTCCGAAAAGCAATACGTCTTCAAGACGTATCATCTGTTCACCGGCGTCCTAGTCGGCGCAAATCTCTTAGAGTCCACTCCCGGCGCAACGGTGTCCTTCGCGCTCAATGTTCTCAGGAAGCAGAAATCGTTTGCGATTGACCCGATGACCTACACGTTCGGAATGGACCTCGACTACATCAAGTCAGAAACGATTGACAGGACGAAGAGTAAGAGGACGACGAAGTTCAGTCTCAAGCGTTCGTTCGTCAAGCTGGCTGAGGAGTTTGGAACTCCAGTCTCAGATGCGGTGGAGGAAGACCGAGCGGTTACACCCGACGATTTTGACGACGACACGACCGAGCGGTTCTGCGAATCAATCTACACCTACCAAGCGGAGCGAATGCGGACATACTTCGAGGCTGACGTTCAGCTGCAGGATTTTTCGCCTGACTGTCCAGACCCAAGCTTCGTCTTCGCCCCGTACTTCTACATCCCATATCCGCAAGCAGACTGGCGTGAATGGCGTGACCTCAATGTCAAACTAGCCAGCACGTTCGCCGAACTCGACGGGGAGATTGAAAAGCACGGTGTCATCTGCATCGACCAGAAGATTTTGGATGACCACGATAGATGGCTCAGAATTTGCAAGACGTTTATCAAGACTGGTCTTCCGGCATTTTGGCTCTGGTTGAGTCCGCTGAACGAGGAGAAGATTACCGATTCGCGTCTTCAAGCTTTGGCAGAGGGCATCGACGCGTTCGAGGATGCTGACCGCAAACTCTACAACATGCACGGCGGCTACCTCAGCGCCTTGTTGAGCAAACGCGGGTTAACGGGTTTCTCACACGGCGTCGGCTACGGCGAGAGCAAAGATGTCGTCCCGGTCATCGGCGTCATCGTTCCGACCGTTAACTACCACTACCCACCGTTGCACATTCGGACAGCCATCATTGATATAGAAAGCGCGCTTTCGGAGCTAGGGATTTTTGACGCCGACGATTTTCATGCGAAAGTCTGCGATTGCACGGTCTGCAAAGGCGTCATCGCAGGAGACCTCAAGAACCTCCGGCAGTTCGGAGACTTGATTCTCAAAGTCGGCAACCTTAAGAAATCACAAACCCCAGACAGCGCGAAGAAGTGCCGTCTGCATTTCATTCTCGCTCGTCGCAAAGAAATGGACCACGTCTCGGAACTGACAGCGGAGGAGTTGAAAGAGGAGTTGAAAGACATCGCAACCGAGTACGCCGCTCTCCCCGGCTATCTGACCCTTCAAGCTAAAGGTCGACACTTGAACACATGGGCGAAGATATTGTGAAGCACGCCCCAGTGCGGACGGGTGGCCGACCCAACCCCGGTTTTTCCTTGTGTGCGGATGTTCACACGTCACAGACTTGAACCAACGAAAAAACTAGATTGTCCACCCTTGCGCCCCTTGCAAGGGTGGGAACTTCGAACCCCAGCGCCTCTCCTGAAAAATTGACAGCTTGATGCATTGAGGTTTTGCCGCCTGCCGGCCTCTTTCCTTACATAGGGCAATTCGGCCCTCACCGAAGCAGGTTTCGCCAACTTGCTCGCCACACGTACACTGATTCCCCGTTTTTGCTGATTCGTATGACAAAGACTCACGAGCGGCGAACTGAAAGAAATAGCAGCCACGACTAAATGGAGGTCATTCAAATGCAGAATTCTTCAAATCCCAATTCAGCAGGTCTGAGCAGACCCCCGAAGCGCTTCCTCAAAAAAGGTTTGCTCACATTCGCAGCTTGCATGGCGCTGGCCGATGAGGTGTTTGCCCAATCCACGACTTCGCCCTGGACGCAGGCTGTGCAGGCGTTGCAAACGGCCTTTACTGGTCCGATTGCCACCGGCTTGGCGCTGGTGGCCATTGTCGTGGGAGGCCTGATGTTTGCCTTCGGCGAAGGTGCGGCCAAGCGGACCTTGTCGGGCGTGATCTTCGGCGTGGGTATGGCCGTAGGGGCCGTGAACTTCATGTCTTGGCTGTTCCCATAGTCCCGAAGCAGTTGTTCGCACTCAAGGTCTCGAAACATGGTACGCAGACTCAATCCCGTCTTTCGCCCGTTGAACGCTCCGCTCACGCTGATGGCAGCGGAGCGGAAGCTCTTCTTCTTCGCGCTGACGATGGGCGCCGCGGTTTTCAACCTTCTTCACACCTTTTTCGGCGGCATTCTGATGTTCTCCCTGCTTTACTGGTTCGCACGCTGGGCCACCAAAACCGACCCCCAGATCCTCCGGCTTCTGCTCAATTCTTCAAAGGCCCGCACTCAGTACGATCCCATGAAGTTTGCCCCACTGCCGGTTCGGAGCCCGCGTGATGTTTAAGCTGGCACAAGCTCTGAAAGGCCACCGCGAAGCCGGTTCGCTCAACGAGCAGATCAATCTGTTCGGATTCGTGGACGACCACACATTTCTGACTAAGAGCGGCGATTTAGGAGTCGTGCTCGCGGTGAAGGGAGTGGATTACGAATGCCTGGCGTCGAACGAAATCGACGGCTGCACCAAGCGGCTGGAGTCGGCGTTTAAGGTACTAGACGACAAATGCCGCATCTATCAATACTTTTTCAAAGGCAGCAATCCTCTCATCCCCCATCGGTCGCATGACAATCCGGTCGTAAATGCAGCTATCGAGAACCGGATCGCACATCTCCAGAGCAAGGCCGACAGCCTATACAAGCTGACCATCTATTTTGTAGTCCTGCTTGAAAGCCCTCGCGCAAAAAAGAATCTTGCTCGTCTTCTGAGCAAAGCCAACTCGAATCCACGACACACCTGGAGAGAGCTGCGGGGACTTCTTTCAACTGACAAGCAAGTGGTGCTGGGCGCTGACGAAATCAAGAGGGCGCAAGCGATTCTCACCCAAAAGATTTCGAGTTTCACCCAGCAAGTCAATGACTTCCTCCCCGTTGAGCTGCTCGGCAAGCACCAGGCATTCCGATTCTTGAAACAACTCCTGAACTTCTCGCCGGTCAAGATCGAATCTACCCGACTGAAGCATGACACGTTTCTCGACTACTACCTGTCGGAGTCCCACGTCGAATGCCATCGCGGATTTCTTCGCCTCGATGACTACTACGTCCGGGTGCTGACGCTCAAAGAACCGTCCGCCCAGAGCTTCCCGCTGATTTTCCAGAAACTCTTGGAAGTCCAGGCTAATTTCTTTGTCGTAACGGAATGGAAGAAGGAGGAGCCGGACAAGACGCGCAGCCGGATTCATTCGCGCAGACGGCACTTCCACAACACGAAACGTTCTTTCGTGAGTTACCTGAACACCTCGGATTCGGCGGTGTCAGCCCAGGACATCCTTGTCGATGACTCGAAAGAAGCGCAAATCCAAAGTCTCGGTGAAGCATTGAAAGAACTGGAGGTCAAGGGCAACTACTTCGGAGAATTCTCCTTGACCGTAGTTGTTTACGACTGCGATCTGGGAAGAGTTCAGGCAGCGTGCGCCGAGTTCTACAAGGTGTTCAGCGTCCACGACGCCCAGCTCTACGAAGAACGCTATAACCTGCTCAATTCCTATTTAGCAACCGTACCGGGTAATGCGGCACTAAATCTCCGCCGCCTGTGCATCACGAACGCCAACTACGCGGACTATTCATTCCTGTTCACGTTGCACACGGGCGACCCGGAAAACCAGCACCTTAAGAAGGAATATCTCGCGGTCCTCGAAACCAGCCATCAGACGCCCTATTTCCTGAATCTTCACTACCGGGATGTGGCGCACACTGTAATTCTCGGCCGCACTGGATCGGGAAAATCCTTCCTCCTGAATTTTCTGATCACCAACCTGCAGAAATACGAGCCTTACACATTCATCTTCGACCTAGGAGGAAGTTTTGGCAGCCTTACACGCCTGTTTGGAGGCTCTTACCTGAAGGTCGGCCTCGAATCCCGCGATTTCAAGATTAATCCGTTTGCTCTACCTCCATCGAAGCACAACCTGGATTTCCTGGCGCTTTTCGTTCGCGTGCTCGCCGAATCCCAAGGAGAAATGCTCAACGGCACACAAGAACGGGAACTGTACGAGCAGACTCAAAACCTTTACGAGCTCGACGACCCGGCCCTTCACACGCTGAGCACTCTGGGAAATACGCTTCGCCGCGACCTGGAGAGCCGTCTGTACAAATGGAGACAAGGCGGACAGTTCGGGTTTCTTTTTGACAATGCCGAGGACACAGTCAGTTTCTCGCGTTTCCAGTGCTTCGATTTCCAAGGCATGCGGGAATATCCGCAGGTGCTGGAGCCGCTGCTCTTCTACGTCCTCCATAGGGCCGATGCGATCATCCGCGACCCTAAGATTAGCCACGTCTTCAAGGCCTTCTTTATCGACGAAGCATGGGTGTTCTTGAAAAACGCGAGCATCCGTTCCTACATCGTTGAAGCCCTAAAGACGTGGCGAAAGCACAACGCCGCGCTCGTGCTTTCAACACAGTCGCTGGATGAACTGCGCAAGTCCGACATTCTGGACGTGATCCTGGAGAGCTGCGTTACCAAGATATTTCTGGCCAACCCCGATATGGACCGGGAACTTTACCAGCAACATTTTCACCTGAACGACCATGAGATGGAGCTGATCGCTGGCCTAATTCCAAAGCAGCAAATGCTCATCAAAACGCCGGATGCATCGAAGGTCGCCAATCTGAACGTGGATGCCAAGAGCTATTGGCTGTACACCAATGACCCTTTCGACAACCGCAAGCGCGACGAAGCCTTCGCCGCCTATGGTTTCGACAAAGGACTCGAAGTTCTCGCGGGTACTCACCCGGCACCGGCTGGGGCCAAGAAAGATTTCACTGGAGGATCGTTATGAAACAGATAGTTTGCCGCCTTGTATCTCTCTTCGTTCTGGTATTTCCCCTTGTGGTCGTTCGTGCCGAAAACGGCGCTCGCGTAGTGAAATATTCGCAAAACGACATTATCCCCATTCAGGCCAAGGTGCGCTTTTCCACGCTCATTGTCTTGCCAGCCGATGAGGAGATCCTTGACTTCACCACCGGCGATAAAGACTTCTGGATTATCAACGGCACCCACAACCTTTGCTATCTACATCCCGCACAGGCCGGCATCCGCAGCAATCTCAATCTAGTCACCGCCAGTGGGCATGTGTATTCCTTCCTGCTGAACGAGATCACTAAGGAGCCGGACACTGAACCGGACTTGAAAGTATTCGTCATGCCGAATGACGAATCGAGCGTTGCGGGAAGCGCAGCCCCAGCCCGATACGTCCGCGCCAGCGAACTCGAAGCTTACAAGAGCGAGGTTACCGAACTGCGGGACCAGCTTTCTCAGGAGCTGCGGAAGGCGCAGGAGCAAAGCTCCAGCCAAGTTGATCGGTTCAAGCAGGACTATCCCGCGAAACTCCAATTCGACTACACCCTCGGCAAGAAAGGCCGCCAGACGCCGTTCTTGGTTTCAGCAATCTACCACGATGACAACTTCACCTATATCAAATCCGCTGCCAGCGAACGGCCCACGATTTACGAGATGAAGGATGGCAAGCCAAACCTCATCAATTTTGACCAGGAAAACGGCGTGTACATCATTCCCAAGATCATCGACAGCGGCTACTTGGTTGTAGGCAAGAAACGAGCAACCTTCAAGCGCAGCTCGACAGGCAACAACTCGACTAGCAACAACTTAACAGCCGAATGACTGAGGTCCTTCTATGGAACAGGCAATCACAGATAAAGCTCCGAAACCCGCAGGACTGGTCCCCAAGAATCTCCAGGCTTTCCTCTTGGTAGGACTGGCCCTACTGATGGTCCTGATTATGGCCGTTACTGGCCACAAACCCCCGGTGAGCACAGTTGCACAAACAACATCGCCTTTGCCGATCATCTTGCCGCTGAACACGGACAAGGTCACAGATTTTCAAAAAAGCATTGAACAGACACAACTTGAATCCGCACCGCAGGTTGAGGAAGCATTGCTCCGAAAGCAGAAGCAATTGGCGGCGCAGGGGATGGGATCGGCCCAGCCATTTCCACCCAACCCTTATGGAAGCCCGGTCACCTCTGCGAATCCCAACGGCGCGTACCCGCCCGGTGCTTACGCCGCCGCGATTCCCCAGCCTGCGGAAGAGCAGCCTTTGGCTGACCCAATCAAAGACGAACAGAAAAAGCGCGCATATCTGTCGCTCTTCTCCGACAATCTTGCGCTTACCTACAGAAAGGAGTTGCGAGGCCAAGACCCAACACGCAATTCGCCTGCTCCGATAACCACCGCGGCCCCAACCGATCTTGCAGTCAACCAAGACCAACTCCTTGCTCAGGCAGGCGCGGAGATGGCCCGTCAGGGACAAATGCTAGAACAGGCCCGAAAAGCTGGGCTGGTTCCACCAAGCGGGGCGGGCGGCACTGTGCCTACGAGTATCTCCTCCAAGAAACCAAGCGATTCTAATCCAGCAGAAACGCCCACCCGTGGAACAGGAACTGTTGCCGACCCCGATCCCTCCGGCTCGATACCGCACCAATCTGCTGACGGCAAACGCTATGTGCTCTTCGAAGGTACGGTGCTGGAGGCACTCTTAATCAACCGGCTCGACGGGAGCTTTGCCGGCCCAGTTAGCTGTCTGCTATCCACGAACGTCTATTCGCACGACCGCCAGCACGTGCTGATTCCCGCGGGAAGCAAACTGCTTGGTGAAGCCAACAAGGTCGACACCTTTGGCCAGGTACGGCTGGCGGTCACTTTCCACCGGCTCATCATGCCCGATGGATTCTCCGTAGATCTGGATCAGTTCAAAGGACTCGACCAGGAAGGAGCAACGGCCCTCAAGGACAAGGTCAACAACCACTACGCAAAAATCTTTGGTGCTTCGGTCGCCATAGGCGTGCTGGGCGGGGTCGCCCAGGTTGGAACCGGAAGCGTTCTAAATGCTGATGGCGCCGATCGCATCCGGCAAGGCTTCGGTGTTGGCATGGCTACTGCCGGAGAGCAAATCCTGGATCGTTTTCTGAACATTCTGCCCACAATCACCATTCGGGAGGGCACCCGGATCAAGATTTATCTGTCGAACGATCTGCTCCTTCCCGACTCCAACAATCACACTCTGCCCTCAGACATTTGACGGGGCAATAGCCAGTTTTACGAAGAGAAAGGAGATTTAGTTATGAAGAAACTTTTCGCCGTTAGCCTGATCCTCTTGCTGATAGTCACCGCGCCCGGAGCGGCAAACGCGCAGTTCGGATTCAGCGTTGTCTACGATCCCACAAACTACGCCAATGCTCTGCTCCGCTATTCCCAGCTCATCGCCCAGCTCAATCAACTGCGGGCGACCTACATGCAGGTCCTCAACCAGTACAACCTCGCTGTTCAGATGTCCCGGAACATCCCGAACATGGCCTCGCGCTATGCGGCCAGTTGGGGTCCTTGGCGCTACGCCAGCACGCAGGACATCTATGGCAACGCAACACCATGGGTCAACGGCGCGAACTCTGGCGCAGTCCCAACCGTGCTTGGCGGGTATCGCCGAGCGACCAGCACACTTCAACCCTACAGCCCGACACTTTTGTCCTCCATGCCGGCAAGTGAGCTACAGCGCATTGAGTCCGACAGTGCCACAATCGAACTCGCCGACGGCGCGGCACAGACTGCGCTTGAGACTATCGGTGCGATTCGCGCCAACGCAATTTCCGCAACCAACACCATTAGCAATATCCAGTCCGACTCCCTTTCCGGCAATTCAAACCTCAACACCGAAGTTTCCGTGCTGAATAAGGTCAATGCGACCAACGTTCTCGCCCTGCAGAATACGCAGGACACGAACAAACTGCTCGTCGCGATTCTTGAGCAGCAGACGGTTCTCTCTAAACAAACTCGCGATTCTGCCACCAATATCACGAACGCCGATATCAGTCGCCGCACGAACAGCGTTGGCCTGGGCCAACAACTTACGAGCGGCATTGGACAGTCTCTCAACACATATCAACTGCCGTAACGTGCAATGTGAGGGGAAGGAGCGTCCGTATGGGGCAGATGAACACGATCACCAGCTTTATCACCCAGCTGCTGACCCAGCACGTTGGCCAGTTCGCCTACCTTGGCCAGACGATGTTCCTTTCCCTCGCCACCATCATGATTGTTTGGTTTGGCGTGAAGTCAGCGCTCAGCTCCGGCCGTGGGTTCCAGTTCGGAAACTTCGCCGGGCTGATCATGATGATCGCCTTCGGCTTCGCCATGACACAGTATTACTCCACACCGATTCCCGGCGTCGGGCGCAGTTTCTATCACGTCATCATCGACCAGACCGAGTACCTCAGCAATCTGATCGCTGGGACCCAACTGCAGAACGCCTCAAACGCAATCGGCCAGTACCAGAGTCAGATCCAATCTCCAGGACTCACCGACATCTCCGGCAACATCGCCTACATCGCTGATCAGGTAATCATGGCGCTCTGGGAGGCCGTAGCCATCATCATCACCGCTTACGGCTTTGTTGCTCAGGCCATCTGCGTTCTCGTGGGCCCTATTTTCATTCCGTTCTTCATCGTTCCAAAGCTCGAATGGCTCTTCTGGGGATGGCTGAAATGCTTCATGCAGTACGCCTTCTATCAGGTGATTGCCGCCGCAACGATATTCGTCATGGGGAACCTTGTGATCTATGTACTGACCCAGCCGCCATTTCTCCCGGTCCCTGATCCGTTGAGTCTGTTGACGCTGCTGATCGTCGTTTTCCTTGGCGGAATCTATGCCTTGCTGAAAGTTCCGGCTCTAACCAGCCACATCTTCAGCGGCATGTCCGGGCTCAATTCGGGAGCCATCGTGGAGTACTTCCTACAATGAAAGACAATGAATTCAACGAGGCTAAGCAGCTCTACCTGGAGAAGTACGGTGATGCGATTGTCACCAATAACTATTTGAAAATCGCGGTCGCGCTGCTCTGCCTTGCCGCTCTCGGTCTAGTTGTCCTGAACCTCAGGACTATCCGAACCTTTCAGAATTTCCGCCCATTGGTCATCCGCATTGACGAAATCGGACGCGCCCAAGCCGTCGATTACACAAGCCTCGAATACCATCCGGGAGACCGAGAGGCGAAGTATTTCCTGTCTGAATTCTGCCGCCTTTACTATCGCCGAAACCGTTACACCATCCACAACGACTTCACCAAGGCCTTGTACTTTCTCGATGGTAAGGTCGCCAACGACATCATGGAGCAATACCGGAAAGACGATACCATCAACGCCTTTCTGACCAATCCCTCATCTCCAGAGGTGGATATCGAAATTGAGAAGGTCGCCCTTGGACCCATGCAGGCCGCGCCCTACCGGGCATCGGTTGACTTCTACAGAATCGAATATGCCCCGGCTGACCATTCGGTTCTGAAGAAGACGCTGTATACGGCGAACTTCATTTTCCAGTTCAAAGACGACGTGCCTAACGAGCTGATTCCGATCAACCCGCTCGGGATGACCATCACCTACTTCCGCCAGGACCAGGCGTTCACCAATGAAGTGCAGCGATGATTGCTAATGCTTTATTTGCGGCAACCGGCCTCACCTTGGCCCTGATTTTCTTTCTTGGAAACGAGTTGCGTTTCCTGATTCCCTATCGTTTCCTACTCCTTCATCAGCACGAAACGGCGATCTTGCTCTCCGTCACCGTCCTGTTTGTGAACCTCTCCGGAGCATTTTTCACTTTTGCGCGCCGGTTCTTCCTGAAAGACACCGGCCGCAAACTGGCCCACTTTGACCGCGAATTGAACGCTGGCCGCACGCCCATGCCGCCCCATCTGCATCGCGGGGAGCTGAGCTGATGGGCCGCGATTTCAGCCCCGACGACGAGCGCGAGCCCCTCTATCCACGGCCTGAGAACGCCGCCCTCGGCAGAGGCCGTTCCGACCAAGCCGATCCCACGCACACCCGCGGCGCACGGTCTCAACGGTCTGCCTCCTTGGATTTCCGTAACCCAAGAAGTCGGGACGAAGCCCCAGACCGGAGCTACGAAGTAAATGGGTCACAGGCAAAAACGATGGCTGATATTGGCACCTTTCGGACCATCGCGCTCCGCGACCTGACCCGTGTCCGCTACGCCGGAAACGAAAAACAGGCGCTTGAAGAAGTCAACGACCTACTCCGCCAGAAGCTCCTCCGGCGCTCCGTCAGCCAACCGGATCGGGCCGTCTACCTGACTCTGACCTCCGAAGGGCACCAATTTCTTCTTACCAGGAATGGGCAAGGTGCGGACAACGATCAGGTCTTCTACCACGGATTTGTGAAGACGCGCGAAACGGAACATAATGCGGCCATCTACCAGCTCTTCCAAAAAGAAGCCGGGAACATTATCAGTTCGGGCGCCAAAGTCACCCGAGTAATTCTCGACTTCGAGCTTAAGAAGTCCATCAATCGGAAACTCGCCGGGCTCTCATCTCTGCCGCAAGAAGAACAAGCGGAACGCAAAGCCGAACTGGCATTTGAGCATGGCCTGACCGTTGTCAATGGCAAAATTCAGATCCCGGACTTGCGCCTTGAATACGAAGACCAGGACCACAATCCGGCCAAAGTTGACCTCGAACTAGCAACCGGCCACTACCGCCGCGGAAGCCTCGCTGCCAAAAGCAGTGCCGGATTCAAGATTTACGCCTCCGCAAGTGATGCAGCCAGGTTGCGCCCAGCAATGGCCGACCCGGAAATCATGCAAGAGATTTTTTCGCTATGACCACCAAGCCGGAACACATTGCATACATTCGACGCCTCGGCTACAACGAAACGGAAGCCACCTTCTTGTACCTTGTCGCCACTCACTCAGGGTATTTCACGCGCAGCCAGTTTCTACGCTATACCCGACAGAGCAAGGGCTGCCTTGTCCATGGTTTTACTACTAAGACTCTGACCCAGGGGCACGCAACAGCCAAAGAATACGGATATCAGACTTTGGTTTTTCATCTCTTCTCGCGCCAGATTTACGGCGCGATCGACAAGGACAACCTGCGGAATCGCCGGCAGTTGTCGAAGGAACTCATCCGAACCAGGCTGCTAATTCTGGATTTCGTTTTGTGCGATCCCAACCGCCAGCACCTCGAAACCGAAGCCGACAAAGTCCAATACTTCAACCGCGAACTCGGAATTCCACTGACCCTGATCCCGTGCCGCACCTACAAAAGCCGGAAGTCAGGCTCCCAAACCGACCGTTATTTCGTGGACCGATTCCCGATCTTCTTGACCAACGAACCCCTCCCGACGCCGACGTTCGTCTACTGCGATTCAGATCTACCCGGCTTGTTTGGGTATCTCACGCACGTCCGCAATTACGAACAACTTCTACGGCGTCTTCATGGGTTCAACCTCGTTTACGCCTCTCCCGACTCTGCCAAGTTTCGCCGGGCGCAGGGCTTTTTCTCGCGGACCTTTGATTCCAACACACCCGTGGATACCGCCCAACTGGCCCGGTACTTCTACATCCGGCAACTCTGGGAAAGTCACAAAACCGAGTCCCTGACCCGTGCCGACCGCGACTTGTTGCGGGATGGAGATAAGCGATTCCAGGGTGTCTTGTTCGAGTCTCTGTATCAGAAATGGTCGGCCGGAACCATGACCCAGCCGGATTTGCAACTCCAATTAGGCGGTTCGGAAGTCAGCCAAAAGCGAGGCTTCTCTACTCATTTGTTGCCGGAAAACTACGACATCTTTCGGGGCGCAAATAGCGCCCCGATTAGACCGGCATCTGAAAACGAAGGGTCTAAGTCCCGGTCTAGTTCCGGGTCTATGAGCGCATGAGCCAAGGCTTTGAAAAGGAACGAAGTGCAATGGTCAAGAAATCAAAATCCGACGCGGCAAAAAACATCTTGTGGCCGGGAGCGACCCCATTTTTGGCGTTAGTATCACGCCAAAATCCCTTCGGGCTTCGACGGTCGCTCCCGGCCACTGTGAACTGGCTTCGCTGTCTCCAGTTCGCTTTTTGCCGCGTATCTCACAAACGTGTGCTTGTCAACATTCGTTGGCAACTCTTGCCAGAGCCCTCTGGCAAATTCTGCCAGAATTCGCTGGCAGTTCTTGCCATAAATCCAGCAACGGAGGAGACAAAGGAAAGGAGATGCCATGCCGCTGCTTAAGCCTCCTGCACCAACCGTCGCGAAACGCAAATACTACATCCGAATCGAAGAGCCACTCGCGGTGACGATGGAGCGTTATGCCGAGTTCATCGGGGCAAACTCCGCCGATCACGTGATCGCCCAAGCCTTGCAGTTCGTCTTCAAAAAAGATAGCGACTTCCGCCAGTGGCTGGAGAAGAACCCCGTTCGCGGCCCCGAATCGAATCTGCGAAAGGCGAACATGACCCGGCGTGAGGAGACTGCAAGAGTGCCTGAAACTGTCGGGCGGTAGGAGGCCTCGTGATTCAACGCGTTCTCGCTTCAAAAGGTCTGGTGGCCTATGTGCTCGCCTGCGCAACCGGGCTGACTCTCTATTTCCGCTGGCCCTTTCCCGCCGATGACCTCGTGCTGCATTTGATCGCATTGCGGGCGCCCGCCATCTACCTGGGCTTCAAGTACACCTACACCCTGTCCCTGTTCACCACACCCTACATCGCATACTCGCTCGTCTTGTCCGGTCTCTACATCTTCGCCTATCGGCCATCGCGCCGGCTGAAGCCCAAGGAACTGCCGCCCTATCCCGACGCCGCTACCCGCACCGACCTGTTCTTGGTGCTGGGTGAGATCCACGACACAAGGAGACCCGCTCCTTCTGCGGAGCCCTATTGGCTTGCCGTTCCCGAACGGGGTTTGTTCACCGGTATTGCCATCTTCGGCGCAATCGGCACCGGGAAGACCAGCGGCTGCATGTATCCATACGCCGAGCAACTCATCGCCTACCGGGCTGACGACCCTGACAAGCGCATCGGCGGACTCGTGCTGGAAGTGAAGGGTGACTTCTGCCACAAGGTCAATGACATCCTTACGCGGCACGGACGCGAGAACGACTACGTCGAAGTGAACCTGAACGCCGACTATCGCTACAACCCGCTCTACAACGACCTCGACGCCTATGCGCTCGCGTACAACATCGCATCGCTGCTCAACAATCTCTTCGGCAAAGGCAAGGAACCTTTCTGGCAGCAGGCCTATACAAACCTGGTCAAGTTCATCATCCAGCTCCACAAGGTCGCCTACGACTACGTGACCCTGTTTGATATCTATGAATGCGCCATCAATCCCGAGCTGCTCGAATCTAGGATTCAAGAAGCAGAACGGCTCGTGTTCGGAGAGCGATTCGTAGTAGTTCAAGACACCGCCTTCCGCGGACATCCCGAGTTCGAATCTTTTGGATTTGTACCCACTCAACCTCCGGGGCTTTACAAGGCTCCTGACTGCAAGCCATTGATCGAAGCTCTTCGCAAGGCAGGAGTCGAACACGAATCCCAAATCGTTTCTCCGCTTGGACCGGTGGATCCACTGAAACAGGAGATTCTCGAAGGGGTGAAGAGGTGGTTCTATAACGACTGGCGGCGGATCGAGAACAAGTTGCGAACCTCGATTGTGGAAGGCATTTCTGTATTTCTGTCACTGTTCGATGACAACCCCATGGTCAAGCGAGCCTTCTGCCCGCCGAAAGAGTGCTACGACCCCAAGCTCAACGCTGACGGCAAATACGGACGACCGTTGCCGCCATTCACGGAGTTAATCGAAGCCGGTAAAGTCTGCGCCTTGAACTTCCCCGTCTCACTCAACCCAGGATTGGCAAAGGCCATTGGCGTCATGATGAAACTCGACTTCCAACGCGCGGTCCTGAACCGTATCCCTAATATCGAGAAGAACCCCGAGAAGTATTTCCGGCAGGTCTTTTTCATCTGCGACGAGTATCAGCACTTCGCCACCGTGGGCGAGAACGATCCGAGCGGCGACGAGAAGTTTTTCGCCCTCTCCCGCCAGCCGAAGTGCATTCCCATCGTCGCCACCCAAAGCATCAGCTCGTTGCGCTCGACCTTGCCCGGCGAGACCTGGCGCACCCTCTTGCAAACCTTCCGCACCAAGATCTTCCTGGCACTCTCCGACGAATTCTCCGCGCGGATCGCCAGCGAACTCTGCGGGAGGGAGGATCAGTGGAAGGTGAACTACAACATCTCTGAAAGCGGGCATGACGCCCGTGTCAGTCTCTGGACAGGCAAGGCGCTCGCACACAAAGCCAACGTCACCACCTCGAAGAGCTACAACACGCAGAGCGACTTCCGCTTCGACTTCAAGACCTTCACGGAAATGAAAAACGCGCAGTCCGTGACCTTGGCCTACGACGGACTCAACCCTCTGCCACCGACTTTCATGTACTTGAAACCCTACTTCAACGACGTGAACAAGTCGTATTTCCGCCAGCTCGCGGATGGAGAACTCTAATGACAACGACGGGCTTTGAGTTGATCTTGCCCTTCCTGCGTCCAATCCAGCACCTGATCCTTGACCCGGAGATCAGCGAGATCATGGTGAATGGGCCGGAGCACGTGTTCATCGAGCGCGCCGGGCGCGTCGAGGCAGTGCCGGGTCTGACCCTCACCCCAAAGTCCCTTGAAGTTGCCGTCAGGAACATCGCGCGCCGATTGGGGGACGACATCTCGGAAGAAAAGCCAGTCCTCGACTCCCGACTGCCTGACGGCAGCCGGGTCGCCGCTGTCGCGCCACCGTGCAGCTTGCATGGAGTAACACTCACGATCCGGAAGTTCAATGCAAAACACTTCGGTATCGAAGACCTGATTGCGATTAGCACAATCACCGAAGAACTCGCCGGCATTCTGGAAGCAGCGGTCATCAAACGGCAGAACATCCTCATATCTGGGGGGACAGGCACCGGCAAGACGACTCTGCTGAACATCCTCGCGACCTTAATTCCTGAACACGAACGCCTTCTCATAATCGAGGACACTGCTGAGATTCAGATTAGCGCCCCGAACCTGGTCCGCTTTGAAGCGCGTGTCGCTCAGAATGGCTTCTCGGCCGTGACCATCCGCGAACTGCTCAAGGCCAGCCTCCGCCATCGTCCCGACCGCATCCTCCTGGGCGAGATTCGGGGAGCGGAGGCCTTTGACCTGTTACAGCTGCTCAATACCGGACACTCCGGCACAATTTCGACAGTTCACGCCAACTCCGCTCTTCAGGCAATCAACCGCTTCACCAGCTGCGTTCTGCAGAGCAACGTCGAGCTCCCATATCGGGCGATCAAAAGCAACATCGCTGATTCCCTCAACCTGCTGGTTCATGTCGAACGAAGACCCGGACTCAGATTTGTCTCAGAGGTTTTGGAAATCGCCGGGTACAGCCCCAACGCAGACCACTACGACCTTAAACGAGTTTTCGTTCGCGAGGACGGGCAATGAAACGACAACCTTTTCGTCTCTTACTCCGCTGGGGCTTAATCACCACGTCACTTTCAGGTTTGCTCTTCTTGGCAGCGGGCACCAGCCACGTTGCCTCGCTCCGGGCCTATCTTGCACTCTTCTCGGCATGGCTGTTGGTCACAATGCTAGCGGTAGATCCTCGATTAGCACGGGAACGCGCACATCCAAGAAACACTGGCATCGACGACGGATTGCGCTTCGCCACCGGCTTCCTGTTCCTCTTGACGCTGACCGTCGCAGCCCTATCCGCGGGTCGCTTGCACATTGGCTTGAACGTGCCAACTAAGCTTCGGGGTGCCTCCCTAGTGGTATTTGCACTCAGCGGTTGTCTGCAGACGTGGGCAATGATCGTCAATCCCTTCTTTTCCCCCGTAGTCCGGCTTCAGACCGAGTTCCGTCATCGCGTCATTGCGCACGGCCCTTACAGGTTCATGCGTCATCCTGGCTATTTCGCCATGCTGATTTCGATTCCCGCAAGCGCGCTTGCCATCGGGTCTTTCGTTGCCCTCATCCCTGGCATTGGCTTCGCGTGGGTGATCCATCAGCGAACTCGGATTGAAGACCAATTCTTGAAAGCCAACTTGCCTGGCTACGCGAAATATACCGAGCGTGTCCCCGCCGGATTGCCTTTTATGAGGAGTGCCTGAATGCCCGAAGCCCCGCGCAAAGCGTCCCAAAGCACAAGCAGCGATGACGCTTCGTTTGAACCTTTAACAAGTGGACACATTCGGTTGTCATGTTTCGGAGCGCCATGAACAAAATGACTCTCGCCGAGCAGCTGCGCGCTAGAAATAAGGCCCTCACCGTGGAAGAACTGGCGGGTCTGCTCTGTATTGCCGTTCGGACTCTATATAAAGAGGTCGAAGACGATCACATCCCTTTCTTCCGCGTCCGAACATCTATTCGATTTGACCCTCACCAGATAGCTGACTGGTTAGAGTCGAAAATGCCTGCGCATTCTGTTAGGACCCAACGGCAGAGCGGATCCATTGCTCGTGCTTAAGCGTCGGTAAGTTTCAGCCTGCCGATACCTATACGTGTCGAAGTGCCCGGAGGCAGCTACTGCATCATCAAATCAAGAGCGAGGCAACTCGAGCGTAGCGAAGGAACAATTCGTAGGAGAATTGGTAGAAGAACTTCAGATACCGATAGAACAGACTCACAGGCGCGAAAACAGCGACCACGGACCCCCCGCAAACGGACTGGATGCGTGCCAAGAAATGCGTTGCGGAGATTCCAATCGCAGAGACCAGAAATGCAAATGACATGTTGCGGGCGAACCCGCTGGAGCGGTCTTGCTTCCAAAGGACCTTCGTGTCGGAGAAAGTTTTAACCTCCAATGCAACGGGGAACCCCAGGAAATCGCAAGCTTGGCAAAGCCCGCCAAGAAGCTCGAAGGATTATCCACGCGATTGCTCCGCTGCCGAGTACGACGGACGGGTATCGACCGCGGGGTATACCTTGACGCTCGAGAAGGTCCTTCTCGACCCAACGCCGCTGCACCTCCGAAAGCATCGCCGATAATTCGTCCTGATGGCTGTCGGCAGACGATCCAGCCAGGTCGTCCAGCTCTGCGAGCAGACGGTGAAACGACATTTCTTGAAGTAAAGTGCCTTGCGCTAGTATTTCCGGACCTTTCTGTCGACTCAGATCGGCCCTCGAATGGGCTGATTGGGGAGTGGAATCGATATCGGGTTTTGTAGGAATGGGCAGATGAAGCAACCACTTAGCTCGATCACGAATGGTCGAGATCGACGCCAGCGGGACACGTGAATTAAAGGAGTTCCCATCCGTTGACAGCAGCTCTACTGCGGCGCGGGCACCGGCTTCTGCCAACCCCGGCCACCTATCTTGTGCTGTATTTGCCCATTGGGTTGCATAAACAAGATCAATAATTCCAAAATCTGATTTGGCTGAGTAGATTTGGTTTTGTGCATTCTCAAGAAAAGCATCTAATACACTCCGGCAATCATTCAGTCCTGTCAGCTGGGCACACAACGTAAGAGCTAAAACGAGGCCCGAGAGACCCGTAAAAAGATCAAGGTCTTGCGTCCAAAACAGATTCCTAGTTCGAAGACACTCAGCCAGTTCTTTCATCGGTCCCCTGATCGCCCGCAGATAGCTGATGCGCCATTGCTCCTCATGGGTGAGAGTGTATAGTCCGGCAAAAAGTATTGCGGCGCCAGCTGCACCAGAGAGTAGATCATTTCCTAGTAACGCAATTCGCAGCTGACCCTTACGAGAGTGCCCCACGCCCAGCCACACTAGTGCGTCTACACCAGGTTCAGCTGTTTTTAGTAGCGAAAGAGCTATCTGTTCTGCGGTGTTGATCATAAAGGGCGAGGGACAACGGCGGCGATATCTTGGACTCTTAATATACCGATAGAAGCTTGCGCAATGTCGGTGTAAGTTTCGCGATGACGACGGATAAATTCAATTGTCGCACTGAGGCCACGATGCGATTGCCAGTCGCTGAGTATCTGAGGCCCACCCCACGCACAAACTTCCGATGCACCAGGACGGGTCAGAAAGTACGGAATGTCACCGTGCGTCAAGGCCCAGACTTCTTCATCGGCGATACGAATCAAACATGGGTGGTTAAGCGGGGTTTCTGAGACAATCCGTTCCATCAACAATTCCATGTCCACTGTTTCTGGACGTTCGGCGATGGCCCATACCCACGCCAAGAGTCGATCATACAATGCAATCGTGCGCGGTACGAAGCGAACCGGATATTGCACCTGTTTGCACTCTAAGTCGGAAACAACATTAGTTCTCGCTGCTCGAATAAGGGCATCTAGCCCACGATCATAGCCAGACATAAAAGATTCTAGGTGATCTTCGATACAAAGTGCCTTGCCGTCCATTTTCGGTGTACAGATTCCGGAGCGTACTGCGAGGGGATGTCGAGAGGGTAGAGCGCCGTCATAGGCTGCTTCTAGATCGTCAAAGTCTCTGAGCTCGGGAAGAATTCCGGGACGCAACGGCGAGTATAAAAGAGTTTCATAAGCGTTTGTTGCTATCCCGCTCGGACTGGCCAGTTTTGGTCCAGGCGCAGCCAATACCTCCAGGTCTATCGCCACGGGGAATGCGCCACAAGCCAGGATATTTTCGCCATGAAGGTCCCGCGCACCAACCGCTTGACTAATCGCGGTAAGGACCCCTATTCGACCGTAAAAAGAATCAGCCTCGGCTTGGCAACTGCACGGAAATGCACTCTCATACGACTGCCAAGTTGTGTCTGCTCGAACAACGACTGTGTTCGGGAATCGTAGATGCAATTCATTTGGAAGAAATACAGTCAGCGCTTCACTAAGCTCCTTGAACCAAACGCTGGCGGACAAATCCTTAGGCTTATGTACAAGCCGCGTCCCGTCGCCAAGCGTTACAATCGCTACGGTTGATCCGAAACAATGACAATCCCCTCGTCCAAACTCCAAATGAGCAATTTCGCGGCAGACGTTGCGAGTGATGCCAAAAGTGGCGCAGAGAACTTCTACATCTTCGTTCAGGTGGACCAAGACGTCCTGGGCAGATTGGATAGCCATAATCACGCGTTCCGAGAACGCTCTTCCGAGTACCGGGTTATCGAGAAACGTTTCGAGCCAGCACTCGTAAAGGCTAAGTCCACTTAGAAGTTTCGGACGCGAGCATCTGCTCAATAATTCAATCCACCGGTGACTTACGTGGTGAACGATTCCTGCATAGGCTGACGGCTGGACATTGATCTCTGGCGGACGATTGAGCGATGCAACCGTCAGAGCGGTGAGGCCGGTGCGAAAAGGTAAAAGTAATTTCTCGACTGCTGGCGCATGGGAGTCTGATTCAATACTCTCGAACCGGTGCAGTAACTCAGCGAGTATGGCGGCCCACTGGGGAATTTGGTTCGTTTTTGCCAGTTCTACTCTTTGCAATGACTGTTCGCGAAGCGATACGGAGTATCCTCGAACAGCGCACTTCTCTTCGAATCGATCATCTTTAGTGATATTCTGAAAATCGCGCCAGCGGTTGAGCCGAGCTTCGATTGCGCCCAAATCTCTGATCGGTCGAAAAGCGTGCAGATCCACTCGCTCTGAACGGCTTGCCCCTCGAGCGATAATCGACACAAGAGCTTCTCGGTCGGTGGAATTCTCGAGAACTTCAGTTTCCACGACTCTTTCCCATGGGCGCCGTCGAAGAACTGCAGGTTGTATCAGGACCACACCTCGAACGCCAAGACGCTTGGGACGCGCGCACGTGAGGATATCCTAAGCAATTCATAACCGTAACCTGCAGCTCCTTGAAAAAGACCCGGTGACGAGTCTTGGGAAACATCGCGAAAAGCCTTGCGCAAAACTGCCTCTTTCGAAAGGCGTTCGGCTATTTGGTGCGCTAGGGTTCGCAGTGTTGGCGCGCCAAGAGCATCGGCAGCCTCTAGTAAAAAATCCACGCGACCGAAGTTACCACAGCAAAGCGAATCGTTGCTCCGGAGCGGCGCGTTGAGCGCCCTATCGACGGCCAGCGACAGATCGTGTTGAGCAAATTGGCGCAGGACCGGCAGCCGCACAAGCGCACACCGGGCCATCCCAATGCCGACCCAGCCGTGACACCAAGCACCCGAAGAACGCAAAACATTAAAGCGGTAGTCTGGCCAGTCATGAAGGCCTGAATCAAAGACCGCACTCTCCAATTCGATACATCGAGCCGCAGATGCCAGCAAATCAGTATTACCGATTGCCCCAAATGCCGCCGCGAGGGCGAAGCTGGTACCAGAGAGACCATGAGCGAATCCCGCTAGTGGCCCTCCGTATTTGGGTTGCGCCGCAAACATAGTGGCCGAATTCCTTAGACGGTCACTGAGCACCTCAAGGCACTTCCTCACTACAAAAACCGGCCAGACGAGTGCCATTCTGGAGACTGCCAATACAAGTCCTGCCAATCCCTCAAATAAATCGAGATCCTCTAAGCTTGGATCTATTGCCAGACCCGCCGCATGCTCGACTATGCTTTCCGCAATTTCGAAAAGTTGCTCGTCCTTTAAGATTGCTCCGAGAGCGCATAGCGTATAAACGGCCGCACCCGCGCCACGACAGATGCCCAGACTGCCAAACGGAATCACCTCGGAAGATCGATCTAGAAAGTTACCTTGCTTCAAAAGACGGTGGGCAGCGGAGCGATAATAAGCTAGATCCCAAGTAGCACCCCAAGTAGCAAGAAACAGAGCTATGCCTGGAACACCACCGTACAGATTGAAAAGCCTTCGTTCAGCGGCTGGGGACTCGAATCGAATACTCGCAAGCCTTTGAGCGATAGCGGATGCAACAAGGATGGCTACTGGAGATGCGTCATCTCGCCGATTAGGATTATTGGCGACGCTTGTCTGACTTTCGACTTCACCGTCAGGAATAAATGGTTCAAATGGGATCTCGGTATTCACCGGGAAGTCCGCAAGGCAGGCTCATCATTTCAACCAAAATTCTAAATCGCCACTATGCACCGAGGCCTTGGTCACCCAATTGCACTTCGACACTCCTCAGCACTGCAGCCATATCGATATCTGCAACCAGGGCTTCCAATTTCTTGTCTGCAAAACTTGTTGTGCTGCAAGGGGTAGTACTAGTTGTGATGTTCGTGCAGGTACTCATTGCTGTGCTCGTATTTCCACAATTGCCACAGGACGCCTCAATCCTGAAGCTATTGGCAATGTCCCCAATTTTTTCAGCAGATTTCAGGTCCCAGATATCTTTCCCATCTGCTCGATCGTCGACCGCAAAGAAATTAGCTAGAAATTCGGAAGTGTTTTCTCGCATTCTGTGATCTCTCCTCACTGTGCACATTTCATTCATTCTGTTACGGATCAAGAAGCGCCTTAGGCAGAACCAGCTCACCGTTCTCACGAACAATCAGTAATACACAACGGGAGGATATGACTACTATGAATTAATTGCAACAGAAATTGTGAATCAGAATAAGGTATCTCCTTGACCTGCCCCCCATCTTTACTCCAGGGAAAATGAGACTTTCTCCGCCTCTCTACTGCCCGTTTCAGTCTCTCCCGCGTGGCTGGGTGGACGCGGTCGCAAACGGGAGTCGTTTTTTATCCGCGCGTGGGCGTCCCAGGTCCACCAAACAGATAGCCAGCGGTCTTGCAACGTGCCGGCTGGCGAGAATCGCCGCCGTGATTCCAAGCACCCAAATACAACTACGCGAATGCTGCAAGGCTGCCCTTGTTGATCCGGGCCTGTACGTCGCTGTTACGAACGCCTTTGAGATATACCATCGTCGAGGCTATATCGCGGTGTCCCATCCATTGCTGAAGGGTTCGGATGTCGATCCCGTCTTGGAGGTGGCGCGTGGCATATGTGTGGCGGAATTTGTGGAGGAACCAACGACCACAGTACGGGCCCTCAGCACAGCGGTTAACCTTTACGTCCCCATCTTCTAGTTTGTGGGTCACGACGCAGTGACTACAGTTTAGTTTCCCGCGATACGCCACCGCCTTAAGTTTTTCCAACATGGCGCCGTCTGGCCGGCCAGTGGCACTGGGGAAAAGAGGATCGTCGGGGGTTGCGTTTGCGGGACGGAATCTCTGTAGCAACGTCACCAGCTTCTGCGGAACCGGGACCTCCCTCTCCTCCCAGTTCTTGGGATGAAATCCCCAATGCGGCTTGGCGGTCACGCGCACAGCCGTGTGCTTAAAATCAACATCGCGCCACGTAACGAACCGGCCTTCGGCGTCGCGAAATCCTGACATGAGATAGAACTTGAAGCGGGCTTCCTCGGCGGGCGTGCAAGCTTTGAGCAGTTTCGCGAGTTCGAAGTCTTCATAAATCGGTCGAACGGTTTCAACAAATTTGGGCCAGTCAGAAGTGTTAAGAAGCTTGGAACGGCCGTGCTGCTTCATCACTTGCGACAGCACGACGAGTTTGTTGTAGATGCTCTTCCCCTTCTGCCCCTTTTTCATGCAGTGAGTCGCGAAATCGATAAGGTCATGGCGCTCCACCTCATCAACAAAGACTTTGCTGCAGAACTCCTTGAATGATTCGAGAATCGGACGGTAAGTACGGAACGTTCGCAGGCTGCGATGATACTGGACATACTCTTTGTAGCTATCGAGCGCCGCGGATAAAGTGGTGCGATCCTGAACAGATTCGACAACCTGATGCTGGGGAATGATGCCATTGCGCATGGCCGCAAGCTCGGCTTGCTTTATGCGTGCCTGTTCCGCGGCATCCTGGGCATCGGCGCCAACAGGTTCGAGGTGGCGCTTGCCGTCGTCCCACCACTCGATGAAGTAGCTTCCTTCGGGATGAAGTTCGTCCTGTCCGCTGACTCGGACTCGATCGCGACGAACACGGCCCTTCCTATCAAAGAGGGCGCGGGCGTGCCGCCATTTGCCCCCAACTTTGACTTGTTTGAGAAGGATTACACGCGGAGTTTTTGGCATCTTGGCGAATCCTTGGAAGAACCGCTAATAGGATCGCCAATAAATCTTCTAAATGCAAGTAAATAAATGAGCGTAGTGACAGGGCAGCGTTCTAACCAACTGAACTACGTCCCCACTTGCCAAATCGATAGGATGGAAAATCCAGCACTGGTGTGGATTTCACAGCTCGCGACAGAAATTATCCTAACAGCTTCTTTTGGAACGTGAAAGTGCGGAGCCGAGAGTCAGTAGAGCAGATTCCTCACCGTTAAAGCGGTTCGGAATGACAGCCGGTCGGGTTTCCGCTTAAGAGTCCGGATTTGATGTTCGCAAAAGCAGATTTCTCACCACCAAAGCGGTTCCAATGACACTGGTGGTTTCCGCGACATTCGTTGATAAATAGCGTCGTCCGGGCGGAATTCATGGAATCTTAATTTCGTTCTAACCTTCTGGTCACGATTGAGCTGTTAGGTTTGCTGGCGGGCCAAACCACTGACGGCAGGCCCGGAACTTATCTCCCAGAAAAGGTGAATATATGACAAGGAAGGCAGTTCTTTCTCTGCTTGCGGCTACGTTGACGTGCCCGCTTTTTGCCGCTGAAGGGCCAGTGCCGAAAGGCATTCCGCATCTGGATCATGTGTTCGTGATCATGATGGAGAACCATGGGTATTCACAAATTATCGGGAACCCGAATGCGCCATTTATCAACAGTTACGCGGGAGGGGCCAATACTGCGACCCACTATTTTGCGGTGGCGCACCCGAGTTTGACGAACTATCTGGAGGTAGTGGGCGGATCGAATTTCGGAGTGCTGGATGACAACGCGCCGGACTGGCACAATCCCAGCTGCATGCCGAACCTGCAGACGGGTACGCCGTCATTGGAGTCGACATCGACTGCCATCTGCCCGATCGCGGGGAGCGGAACCGACGCGGCCACTCCGGCCATCGACTTCAGCAACGAGACCAGTGGACCTCCGGGAGACATCAACATCGATGGCAGCGCGTCGTTCCCGGCTGCGACGGACACGCTGGGCATCACTATTGGCGATCAACTGGCGGCGGCAAACAAAAGCTGGCGAAGCTATCAGGAAAGTTTGCCGATGAGCGGAGCGGACAACATTAATTACAGTGACGGTGTTTTCACCAACCTTACTGACTTCAGCAAGATCCTTCCGGCGCTGAACCCGCCGCTCTCGTCGAGTGATGTGGTGCAGGCGTACGCGGTAAAGCACAATCCGTTTGCGTACTTCCAAAGTGTGCAGGCAGGAGCGCAGCGGAAAAACAGCCTGGCGAATGTTTTCGACTTCAACGTTCTGTATGCCGATCTTGGGTCAGGGGCGGTCCCGACGTTTTCCTTTATTGCGCCGAACCAATGCAATGATCAGCATGGGCGCGGCAATGCGGGTGCCTTCTGCAACTTTGATCCGAACGACCATGGTGGTCAGGCTGGACTGAATCCTGCGCTCATCTACCTTGGAGACGTGACGGTACACCGGCTAGTGAAGGCGATCAGGAACTCTCCGGTGTGGCGGCAGGGGAATAACGCGATCGTGGTGCTGTGGGACGAGAACGATTACAGCGTGTCTCCGACTACAAACCAAGTGCTTGCTATCGTGGACACGAATTACGGCTTGCGGGGCGTACGAAGCCACCAGTTCTACACACACTTTTCATTGCTGAAATCGATTGAAGCAGGCTTGGGATTGCCTTGCCTAAATCACGCGTGTGATTCGAGTGTGAACGTGATGTCGGACATGTTCAGTCCCCGGCCTTAGGCGTTGGAAGTGGTTGAACTAAGGGGCAGCTTAGGCTGCCCCAATTTCTTTTGCGCACTGACTTTTGCGATAATGAGACAACCCATACAGCTTTTCCTGTATAGACCTCAGGTGCTCTCCATTCTAAGATTCAGGGTTGCCGAGCTGGGTATGAGAATTTAATCCCAGATCGTCGGTTGTTCTCTCACTTTTTCGCGGTCCGGCCGCCAATGGATAAAGGAGTCCCATGTCCAGTTCAGTTTCTAATGTAGGACCGGGCGAAAGCTCTCACTTCGATGCGAGCAACAAGGCTGAACATGTAGTCCAGTTTTATCAGGACGACAAGTTCCTGATCGACGCGGTGAGCGGGTTTGTCGGCTCCGCATTGGCGGCCGGCGATGCGGTCGTGCTGGTCGCGACTGCCGCGCATAGGGAGGGAGTCGAGCAGGTCCTGAAAAAACGCGGAATGGAGATCGGCCAGGCGTCGCGGCAGGGGCGGTTCTTCGCCCTGGACGCGAGCGAAACTCTGTCTAAATTCATGGTGGATGGATTCCCGAACGAGGAGCGTTTCAGGAAAGTGATCGGAGACACTCTTGCCCGAGCGGCATCCAGTGTGGCGGGGCAGCGACGGCGGGTGGCGGCGTTTGGCGAGATGGTGAACATTCTGTGGGCGACGGGAAATTACGAGGCGGCGTTGCGCCTGGAACAGCTGTGGAACCGGCTTGCCGAAGAGCATTCGTTTTCGCTGTTGTGCGCGTATCCCATTGCAGGATTCAACAGCGCAAAACATACCGACGCATTTCTGAAAATATGCGGCGAGCATTCCGCGGTTTTTCCATCGGAGACCTTTCCGGCAAGGTCGGGCGAGAATGACCGGCTCCGCAGCGTAACCCTTCTGCAACAGCAGGCGGTTGCAATGCAAAGTGAGGCCGCGCTCCTGCAAAGCGAACAGCGCTTTCGGATGTTCGTGGAAGCGGTGCGCGATTACGCGATTTTCATGCTGGATCCGCAGGGAAACATAGCGACGTGGAATGCGGGAGCGGAGCGCATCAAGGGTTACAAGCCGTGGGAGATCATCGGCCAGCACTTTTCGGTGTTTTATCCAGAAGAAGATTTAAAGTGGCAAAAGCCAGCGCGAGAGCTGAAGGTCGCGGCGGAAGAGGGACGGTTTGAAGACGAAGGCTGGCGGCTGAGAAAAGACGGATCGAAGTTCTGGGCCAATGTCATCATTACCGCGATTAAAGATGAAAACGGCCGCTTGCTGGGCTTCGGTAAAGTCACGCGCGATTTGACCGAAAAGATGTTCGCCCATATGGAGTTGCAACGAGCGCTCGAGGAACTGGAAAAGGAAGTAGCGGAGCGAAGAAGCGCCGAGAAAAGGGTGCACAATTCTGAAGAATCGTTGCGCAGATTGTCTCTGCACTTGCTGCGCACGCAAGACGAGGAGCGCAGGCGCATCGGCCGCGACCTGCATGACAGCCTGGGACAATGCCTGGCGATATTAAAAATCAACCTGGATTCGCTGCAGATGGCGCTGCCGGCAAGTGAGGTAAAAGCGCTTTCGCAAATAGCGCAATGTGTGCAGCTCTCACAGGAAGCGATTCGCGAGGTGCGAACGATCGCGTACCTTCTGTATCCGCCGATGCTGGAGGAGTCGGGACTGAATTCGGCGATCACATGGTACCTGGAAGGATTTGCCAGCCGGAGCCAAATCGAAATAAGTTTCGATGTTCAGCCTGATCTCGCGCGGCTTGCGCGCCCGGCAGAGCTGGCCCTGTTTCGGGTGCTGCAGGAGAGCTTGACCAATGTGCACCGGCATTCCGGCAGCAAAACCGCACAAATTCGTTTGTTCGAGGAAGACGGATTCGTGGTGCTGGAGATTGAAGACGAAGGGAAAGGCTTTCCTGCCGAAATGCTGGGCGCTGACTTGCCGACATCCTTTGGAGTTGGTTTGCGCGGCATGAATGAGCGTTTGCGCGACCTGGGCGGAACGATAGACCTGAAGCCAGCTCACAAGAAGGGTGCGGTCGTGCGTGCAGCCGTCCCGCGCGATCGGGCGGCGGTTCAGGACCCGCAAACTTCGAGTGAAAAGCAACACAACGCAGCTTAGTCTGTCGGCTTGTGCGTCTCGCCGCAGCGCTGCCGCCGCAATGCTAATCTCGATAGATGGCCCTGGTTATCCGGCAATCCCAGATTCATGCCGATGGCGTTTATACCACCACACCGATTAAGAGGCGCGCGATCGTCGCTGAATACACCGGCCCGCGCCTGACCAACTCGCAGGCCGACGATATCTACGAACACTCCCCACGAACTTATCTTTTTGGATTAGTTGACGGCGAACATGTGGTCGATGGCGATGGCATGGCCGCCTTCATCAATCATTGCTGCGATCCGAATTGCGAAGCCGACGAGGTCAAAGGGCGAGTGATCATTCGCGCAATCCGCAACATCGCGGCGGGCGAGGAGCTTGCCTACGACTACAACCTTTACGACGGCGATCCAGAGGATTCGGCACCGTGCTGGTGCGGCGCGAAGAAGTGTCGAGGCAGCATGTATTCGGCAAAGGAGCTGAAGAAGAGGAAAGCCAGAACGACGGGAAAATGATGACGTCAACACTGTACGTCGCGAATCATTGTCGCCCGCCGAGGATGGTGGTGAGCGCCCTCTGTCAGCATCTATAGGAGATCATTGACCCGCCAAGCGAGAAGGTGAGGATTATTGTGGCTCTTAGGGCTTACTTTGATGAGAGCGGAACGCATTGGGGCGGCCCGTGCGCTTGCGACATATTTGTCTTGTGCGGGTATGTTGCGCCGGAGTCGCTGTGGGATGAGCATGGTAGTCAAGGGTTTCTATCTAAATGGGACGGCGTGATGCATGGCAAGCCGTTTCACGCAACGGAGATGGAGAGCAACCCGCAAGGACAGACCGTAAAAATCGAGCTGGCAAACGTGGCAAATAGCTCCGGGATTATAGGGGTCGGAGGAAGTATTCACATTCCATCGTACAAACGGTTGCTAGCACCATACATCAGGGCGAATAAGATAACGTCTGATCCATATCTGTTTTTGTTCGGAGATGTGATCCTAGAGGCTGTTGAGAGGTCTGCGATGTTTCTTAGCGAAGATCAGCAAGAGCCCATAGGGTTTGTCTTCGCTAACCATGACCGATGGTCGTCAATCGCCCCCGAGATGTACAACGAGATTAGGAATGATCCTAGAACACCTCCCGATGTTCGCCCTAAACTGGGAAGCGTAGCGTTCGAGGATATTAGTAAAATCATTCCGCTACAGGCCGCAGATCATCTTGCCTATGAAACGTACCGCTCCATGAATGATCCGCCTGGAACGCGCCGGAGGGCCATGAATGTGCTTATGAGGTGGCCGCAGAATCACGGACGTTATTACGACGAGCGGGGCTTATTATTATTCATCGACCGGTGCAAGTCCAAGGGGACTTTTTAATGGCTCACGATGAGGGCGACCCCACCTACTTGCAGCATCAGGCGATTCTCTGGTCGGTGGCGGGTGAGGACGCGCTGAGCGGAAAATCAGTCTCTTCCATGGATGACGAACCCGATCCTGGGTGAACCATCGGCCGATCGGAAGAGAGCGCCATTTCGAGGAAATGCTCCGCCCATCCCTGCACGTTGTAGGTGCTGACCACATCACGCAGTAATTTCATGCGGGCGCGCTTTTCTTCTACTGGCATCACACAGGCGTGGTGGATGGCCTCGGCAACTCCGGCGAGATCATTCGGATTGACGACCAGCGCTCCATGCCGCAACTCGGCTGCAGCTCCGGCAAATTCGCTGATGATCACAACTCCCTGCTCGTCGATTTGAGCGGCGCAAAATTCTTTGGCCACCAGGTTCATTCCATCTTTTAAAGAAGTGATCAAGCCGATGTCGGCGGCGCGGTAATAACTGAGCAGCTGCTTACGAGACAGGTTGCGGTGAATGTAATGAATCGGCACCCAGCCGGCCTCGGTGAATTCACCGTTGATCTGGCTGACCAGCAGCTCCACTTCCCTGCGCAGAGCCTTGTATTCCTTTATGTCTTCCCTGCTAGGCACAACGACAAGCACGAAGGTGACGCGATGGCGCAACTCGGGATAGCGGTGCAGCAGAATGCGGAAAGCTTTGAGCCGCTCAGGAATGCCTTTGGTGTAATCCATGCGGTCGACGCCGAGGACCATAAAATTGTTCGACAGCTCGCGGCGGAGTTGAGTGGCGGCAGCTTCAACTTCATGGCTGGCGGCGTGATTGGCAAACTCTTCGAAAGAGATGCTGATGGGAAACGTCCCAATTTTGGCGCGGTGGCCGTCGTAGGTCACGATATTGTGAGAATCTACGCGTTCCGACGAAGCCCCGGGGAGAATCCGCTCCACGCAACTGAGGAAATTAAAACGATCACGATCGGTTTGAAATCCGAGAAGGTGATATCCGAGCAAGCCGCGCAGGATATTCTTTCGCCAAGGCAATTTCTCAAACATATCGGGGGCAGGAAATGGAATGTGCAGAAAAAATCCGGCGCGGGCGGTACAGCCGGTCTCGCGCAAGTAGTGGCCCATCAGCATCAGGTGGTAATCGTGGGCCCAGACGAAATCCTTGCCATTCACGCTATCAGCTGTGACCTGCGCGAATTTGCGGTTGACGCGCTGATAGACCTCCCAATATTCGGGATCGAAGTTGCAGCGCGATGGCATATCGTGGAAGAGCGGCCAAATAATCTCGTTGGCGAACCCAGAATAGAATTTAGAAATTTCCTGCGAAGTGAGGGGCACCGGCCTAAAGCTGTAAGGACGGCCACGCGCAGCTTTCTGCAGAAGCGGGCCAGCAACTTCGACGTCGACCGGCCCCGCCCAACCGATCCAGATGCCGTGCTGATGACGCCAAACGCTATCGAGCGCCGAGGCGAGTCCACCCGCGCTCACGCTGAGATGAGGCTTTCCACTCCGGTTCTTGACTTCAACCGGCAGGCGGTTCGAGACATTAATCAGACGCCCTTCCAGCAGCTTCATGCTTCCGCTCCGCAGGCTGTGAGCCACTCGCGCAGAAAACGACCCAGTTCTTCCGGCGGCCGCAACCAAATGTCGGCCACAGTGGGCCGGGGTTCAGGGCGTACCAGAATCGCAATACCCCGCTTTTTGATGGCACGGAAGGCGTTTTCGTCTGTCTGATCGTCACCTAAATACGCGGCAGCTACTTCGGATCCAGCTTCATCGAGAATTGTTGAAACCGCATCTCCCTTATTCTTGCCGGGCGCGCGCAGTTCAAGGCCACCATCGAATGGAAGCAAGTGCAACCCGTGATCTTCAATGGCCGAGGCAAACAGATTTCTGACTCTGTGTTCCATCTGTGCGCGTTCGGCTGCCGATAATCCGCGCCAGTGAACAGCGATGCCGCCAGGCTTGATCTCGGCCCGAGATGAGAGACCGCAAGCGTGGAGTGAGCGTACAACCGCCTGTAATGCGGACTGATGACTTGGAGAAGGAGGCTCGACCTTATATGAACCGTCAGGCAGAAGCCTCTCGGCGCCATGGCTGCCCCAAATTTCAGGATGGGGATGTATGCCGCTCAGAAACAGCAACTCAGTTGCCGGACGGCCGCTAATGAGAACGACGCGAGTCCCGGTGCGCATGATTCTCGCGACCAGCTCAGGAATTTCAGGATAAGGGAATGCGTGCTCCCGGTCGGGAGTAAAGGGGGCAAGCGTACCGTCGTAATCGAGCAATAACGCCCGAGACGGCGCACGCCGTAAGCGATCAAAAAAAGTGGCGCACACGTCCTGGTGTACAGCGACACCCATCGGAACTCCTTCTCAGGTTTATGAGTACAAATTGGCCAGATAACCTGAGTGGAAAACGCCCGTGCGCGAAGTGCGAAGGAACTTCCCTGGACTCCAAAGAGCTTTTTGCGGCGGCGGGGACCGACCAATAAACCCCCGAAAACGCCGTAAAGTGATGAAACGCAGTCCCCTAGCGCCTGAATGTCACCACAAAGCGAAGTCTAGCATGTATGGAAAAATCCAGAGCAGCTGGAAGTACATTCCTCGATTATTCGGTTATCTGTCGTTGGTTACTCGACAATCTCTGATTGGAGGAAGGCATTAGGTTCTTCCTGCGGCGGAGTGAGGCCGGTTGGCATCGATCCGCGATTGTACTCGGCCATGCGGTTTTTCCATTTGAGAAAATCGGTGATAGATTGCGGCTCGATGCGGATTTCGACGCGCCGAAGACTGGCGAGAAGCAGGTTCATCTCATAGCGAAAGCCGCGGGCTGAGCGAAGATCGGTGGCAGACCGATGCGCCATGAGGACTTCCCTGCCCCGCAATTCGAGTAGTCCCCAGCCGGCTGGCAATTCATCGGCGCGAATAATGCCTGCGGGCGCGAAGTAGAAACGCTCGCATCCCATGCCGGTTGCGGGTTTGGTTCGAAAGGGCTTTGCTTTGTCCACGAGAAAGTCGCAGCGCGAGGCCTTGCACTCCAACACTACCGAATGGCAGCCGCGCTTCCAGCCGATGGCATCGGGAGTTTCGCCGCTGGCGCAACTTTGCTCGGAAAGCACAACACTGCAGCCATAGCGGCGCAACCAGGCCACCGCTTTTTCTACGAGCTTGGGATGGGTCATGCAACTAGATTCGCCTGACATCCGGCGATGGAGAAGTAACTGAGAAGGGACGCGGCGGTATCGCACGTGGTGCCGGGCCGAACTGATTCACCGGCGCTGTGGCAGACTATTTAATTCGAAATGACTGATCGATCCGAATGAACGTTCTCGAATTCACTTTTCTTGTATGGGCCGGCTCGCTGGTTGCGGGGTTTCTGGGCTCGCTAACTGGATTGGGCGGCGGCGTGGTGCTGGTCCCGCTACTTACGGTTTTCTTTCACGTGGATTTGCGTTATGCGATTGGCGCGTCGCTGGTTTCGGTGATTGCCACGTCATCAGGATCTGCGGCGGCATATGTGAAAGAAGGCTTCTCGAATATCCGGATTGGAATGTTTCTTGAGATTGCGACCACGATCGGGGCGCTGTTCGGCGCGTATCTCACGGCCAAGGTTCCAGCCAACGCGATCGCAATTATCTTCGCGATAGTGCTGTTGTACTCGGCCTACGTTTCGCGGCGCACCCGTCCAAGAACGGATGTGGAACAACCACCTGATCCGCAAGCGACGAAGCTGAAGATGAACGGCAGCTTCCCGGATACGAGCGGCGTTCGGCACTACAACGTTTATCACGTGCCAGCCGGTTTCGGTGTGATGTGGATTGCGGGGGCGCTATCAGGTTTGCTGGGAATCGGCTCAGGAGCGCTGAAGGTAGTGGCGATGGACCAGGCGATGAAAATCCCGTTCAAAGTTTCCACTACGACGAGCAACTTCATGATCGGGGTGACAGCGGCTGCCAGCGCGGGAGTGTATTTGAGCCGGGGCTACATCGATCCGTCACTGGCGATGCCGGTGATGATTGGCGTGCTGATCGGATCGTTGATGGGGACGAAGGTGCTGGTAAAAACTCAAACCAAAAGTTTGCGCCTGGTGTTCAGCGTCGTGATTGTGTTGCTCGGGCTGGAGATGATGTTGAAGGGATTGACCGGAGGATTGAAATGACGATGAAGCCGCTGAATGATGAACGCGTCGAAGGGCTGATCGCAAATTTGTTGCGAGCAGGCGTGTTGATCTCCGCTCTGGTGGTGATTGGCGGGGCCGTCCCGTATCTGGCGGAAAGTCCGCGGGCGCATGTGGACTATCGTACATTTCATAGTGAGCCGGACAACCTGAAGTCAGTGGCCGGAATTATTCACACCGCGTTGTCAGGCGATCCGCGGGGAATCATGCAGTTGGGGTTGTTGCTTCTGATTGCGACACCGATCGCGCGCGTGATGTTTTCGGCGGTGGCGTTCGCGATGGAGGGTGATCTCATGTATGTGGGGTTCACGCTGATTGTGCTGGCGGTGTTGCTGTATAGCTTGTTTGGGTCGTTCTTGATTGCATAGCGGTCGGCGGGCGTCCGCGGTTACACGGTCCGCAGGGTGATGAGAGTCACTTCCGGAACGCAGTTGATGCGGATGGGAGCGCGGATAGTGCCAATTCCAATGTTGGTGTAGAGGATCATGTTTTCAATTTTGTAGAATCCCCGCGGGTAGTTCCGGGCGAGCGGGGGCAGCCAGGGGGCGCCGATTCCGGGAATCCAGATCTGGCCTCCGTGGGAATGTCCGGAGAGTTGAAGATCAACCGGGGTGAGCGCGGCTTCGTCGGCGAAATCGGGTTCGTGCGCCAGCAGAATGATAGTTTCACCGGGTGGAATTCTTTCGATGGCGGCGCCCAAGTCCGGCTGTGACTCGAGAGCATCGTCTATTCCGGTAAGCCAGAAGCGCGCACCGCCCTGCTCGATCGGGACGGACTTATTTTTCAACACCGGAATTCGGTTGGCACGAAGGGCCTCTGTCACTAAAGCCGGGTTGGAGTAAGCGTCATGGTTGCCGAGAGCTGCGAAAGATCCCATGCGCGCGTGGATGCGACCCAATATTTCCGCGCAAGGAAAAGCCGTTCTCGCGGCCGCGCGAGCGGCAAGTGATCCCAACCTCACCAGCGGAGCAGTGACAAAATCTCCCGTGAGAACAACGAGATCAGGGTGAAGAGTGTTCACCAGATCGACAGAATGGCGAATCGGGACCGAGGAAAACTCTTCTTCATAATGGAAGTCGCTGAGTTGGACGATCGTGAATCCGTCAAACTGGTGTGGCAGCCGGCGCAAAGGGATGTCGATTCTCTTGAGCTGAAGACGAAAAGATTCGAAATACCCCTCGGTTCCGAACGCGGCAGCACCGGCAACGGCAGCGGCACCTGAATAGAGAAACTGTCTTCGAGTAGGCAAGGATGGGTCGCGAGGAATTCTGGGTAATTCAATTCTAATGGACGCGGGCTGCGCGCTTTTCCAGGCTGGGCAGATAAATCCGCAAATAAAACATGTAAGCAACAACAGCGAGGTTGACGATCAAAATGCTGCCATGAAATAGGGTCACGCGGTGCGCCAGCTTAAATAGTTCGAAGGGGAGATACATAGCGCCGGAGAACAATGCAATCCATTCTGCCCAAGGCCTGGCTCTCCACAACCCAACCGCTTCCGCAAAACGGAGAGCGGAGTAGACGCAGGCAACGAGAATGACGGAGCGCATGCTGGCATTGCCTAAAAAGTCAGCCGAGCGGAGCAGCACTTGGGCAAGATGGTGATCGGGACTAATGTGGAGAAAATCGAGAAACGCTCCTACGACGTCGGTCGGATCGACCCAATAAAGACTAATGGCGGCCGCCAGAACGGCGACGCCTTTAGCGAACTCCATGAGCGCAACCGTGCGCAGGGCTTGAAGCCGGCGGCGCTGTGCCGACGTTCGTAGTACGGTTTCAGCTTGCAAGATAGAGTGCATGGGGAGGCGAACTGATTTGGATGTCGAATTCAGTGTAAACGCCAACGAAGGAGCTCCTAAGTGCGGGATTGAGAGATGGTGGATCGAACACTGGCCCGCAGCTCGTCTACGATCTCTCGTGCAGCTTTACTGGCTTCCGCGTGCTGAGACACATCGAACGAAATGGCTCCGACGCGGGCGTGGCCGCCGCCGCCATAGCGTTCGCAAACCTTTGCGAGATTCACGATAGGGGGGCTCGGCGCCCACGGATTCGATCCTACTGAGACCTTGACCCTAAAGCTGCTCTTACTTAGCCCTACGCTATAGATGGACTCAGGATGCAGGTAATAAGGTACGAACTTGTTATAGCCCTCGAGGTCCTGGTCGGTGACGTCAAAGAAAAGCGTGTGATCGCGAGACTCAATGCGTTTGCGCAGGATGTCGATCGAACTGCGGTGCCGTTCGAGTAAAGGCGAGAGCAGCGGCGCGACGAAAGGGGCTCGAACGACTTCGGAGAGAGGCTGAGTCGCAAGCAACGGGATGAGCCGCGGAATGAACTCATTATCCTGGGTGGATTCGATCACCATGGTGAGCTGCATAGCGGGTTCCTTCATTTCAACGGCAGTTTTCGCGTCCGGGTACAGTGCACCATCGATAACGTCAGTCCAATGTACCAATTCGGCAACTGAAGCTGGATTAAATCCAAAGCGCTGCTCGGCGATGGTGGCAATAAAGCTGGTACAGGACTTGAAATCAGGATCGTAGAATTTCCGGCTGCCCTGGTCCTGCTCGAAATGATCGGCGTCTTCCGGTGACAAGAATGCGCTCTGGTGATGATCGAACCACCAGGTAATCTTCGGTGAGCTGGAATACTTGAAATCGACGATGGCATTCTCATCGCCATTGAAATCTGCCTCATTGAAGAGAGAGCCGGCGCGATGCAGCAGGCCTGAGTAGGCAAACTCAACATCGTTGCGGATGCGCTCGGCATAAAAGCGCGAGAAAAGTGCTGCCGAAGATGCGCCGTCGAAACAGCGATCATGATAGAAAACCTTAACTTTCACCAGCTCCCCTTTTTGACCCGGCCAGACTGGAACCGACAGTGTACGCACAACCAAAAGTAAATAGGAATGACATCTGAGAGGGGTGCATGTCAAGCTACGATCGTGTACTCGAAGCTAAGTCCCTAAGAATCAGTGCGGTTCACAAGGCGAGTCGCCGCCGAGCCGATGAACGGCAATTCGTAACCATGTCCCTGTGCGGCTTTGACCACGAGCGCGATCCAGAGGATAACGATACCCAGCGAACCTATTCCCAGCGAGAGCCATGCCAGCAGAAATCCAACGACCGGCAGCACTGAAAAAACCACGAAGAACAGTTTAAGAGCAAGCGCTAATACTAGCGATGAAGCAGAAAATAGAACAGATTGCCACGAATGAAAGCGTACAAACCGGTCTCGACGAAGCGCGGGAACGAGTAAGAGGACAATGGCTGGAACTATGCCAACGTAGGCGATGGCTCCGAGTAACTTATCGCGGGGACTGACTGTGGCGTACTCTCCTGCAACCGAAAGACCGCAAGCTGGGCAGAACGAGCTGACATCGGGCATGGGGGCGTCACAATTTGAGCAGATCATTTTCGAGTGTCTTAAAGATCATACTGGGCGATTGCGGCGCAGCCAAATTCAGAGTGGGCCACGGAAATTGTCATTTCCAGAACCGCAGCCTACAATCGGAACTCCGCATGAAAGTCGACACGCTGTCGCCTGTCGCGTCGTCTCGTCCACAGGTGAAAATCTGGCGGATTGCTGCCTTTTGTGCAGCGATTTTGCTTTTCGCATTTGCCGGCGGGCTGTTATGGCTGTTCTCGATCGCACGATCGGCACTTCCTAAAATCGATGGAACGATTGCGGTTGCAGGATTATCGGCGCCGGTGGGAGTGACCCGCGATGGCCATGGGGTCCCGACCATTGATGCGCTTACCACCGATGATCTCTTTTTCGCGCAAGGTTATGTCACCGCGCAGGACCGCCTGTTCCAGATGGATTTGTTGAGGCGCGCGGCAGAAGGCGATCTGGCAGAAATTGTGGGCGAGGCGGCGGTGAAACATGACCGGCAGCAGAGAATCTTGGGGATCAGGGCAACGGCGGAAAAGGGCGCACTGGCGGCGACCGCGGAGGATCGGGAGCAATTCGGAGCTTATGCTCGCGGGGTGAATGCGTACATAAATAGTCATTATGATCGTTTGCCGCTGGAATTTCGAATTCTGCGGTACTCGCCGAGGCTGTGGCGGCCCGAGGATTCGCTCGCGGTTGGATATCAGATGGTGCAGACGCTCAGCATCAGCCCTAAGGCTGCGCTGACTCGCGAAAAAATTCTTGCCAAGCTCGGGCCGGAACTGACGGCTGACCTTTACGTGAATGCTTCGTGGCGGGACCATCCGCCTACCGTGCCCACATCGCGCGCGAATAGCGTCCCCCGGCGGCAGTCGGAAAGAATTTCCGGAGCGGTTGCGGCATCGGGTGCGGCGCCTGAGCTGTTGCAGCCGTGGTTGGAAAATTTTCTCCGCGACGAGCCTGCGCCTTTGGGATCGAACAACTGGGTAGTATCGGGCGCGCACACGACAAGCGGCAAGCCCCTGCTCTCAAACGATATGCATCTTGGGCATCGCGTCCCGAATTTGTGGTACGAGGTGCATCTACACGCCGGAGATTTCGACGTCGCCGGAGTCTCCCTACCGGGGTATCCCTACGTGATGGTGGGACACAATCGGCGAATCGCATGGGGATGCACAAATGTTGGTCCCACGGTCGAGGATGTATACGTGGAAAACTTCAACCAGCAGGGACAGTATTTGACGCCTGAAGGCTGGAAATCGCCTGAGGCGCGTCGCGAGGTCATTCACGTAAAAGGCAAACCGGACGTGACTGTTGATGTGCAAGTGACCCGGCACGGGCCGATCGTGACTGAATTTGTTCCCGGCGAAACGCGGAAGCTCGCGCTACGGTGGACGCTCTACGATGGAATTCGCAATCCATTCTTTCACGTGGATTCAGCGCAAAATTGGCAACAGTTTCGACAGGCGTTTTCAGAACTCGATGCGCCCGGACAAAACGTGGTTTATGCCGACGTGGATGGAAATATCGGATATCAAACCACGGGTAAGGTGCCGATTCGCGCCTCGGGCGATGGCAGCCTTCCGGTCGATGGCAGCAGCAATGGGCATGAGTGGATCGGCTACATTCCCTTCGACAAGCTGCCCAATGTATTGAATCCCGCGTCGGGATTAATTGCGACAGCGAATGGGCGGATTTCGCCGGATGGATATCCCTATTCGATCAGCGTGGAATGGGAAGCGCCATGGCGAACAGACAGGATTTATCACATGCTGGCATCGGGCCGGAAATTTTCTCCGGCTGACATGCTTGGTCTGGAGATGGATACCTATTCCGAGTTGGACAGGTTCGTCGCCGACAAACTGGTCGATGCGGTGGATCACGCAAAGACAAAGCCGGCTTCATTGCGGGCACACACCGCGATTGACATCCTGCGGAATTGGAACGGGCAGATGGATGGAAATTCGGCCGCACCGACGATTACATCACAAGCAATGTTCGAACTGATGCGGTTGCTGCTCGAGCCGAAGTTGGGAGCTGCGCCGGCGGATGGATCTGAGTCCGGGCTGAACTGGAAAAGTTATCACTGGATGATGGAAACAGCGTGGCTGGAAAATGTGCTATCGCAGCAGCCACAGCGATGGTTACCGCCGGGTTTCTCGAATTACGACGACCTGCTGGCCGCCGCGGTCGAAGCCACGGTAAAAAATGCGCCAGAAGAGATCAACGATTGGAAGTGGGGACCGAAAAATTCGGCGACCATACAGAATCCGGTGCTGGGGAGAATTCCTGTTCTCCGCAAGTGGACGGGCCCGGGCGAACAATCGCAATCCGGAAGTGTGTACACGGTGAAAGCTGCGGGAAGGGATTACGGGCCGTCAGAAAGATTTACCGCAGACTTGTCGAACTTCGACTCAACAACGTTGAATGTGGTTACTGGAAATGCGGGAAATTTTCTTAGCCCTTACTACATGGATCAGTGGAAGGCGTGGTACACCGGTTACACCTTTGTACTGCCATTTTCACGGTCAGCAGTAGAGAGAGCGGCAGCGCACCGAATGATGATGAGGCCAAAATGATTCAATCTTAAAAGTCGGCCAGCTTCACATCAATCGCCTGGCCTACGATCGTGACCTGAGTGGTTTGGGGCTGAACCTGCCGCTGGTTACCTAAATCCAGGGCGGTATCGTAGATCGTAAGCACTCCACCTTCGCAGACATAGACCACGGTGCGGTTGAGGATCGGTTGAATTCCGGTGACGTCGCCGTTTTGCGCCGCGGTGTAAACCGTGCCGCCGCCGGTATTAAAAACCGAAAGACAGCCGCGTCCGAGGCTCGAGCCGGCGGCAATCACGTTGGTACAAGTGTGCGAACCAATGAACAGCTGATTGTTCGGAGCCATCACCAGGTTATTGTGATAACCGTCGGTGATCGCGAAAGTGGCAGGAGCCGAACTAAGATTGCCGGACGGGAAAACGCTGAGTACCCCGCAAAGATTAGTCTGGCAATTCGTCGCGGTGGAAGGCGTTCCGGCGACATAAAGATTGCCTGCGCTGAGAAGACCCGTGGTTGCTCCTCCGAGTACCGGGACGACCGAAGTCACGGCGGGCGTCGGCTGAGTCAAGTCCACAACCGCGATGCTGGCTGTTGTTCCTGTTCCGCCGCACTCCGGGCCACAATTCATCACGTAAGCCGTGGAACCGTCGGAGCTGAAGACTGCCCACACCGGCTTATCGAAGAAAGTGGTAGGAGGATTCGTAGCCACCGCAGTGAGGGCGTTTCCGGTGCTAATCAGGGCTGGAGCGAGAACGCTAACGCTGTTGGCGCTGTCCGAAATCACCAAGATCTGATTTCCGCTCGGGCTGGGGACGATGTAGCGCGCGCCGGCAACAGGAATGGTAGCGGTGATCGCCGAATTCGGCAGACTGACTTGCACTACGGCACCCGGCGATTGACCGCTAATGGGATCAGTTGGGATGGCGGCAAAGAGCGTGTTGTTGTCGATCCAGACGAACATGCTGTCGGTAGGGCCGGGTAAAGTGATGGACGAAGAGGCGGTCTCCGATGCATTGTTGACGATGCCCAGAGTGCTGTCGGAAGAAAAGCCTCCGGTGGCGCTGAACACCACAGTGCGGTCCCTTTTAGGACTCTCGACCATCATGCCGGCGCTGCCGACTGCACCCGACAGCGACACTTGAAAAGAGCTCAAGATATCTTGGGTGGCGTCAATGATGTCGAGGGCTGGGAAACCGCCGCCGTTGGCGCTGGGGTTGACCGGATTGGAAATGAAAGCCCGAAAAGTTAGACCACTTGTATTCGTGGTTTTGGAGCTTGAGCCTCCGCAGGAAATCAGCCCCGTGATGAGAACGATAAAGACAAAAAGAGAGCTTAAGGATCTTTTCAACCCTGGAACTCCGAGAGCATTAGTGGATTAAGAGAGTTAGATGCGACGAAGAGCGGATTATAGCAGAGGGTTGCGGAAGATTTTCCCGACGCTGCACCCCGCGGGTCGATGCAAATCGTGCACTCCTCCTGTATTCTCAAGGATATGCCCGGAGACTTCCTAGCCCGACTGAAGGCCTCGCCCGTTCTCTGCGACGGAGCCATGGGCACACTGCTCTACTCCAAAGGTATATTCATCAACCGCTGCTATGACGAGCTGAACGTCTCGCAACCGGACCTGATCCGCGGCATTCACCACGAATATCTGCAGGCCGGGGCCGAGGTGATCGAAACTAACACATTCGGCGGAAACGCGATCCGGCTGGAGCGGCATGGCCTGCGCGACAAAGTCCACGACATAAACTTCCATGGTGCGCGGCTGGCGAAGGAAGCTGCCAAGAGTTTTGACGCCTGGGTGGCCGGGGCAGTGGGACCACTGGGCATCCGCATTGAGCCCTTGGGCAAAACCTCATTTCAGGAAGCACGAGACATTTTTCGCGAGCAGATTGCGGCCTTGCTTGAGGGCGGCGTCGACATCCTGATTCTAGAGACCTTTGGGTACATCGACGAGCTGCACCAGGCAATTCATGCCGCGCGCGAGCTTGATCCGCGGGTTCCGATAGTGGCGCAGGTCACGCTGGATGAAGAGTCGAACTGCCTGGATGGTTCGACGCCGGAGATTTTTGCGCCGCGGATCGAAGAGTGGGGAGCGGACGTGATCGGGTGTAACTGCAGTGTGGGCCCGGTAACGATGCTGGATTCCGTGGAACGAATCCGAGCGGCGACTACCCTACCGCTTTCCGCGCAACCCAACGCCGGAATTCCACGCTCGGTCGAAGGCAGAAATATTTACCTGTGCTCTCCTGAATATATGGCGAGTTATGCGCGAAAATTTGTGACCGCCGGTGTGCGGCTGGTAGGCGGATGTTGCGGAAGCACGCCGGAGCATATCCGGGTGATGAAGTCGGCGCTGCGCGTGACCCAAGCACGCGCGCGCACCGGCGGCACAACCGCAAAAGCGCAACCTGCGGCTCCGGTGGTGGCGTCGACTCCACTCGAGCAGAGGTCGCGGCTTGGCGCAAAGATAGCGCGCGGCGAGTTTCTGACCATGGTTGAGATCGTTCCTCCGAAGGGAACCAACATTCAGAAAGAGCTCGAAGGCGCGAAGTTCCTGAAGACCGTAGGAGTGGACGCGATCAACATTCCCGACAGTCCGCGAGCCTCGGCGCGCATGAGCAACCAGGCGCTGTCCTTGCTCTTGCAGCAGCAGGCGGGGATTGAGGCGATCCTGCACTACACCTGCCGCGACCGAAACGTCCTTTGTATTCAGTCAGACCTGCTGGGCGCGGCGGCAATTGGAATTCGAAATCTAATTTGCATTACCGGTGATCCCCCAAAGATGGGCGGATATCCCGATGCGACCGCGGTTTTCGACGTCGACGCAATCGGCCTGGTCAATATTGTTCATAACCTTAATCGCGGGTTGGATATTGGCGGCAATCCGATGGGCGCGGGGACGGGCTTTGTGATCGGAATCGGCGCCAACCCGGGCGTTCCTAATATCGATGAGGAGATCCGCCGCTTTGAATACAAGGTGGAAGCGGGCGCGGAATATGCGGTCACTCAGCCGGTGTTCGATCTTTCGCTGCTCGAGGCTTTTTTAAGGCGAATCGAGCATTTCAAAATTCCCGTGGTTGCCGGCATTTGGCCGCTGGTCAGCGCGCGCAATGCAGAATTCATGAAGAATGAGCTGCGAGTCTCGGTGCCGGAGAACATCATGGAGCGGATGACGCGGGCAGCGTCGCCCGAAGCTGCGAGAGAAGAAGGCATTGCGATCGCCCGCGAAATGCTCATCGCCGTAAGACATATGGTGCAGGGAGCGCAGATCAGCGCGCCTCAGGGGAAGTATGCGGCCGCAGTTGACGTGCTCGAAGCATTAGGTAGTTCGGGTGCGCGAGCTGGCTAGGATTGCGGGAGCAATCCAGGCCTGGTAGTAAGGTTCGGATCAAGGTCAGCGTTGTATAAGTTCAATTCCCCCATTGCTTGCGCAGCTCAGCTCTCAGTTCCGATTCGGCACCTTTCCGCACTGCCCCGCATCAAATGTAGAACTACACCTTAGTCGCCGAAACGTTATTGCTACAGTCTTTCCCCTATAGCAAATACTGGCTATGGATGTAGAATCTAAGGAAGGAGCAACTCTAGTTTGCCGAAGTTTGAGGAGTGCATTCAGCGCCTGGAAAAGATCGTTCAGGAGCTAGAACAAGGTGAGGTTCCGTTGGAGAAATCACTGACCTTGTTTGAAGAAGGAATGCAGCTTTCGGGTTCCTGCCGCAAGGAACTGGAGGAGGCGGAAGGCAAGGTGGAGATATTGCTCAAACAGAACGGAAAAATTCAGGCCGAGCCGTTCGAGCGTTCAACTTAGGAACGAACGCGCGTTGCGGTAAAACTTCCTTGCTCTGCAGATATGTCTGCTGGAGCGCAGCCAGCCGTAGTAAGCGGCGAGAAGAGTAGGAGCCCTCCCCATGCAGCATAGCAATATAGTTTTGCTCCAAAGCGATCCCAAGATTGCTCAGACGCTGGCCGCGATGCTTTCGAACTCTTTTCATCGGGTACACGTTGCCAAATCGGTAGATGAACTGCGCCACACTGCGGTCAGGCACCGTCCGGATGCGATAGTACTGGATTTAGAGTCCGCAAGCCTGGCTGACGTTGAGACCTTGAAGAAGGAGTTTGACGGGGTCCGGGTGATTTGCAATCACCGGGTGGCGGACGAAGAGATGTGGACGCGCACACTAAGCGTAGGAGCAGACGATTGCTGCCCATCGTCCGACACGCGCGGTATTTTGTCGGCCGCTGTAAGAACCGACCAGCTCTCTCACCACATGGCAGCTTAAGAGCATTACATTTTGCGAATTAGGGCGCCTGCGGGCGCCTTTTGTTTTGTGAAAATTCGTGTGCGCCAGAGTGGGGTGTCGAGCCACCTTTCGCGGCGATGGTCGTGGTACTAAGCCTTTTGCACAAAAACGCGAAAGGATGGGGCACCCACCCTCGTCGGGGGTAGTGGAAAGGGTGGGGCACCCTCATGTTCACTGATTCAAGGGGCAGCCCGATGTCCCACTCGTCTACCTGGTCCTGAGGGGATAAAGCTTTCGATTGAGTTCCCATTCTGCCTCGCGCGTGAGTACTCGTAAATCTTGCTTTATATCTAAGAGCTTCTTCTTGAATTCTGGATATCGCGTTTCTGAAAATTCCTCGTTTAGGTCGCCAAAGCGAGATTGAAGTAAACCGTCCAGGTCGATTAGCTCGGTCGGTACGGTGACCTCCGTTATTCCCTTGGAATCGAGCGCTGCCATAACTACCGCAAGTTCATATCTGTCACGAGGTGAGTGATTGGGAGAGAGAGACACGTTAATTTCGCCTCTTCCTCGGGTAAAGCAAACCAGAAGGTTCCCAGCCCCAACGGACGCCTCGGCGTAATCGAATGGCAGAACTAGGATGCGCTTCTCCTTAACGAACTGGCTTTTTCTAGAAAGAAAAGGCAGGTCTCGTCGGACATCTTGCCGCAGTGCCTTGTTAGCTTTCCTCTGAAGCAGCGGCCACAGCCACCAGCCTAGGAGCGTTCTGTCTATGGCCTTGATCACAAAGCTAAGACCCGCAAAAAACGGCCATATAATATTCCCTATCCGTATTCGGGTCTGCCTCTCCATAACTACCATTTCCACGCCGGAGTTATCTGTGCATTCCGCACGCCCAGGCCGAATAAAGATTGTAGCTCCCACGCATAGGTTCCGGTAACTGCCCCACCCTTTGCGTTTTTCAAAGGGTGGGCAAAACAAAAGAGACTGAGGAAATGTTCGAAAGCCGAGTGTGAAGATGCGCGCAAAGATTGCTCTTCCCTCAGGCTTAAGCGCTCAATTAAGCGGCTACGGCTATCAGCGCGCGGTCGTGATTAACCACTCGCTTGCCTCCAGCAGTACTGGTAAATAACGCTATGGCGCAGGCTTATATCCCGAGCCACGGAGAGCGCGGCCGGGACGCTCGTCAGTAATTTTGCCCTCGCGCACCACGGGCGTGCCGTTCACAAAAACGTACTTCACGCCGACCGAATAACGAAGCGGATCGTTGTAGCTGGCGACATCTTGAATGGCTGATGGATCGAAGACGGTGATGTCGGCCATCATACCGGGACGCAGGATTCCACGATCGGCGATTCCGACGCGACTGGCTGCCAGCGAGGTCATCTTGCGCACGGCGTCCTCGAGAGTCATAGTGTGCTCATTGCGAACGTACTCCGCCAGCACACGCGAGAATGTCCCGAAGGCGCGCGGGTGAGCTTTGGTCATGCTCAGCGGGCCGTCTTCGGCTTGCTCTTCGGAATCCGAGCCGTACGTGACCAGAGGATTAGAAACGGCAGCACGCACGTCGGCTTCGTCCATGATTGAGATTACGACCTGACTCTTACCGCGATCGGCGATGGCAATGTCCATGGCGGCATCTTTGGGATCTTTGCCCATCTGGCGGCCGATATCTTCGAGGTTCATGCCTTCATACTTGTGCAGGTCTGGGTTCAATATATGGACCAGCATGACGCCCTTCCCGCCTCCGGAGCCGAGCCACTGGTTCTCCCAGGTCGAGCTAGGCGTCTCCATCTCCTTCTGGGCGCGCGCGCGTTGCGCGGGATCTTTCAGACGAACCAGCATTTTCTCGGTTCCGCCTTCGACCACCCAACTGGGGAAGCAGGCAATCAAGTCGTTGGAAGCACGAGTGTAGGGATAGACGCTGGCGGCGACGTCAATTCCCTTTTCGCGGGCAGCTTGGATTCGCCTAAGTACTTCGGGCATTTTGCCGAAGTTTTCCTGATACGCGGTTTTCAAGTGCCAGATGGTCGTGGAAATATTTGCGCGCTGTGAGATGGCGAAAACTTCGTCGAGTGAAGCGAAAATCTTGTCCGACTCCGATCGCTGGTGGGTGAAGTAGACGCCTCCGTAACTTCGTGCGACGTTCGCCAGCTCAACAATTTCGTCAGTGGAGGCGAAGACATCCGGAACATATTGCAGCGCGGTGCTGATTCCGAACGCGCCCTGTTGCATGGCTTGCGCAACCAGCTGACGCATTTGATCCAGCTCGGCAGCTGTGGCTGGGCGGTTGTCTTTTCCGATCACGTATTCACGCAGGCCTCCAGCGCCGACAAACGTGCCCAGGTTAATGGCAGGCCGGGCTTGCTCGAAATGATGGAAATACTCATCCAGCGAGCGCCAATCGAGATCGACATGGTACTTCTCCGCGCCGGGTCGAAGGTCTTCGAGCAGACGGTCATTCACCGGCGCGATGGATGTGCCCTCGCCCGTGATCTCGGTGGTCACGCCCTGCGTAATTTTGCTGGCTGCGCGGCCATCCACAATAATGTTGAACTCAGATTGACCCTGCACGTCGATGAACCCGGGCGAAACTACCAACCCTCTGGCATCGACGTGTTCCTTGGCGCTTGCATTTCGCAGATCGCCAAGTGCTGCGATGTGGTCGCCGTTGATCGCCAGATCGCCGTAAAACCAGGCTGCACCGGTACCGTCGATAATGCGCGCCCCGGAGATGATGAAGTCGTAAGCCGGTTGCTGGGCATGGGCTGAGAGTGCGGTCAAGAAAATAATGACGACAAAAAAGTTTAGAGAGGACGGGCGTGGACGCCCGTCCCTACACGACCAAGGCGATTGTGAGTTGGAGATCATAGGAATCGGGTGCGTGGATGATAGCAAAAGTTGATTGTTATACTCAGCTCCATGCTGACGCAAACGCTTGAAGAAGGGCGCAAGCTGACGGATGCGGCGCTCGAACGCCTGCTGCCGGCGGCCAGCGTGCGTCCGTCTTCGATTCATCAGGCGATGCGGCACAGCGTTTTCGCGGGAGGAAAACGCATCCGGCCAATTCTATGCATGGAAGCGGGACGCGCTGTCGCAGGAGCATTGCCGACAGCAATTGAAGAGTTGGGCGCGGCGCTGGAAATGCTGCATACGTATTCGCTGATCCACGATGATCTTCCGGCCCTCGACAACGATGACTTACGACGAGGACGGCCGACCTGCCACAAAGTTTTCGGGGAGGCGGTAGCGATCCTGGCCGGTGACGCTTTGCAAACCCAGGCGTACGAAGTGCTCTCGCAACTGCGGTGCTCAGCAGAGGCACGGGTGAAGATCGTCGAAGAGATCGCGCGCGGAACCGGCACGGTGAATGGAATGATTGGCGGGCAGGTCGTGGACCTGGAGGCCGAGCGCAGTAAGCCCAACGCTGAGACGCTCGAATATATTCACCGCTCGAAAACTGCGGCACTAATCACGGCGAGCCTGGTCACGGGCGGCATTTATGGAAATGGGAGTGCGGCGGCAGTCGAGAACTTGCGGCGGTTCGGGCAGGCGATCGGTTTGGCATTCCAGATTGTTGACGACATTCTGGATGTGACCCAGACCTCGGAGCAATTAGGAAAGACGGCGGGAAAAGATATTGCATCAGAAAAGGCGACGTACCCAGCCTTGTTTGGACTCGACGAGTCACGCAAAAAAGCGCGGGCGTTACTGGAAGATGCGTACAGGGCGGTGGAGAGTTTCGGTCCGCAGGCTCAAACGCTAAAGGGTCTGGCGCGTTTCTTAATCGAGCGGGAGAGCTAAGCTCAATTCTGGAACTCACAGGTACCTTAACGTTATACTTAGCATACTTAGCGCCAGACGCCCTCGGAAGCGCGCTTCACCAGGCCTCTCCGCCAGCCGATAAAGGATAAATGAGGAAAACAGTTTCTCCACGGATCGCGTACTTTTCGATGGAAATTGCGCTGGAGCCAGACATCCCTACGTATTCGGGTGGTTTGGGGATTTTGGCCGGCGATACGCTGCGCTCGGCTGCGGACCTCGGCACACCTGTAGTGGCGGTGACGCTGGTTTACCGCAAAGGTTATTTCCGGCAAATTCTCGATCCGGCAGGAAACCAGTTTGAGCAGCCGCAAGACTGGGACCCGCAGAACCAGCTCGCTGCCGTGGGACCGCGGGCCACGGTCGAGATCGAAGGCCGGCAGGTCTCGGTTCGCGCGTGGAAGTACACCATCACTGGGATCTCCGGAGAGACTGTTCCGGTATACCTGCTGGATACGAATCTGCCGGAGAACAGTGAATATGATCGGGCGCTAACGGATTCTCTTTATGGCGGCGACCAGCGATACCGTTTGGCCCAGGAGATCGTGCTGGGATTGGGAGGTTTTCAGCTTTTACAGAAAATCTATTCTGGCCAGATCGAAACCTTCCACATGAATGAAGGGCATTCGGCGCTGCTTTCGCTCGGTCTGCTGGAACGAAGGCTGGACCAGAGCTTTGCAGGACGCTTGAAACAACTCGACATTGATGGCGTGCGCAACATGTGCATCTTCACCACACACACGCCGGTACCGGCCGGGCACGATCAGTTTCCACGCAGCCTGGTCTCGCAAATATTAGGGCGCGAGCAGCTCGGATTATTGGATGAAGCCGAGGCTTGGGAAGGCGATGCTCTGAACATGACGTATCTCGCGCTTCGCTTCTCTGGGTATGTGAACGGAGTCGCAATGCGGCACGGAGAAGTGTCGCGCGGCATGTTTCCAACCTACGAGATCAGCGCGATTACGAATGGGGTCCATGCCATTACCTGGATTTCGCCCGCGTTTAGCCAACTCTTTGACTCTTACATTCCCGGGTGGCGTACCGACAATAATTACCTGCGCTACGCGATCAGCATTCCGCTGCCAGCGATCCGTGAAGCGCACGCCGAGACTAAGACCGAGCTGTTCGATGAGATCGCCAGAGTATTTGGCGTTCAGCTGGACCCAAAGCTGCTGACGCTTGGATTCGCGCGACGCGCCAGCACTTACAAGCGTGCGGATTTGTTGTTCCAGGATCCGGAGCGGCTGCGTAAGATTGCGCGCGAAGTTGGGCCCATTCAGCTGGTGTATGGAGGAAAAGCGCATCCTCACGACGAGGGTGGGAAAAACTTAATTCGGCGAGTGGTCGGTGGCGCAAGCGGGTTGGCAGATGTGATCCGCACAGTGTATGTAGAAAACTACGACATGCGTTGGGGGAGACTCATCACTTCAGGTGTGGACCTGTGGCTGAACACGCCGATGCGACCGCAAGAAGCTTCCGGCACCAGCGGAATGAAAGCCGCGATGAATGGCGTTCCCAGCTTCAGTGTGGTTGATGGCTGGTGGGCGGAAGGACACATTGAAGGCGTTACCGGATGGGCTATTGGCAGCAGCGAGCTTGCCGAGGACCCGTCGGTTGAAATGGCCGCTCTTTACGACAAGCTCGAGCGTGAAATCGTACCGATGTTCTACGGCCGGCCGAACCGCTACATCGAGATCATGCGCAACTCAATTGCGTTGAATGGATCTTTTTTCAATACCCAGCGCATGCTGCTGCAATACATCGCCAATGCCTACAAAATGAATCGAGAAGTTACAGTGCCGGAAGCGCGAGTGTAGCGCCGCCCCCCTTAAAGATTGCGAGCCAGCCAACCACAAGTAATCAACAAAGGTTTTCAGGCCGTCCGTCCTGTGGTAAAAACGACAATACGGCGATGGAGTTCGCCATAACCGCCCGCCAACCGCGCGCTGATAACTCCTACCACTTGGTTAGGAGATGTCCACTGTGCGCAGCCTAAGTGATGTGCTCATTATTTCAATCGGCGCTATCTTTGGCGCCAATTGCCGTTGGTTGATTAGCCGCTGGGCGGCGAAGTTTGTCGGCCCGGTATTTCCCTTCGGGACACTCTTTATCAACGTCAGCGGCAGCTTCATCGTCGGATTTTTTATGATCTGGAGCACGCAACGGGTGCTGCTGGATCCGCGATGGCGATTGCTGATCGTGGTGGGATTCTGCGGCGCATTCACCACTTTCTCCAGCTTTGCCTACGAAACCATGGCGTACTTTGCACAGGGACAATGGATGCTGATGCTGGCCAATTTCGTTTCGAACAATTTACTGTGCCTCGCTGCGGCGCTGGCCGGAATGGCGCTGGCACGCGTGCTATAGAATCGCTATGCCTATGGCAGTTCAGGTAACGATTTACTCGAATGAGGCCGATAGATGGCACGGCAAACCGCTGCATCTGGCGGTGCTGAATTATTTGCATGAAGAGAATGTGTTTGCCGCCTGCGTACTCCACGCCGTTGCAGGATTTCTCGGACGACAGCGAGTGAAGACCAGCCACCTGGTGGATGCAGGCGGCAAGCTGCCTGTCATCATTGTTTTTGTGGATACCGATGAACACGTGAATCGAGTGCTGCCGAAATTGAAAGAGATGGCCGCGCACCGGCTGATCGTGAGAGAGAACGTGGTGCTGGAGCAGGGCAACTTGGACTGATGGTTTTACCTATGGCATTGGTAGTGCCATTGTCTGTGGTATAATGGCATTATGAATACCACCTTAACCTTGGATAAGGCCGGTAGGATAGTCCTGCCCAAACCAGTGCGTGATGAGTTACAGCTTTCTCCGGGTGATGCTCTCGAGGTGGAATCCTCGGAGGAGCAGATTGTTTTGCGTCCCGCGCGCGGCCGGGGACAAATGAAAAAAGAAAACGGAGTTTGGGTTTACGATTCTGGCGAAGCTCTGAGTGCTGAGACAGTTCAAAAGACGATGCGTAAAGTCCGCGATCAGAGGCAACGAAAAGCACTCGGACATTCTGATTGAAGAGCTTTTTTGATACCTCCGTCCTGGTGGCGACGGTGCTCGCGCAACATCCACACCACACCCCAAGCCTCGCCCTGTACCGTCGCTCGGAGAAACATAATTCGGCCTGCGCAGCGCACAGCCTCGCTGAGCTTTATGCCACGCTGACGCGGCTCCCTGGAAAGCAGCGCATGGGTACCGACCAGGTACTTCTGTTTCTGGACGACATGCGGGAACGCCTCAAGATTATTCACTTAACTGAGGATGATTACTACTCGACTATATCTGCGGCCGCTAGTGAAGGTATTTTGGGTGGAGCGGTCTATGACGCGTTGCTGGCAGGATGCGCCCTGAAAGCAGGCTGCGAAATCATTTACACCTGGAACATTGGAGACTTCAGCAGACTTGGACCTGAGGTTGCGAAACGGACGCGAACTCCTTAGTTTTACAACTTCGCATTCTTGAGCCGCAAGGAGTTTGTAATCACCGAGACGGAACTGAAACTCATGGCCGCGGCGGCGAAGATCGGGCTAAGTAAAATTCCGAAGAACGGATAAAGAACCCCGCCGGCAATTGGAACTCCGATCGAGTTGTAGATAAACGCGAAGAACAGGTTCTGGCGAATGTTCTTCATGGTGGCGCGGCTTAACTTTCGCGCACGCACAATCGCCGCCAGGTCTCCTTTGACAAGGGTTATGCCAGCGCTTTCGATGGCAACATCGGTTCCGGTGCCCATCGCAATGCCGACATCGGCTTGCGCGAGCGCCGGTGCGTCGTTGATGCCGTCACCGGCCATGGCGACGATTCGACCTTGGGACTGCAACTTGCGTATGACTTCTGCTTTTCTCTCTGGCAACACCTCGGCTTCAAATTCCTGGATATTCAAGCTCCGGGCGACGGCCTCGGCGGTAGTCTTGTTATCGCCTGTAAGCATGACAATGCGCAAACCCTCTCCCACTAATTCGTCAATAACATCGTGCAGGCCGAATTTAACCGGGTCTCCGGCGCAGACCCATCCCGCAAATTCTCCGTTTATAACCACGTACATCGCGGTCTCTCCTTGACGCAACCAATAGTCAGGCTGTTTAGGACTGGACACATGCAGATCAGACATCATCCTTTCATTTCCCATTTCCAAAAGTTTGCCTTCGACTATGCCGCTGATTCCCTTGCCGGGGAAAGACTGAAAATCTTCTACATTAGCGAGCTTAATTCCCTTCTCCAGAGCGCCAGTCACGATCGCGCCAGCCAGCGGGTGCTCGCTGCCCCGCTCTAGACTTGCAGTCAATCGAAGCAATTCATCCTGGAGAAGGGGTCCTCGCGGTGAGACGCCCGTAAGTCGCGGCTTGCCTTCGGTCAATGTCCCTGTCTTGTCGATGACCAGCGTGTCGACTTTCTCTAGAGTCTCGAGCGCCTCGGCATTTTTGATCAGCACGCCAGCGTGGGCTCCGCGCCCGGTGCCGACCATGATTGCCATCGGGGTCGCCAGGCCCAGCGCACAGGGACAGGCGATGATGAGCACAGCGACGGCGTTCACGATTGCGTGAGCAAAGCGCGGCTGCGGTCCAAAAATCGCCCACGCGATAAAGGTGAGCGCGGCGAGAGCGATGACCGCGGGGACAAACCATCCGGCAACTTTATCCGCAAGGCGCTGGATGGGCGCGCGGCTGCGCTGGGCCTGGCTGACCATGCTGACGATCTGCGCCAGCAAAGTTTCGCTGCCGACGCGTTCCGCGCGCATGATGAATGAGCCGGAGCTGTTCACAGTGGCCCCGATTACACGGGCGCCTTCAGTCTTTTCGACTGGAACCGATTCTCCGGTGATCATGGACTCATCCACCGAGCTGCGGCCTTCAAGGACAATTCCATCCACTGGAACTTTCTCGCCGGGACGAACGCGCAGACGATCGCCGACGTGAACCTGCTCGAGCGGGATATCTTGTTCAGCTCCGTTGCGAAGTACACGTGCGGTGCGGGGAGCCAAATCGAGCAATGCCCGGATGGCAGCTCCGGTGCGGCTGCGGGCGCGGAGTTCGAGCACTTGGCCCAACAGAACCAAAGTGACAATTGCGGCTGCCGCTTCGAAATAAACCGCCGGTCGGCCGCTCATCTCGCGAAATGACTCGGGGAAAATTCCCGGAAAAATCGTGGCTATGAGGCTGTAGAAATACGCAACACCTGTCCCCATCGCGATCAATGTGAACATGTTGCTGGAGCGATTCACGATCGAGGCCCAGCCGCGCTGGAAAAACGGCCATCCGCCCCAGAGAACGACCGGGGTAGCAAGCAGCAATTCGATCCATGGAAGCCAGGCTCCAGGGAAGACGCGCTGCACCGGCATGCCGGGAAGCATGTCTGCCATGGCGATAACGAGCAGCGGGGTGGTGAGAGCGACGCTGACCCAGAAGCGGCGAGTCATGTCGCGCAGTTCGGGATTGTCCTCTTCAGTGGCGGTGACGGTGCGCGGCTCGAGCGCCATGCCGCAGATCGGGCAATTGCCGGGCTGATCGCGGATGATCTGCGGGTGCATGGGGCAGGTGTATTCGGTTTTCGTAAGAGCGGGCGGAAATTCTGGTTCCAGAGCCATGCCGCAACTCGGGCAAGGCCCTGGTTTCGATTCGCGAACTTCCGGACACATCGGGCAGACGTAAGCGGCGGATTTCTGATCGGCATGGGTCGTCTCGCCTGCGGAAGTTTGAACCGCCGGCTTCGGTTGGGTCGTGGCTAGTCCGCCAAGCGTTACTAGAGTGGGTTTGTCGGATTTCGGCTTCAGATACTCATCAGGATTCGACTGGAATTTCTGGGCACAACCCGAGCAGCAGAAATAATATGTCTGCCCGGCGTGTTCAGCCCTGGCTTTCGCAGTGGCGGGATCGACGGTCATCCCACAAACGGGATCTTTCGCGAGAGTGGCAGGCGATGTTGTCATAAGTGGACAAAGCCTTTAACCGCAGAGGGCGCCCAGCCCGGCAGAGAAAAACACTCTACCCTACGCGATCGCGGCCTGCATTGATAGATTCAACGAATTATGATTCGTTGCATCGGCAAAGCAGGATATGGCGTCGAGTGGTGTTATCTTAAGTTGGGAGGAACTTACCACAGCATGACTCAGATGGAAGTGGCTTACCGGTACGCGGGCCCACCCACCGAAAACGCAATGCGGGCGATCGACAACATGCGCGAGGTTTATGGGATAAGGCGCGTCACTTTCGACGAGAAGCTACACACGGTTCGCGTGGAATTCGACGCGTCGCGGTTTAAAGAGCCCGTGGTGTCGAATTTACTGCGAAGGGCTGGGGTGGATATTCTGGAACGGATGGCGTTGGCCTAAGTTGGGGGAGGGCCGAAAATGCAAGGGGCGCCCAAGAAAACCTCTGGCCGAAGTTATTCTCAAGTGCGCCCCGTTGCGCGCCACTTCGTCTAGAATAGGGGTTGCATCCCTGGGGCCATTCCTAAGTGGTTGAAAAGACTAACGGGCGGTGCGAAACGCCTTGGTAGGAATTGCCAGCGGGACGGAAAGAATTACGGGGTGAGCGAAGCTCAATCCCGGAAACCCTGCGGGTTAAGCGCCTTGTCCCTTAGCGGTTCCCGACTTACCCGCCGGGCGATTTCTCCGGTCGCTGCGGCTCACAGGTTTGAATTCCAGAAGTTCCGAAGTCCCATCCCTGCGACGAATGTGCCAGGACTGAATATCTCCAGTCGCGTGCATGCCTTTTCGCGCCAGTTCGATGTGAACGTCAACTACGAACGCCGGTGACTCAGGAGTGAGTCCCGCCGCGGACTGGGCGGATTGAAAACCGCAAAGAAATAGGTCTTCCAAAAAGCTCATGCGGTCAGTCAGGGACATACCGCGCTTGCCGAGGGCTTCCCACTCGCCAACGATGTATCCCTTTCGGACCTGTTCTCTTAACGTCTCGATCGCGTTCATTCGATAAGTCCTCAGCCTCTGCTTGCGCGGGCGAGTGCCTCTAACCATTGTGATAGGAACGGGACCGCATTGAAAATTACGAAGGTCACTGGGGGCGAGATCGGCAATTTGCTGGCGGCTGGAGCGTAAATGAAGCGCCCTCGCACGTAACCGGAAGGACGAAGTTGGCGCGGCTTTCGTTTTTTGCGAGTGGGATAGTAAAATTCATTCGTGGGGCCCGTAGCTCAGTTGGATAGAGCGAACGGCTACGAACCGTTAGGTCGGGAGTTCGAATCTCTCCGGGCCCACCATTCTTCGGCATGGGTGAATCGAGCTAAAGCGCGCTTTGCGGCGAATCCGCGAATTTACGCGGCCATAAATGGGCGCTCTTCCACGGTTGTTCCCGCTGAATTAGATAAGCTAACAGCGCGATAGGCAAACGTGCGCCGTAACTTTTGCCTGACCTGCGAATCCGATCTGGGATAGGATTGGATGCCTTAACGAGCAGAGCATGGGCTTACGTATCCCTCAACGCAAATTCAAGAGCATGAACCGGCGTGAACTGCTGAAGCTCACGCCGGTGGTGGCCCTCGGAGCATTTGCCATACCGACGCTGCAAAAACCGCTGCTGAAAGCCGGCCTGGGCGTTAGCGATTGGGCTTCTGGACTTCTCTTTCGTCACGGACATTTGGCGCCGACTTTCGCGGATTCCCAAGTTGCTCCCTTCAACAAATTCCCCATCAACGACTACGACGTGGACGATCCCGAAGTTGATCTGGACAAGTGGAACCTCACAGTGGCGGGTGCCGTGCAGAAGCCGGGAAATTACACGCTGGCGCAAGTCCAGAGTTTGCCCAAGCAAACGCAAAATACGCGCCATGTTTGTGTGGAAGGTTGGGACGTGATTGGCAATTTTGGCGGCGCGCGACTGTCGGATTTTCTGAAGATGATTGGCGCCGATACAACTTCGGGTTTCGTCTTTGTCGAATGCGCCGACGCTTATTACGAGTCGCTGGACATGGCTACGGCGCTACATCCGCAGACGCTGCTTTGCTATGGAATGTATGGCCAGCCGTTGACGCGCGAGCATGGCGCGCCACTGCGGCTGCAGATTCCAACAAAAATTGGATACAAGCAGGCGAAATATTTGACCAGTTTGAAAGTGACCAAAGTGCTGCAGAAAGTCGGCTACTGGGAAGACCAGGGCTACTCGGATTTTTACGGCTTGTAGGTTTTGCGTTTTTGGGATTGGGAGAGACCCATGGCGAGCCACGCGATTGAAATCGAAGATTCGAAAACTGGCGAGGTTGCGGAAGCGGTTTACGAACATCCGTTTGTGGTGCGGTTTTGCCATTGGGTGAATGCGGTTTCTCTGTTCGTACTGGTGGGCAGCGGGCTGCAAATCTTTCGCGCGTTTCCCAGCTTCGGGGCAAAGATTCCACAGAAAGATTTGATTCACTGGCCCAAGGCGTTCGCGATCGGTGGTTGGCTGGGCGGTGCGCTGCAATGGCACCTGACGTTCATGTGGATTTACATCTTGAGTGGATTGGTGTACGTGGGTTACCAACTCTTCAGCGGAAATTATAAACAGGTGCTGTTCGTGCCGCGCGATATTCCCGGCGTGTGGCCGATGGTGCGGCATTACTTTTTCTTTGGACCGAAGCCGCCGGCAAAGGAAGCCTACAACCCGCTGCAGAAGCATGCATACACTTCGGCGATCGTGCTCGGTGTCCTTTCTGTTCTGACCGGTCTCGCCATTTGGAAACCGGTGCAATTCTCCTGGCTGGCGTGGCTGATGGGTGGATTTCATTATGCTCGGCTGTGGCATTTCGTGATCATGTGGGCGTTGCTGGCATTTGTATTCGGACACTTGGTGATGGTCGTGCTTCATGGGTGGAATAATTTTGTTTCCATGTTTACTGGATGGAAAAAAGACCCGGAGTACAGGCCGGAATAAAACCGCTTCAGTGAGTTCACTTTTGTGATGAGGGGCGATGCCGGAGTCAGCAACTTCGCTGGGGCATCCAGCGCAACAACCGAGCGAAGTGGAGCTGATTCGGCGCGTGCGAGACGGCGAAGGCGATCTTTTTTACGAGCTGATTCGCCCTTACGAGCGCCGCGTGTATTCGGCCACATTCGCGATTTTGCGGAACGCAGAGGACGCAGAAGACGCGGCACAAGAGGCGATGCTGAAGGCTTTCAAGCACATTCGCCAGTTTCGCGAGGAAGCGCGGTTCAGCACATGGCTGATTCAGATCGCGGTGAATGAGGCGCGCATGCGCAGAAGAAAAGGTCATGCGGAGCTGATGGAGCCAATTGCAGACAGGCAGGATGAGTCCGGCAACTACACGCCGCGTGACTTTGCCGACTGGCGGGAGATCCCTTCGGAGACGTTGGAGCGGAAGGAAGTCCGCGAGAAGTTGGCGGAGGCGCTGGCGTCGTTAGGCGACATTTATCGTGACGTATTTGTATTGCGTGATATGCAGCACTTGAGTATCGAAGAGACTGCCGCAGCGTTAGGGATTTCGACAGCGTCGGTGAAGACACGTCTGCTGCGGGCGCGACTGATGTTGCGTGATCTGCTGGCGCCGGGGCTGGGCGGGCCCTGGATGAGCAGGCTGTCCTTCGAGAAGGGGGCGAAACCATGGTAGTCAATTGCGAAGAGGTGTGGCGCGAAATTTCAAATTATCTTGACGGCGAAGTAGATGCCGGGCAGCGCGCTGCCATGGACGAGCACTTTCGCGGATGCAAGCGCTGTACCTCGGTCCTCGAAGGAATGCGCAACGTAGTTCAGTTGTATGGAGACGAGCGCATGGTTGAGGCTCCGCTCGGATTCGGATATCGGTTGCAGCGCAGGCTTGGCGAAAATGCGCACCCGACAAGAAGGACTTTCTTTGGATGGATGGTGGCTGCGGCGGCGGCAGTCCTAGTGGCCGGCAGCTTCGAGGTGGCGAGGTCTTCGGGCTTTGGACGTACTCACTTGCGCTCCGAACATGCGCAGCCCGGAAAGGGAGTGCCTCCGGAGATGATGGTGTGGGTCTATCCAAACGGAAAGACATTCCATGTGTTGGGATGCGAGTACATCCTCGATAAAACGCACCTGAGAACGGTTGCTGCACGTGAAGCACTAAGCGAAGGATACGTTCCGTGCGTGCGGTGTATGAAGAAATACCTCAACGAGCAGGCGAGCTTGGGATCGTCTTCGTTTCGTGCCTGATTCGGATAGGTCTGATTCGGATAAGTAAGAGTGCGGGGCGGGAAACTGCTTGGGTAGCCGGGCGAGGACGATCGCTCCGGCTACCCTAAATTCCTGGGCGAGTCTGAGCCGGACTACTTCTTCATGCCATCATCTTGCTTCATGTCGTCATGCTTCATGTTGTCGTCTTTTTTCATGTCGTCATGCTTCATGTTGTCGTCTTTCTTGGCCTTCTTCTTGCCTTTCTTGGCTTTGGAGGATTTCTTGCTGTCGTCCTTCATCTGGTCGTTCTTCTGATCGTTCTTCATGTCATCTTGCTTTGTTTGATCGTTTTTCATCTGATCTTGCTTCATGTTGTCTTGCTTCGTATTGTCCTGGCTCATGTTGTCGTTGGACTGCGCGAAAGCCGCCATCGACATTGCCAGGCAACACATAGCCATCAACCTGCAAATTGTTCGTTTCATTGGATTCTCCTGATTTTGAATTGCGCGGTAAATACGAGTGCGCCGGCAATAGGATGTGCTTGAGGAAGTAAAGTTACAGGTTGAATTTCTACGGAAATTCCAAGCCAAGGCCTGCGGTTGGAAGCCGCGTCTCGCAACTTCGCTTTACGCGCTGGCTTTGTCGATGAGAGGTAACGCTGCCTCGTTTGCAGCGTCAAGTTCGAGTTGCTCTTGACCACTCAGCGCGGTGACGCGTCCTCGATAAGTCTTCAAGTGAGTTGACGCCTTATCGAATGCTTCCTGCGCTTTGTTCAAGCTCTTGCCGACGGTTTCGAACTGGTTCTGGAAGTGGTCGAAAGATTTTTGCGCCTTGGCCAGTTCCTGCCGGCTTTTCTCAAAGCGACTGGCAACTTCGTACCACTTGTGCACGAGGGCAATCGTCTGCAACGTCATCAGCAGCGTATTCGGGGACACCGGAAACACATGCTGCTGATTAAGCCAGTCAGCCAGATCACGGTTGCGCACGGCTTCCATATAAAGGGTTTCGCTGGGCAGGTACATCAGCGCAATTTCGGTTGTGCCGTGCTCGGGTTGAATGTAGGCCTTGATGCGCTTCGCCTCGGCCTTCATGACGCGCCCGAATTCGACGCGTGCCGTCTCGAGCTCGGCTTCGCTGCTCTCTTCAAAAAATGCCAGTACTTGCTCGCGGGGAAACTTGGCGTCGACGGGAAGCCGCCGATCAGGGAAATTAATCATTGCATCCACGCGCCCGCCGCCGTTCACCGAGCATTGCATTTCAAACATATTGGCGGGCAGAAAATCAGAGAGCAATCGTTCCAGGCTGGCCTCACCGAATGTTCCACGGAGATGAGGTAGCTTCAGCAAATTGTTCAAGTCATTTATCGAATGCCCAAGCGCGCCCACTTCGCGCAACTGCTCTTCGGCTGCGCGCAGGTGTTGCTGCACTTTTTCGAACTGGGCAAAGCCTTCCTTAATGTTCTGGTCGAGCTTCGATTGCACCTGCTCGGTGATGGCCATCAGCTTGGCATCGACCCGCTCGCGTATACGCTCCAGGCTCTCCGCCGTCTGCTGATTGAGCCGATCGAATTCCGACTTCAAGGCCGAGGTGGTGATGGCCAACGCACCCGCCAGTTCGGAGCGGGTTTCACCGAGGCGCTCGGCCTGCTCCTGACGCCCAGCTTTCATCTGGTCTTCCACGGTCAGCCGGATGCCGGAAAAGCCGTCAGCCAGGCGATCTGTCACCTGCTGCCGCAGGTCGCCTTTGGTCTGTTCCAGCCGGGATGCCATGTCCGCCGTTGCTGCCGAAAACTGCTCGGTCAAAGCCTTCTGCAGGACGTTCGAACGATCCACAAGTGCTTCAATTCCAGCAGCTTGCGATGATCCAGAACGTTGGTACAGGAACAGCCACAGAAGTAGTACGAGGTTAATAACGATAAGCAGACCGAGGAGCAATGGGAGAGTGGCCAATTCGAAATATCTCCGGTGTAAGGTGCTGAGCCGGATTGTAGAAGTTATTCTTTCTTAAGCAAAGCAGATTCCTCCCAGGGCATCTGGAACGTAGACACGGAGTACCCGAAGCGCCAGTTTAGTGTTTCGGGGCTAAAGCGCTCATGTTCCTGGCCCTTATCGCGTCGATCCACTTGCAGCTGGCAGTTGCCGGCACCGCTTTGCCAGTCGCGGCCGCCGATAACACCCCGAACACTTCGTGGCATCAAGTTTCGCCATACGATACGCCGAATTTCGACGCCCAAGCTGAGCGCGAGCTCTTGGAGAAGGCCAACGTCGAGCGCGCACGGGCGGGATTGCCGTCGCTAAAAATGGATGCCGGATTAGTTCAGGCGGCTCGGGCGCACGCGGCGGTGATGGCGGCGCAGAAACACATTTCACATCAATTTTCCGGGGAGCCCTCCCTTACAGCTCGAATTGCTGCCGATTCGGACCTGCACCTGGAAGGCGAAGGCGAAAACGTCGCGATGGCCGGCAACGTGGAAGACGCACACGATGCATTGATGGCGTCACCGCCGCACCGCGACAATTTGCTTAGCCCGAAATTCAACATGGCCGGATTCGGTGTTTTTCGGCAGGGACACATTCTTTACGTGGCACAAGATTTCGGGTTGAGCATGGCAACTTATTCTGTACAGCAAGCGCAGGCTCTGGTCTCAGACAGCGTGGAACAGTTGCGAGCACAGGCGAAAATGCCGCGGCTGCAGCGGATCAACGATGGCGATGTGCAATTGAGCGCGTGCGCGATGGCCCAGGCCGATTCGCTGGGCGCGGCAAGCCCTGAACCAGGGACGTATATGCTGCGCTATACCAGCATGAAACCTGAATTGTTGCCCGCGGAAGCGTCTCAAGTGATCGCGCAGCGCGGATTGCATACCTACTCTGCCGGCGCCTGCTACGAGCGCACGCAGCGTTATCCGAGCGGCGCGTATTGGGTGGTGCTGGTGTTCTACTGAGCGTCGATGTACACCTTTTATCTTGTTCCCTTTATCGAGCTGAAGCTCGCTTTATCCTTCTGCCGGCTTAACGCGGACCATAAATGGCCGCTCTACCACGGTACGCAATGCTCGTTTTCTTAAATGGGACAGCGGAGGGCGGCTTTTCCCACGCAAGACGCATTGCCCGCCTTACCCGATACCTGCTTAAATGAATCCATGCTCTCGGGTGGCCCAATCCGCGTAGGTACCGCCGGATGGTCTTACAAAGACTGGGAGGGTGTGTTCTACCCGCCGGGAATGTCGCACCGGAAGCAGCATCCGTTGGCACTGGTGGCGCGCTGCTTCGATGTGGTGGAGATCAACACGTCTTTCTACGGACACATCAAGCCCGAGTTGGCAATGCTTTGGTCGCGAATTGTGTCAGACGCTAATCCTAATTTTATGTTCACCGCCAAGTTGCACCGGTCGTTTACGCATTCTCCGCTGGCGGCAATGGAGCCGACTTCTGCGGTCTCAATCCATCCTAATGAGGAAGACGAGCGGCTGGCTCGCCAGGGACTGGATGCGCTAGCTGCCACCGGAAAGTTCGGCGCGCTGCTGATTCAGTTTCCGGTCTCGTTCAAGAACACCGCGCTGAATCGGGAGTATCTGGAAAACCTTCTTCGGGATTTCATTGAGTATCCGCGGGCGGTTGAGGTGCGGCATTCCACTTGGAACAATTCGGAAACCGTCTCCTACTTCTCGGAAAGAAATGTCAGCTTCGTGAATATTGACCAGCCGCAGATCGGGCGCTCGCTGGAACCGACTTCGCATGTGACGTCTGCGATCGGATATGTCCGGCTGCATGGGCGGAATTACGACCAGTGGTTCGAAGCGGAAACCTGCGCCGACCGCTACAACTATCTGTATAAGCCGAGTGAGCTGGCGGGATGGAAAGAGCGAGTCGAGAACATTGCTCAGCAGGCGAAGGTCACGTTCGTGGTCACGAATAATCACTTCGAAGCCAAAGCCGGAGTGAATGCGCTGCAGCTCAAACACATGTTGACCGGACGACGCGTGATTGCTCCGGAGGCGCTGTTGGAGCATTATCCTCAGCTTAAGGTAATTGCGGATCCCGTGGGCGAAGGCCAGCAAGGAACTTCCCTGCCGCTGCTGGCGTAACTTGAGGAATTGTAGAAAATCGATTTTCCGTTGACAAAGCAAGCAGCTCTGCAATACTTTTGCGACCATGAAGCCTACATTCCTGCTGTTTACCCTTCTCATAACAATTTGCTCTGCTCGGCTTTCGGACGCGCAGTGCTCGGGTGTTGCAAACAGCACCACCGGGGCCGTAACCTGGACGCCGCAATGGTGCGACGAATTTAGCGGCGCTCTGAATAGTCCGATCGACAGCACCAAGTGGACTTACGACACCGGCAACAGCGGGTTCGGAAACAATGAACTCGAAACTTATTGCGATCCGACAATCAACCCTGCCACAGCACCGTGCAGCAACAGCAATCCGAACGCTTACATTGATGGCAGCGGACATCTCGCGATCCAGGTGCGCTCTGTAGGAAGCACTTGGACTTCAGCTCGGCTCAAAACAGCAGGAAAGCAAAGCTTCCACTCGGGCCGGATTGAAGCCAGCCTGCAGATTCCTTCGCACGCTGGCTTGTGGCCGGCGTTCTGGAACCTGGGTTCGCAGCCGGGTGTTAACTGGCCGACCGTTGGCGAGTCCGACGTTATGGAGAACTGGCCAACCACTTCGAACATCGCCGGCCCAGGCGCAACCGGAAATTGCTCGACCATTCATACGCAAATCACCGCTGGCCCCGGCAAAGGTCATTGCTTCACGTTACCAAGTGGCGAGCAAATCGATACCGCCTTCCACACCTACGGCCAAATCTGGTCCGCGAATATGATTCAGTACTACATCGACGATCCCACAAAGCCGTACTTTGTGGTCACCGCATCCGACTTGCCCGCCGGGGACACGTGGCCGTTCAGCAGTTCGGCGAATCCATTTTTCTTGATTATGAATATTGCGGTGGGCGGAACGCTGGGCGCGCCGACAGATTCGGCTACCGGCAGCCAGCCCCCAATGCTGGTGGATTACGTTCGGCAGTACGTGCCGCAGTCGGTGGTGCCGCAACTTACGCAACCGACCGCAATCTCGATCAAGGCGGGCGCGACCAGCGGCAACACGACTACGTTGAGTCTTACGCAAACTCAGGGGACGGGACGCACGGCGTTTTCCTGCGCGACGACCGCGGCGAAGGCGAGCTGCCTGGTTACGACCAGCGATGCCGTCAATCAATACACGGTCGATTTCACCAACTCATCGAGTGCGACGGCGACCGTGACGGTGACGACGACGGCGAATACTGCGGCGGCCGGCATTTCGTCGGCGAGTTGGATGGGTATTGCAGGCTGGATTGTGCTCGCTCTCGCGCTGCTGCCGGTTCGGCGGCATGGAAAACAGCTAAGGCTTGCCATGCTGGGAGTTCTGGCTCTGGCAATCGGCGCATGGTCGGCGTGCGGAAGCGGCTCGGCAAGCACTAATAACGGAGGTGGCGGAGGCGGATCGAACGGGACTACTCCGGGAAGTTACACGGTCACGGTGAATGCCTACACGATCAGCAGCTCGGATGCTGCAACGCCGAGCGCAAGCACGAATTTTAATTTGACGGTGAACTGAGAAGACAAGAGTCGTAGTTTTTGAATCGCCTGTCCTCAACAGTTGACTTCCAGCGCGCGATTCGGCAGAGTTGGCCATGCCTCGATTTACATTCCTACTTCTGTCATTCGCGCTGGTTTTAGTCCGATCCGCGGCCGCTCAAGATCGCACGTTGATGGCCGAAGGCGACGATGCAGCCCAAAGGAAAGAGGGCGAGAAAGTATTGGCCCACTGGAAGCTGTGGCATCTCCAGAATGGAGAATACGAAGCCGTTGAACCCACCACAAGAAACGCACTAATTACGCAGACATTTCGCTTCGACGCGCAGTTTATGCCGATTGGATTTGCGCTCAAGTTTGACCCACCTCCGGCCGCATCAGACCGGCATCCCAACGTTCCAGCTGATTTCCATTCGATGAGCATAACTTGCGCCTACAAACCTCAAGAATTGAGCTGCGAAACCGAATACGACGGACGAAACTCGGTTTCTTCAATACCCGCGAAGGCGCCCTACGTATTTTTTCCTGGGGAGTTTTATCCGATCGACTTCACATGGTTGTTGACTGGAATTGTCCATTTGGTTGAGCGGAATGACGCGAAAGAGAACTTCGTCAACATTTACACGATATCGGACAAGCAAACGAAAGAAGATGAAATTCCCCTCAAGATTGATAGTCCAATAAGGCTAACGTTTAAAGGTACTGAAACCGCATCGGTTATGGGCAAAGTGCAGGAAGTTAGAAAATATGAAGGATTGGGGCCGGCTGAAACCTCTGTATTGAGAGTGACCTCGCAGGGACTGGTCGCTCTGATGAGCGGAAAATCAACTCCGACCATTGGCTTTGGTATCAGCAACTACGTAGAACATGAGCCTTGGGTAGCGCCATTTCACCCCGTGCTTCATCCCTCTCCAGTACCCGAGCCAACAACGAATTCGACCCCGGCGGCCAGCACTTCGGGGCCAGTTAAGCGTGTCAAAGTCCCCGGTGGAGTGATGGCGGGTCTGGTGTTACGCAAAGTTCAACCTTTATATCCCGAATCGGCGAAGCAGAAGGGCATCCAAGGGCCCGTCTTATTAAGCGCAGTAATCGGAGCGGATGGGCACATACTCCAGTTAGCGCCGATATACGGGAAGGAGGAACTCGTCCCGGCCGCTATGAGCGCAGTTCAACAATGGGAGTACCGCCCCTATATCCTTTTAGGGCAACCCGCCGAGGTAGAAACTGAGATTCAGGTACAGTTTACGCTGTCACAATAGCAAAATATCCGTGGCAAGCAGTATAGGCAACCCACCCTTTGAAAAACGCAAAGGGTGGGGCACCCTCAGGTGAGGTGATACGCACAATGACAGGCAAAAGGTGGTCCGACCGGCGTAAGCACCGGAACGCCTAAGTGAAGACTTGGCCCCATCTCTTGAATGCGTCATCCCGAAACTCGGCGGTTTTCAGCCGAGTGAGGGATCTTGCGCGGGTTGACATCGGAGTATTTGTAGAGCGAGGTCGTTCGCTCTTTCTTTGACGGATGAACATTTCGGCCGCTCGAGTGCCGCTGCACGCCAGATCCCTCGCCCCGCTGGTAAAAGCGCGGGTCTTCGGGATGACGCCATAGATGACGCCATATTAGGAAATGCGGGACGTAGCGCGGCGAACGACTAACGACGCCCTCATTGCCTTATCCTGGGGTTCGCCACCGAGTACAGCAAATCGGTCAGAAAGTTGACCAGCACATAAGTCAGCCCGATGGCGAGAATGCATCCCTGCACCAGGAAGTAATCGCGATTGCCGATTGCGTCGATGGTGAGCCGGCCAATTCCCGGCCAGGAAAAAATCTTCTCGGTCACGATCGCCCCTGCCAGCAGCGCTCCGAACTGCAACCCAAGCACAGTCAGAATCGGCAACATTGCGTTGCGCAGCGCATGGCGATAAACGACAGTCCGCTCAGGTAGGCCTTTGGCGCGCGCGGTGCGAACGTAATCATGTCCGAGCTCCTCGAGCATCGAAGTACGCACCATCCGAGTGAGAATCGCCGCCAAAGCACTACCCATGGTGAGCGCGGGCAGTACCAGATGTGCGAACGTACCCGAGCCAGAAACCGGCAATAATCCAAGCTTGATCGCGAAAAATAAAATCAGAATCGGGCCGAGCGCGAAATTTGGAAACGACAATCCGAACAAGCTGACCACGCTCAGCAACTTGTCGTCCCATCGGCCTCGGCGCTGTGCTGAACGCACTCCGGCGGGAATGGAAATCAAAATGGCGATCATCAACGACGCGACCGTCAGTTCCAGCGTGTACGGATAACGGTGAATGATCAGGCTGCCTACGCTCTGATTGAAGCGCAGCGACGGCCCGAGATCGCCATGTAGAACGCCTTTCCAGTAATGCAAGTACTGCTGCCAAAGTGGGACATCCAGGCCATAGGCGTGGCGAGTGGCTGCGACGTCGGTGATTGGAGCGCCTTCACCCAGCATCTGCAGAATGGGATCGCCAGGAACAAGGTGGATGAGCAGGAATACAACGGAAACTACAAGCCAGAGGACCGGCAAGGTATACAACGCTCGTGCGAATAAGTAGCGGAGGGCTCTCACAGGCTAGTAGGTTTTTGGTCTACGCGCTTCGAGTACGTCCACACCAAAAATCGGGCTGCAACCGAGCCTGAGATTAGGGCAGCAAACCATAAACGTCTACTTCGCTGCGCGTTCCGATATACACCTTACCATTGGCGACGGTGGGGACAGAAAATTTCACGGCGTCGCCGGCCTGATCGCGCGCGCCGGCTTGCGAACTGTCCCAAAGTTCTTGGGAAAGATTGGTCGCGTCGTAGGCGAATAGTACGGCGGGCCCGGAGCACGGGCTCGCCGCGGTTGTGTAACAGCCGACGTCTGCCGCCCACACGATCCCATTCGAAGTGCCCGAAGAGGAAATCACCGGCGTCGCTCCGGGGAACGGAAAACAATGCGATGAAGAGGAACTCGGGGCGGTCGTGAAGGAACTGCTAGAAGCGGTAAAGCTGTACATGTGCAACGAGTCGCAGTTGCCGTGGTCGCCGGAACCGGCTATATACAACACGTTCTGCCAAAATGCGGGCGTCGTCCATGAGCCGTTGTCGGCCTGGAACTCCTGCACCACGTTGTCAGTTCCGATGGTGAATCGCCCCATGCCGTCGCGATTCAGCAAATAGATCAGGCCTTGCTTGCCACCTTGGATCATCAGGTGTGGAAGCCCAGTCGGCTGGTCAGGCAACAGCACCAGACCGCCAGAGCCGAGATCTCCATCACTTTGGTTGAGGTTATTCTGGTTGAATGGGGTGAAGTAATCAGTCATGCTCAGTGATACGGCCGTACTGAGCTTTAGCACGGTGTCGCCTAAATCTTTGCCGGCTGAATCTGCGTCGAATGTGCCGTTACCAGTTGCAACGTACAGATTGTTGTTACTGTCAGCGGCGGGAGGCTCGCCTGACATCCAGATGCCGCCCTGAGAGCCGTTGGGCGTGGTATTAAACAGTTCAAGCTGCTGCTGCACATTCGCGGCGTTGTAACCAATTATCCAACCGTGATAAGGAAACGCATCTTCGTGCGACGCCCAACTAATGTAAACGACGTCGAAAAGCGCTCCACTGCCAGCAACACCTTTGAGCAATGCCAACCCGGGCCTCTGACCCTCAGATTTCGAATTGAATTGAATAACACCACCGGATGATCCATCTCCGGTTCCGGCGACACTGGCGTTGATGGTCACGGGCCCATTAAATTTCTCGCTACCAGTGCTGAGGTCAATGGCGTGCAGCCGCTGATGAAAAGTGGCTGCAATACCGGTATTGCAGCCGCCATTTTCTGACTTGCTCACTAGATAAAGCGTGTTTGTACTCGGGTCAATGACTGGTGTTCCTGTGACACCGACCTCAGGCTGTATGTCGCCGAAGCCCTGGCCGACATCATTCGCGCAGACGGAGGTTTCGTTGGCCGTGCCTCCGTGCGTCGAATCCATTAAGTTCACGCGCCACAACTGTTGGCAGGGAGATGTATCGGCGTCGAACGCGTAGAGGCTGTCGTGTTGCGTCGCCACGAAAATGACGTTATGGATGGAGCCATTCACAGACAATCCCGGGACCCACAACGGTTCGGTGTAGTCGGCGCCGTCGACCTGGCAGCTGAATAGTTTTCCGAAGGTGCTCTGGCTGACACTGCTGGCGGTCAGGGCGTATTCTCTGGCATTCACGCCGTCACGGGCGAGATCGTAATGGTAGGTGAATACTCCAGGGAGATCGGTGACGGCAATCGACGCAGACGCGTTCTTCGTGCCGTCGCTGACGCTGGTCGCGGTGACTGTATGCGTGCCCGGCGTTGCCGGAGCAGAATAGAGACCCGCCGGTGAAATGGCCCCGGTCGTCGCGTTGCCACCGGAGACACCGTCAACGTCCCAAGTGACGCCCTTGTTGTTTGGATCATTCTTTACGGTGGCGGAAAATTGCTGCTGCTGAGTTCTCGCCACAACCGACGCAGCGCGAGGACTAACCGCGACAGAAATCGGCTGAACGGGAACGAAGGTGGACCCGCCGCCACCGCATCCAGCGAGGACTGAAAAAGAAGTTAATGCGAAGACGAAGCAGGTCCAAGATGACAGCCGCGAACGAACCATTTCTCCTCCCCAAGGAAATGATCCCTACAGCACAGGCACTATTACGGCTTTTGAGTATGCCCCGAAGAGTTCGCAGTGTCTAGTAACCGCAAATACAACGGCAGACATGACAGAACGTCGAGCCTTAGTCTCCGGCTTGGGCGGCGGCGGGCTGAACGTCCTCGATCTTTACGCGGGAAATGCGGTAGCCGTCCATCTCTTCTACGGTGAATCGACGCCCGCCGTAGTAGCAGGAATCGCCGATCGCGGGAATCTTCTGCAACTTTGAAAGCATAAAGCCGGCAAGGGTTTCAAAACCTGCGTCACGCGGGAGGAGGAGATCGTATTGCGACTCCAGATCGCGCAAGCCAGTCGTGCCTTCGAGCAACAGAGTTTTGCTACCGGCAGATTGAGGCGTAGCGAGGGACGCGACGTCGTACTCATCTTCAATTTCGCCGACCAACTGTTCGAGAATATCTTCGGCAGTAATCAATCCGGTGGTGGAACCGAATTCGTCGACCACAATCGCCATATGGCGCTTGCGGTCTTTGAATTCCTCCAGCAGTTCGGAAAGCGGCTTGGTCTCAGGCACCACCATGGCGTCGTGCATGACCTGGCTGATTTTCATTTCCGAGACACGTGCGGGCACGGTCAATGGACGCGTGGTCAGCCGCAGGCCGGCCCAACGCATCAGGTCTTTGGCATAGAGGATCCCGATAATGTGCTCGGGGCCGCTTTGAGGATCGTAAACCGGAACCCGCGAGTGCTGTTCCTCGACCACGCGGTCGATTGCGTCTTGCAGGGTGAGATCGCCGGGCAGAGAAAAAATGTCCGGGCGCGGGACCATCACTTCGCGGACGGTGGTGTTTTCCAGCTCTAGAGCGTGGTGGACCATGTCTTCCTGCGCGGGCGTGATCTGGCCCAGTTCCCTGCTGGCGCTGACGATCAGCTTGACCTCGTCGGGCGAATGCACCGGGCCCTGCCGCATGCGGCGCAAGCCGAACATTCTCAGGACCCAGCCAGCGGACCGACCCATGATGAAAATGAGAGGCCGGGTCAAAGTCAGCCAGACGTCCATAGGGGCGGCTACAGCGAGCGCAACTTGCTCTGCCCGCTGCAGAGCAAGCGACTTCGGCACCAGTTCGCCCAAGATCACGTGCATGAAGGTGATCAGGCCAAAGGCAATCCCGATGGCGATGCCGTGCGCATAAACCAGTACATGGGGGACACGTTGCAGGAACTGGAAGCCCTCGACAAAATGGGCAACCATGGGCTCGCCGATCCAGCCGAGGGTGAGGCTGACGACGGTGACGCCGAGTTGCACGCCATTTACGACTTCGTCCAGGTTGCGGTGCAGTCTTTGCAGAATGCGGGCGCCGATGCGGCGCGCTCGAATGAGCTGCTCGATACGGGTCTCGCGGACGCTGACCAGCGCAAATTCGGCAGCGGCAAAGAAAGCGTTGGCCGCTACCAGGGCTACGATCAGCAAGACCCGGAGCAGCACAAATGCGATCATTTAAGACCTAATTTTAACATTTCAAAGCTGCTTTCCGATTTTTCTTCGTTCCCAGGAAGCTACAATAGATGCAGCTCTGGAGCCGCGCCCGGCATGCGTTTTGCCGAGCAACGTCCCTGCTGATAGCCGTTTTTGGCGGTTTAGACCGGCATTTTCTAAAGTTGCAGCCGGCCGGGTATGGAAAGCGGCTGATTTTTCTGCTTTCGTTTTTTCCGCTAGGTGGTCTAACTAGGGGCGGCGTCGAATCGCTTAGTTGCGTCCCTGCTCACGACGCAGGGAACAAATCTCGGAAGTGGCTCGTACTACTGAGCAAGACCTGAAGGGCACCCAGATTTTGAAGGAGGGTTTGTGAACGGCAACGTAAACGTACGCAAGAAGCGGCGCACTCGCATCATTATCATTTCTGCGGTCGTAGTGGTCCTGGTACTCATCGTCGGTGTAGCCGTCGCGTTCTCGCACGGCAGTTCGAAAATCGACCCCTCGAAGCTCGCCAAAGTTGAAAAAGGCGACCTCGCGAAAAGCGTGGTAGCGACCGGCAAGGTCGAGCCCATCACCAAGGTCGAAGTGAAATCGAAAGCCAGCGGCATCGTCAAGAAGTTGTACGTCGAATATGGCGACCGGGTGAAGCAAGGGCAACTTCTGGCCCAGCTCGACAAAGCCGAAATTCAGGCCCAGGTGGAGCAGTCGCGGGCCGCGCTGCTGGCGGCGCAGGCGAACCTGAAGGGCTCAGAGGCGGATTTCGAGCGCGCCAAGGTTGATGCCGAAGGACCAGACGTGCCGCTGCTCAAGCGTTCCTATGAGCGCAACCTGGAAATGCAGAGGGGCGGAGTAGTTTCGCAATCCGCGCTTGATGACGCCGAGAAAGACTACCGGATGGCGGTCAACAAACAGAATGTGGCGCGGGCCCAGATGACGGTCCTTCAGGCTAAAATTGCGCAATCGCAAGCGCAAGTTGCAGAGGACCAGGCGAACCTCAAGCAGTTGGAAGAGCAGTTGAACTACACCGATATCGTTTCGCCGATTGACGGCATCGTCCTTTCGCGGGATGTGGAAATGGGCGACGCGGTCAGCTCAATCCTGGTGTTGGGATCGAGCGCAACGCTCGTAATGACCATAGGAGACACCAGCCAGGTTTATGTGAAGGGCAAAGTGGACGAGAGCGATATTGGTCGGGTGTACATGAAACAGCCGGCGCGAATCAAAGTTGAATCGTTCAAAGACAAAACATTCAACGGCGTGGTGACAAAAATTTCGCCAATGGGAGTTGAAAAAGATAACGTCACAACCTTTGAAGTCCGCGTCTCGATTGACAATCCGGGTGGCGAGCTAAAGGCGGAGATGACGGCCAATGCCGAGATCATTCTCGATGAGCACAAGAACGTGTTGCAGATTCCGGAAGGCGCGATCATCTACGACAAAGACCGCAAAGCTTCCATCGAAACGCCTGATCCGAAAGGCAAAGACGGGCAACGGAAGGTTGCAATCAACATTGGCATTTCTAACGGCGCCAAGACCGAGGTCCTTAGCGGGCTGAAGGAAGGCGATCAGGTCATACTGCAGTAGGGATTCATGCGGACCCGGTTTCATCTCCGGGCATTGGGCACGGACCTATCCTCCGTGCCCGTTTTTCTGTCCTGGTTGGCAATTCTAAGGAGGAAACATGCGAGCTCTCAGTTCACGATACGCGATTGCAATTGTGGTAACGGCTTTGGCTTTGTGTAGTTTGCCGGCGTTCAGCGCGGTGCGCGGGGAATTCGAACGCACCCTTCAAGTCAATGGGCATGTGGATTTACAGGTTGAGACGGGATCGGGATCGATTGAAGTGCATCGAGGCGGCTCCAACCAGGTACACGTGGTTGGACATATCTCTGCCAATGAATGGTTCGGCGACGGAAATGCGGAGGAACGAGTAAAGAAGCTGGAAAATAATCCGCCCATTCAGCAAAGTGGGAATGATATCCGCATTGGACACATCGACGATCCGGAGTTGAAACACAACATTTCAATCAGCTACGAGGTTACGGTGCCAGAAAACACCCAACTGCGATCTTCCTCCGGTTCGGGAAGTCAGACCATTTCGGATGTTGCCGGACCCGTCGAAGCCAATACAGGCTCTGGAGGCCTGAAGTTTTCTAGTATCGGAGCGGGCGTGCGCGCGCACACCGGATCCGGGAGCATTGATATTCAGGGCGCGAATGGCAGCGTTTATGCCCGCACTGGAAGCGGTTCCATTAACGCTACCAACGTCGCAGGCGGCTTCGACGGACAGACCGGCAGCGGCCATTTGACGCTCGAGCAGAGCGCTTCGGGATCGGTGCATGCCGAAACCGGCTCGGGTGGACTGGAGCTGCGTCACGTAAAGGGATCGTTGCAAGCGCAGGCGGGCAGCGGCAACGTGCGAGTGGAAGGCGAGGCCACGGGTGAATGGATGGTACGTACAGGGTCAGGAAGCGTGGAGCTCAGGCTGCCGGATAACGCGTCTTTCGATTTGGACGCGCACACCGGGTCGGGATCCATCAATCTGTCTCATCCGGTTATGGTGCAGGGATCCATAGGGCAAAAGGAAGTCAAGGGCAAAGTCGGAGGCGGCGGCGTGCCGGTGGAAATCCAAACCGGATCGGGAAGTATAAGGATCGAATAGGGGCGCCTCGTGGGCTTTAGGCATGGAAGCAGAATGACTTCTGTACCTTGACGCACCTTGGCTAAGGCTTTAATTTCGAGTTAGTCCCTGGGAATCCGGTTTCGCGAGGCTGACTCGATGCACCGTCCGATCGTTACGTTAACCACCGACTTTGGCTTGAACGACCACTTTGTGGGCGTAATGAAGGGCGTGATTCTGAATATCGCCCCCAACGCCGAGATTGTTGATATCTCGCATTCGGTCCAAGCCTTCGACATTTTGGACGGGGCGCTGGCGCTTGCCGAATCTTATTCGTACTTTCCCGCCCGGACTATTCATGTGGTGGTGGTCGATCCCGGGGTGGGAAGCGCGCGGCGGCCAATTATCGCGACTTCTGACGGGTTCACATTTGTAGCCCCTGACAATGGCGTGCTTTCACTGATGTATGCACGCGAAGAGCGGGTGCATGTCCGCCACATCACCGGTGAACATTATTTCCTGCAGCCGATCAGCAACACCTTCCACGGACGAGATATTTTTGCGCCGGTCGCTGGGTATCTGGCAAAGGGAGTAGAGCACGAAAAATTCGGCGAGGAGATCGAAGATTTTGTGCGATTCAACGCCCCCAAGCCAAAAGCAATCGACGCCCGCACCTTGCGCGGAGTAGTGCTGAAAGTGGACCGCTTCGGAAACCTGATCACCAATTTCACTCCGCAGGATGTGCCCGCGCTGTTTGCAGGACAGGCACCGGGCTTCAAGATCACCGCTGGAAAACGGGAAGTGACCAGCATCCGCACCAATTACGCCGATGGCGCTGCCGGCGAGGTATTCGGGATTCTGGGGAGCATGGGGTACCTGGAAATTGCCGCAAACCGGGGAGCCGCCGCTCAACTGACTGGCGCAGCCAAAGGAACGGAAGTGACGATTGTGCTTGAGGGCGCGGTCGCAGCAAACGGGTAATGAAGCGTTAACTGCTTTTTGGAACTGGATGCGCGTAGTGCTCCATTTCCGAAGTCCACTTTAGAAATCGCACCAGGTGCACGCGCTCCCGCCACAGGAACTCCCAGAACTCCAGAAACCCGATCTGCTGCATTTTTACGCCACAGTAGGTCTCAATGCGCCAAAGAAGATAAGGGCTGCGCCAAGGGGTGAGCCGGTGGCCGCGGGTAGCGTTCCACATGAATCGCAGGGTGTAGCGCATGGAGAGAATAGTAACAGTTCGCAGCTTTTCGTTTTCAGCCTTTAGTTATTGGCTTTCAGCTCTTAGCTAAACGTTTCACTCCGGTTTACCAGGCCATATCGAAATTGACGGGCGGGGACGCCGGCGCTCCACGTTAGTGTCCCTTGAGCTAACGGCTAAAGAGGTAAGAGCTAGTTCACAGATCGTACTTCTTCATCAAGTGGCGGAACGATCTATATGAAATCTTGAGCGCATCGGCGGCGCGGGCCTGCACCCCGTTTGACTGCGCCAACGCAGATTTCAGCAATGAGCGCTCGATATCGGCGACGTACTTCTCCATGTCCATGCCTTCAGGCAGCACGCCTTCTGGCACGCCTGAAACGCCATCAGCGCCAACGCCGGCTGCGGCAGCGCGGGCGCGCGGGCGCTCAGCCGGGAGATCGACATGCAACTCGTCTCCGGACCCAAGAGCTACGGCGCGCTCGATGGTGTTTTCGAGCTGGCGGACATTACCCGGCCAGTCATAGCTGGCCAGCGCAGCGAGAGACGGGGCGTCTACCCTGGCGATGCTCTTCCCGGCTGCCGGCGCGTATTTTTTCAGAAAGTGATTCACTAAGAGCGCTACGTCTTCGCGACGATCGCGCAGCGGCGGCACAGTAACCGGAATCACGCTCAGGCGGTAATAGAGATCTTCACGAAAAGTATTTTCCGCAACCTGCTTTTCGAGGTCGCGATTGGTGGCCGCGATGACGCGCACGTCAATGGCAATTTCATCGGTACCGCCGACCGGACGCACGCAACGTTCCTGCAATACGCGCAGCAGCTTCACCTGCATGGTCAGCGTCATCTCGCCGATTTCGTCGAGGAAAATTGTGCCTCCCTCGGCCACTTCAAACAGGCCGCGCTTATTCTGGTTCGCTCCGGTGAACGCGCCCTTCACATATCCGAAGAGTTCGCTTTCGAGAAGCGTCTCAGGAAAGGCGCCGCAGTTGATTGATACGAACGGTTCGGTTGCGCGCGGAGAGCAGGTGTGCACCGCGCGAGCGACCAGCTCCTTTCCGGTTCCGCTTTCGCCATAGACCAGTACGGTGCTTTGGGTCGAAGCAACGGTTCGAATCGTCTGCTTGAGCGTTTCCATGGCGGGGCTGGCGCCGATGATGTTGTCCAACGAATTTCGAGTAGCAGCATCGCGCTTGAAGGCGAAGTTCTGACGGCTGAGAGTGACCTTCTCCAGCGCTTTGCGAATGGCAATCTTGATTTCATCCACCAAACCCGGGGATTTGCGAATATAGTCGGTGGCGCCGCCGGCCTTTACGGCTGCGACCGCCGCCTCATAATCATCCACCGCCGTGATGAGGATCACCGCCGTTTCCGGGGAAAGTTTGTGCGCATGGCGCAGAACTTCGATACCGTCTATAGCCGGCATCTTGATGTCGGTGACAATGATGTCGTAGAGCGCGGACTCTATTTTGCGCTTCGCCGCCTCTCCCGAGGTGACGGTTTCAACCTTGTAGCCTTCGCGGCGCAGAGTAATATCGAGCATTTCGCAGATGGAGCGCTCGTCATCGCAGATGAGGATATTAGGCATGCGCACGCTCCGCCTTCGAGCTCTCAGGTAAAGACCCGGCAACCTGTACGGACTGCAGGGGCTGCGCCGGGATGGATTCCTCAACCGCTTTCCGCACTCGCAGAACAAACGTGCATCCCTGACCGAGCTTTGACCTCACCCACACTTTGCCTTCGTGCGCCTGCACAATCTGGTAAACGATCGCCAGGCCCAAGCCGGTGCCGCCCTCGAATTGCGATTGGAATGGCTCAAAAACTTTTTCGACCATTTGAGGACTCATTCCGGGACCCGTATCCGCAAAGCTCAGTTGCCAATCGTTTCCAAGCTCTTCGATACTTATCGTGAGCGTGCCGCCCTGCTTCATTGCGCGAACGGCGTTTTCGCAAAAATTCCAGAAGACCTGCTTCATGCGGTCTCCGTCGGCCAGAGCCAATGCCTTCGGTTCCGCGTAACGGCGCTCAATGATGATTCCGATCTTCTGCACCTCGAGCCGGTGTTCCAGCAAGGTAAGCGTGTCTTCGAGCAGTGGCACCATGTCTACCTGCGCAAAGCGGTACTGCTTGGCACGCGAGTAGGCGAGAAAGTCGGTAATGATGCTGTTGAGGCGCTCCGATTCGCGAGTCACGATTTGCAGCAAGCGGCGGTGCTCATCATTGAGACTAGGAATTTGGGACAGGAGAGTCGCTGATCCGGCAATCGAAGTAAGCGGGTTGCGGATTTCGTGAGCGATGGCAGCGGAGAGACGGCCGATTGCCGCGAGCCGGTCCTGCATTCGCACTTCACGCTCCAATCGCCGCACCCGGGTCAAGTCGTCGAAGGTGTAAACAAATCCAAGCGGACCTCGCCCCAGGACCCGTAATTCCGAAACGATGACGCGGAACGTCTTGCGAAAATTATTAGGAGCCACGAAACGGACTTCGCAATGCGAAAGTTCCTCGCTGGCGTGGGGAAGCGGATCTTCGAATAGCGGCGCAATGGGCTGCCCAAGCAGTTGAGTTTCCCACCGCTGGAGGAGCTTCTCCGCAGCCGCGTTCACCAGGGTGATGCGTCCATCGAGGCCGGTGGTAATCAGGCCATCGCTGGTGGACTGCACAATATTTTCGTGTAGCGCCTGCAAGCTCTCGAGCTCGCCACGGAAGTACGCCAGGCGTTTGTCGGTCTGGCGAAGTTTGTCCGCTAGCAGGCCCGCCAGGTAGGCGATGGTGAGAAATCCGAAAAGATTGACGAAGATGATCGATTGCAGGGTGCGTATTCCAGGATGAGTGACGGAAAAAGATGGAACCAGTTGGAAATAAGAAAGCTCAAGCACTGCGCCATACAGAATGAAAGCCAGCGCTGCCGTCAGGTATGCCCAGATACGCGGCAGCAGAATGCTGGCAATGAGAATGACCAGTGGGTAAAGGAAGTTTAACTCGCTGTCCACGCCGCCAGTGATGTAAACGAAAAGGGTGACCAGCAATAAATCGGAGATCACCTGCAACACCGATTGCGGCTTCACCTCGTCCCAGAAATGGAGCAGGACCAGATAGAAGGCGGAAATGGTATAGGCGAAAACAATGGCGTCGGCGAAGAGGCGAAACGGGAAGGCGACAGGCGTGAACTGGGCGATGACCAGTTCAATGCCCAACAGCAAGGTGAGAATCAGGATTCGGACCTTCACCAGCCATGTGAGCCAAACCCGGTTCTCAAAAACGGATTGCATATCTTGCCTGAGTCCTTGGGTGGCCGCGCGGGGACGCTTGCATCCCCGCCGGCCGCAGTTGCTTAGCCTGCCAGTTTGGCAATCATCGAGAACAACGGCAGGTAGAGCGAAATCACGATTCCGCCGACGGCAACGCCCAACACGCCGATGATGATAGGTTCAAGCATGGCCAGCATGTCCTTGGTGGCTGTATCGACATCGTCTTCGTAGAAGTCGGCGATTTTCTGCAGCATGTTGTCCATGGCGCCGGTAGCTTCACCGACTCCGATCATTTGCGTCACCATGCTGGGAAACACGCCGGACTCGCGCAAGGGATCGACGATGGTGCGGCCTTCTTCAATGGCCTTGCGGACTTTCATCAAAGCTTCTTCCAGAACGGCGTTGCCAGAGGTTCGAGCGGTGATGCTTAAGCCTTCAAGGATCGGAACGCCCGAGGTGATGAGTGTGCCGAGGGTCCGCGTAAATCTGGCAACCGCGATTTTTCGCAGCAGCAGGCCGACCACCGGAATCCTGAGCATGGCGAAATCCATCCAGTAGCGACCGCGCGGATGTTTGCGGATTTGTTTGATACCGAAAACAAGGCCTACCCCGCCGACAATGAAGAACCACCAGAACTGCCCGACAAAGTGGCTCAACCCCATGACGATTCTCGTTGGGAGCGGCAGCGACACGCCCAAGCCAGCGAACAGGTTGGCAAAGATGGGCACTACCCACTTGAGCAATGCGCCCACGATCAATACCGCCAGCGAGATAACTGAGACGGGGTAGATCAAGGCCGACTTGACGGCGGACCTAAGCTTGACCGCCTTTTCAACATAGGTTGCCAGGCGTTGCAGAATCAGATCGAGAATACCGCCAGTTTCACCGGCCTCGATCATATTGGTGGTGAGATCATCGAAAATTTTGGGATGTTGGCGCATGGCATTGGCCAGGGTTGCGCCTCCTTCCACAGTAGTCCGCACATTGGTTAGAGCTTTCTGGAAGGCGGTGCTTTCCTGGTTCGCAGCCAGAATCTCAAGGCATTGCACCAGCGGCAGGCCAGCGTCAATCATGACCGAGAACTGCCGGAAAAAAATAGCAATGTCTTTGGTTTTGACCTTGCCTGATCCGAAGGTAGGCATGGCAAATTCTTTGCCCTTTTCGCGGATCGTGGGCGCGCTTATCTGCTCGCGCCGCAATTGCGTGGCGAGCACTTGCTTATTAGGAGCTACTCGTTCTCCAGCGACTTTTTCCCCCGCCGTGTTTTTGCCTGAAAATGTGAAGACTGGCATCGTTTCCTCTCCGTTTTAGGACTGCTGCGATTTCGGTTCCGAGCTCCTTGCGAAATTAGTGCTTTCCTGTGGCAGTGGCCTTTGCCGGAACGGTGCCACTCTGGCGATTCAGCCCGGCGCCACGATTAATCATTTCTTGCAGTTCATCAGCGTTGCTGGACCGTGCCAGAGCAACCTCCATGGTGATCTGCTTCTGAAAAAACAACGTGGCCAGCGACTGGTTGAAAGTCTGCATGCCGAATTTTTCCTGCCCGGATTGCATGGCCGAGTAAATCTGGTGAATCTTGTCTTCGCGGATCAAGTTGCGAACAGCCGCATTGGGTATCAGAATTTCCATAGCCATAGCGCGCCCCTTGCCATCCACTTTCGGCAAAAGGCTTTGGCACATAATGCCTTCAAGGACCAGCGACAGCTGGGCCCGAATTTGCGGCTGCTGGTGCGCCGGGAAAACATCGATGATTCGGTTGATGGTGGAGGAAGCGGAGTTAGTGTGCAAGGTACCGAAGGTCAAGTGGCCAGTTTCCGCAATTCGCAGGGCGGACTCGATCGTCTCCAAGTCGCGCATTTCACCGATGAGTACCACATCCGGGTCTTCACGAAGCGCGGCGCGTAATGCGTCGGCGAACGATTTGGTATCGGCGTGGAGCTCACGCTGATTGACGACGCAGTTTTTGTTCATGTGTACGAATTCGATCGGGTCCTCAATGGTGAGGATATGATCGTGCCGCTCTGCATTAATCTTGTCGATCATCGCGGCGAGGGTTGTGGATTTGCCGGAACCAGTCGGACCAGTCACCAGCACTAAGCCTCGCGGTTTTTCGCACAGCTTGGTAACCACCGGCGGCAGACCAAGCTGGTTGAAATTCTTGATCTCGAACGGAATCACGCGGAACACCGCCGAGGTCGCGCCGCGCTGGTTAAATGTGTTGGCGCGGAAACGTGCGAGGCCCTTGAGTCCGAACGAGAAATCGAGCTCCAGATGTTCTTCGAAGCGGTGCTTCTGCGAATCTGTCATCACGCTGTAAGCCAGTTGCTTGGTTTCGGCCGGGGTCAGCTGAGGCAAGTCCAGTGGCACCAGATGTCCGTGTACGCGGATTTGCGGCGGAGAATTAGTAGTGATGTGGAGATCGCTGCCGTTCATCTCCAGCATTCGTTTCAACAGATCACTTAATGAGAGCGACATTGTCGATTCCTTCGTGAGCCTTTCTGTCCTGCGTAATTAAAGTTTGCTACTCCGCCAGTTAGTGAATGGTTTCGCGCGCCACTTCTTCGAGAGTCGTCAACCCCGCCGCAACTTTGATCAGTCCGCTGCGTCGCAGAGTCAACATTCCCCGTTCGATGGCTTTCTTTTTCAGCTCGAGCGCCGATGCTCCTACGAGGACCAGTTCCCTGATTTCGTCATCCACTTCCATAACTTCATAAAGACCAGCTCGGCCTTTGTACCCGGTGTTGTTGCAGACGCCACATCCTTTGCCCTTCTGGATCTTCACCGTCTTCGCTTCTTCGGGGGTGTAGCCTTCCTCGATCAGCGTTTGCACGGGGACTTCAACCACCTCCGCGCACTCCTTGCAGATCCTGCGCACCAGGCGTTGTGCGCAAATCAGGTGGACTGAAGTCGCGACCAGGAATGGCTCAATGCCCATGTTCATGAGTCGCGTGATGGTTTCAGGCGCGCCGTTGGTGTGCAGCGTGGAAAGGACCAGGTGGCCGGTGAGAGCAGCTTTGATTGCAATTTCGGCAGTTTCGAAGTCTCGAATTTCGCCGACCAGAATGATGTTCGGATCTTGCCGCAAAAATGCGCGCAGAGCAGCGGCGAAATTCAAGCCGATCTGCTCCTTCATTTGGACCTGGTTGACGCCCATGAGCTGAAACTCAACTGGGTCCTCAGCCGTCATGATGTTGGTGTCAGGCTTGTTCAGGGTTGAGATGGCGGAGTAAAGAGTATTAGTTTTTCCCGATCCGGTCGGGCCCGTGACCAGCACCATTCCGTAGGGCTTCAAAATTGCTTTTTCGAATTTGACCAGGGACTCCGGCTCGAAGCCCAGCTTGGTCATGTCCAGGCGGAGATTCTCTTTGTCCAGCAACCGGAGCACAATCTTTTCGCCCCATAGAGTGGGCAAGGTGCTCACGCGGAAGTCGAGCTGCTTCTTGCGGCCCCCAATGTTCATCTTCAGCATGATGCGGCCGTCTTGCGGCAGCCGCTTTTCGCTGATGTCCAACTTCGCCATGATCTTCATGCGCGAGGTGATTGCGTCCTTGAGCTTGAGGGGCGGCGACATGATGGACTGCAGCACGCCGTCAATACGGAAGCGCACGCGAAATTCTTTTTCGTAAGGCTCAATGTGAATGTCGCTGGCTCCGCGCTTAACCGCATCCGTCAAAATTAGATTGACGAGTTTTACGATGGGGGCTTCATCAGCCGCTTTTTCCAGATCGGCCAGGCCAATCTCTTCCGCGTCGGCTTGCAGTTCGACATCGGTCTCATCCATGTCCGAAATCGACTGCATGACTTGGTCAAGGTCTTCTTCCTTGCTCGAGCCGTATGCCTTTTCAATGCCTTCGAGGATCGCGCTTTCAGAAGCTACCACCGGCTCGATGTTGAAACCGGTCATGAACTTGATGTCATCCATGGCGAAGACATTCGTGGGGTCTACCATGGCGATGGTGAGAGAAGCTCCGACTCGGCTCAGGGGCAGGATCTGATAACGCTTGGCGGTTTCATACGGAATCAGCTTCACCACCGAAGAATCGATTTCAAAATAAGAAAGATTGATTGCGGGAACGCCGTACTGGCGCGAGAGGAAATTGGTGACGTCCTCGTCGGTGAGGAAGTTGAGTTTAACCAATGCGCTGCCCAGGCGGCAGTTTTGTTCCTTCTGCACCTTGATCGCCTGTTGCAGTTGGTCTGGGGTGATGATCTTCTCTTTTACGAGAAGGTCGCCCAGTCTTTGAGACATACCGCAATCTCCTGGTACGGCAAAACGAAGGTCCGGGAAACGCGAACCCGGCGCAGAAAAAGTGCCTGAGTCAGGGGATGGCAGGCACAAGTTCCGGTGACACAAATTGTCACCTTGAATCAGTTACCTTGAAAGTAACTTTGGTACTTGTCCTCAAACTTAAGATTTTTCGTCGGGCCGAATACGCTAAATGGCGCGCTGGACAACACTTTGGGCGGATGGGGCGCGGGAGGTCATGTACTTTGGACACATCTTCCGGAGTCTCTTAGACTGAAATCAAAAGCCAAATGCTCTCACCGGAAGAACATGTCGCAGCCATCTACTCGACCCTGGCAAGGGCATGGGGACGCCAGCACTGGTGGCCTGCGAAAAGCCGCTTTGAAGTGATCGTCGGCGCTTACCTGACGCAAAATACAAGCTGGCGCAATGTTGAAATCGCTCTGCAAAAGTTGCGCTCAGCGCGAGTGCTGAGCGTAGAGGGAATCCGAAATATCTCAATCTCGCGGTTGGAGCGACTGATTCGTTCCTCCGGATATTTTCGTCAGAAGGCGCGGAAGCTGAAGACGTTTGTGATATTTCTCGACCGTTGCTATGGCGGTTCGTTGACCAAGATGTTTGCTCAACCCACAGCGCAACTCAGAGAACAACTTTTGTCGCTGAATGGCGTAGGGCCAGAGACCGCGGATTCAATTCTTCTGTATGCCGGCCAGCATCCGGTCTTTGTGGTGGATGCATACACACGGCGACTGGCGGAGCGTCACGGCATCTTAAGCGAGAAGGCAAATTATGAGGACGTTCGCAGCCTCTTCGAGAGTGCCCTCACTCACGCGCCCGACTTGGCCGCGGTCGTACTTGCGTCGGAGGCCGCGGGGTCGGCTTCGCATCCCCCGTCACGTATGAGCGTTGCCGCCCGCTCGCCGCTGGCACAGGTATTCAACGAAATGCACGGACTGATCGTCAGCGCTGGAAAACAACATTGTTTGAAGTCTAAAGCGCAATGCGAACAGTGCCCGCTAGGAACGCTGTTGCCGTCAGCATCAAATCAACCGAAGCAATGAAACAGCCACATTGCATTCCGCCTGGAACCGTGTTCTTCTAACTCGCGCCTAATGATGATGTCCGACGAGAAAGTCGTTTCAAATCCAGACCCGCAACCATCGCGAGCATGGCATGCCGTTACCGCCGGCTTTCTCGGCTGGATGCTCGACGCGTTTGATTTCTTTGTCCTCGTGTTTCTGGTGGACACGCTGGCAACGCAATTCCACGTAACCAAGACGCAGATGGTTTTTACGCTCACAGCGACGCTGGCGATGCGTCCTGTGGGCGCGGTCATATTCGGATTATTGGCTGACCGCTACGGCCGGCGTAGACCGCTCATGGCGAATGTGATCTTTTTCTCTGTGATCGAGCTACTGTGCGGATTTGCTCCGAACTACACCGTGTTTTTAGTTCTGCGCGCTCTCTACGGAATTGGCATGGGCGGAGAGTGGGGTGTCGGAGCGTCGCTTGCAATGGAGGCGGCACCGCCGAAGTGGCGAGGAATTCTGTCGGGGATTTTGCAGAGTGGCTATCCGCTCGGGTATTTGCTGGCTGCGTTGGCCGCGCGTTTTATCGAACCTGCTTTCGGATGGAGAGCGATGTTCTGGGTGGGGGGTGCTCCAGCGCTGTTGGCTCTCTATATCCGATCGAAGGTGCAGGAATCTGAAGCCTGGAAGCAGCACCGCGCGCCCTCAACTCGCGCCATTCTGGAGGTCGTGAAACAGAACTGGAAGTCGGCGCTGTATCTGGTGTTGATGATGACGCTGATGATGTTCTTATCGCACGGCACACAGGATTTGTATCCCGATTTCCTGAAGTCCACTCGCGGCGCCAGCCGACACACCATTTCTTACATCGCGATTCTGTATAACATTGGCGCGGTACTCGGGACACTCCTTTTCGGCCATCTTTCCGAGCGCCTGGGGCGGCGGCGAAGCATGATTTGTGCGCTCCTCTTAGCGCTCGCCGCGATTCCCGCATGGGCATTTGCGGGCTCGATTTTTACCATTGCAATTGCCGCATTCGTTCTGCAAGCTGGAGTGCAGGGCGCATGGGGAGTGATTCCCGCGCACCTGAACGAACTCTCGCCAGACCAGACGCGTGGTCTACTGCCGGGGCTTGCGTATCAGATTGGCATCCTGATTGCTGCGCCCATCAATTCAATTGAGTACGCGTTGAGTAGCCGGGTCGGATATTCCTGGGCATTGGCCGGATTTGAAACAATAAATATTGCTGTGTTGATCGTGGTGCTCGCGCTGGGCAAAGAGCGCAAAGGACGAAGGTTTGTGTCGGAGCAGGTCACAAGAGTCTAACCGCGAAGGGGGCTTGATTAACCAGGAAAAACAATGAGGCGGTGCAGTTTTTCTCCGGGTGCGTTATCTGTGGATCAGGATTTTGGCCGAAAATCAAGAACCACGAAGGACACAAAGTTCGGAGAAAACCTGAAGCGAAAAAGGCGAACCATTAGCGGTTCGAGGAGGATCACGCTACAAAACTTTCTGCGGCTGGAACAGCCATGGGGTGCGGCAAGCGGTCGGTAACTTCGGCAAGGGATGCGAGTTTGCCAGCCAGCTCGGGCCTCAGCGTTCCCGCGTTATAACGCCAGTGGTAGTTGCCGGCGTGGGTACTAGGCGTGTTGAGACGGGCTTCACTACCCAACCCAAGAACGTCCTGCAGAGGCACAACCGAAAGATTCGCACAAGAACTTTGCGCCAGGCGAATCAGTCCCCAGTTAGGCCCGTCGTTGCATTGACCCACTAAGCTGATCACGGCATTACGTTCCTTGTCGCTCAATGTGGACCACCAACCTAGAGTTGTATCGTTGTCGTGGGTGCCGGTATAGATTACGGAGTTGGCATTCAAGCGGTGCGGCAAATAAGCGTGAGCGCCTGGATCGCCGAACGCAAATTGCAAAACGGCCATGCCGGGAATGTTGTGACGCTCTCGAAGGATGACCACATCTGGCGTAATTAACCCCAAGTCTTCGGCAAAAAAAGGCAGCCCGCCTAAGGCGTCTTTTAATTTGAAGAAGAATTCGTCGCCGGGTCCATCGACCCAGCGGCCCTTTATTGCGGTAGGTTCATTGGCGGGAATTTCCCAGAATTGGGCGAAGCCGCGAAAGTGGTCGAGCCTAATGAAGTCGCAGGTCTGCGTGGCCCAACGCAAGCGTTGGATCCACCAGCGATATCCGCTGCGACGAATCGCGTCCCAGTCATAGAGCGGATTGCCCCAGCGCTGCCCGTTGGCGGAGAAATAATCGGGCGGTACGCCGGAGACAACCTCCGGCAGAAGGTCGTCGCGCAGGCGAAACAGATCGCGATGCGCCCACACATCGGCGCTGTCGTAATCCACAAAAATGGCGATGTCGCCGACCACCCGAATGGATTTCTGCGCGCAGTAATGACGTAGTGCGTGCCACTGCTCCCAGAAAAAAAACTGCAAAACGCAGGATACGGAAAGGTCGGAGGCGAGTTCGCGCTGAGCAGACTTAATGGCTGACGACTCACGGCGGGCCAGGGGTGAAGGCCATTTGTTCCAGTTATCGCCGTGCCGCTGGCGCAAAGTATCGAACAGAACGTAATCTTCCAACCACCACGAGTTCTCCTGGCAAAAACGATCGAAATGGACGCGAGGTTCTCCGTTCGCGCGTTCCAGGAAATTTTTCCCCGCCTGCAGGAGAAGAGGCACCTTATCGCGATTTACCCCCGCATAGTCGATTGGACCGAGAGGCGTGCCAAGATTTGAGAGCGATGCGGCGTCGAGCCAGCCCTTCTTCGATAATCTCTCGAGACTGATCAGCAGCGGGTTTCCCGCAAACGCGGAGGTCGAAGAATATGGAGAGTTTCCGTTTGCCGGCGGATTCAGCGGCAGAACTTGCCAAAGACCCTGGCGCGCCTGCGCGAGAAAATCGAGAAATTCGTAGGCTGCGGGTCCAAGATCGCCAATGCCGCCGTGGGACGGCAGCGAGATAGGATGAAGAAGAATTCCGGTCGAGCGAGGGAAAGTCATTTGGAAGCAGTTGGCGGTGGTCAGTTGCCAGTGACCATCTATTTACGGTAAGTAACCGCCTTCGCGAAATCAGCAGAAACGCCAATTCGCCACTCGTCACTGGTCAACTTGTTGCGGTTATTCGTTCTCCTCGGTACGCATCTTGGTCAGAGCGGCAAGCTCTTTCTCATTGACCCTTATTTTGCCGGCCTTTTGCATCGACTCGCGGAGGTTCCCCAGGAACAGCTCAAAAACTTCACTCTGTTGCTGCTGCAAGGCAGTGTCACGAATTTGATCTTTTTTCGCCGCGTAATCCTGTTCCGTCGGTGGCTGCCGGTCAGTCACTGAGAGAACCACGCCGGTATTCCCGGTATCGATGGGGGAGCTGATCTCGCCGGGCTTCGATGTGAAAGCGACGGCCGCCTGTCCGGTCATTGCACCGACATCCGGAACCTGGCCATCGGGCAAAACAAAGTCGCTGGTCTTGTATTCGGCTCCGAGCTCCTTCGCCGCTTTTTTCAGATCGTGATCGGCCTTGGCGCGGTCTGATAACTCTTGAGTCTTCTGCGACAGCAACTGAGCCGCCCGTTCGTTCTTGAATTCCTGCTCAACCCGGCTGCGGATTTCATCGAAAGTTGGCGTCGATGGCGGCTTCACGGCGGTGACCTGGTAAATGGCGTACCCCAGGTGTATCTGCGCCTGATCCGGCGGCGCATTCTGGTTTTGAGCAAATACCGTACTCATGAATTGCGGATCGTTACCGATCCCGGGAAGCGCGGCCTTGCTGTCGACGAAGTCGGTGGAAATGACCTGGAGGCCCTTCGATGCGGCGGCCTTCTCCAAGCTGGTATTGCGAGCATCGGACAGCAGTTGCTCGACTTCATGCTGCGAAGCTTGCGCGGCTTTCTGCTGCTTGAGCAACGGCTCGATCTGCGCCTTCACGTCGTCGAGAGACTTGACGTGGGCATCCTGCTTGTCGTCCACGTGAATGATGTGAAACCCATAACTGCTCTGGACTAAGTCGCTGGTGCCGCCTTTCGGCAAAGAGAACGCGGCCTTCTCGAACTCGGGAACGGTCCTTCCCTTCCCGATCCATCCGTAGGAACCGCCATTCTTGGCGCTACCCGGATCGTCCGAGTATTTCTTGGCCAGCTCGGCGAAATTGCCGCCGGCTTTCACTTGCTTCAGGACGTCCTCTGCCTTGGCGCGGGCAGCATCGACAGCTTTCTGATCCACTTTTCCATCTGGCCCGGCAAGCGGGGTCTTGATCAAAATGTGGCGTACGTTCACCTGCTCGGGAACGCGGTATTGGTCGCGGTGCTGGTCGTAATAGCTTTGCAGTTCTGGTTGTGTGACCTGGGTCTGGGACAGCAGCCGAGCGTTGTCGACCACGACGTACTTGAGCTGGCGCCTCTCAGGGATCGAATTGACATAGCTGTTCTTGTTTCGATCATAAAAGGCCGTGAGCTCCGCGTCGGCGGGATGGATGGATTTGAGAATGTCGTCTTTCTTAATGACCGCGTAGTCGAACTTGACTTTCGTATTCTGCTTTTCAAACTGCTTGCGAACTTCGGCGTCGGTGACGGTAGCACTCGAGGTGACAAGATCGCGCAGTTTGTTCATGAGGATGTCTTCCTTTACCAGCTCCTCGAACTGCGGCACGGTCAAGTTGTTGCTTGCCACGAAATTTTCATATTCCTGCTGTCCGATAAAAACACCGTTGGGAAAAAGAATCTGTCCCAGCTGCCCGTGACGCATATTTTCCCGGAGATCATCGTCCGTGGCCTTGAGGCCCATATTTTGCGCCTGAACCAGCAGCACCTTTTCGGTGATAAGGTTCTCAGCTGCGCGACCCGCGAAGTAAGGCAACAACGAACTGGCCTGGGCCCCGCCTTGTGGAAACTGGCGGTTCAACATTTGCTTGGCTTGGCGCTGGACGTCGTTGACGGTGATGTCCTGTCCCGAAACCGTCGCTACCACACCGGGAGTAGAGGCATTGGTTAGAAAATTTGAGCTGCCGAAGCCCGGGATCAGCGTGATCGCCATGAGCACGCATATAACGGTTAGGAGGCCGCCCAATACAATTTTTTTAATGGGGCCAGGGGTTTGCAGAAAACGAATCATGTCTTGGAAACTCCAAATTTCAAAGCGGAAACATAGATTATAGACGAAGCTGACCGGGAACGTAGGTGATCACGCAGCCATAGAGGGCGATCACGCCTGCGAACCAAATCGAACTATTGAAACGTATTAATAGGCCATGATATGAATGCTGGGCCGAATCGTTCCTGTTTAGAAGGGCCCAATGAAGCAAATTCGAATTGCTCTGTCCGTTCTTGGCGTTTTTGTGATATCGCAAGTTGGTCAGGCGCAAACGTTATCGTCAAAGCCAGCAGCGAAGCCGTCAACTTTTTCCGCCATGCCAGGAATCGGAATCGTTTTGCGCGACGGATGGTCGCTGCAATCTTCCTGTAAAGTCGAGAAACCTGGGGAGGTCATTTCAACTGCTAAGTTTTCTGCCGCCGGGTGGTACAGCGTCAGCGTGCCGACCACGGTGGTGGCGGCTCTGGTGAAGCAGAAGGTTTATCCCAGCCCCGATTTCGGGATGAACCTGCGAAAACTGCCTGGAATGGACTACCCAATCGGCTCCAACTTCTCGAATATTCCCATGCAGCAGGACAGCCCATTCATGGTGCCGTGGTGGTATCGCAAGGTGTTCACCCTCCCCGAGAGCTATCGGGGAAAGACCATCTGGCTGAACTTCAGCGGCATTAATTATCGTGCCAACATTTTTCTTAATGGCAAGCAAATCGCGAAAAAAGAGGACGTGGCCGGTGCCTGGCGAACTTACGAATTCAACATCACCGATGCCGCCCTGCCGGGAAAACCGAATGTTCTGGCGATAGAAGTTTTCTCGCCGACCGATCGAGACCTAGCGATCACATTCGTGGATTGGAATCCCGCGCCTCCAGACAAAAACATGGGGCTATTTCGCGAAGTGAGCGTGCGAGCCAGCGGCCCGGTGGCGGTGCGATATCCAACTGTCGTTTCTAAAGTTGACACTGATGGCAAAGCGCACCTGACGGTGACCGCGCTGCTGAAGAATGGAACGCACCAAGCGGTCAAAGGGACGCTGAAAGGGCGCATCGAAAGTGCGGAGTTCTCACAGGAAGTCGACCTTGGGCCAAACGAGCAGAAAGATGTGGCGTTTGATCCGGCTCAGGTTTCGCAACTCAACCTGGACAGCCCTCGGCTGTGGTGGCCAGCGCAGGTGGGGAAACCGGAGTTGTACAAGCTGGCGATGAATTTTGAGATCGGCGGCAAGAGTTCGGATGCGACAGAAACCAATTTCGGAATTCGCGAGGTCACGTCCGAGCTGAATGCTAACGGCAAACGCGTGTTCTCGATTAATGGGAGGAAGTTTCTCATTCGCGGCGGTGGCTGGTCGCCTGACATGATGCTGCGCGAAGATTCGCGGCGTCTTCAAAACGAATTTAATTACGTTCAGGACATGGGGCTGAATACGATCCGTCTTGAAGGCAAGCTGGAGCCGAAGGAATTTTTTGATCTCGCCGACCAGCGGGGGATTCTGGTGATGGCCGGATGGTGTTGCTGCGATCACTGGGAGCACTGGCCGAACTGGAAGCCGGAAGATTACGGAATCGCCGAGCAATCGTTGCGTGACCAGATTTATCGCCTGCGCAGCCACCCCAGTCTGCTGGTTTGGCTGAACGGCAGCGACAACCCTCCGCCGCCGGATGTCGAGCAGATTTATCTGAAGGTTGAAAAGGACCTGTTGTGGCCGAATCCGGTGATCTCGTCAGCGACTGGAAAGCCAACTACGGTGACAGGCGATAGCGGCGTAAAAATGAGTGGTCCGTACGAATATGTTGCGCCGGCCTACTGGACGCAGGATTCGCTGGGCGCGAACCATCCGCAAAGTTGTAATCAAGGAGGCTGCGGCGGCGGTTACGGTTTCAACACCGAGACCAGTCCGGGACCGGCAGTGCCCCCGATTGAAAGCATCAAAGCAATGCTTCCGAAAGATCACCAGTGGCCGATTGACGATTGGTGGGGCTTCCATGCAGGCGGCGGAGTTTTCAAAGACCTTCATGTATTTACTGACGCGTTGAATGCGCGTTATGGAACAGCTACCGGGCTTGACGATTACACCATGAAGTCTCAGGCGCAGGCCTACGAAGGCATTCGCGCCATGTACGAAGCCTATAGCCGAAATAAGTACACCTCCGGTGGCGTGATTCAGTGGATGCTGAACAATGCCTGGCCATCAATGATCTGGCATTTGTATGACTGGTACCTGCGTCCGGGAGGCGGATATTTTGGCGCGAAGACGGCGTTACAGGCGCTCGATCCGGTGTATGGATACGACGACAACACCATTTATGTGGTGAACAGCCGCTTCGAGGACGCAAAAGGTCTGCGTGTTCGAACCAAAGTCCTCAACCTGGACATGACTGAGAAATTTTCAAACGAGACCACAGTGGATGTGCCGGAAGACGGCGTGGTGAAGGTAGTTGCTCTGCCGCAAATTTCCGATCTGAGTCCAACGTATTTTGTTGCGCTCAGAATTTCGGACGCGAACGGCAAGATGCTCGGCTCGAATTTTTACTGGCTCTCAACCAAGCAGGAGACGCTCGACTGGGCAAAATCAAATTGGTACACGACGCCGACCGCAACCTATGCGAATTTCACCGCGCTTTCGCAATTGCCGAAAGTAAAGTTGAACGTGACAGAGCACAGTGAGCGACAAGGCGAAAACGAAATTACCCATGTGATCATCGAAAATCCGACCAAGAATCTTGCCTTCTTCGTAAGACTCAAGGTTGATAAAAGCAAAGACGGCGAAGAAATGCTGCCTGTGCTCTGGCAGGCCAATTACATTTCATTGCTGCCGGGAGAGAAGCGCGAAATTACAGCGACCTACAGGGCAAGCGAGTTGGGAGCGGCGAAGCCGTATGTGGAAGTGAGCGGATGGAACGTGGAGTAAGAACTCGGCATATTGCACGGGTGGACGCCCGTGCCCCCACAACCACTAAGGGCTCAGCTCTCCTCCGCTGGGAGTTCAAAATCAATCAGGTTGCCGCGAAAACCGCGGGTCTTTATCGCGCCAAAGGCTATGCCCACAATCATCCAGATTCCGCCCACAATCCAGGCTTTCCAGCTCAGGTTCTTCCACAAGAAAAAGCAGATTGCGAAACCGGCGAGCGGGGGGGTCCACACCGCCAGGATGGCCAAACCTAAGCCCGCCGCCCCCAGCAATATGACGCTTTGATACGGCAACAATACCATTGCAATTACCACACCGGTAATCACCAAGGGAAGAATCGGACTGCCTCTACCCTCGCGTACGTGATACCGAAAAAAAGCAGCCAAATTGACGCCCATGAAGGCGATGAGTGCGCCGAAGTTCAGCATCTCCGCGCCGAGGCCATAACTGATGACGAATGCACCTGCGAGAGCGATTACTCCGACGAAAATAACGTTATTACGCGGCACATGTCGCTTAGCGTCGACCACACCGAAGAATGATTGCGGCAGCGCTTTGCTGCGCCCCATACCATAAAGCAGTCGGGCGGCTCCGATCTGTGCGCCCATGCCAGACCCAAAATTTGCCACCAACAACGTGAACCCGACAATGGCGAACAATGGCGCCCAGGCGCGTCCTGCCACGTAGGTGAAGGCAGTATCAGAGTTCGGAAACGGTTGGGTAGCCGGCCATATAAGTTGCGCCGCGTAAACTTCGAGGGCCGACAAAATCCCAATTACAAAGCAAGTGAGAACAGTCGCCAGCAAAATATTGCGTCGCGGATTTTCGGCTTCCTCGGAAAGAGTTGAGATCCCGTCGAATCCGATGTAGCTGAGCACCGCAATGGAAGTGGCGCCCAGGACTGCTTTCATTTCCCACATGCTCGGATCGTAAAAGGGCCGCGTGAAGAATGCCGAGCCATCGTGGGGAGTACGAAAAACGTAGCGTGCTGCAGCAACGAAAAAAATAGCGACCACGGCTCCCATGCCCGCGGCCAGCAAAGTGTTAACACGCGCCGAGGTCTTGATGCCCTGGATATTCAAGCCGGTGAAGACGGCTGCAAAAAATATTGCCCATATAGCATAGGGCACGCCCGGTGCAAACACATGGGCCTGCTGGCTGCACCAGATAATGCAAATCATGGGATTGAGCATGTAATCCATTACCATGCTCCAACCGGTGATGTAGCCGACCGCGGGGTTAATCTCCTGACCTACGTAGGTGAATGCCGAACCCGCACTCGGATACGCCCGCGCCATGCGTCCATAGCTGAACGCTGTGAACAGCATGGCTACCATGGCGATCAGCAGCGTCGTTACGACATGACCACGGCCTCGGTCGCTAAGCACGCCGAAGACCGACATGGGCGCGACCGGCTGAATAACGATAACGCCGTAAAGAATCAGATCCCAAAGAGTGAGCGTGCGCTGGAGGCGCGGAGCAGTCGAGGCGGAAGACGGCGTCGCGGTGCTGGACATTAAGTCCGTATTGAATTATGCGAGTGCAGGAATGTCAACGTTAAAACGATTCTGTTCGGCGAAATTTGCTCTACTTTCGCGGATACTCGTATGAATATCCTTGCGGCTCGTTGCCAGACACGAAGCGCGTGTTGAATTCGAGTATGTATTTCAAATGCTCATCATCGGATGGAAACGACTTTCCTGAATACGGGTACGTCCCCATACGGCGGAATGGCAGTGGTGCTACCGTGCTGCCGTCAGCAGCGTAGAAGTCCATATCTTTTTCGTAACCGTTGGCCACGAAGAAATAATCGCGCGTCCAGCCTTTCGGCAGCGGCGGGAGTTTGCCGGGATTGAATTCGAGTTGAACTTCTTCGCCGGACCCGAAGACGACTAGTTTGTCGTCGAAACTGCTGAGCAGAGGCAGCACGTCCCCGTAACGCGTGTATTCTCCCGCCTGCCGCGCGTACGGCCCAGTGCGGCTCACCTGCTCGTAAACGTACTTGACATTTCCCGGCGGGTGATCTTCGATCTGCCGGGGATAGCCGTGGTAACCGAGATTTGCTTTCGTGAGTGGGATTGCACTCAGTTTGAAATTTTCGTTTTGCTCGCTGCGATCGATCAGGATGCTGTCCCAGTAAATTTGCAGGTTCGTAGTGATCCGTATGCGCGTCGTTCCCTGCGGAAGTTTGCCGCTGAGGTCGGCTGTAATTGTTTTAGGCAGACCGGCGGGAAAGCCTATGTCGTCGCTGACACGGACCCACTTGCCAGACTGTGTGGGTCGGACGTTCTTGTCCGACGTAGTACCGTCCCTCGCGGGACTCGGAGCACCACCGTCAATCTCCCGGCACTCACGTGCCGGGCTATCCAGATTCCGTCGCGGCGCGACTGGAGAATTGATGCTGCGGGCGTGTCGTTGTCCATCACATGCGCCGGTGACCGGCGAGACGCCCGTCGCTCCATGTTCATCGGAGACGAGAGCTTCGACATACGGCGCGGTAGCTTCAATTCCCGCTTGCGATGCCGCATACATCCCTGTCGCAGTGAAATATTCGATCTCTCCATGCATCAGCAGCCGGAGAGGCCCACCACGATACGGTTCGCCTAAGTCGAGCGTCAGGGTGTGGGGCTTGGTGAATCCTTTGAAAGGAAGCAGCTCGAAGTTGCCGACATATTTGTGCGCGAGAAGGTCAGGCAAGAGATTATTGCCGTTGTCATCCCAAGCGCCGGCTGGTGGCTTAGGGTTAGTGCTGGTCACGACTTTGAAATCCGGATACGGCGGGTTACTCGCGAAATATTCGTTGGGATAAACCTCTTCGTTCGCAGGGTGATCGACGGCGAGTAGCTTCACCGCGTCGAGATAAACCACCTCCTCCATGGGCTCCATGAGACGGAAACTGAGAATAGATTTTGCGGAGCTTCGCTCCGCCGAGCGGGTGGGGGCACCCGCCGCCCCTACATGGTCCGTGGAGCTCCGGGGGGCCCCGCCCGGACGATGACTCGTGAGTTCCCGAATCATACTTCGGTCGATCTTCACCCATTCGGTCGGGCGAGCAATATTCCGCTGACCGGGAGCGACCCAATGTCCGACAACGCCAGCACCCAAAATGTCTGAGACCAGCTGGTAATGTTTGCCATCCCAGACAAAGAGCGTGGGACAAGAGCTACCGCGACGGTCAATTTCTAAGAAATCTTTCTGCTGGTTTGCCGTCACTTCAACTTCATCTTGCAGCACGCCCGTTGGCCACAACATACGCACCACATCTGCCTGCTTCGCCTGTCCTAGACCAACCGTGAGATAAGGCGAGTTCTGCCCGAGATATCCGTTCGAGCCGTAGATCTCAAATTTCTGGCGAACGCCATCCGAGAAAACTTCGACCTTGGCCCCGATGGCGCTCTTGTTGTCGTTCAGTCCCTTCAGCGCGAGTCGCAGCCAGTTGTTCTTGTTGCCACCTTCGTTCTTCAGCAGGACGGCGGGGCCGTGGTTTTGGGTGATAAGCAGGTCGGTAGCGCCGTCGTTGTCGTAGTCTCCAGTGATGATGGCGCGAGGATCTTTGAGCTGAATTTTGTCGAGGCCCACGTCGGCAGTGACGTCCTTGAACCCATCCGGGCCGAGGTTGCGAAACAGGCGGATTTCAAACTTACTTTCTTCGCCCTTGAGTATTGCTCTTTGGCCAACGAAAGCCAGATCAACCCAGCCGTCGTTGTCATAGTCGAAAGCAACGACGCCGAAGGCACGGTGCCAATCGTATTCTGGCAATCGAACTTTCTCGAAGGCCTTACCTTGGTTATTGCGCCAAAGGGTGATCCCGGGCATGCCAAATTCCGTGAATGCGAGGTCCATCCATCCGTCGTGATTGAAGTCGAGCGGCGCAACGCCATAAGTCGAACCGGACTCGATTGGCAACAGTTGACGGAACTTCCCTTCTCTCGGATTTTCAAACATAACCGGGGATTTGTGGTCGTAAAAACCCGCCGCGCCACCTCCACATGCATCTCCGGTCGACACAATGTCCACCGCTCGATCATTGTTGAAGTCGCTACCAATCGCAGCCATACTAGAGCTCAGGCCATTGAGGCCCGTGGCTTCGGTGACATCCGTGAACGTACTGTTTCCATTGTTGCGCCACATCATGTTGTTGCCTGGTGGCGAGATTTTTTTGTCGGAGCAGACCTCAAGACCACTTTGTGGGGTCAATCGAGTAGCGTAGAGATCGAGATCGCCGTCATGGTCGTAATCGACAAATGTCAACCCCGTGACCTCTGGATTCCCCTTGAGCGGATCGGCATGCGATAGGATCTTCTCGATATTGATGCCGGCTTGTTCCGTCACATCTCTGAAAGTCCCGTCCTTCTCATTGTGGAGAAGCAAAATACGATTGCCGAGATTGACGGCGAGGTCGGCGAAACCGTCGTTGTCGTAGTCACCCGCTGTACAGGAAACCGCCGGTCCATAGCTATCCAAACCGGCCTTCTTGGTCACATCTTCAAACTTGCCATTCCCCAAGTTGTGGTACAGCGACATTGAGCCTTGCGTTCCGTTGTCCGCCAAAAGCAGATCGATGTTCCCATCATTGTTGTAATCCAGAAAACACGCGCCTGGGCCAGCGAACGAGGCACCGTCTTTGGTTGGTCGAACTGAAGGCTTTGACGTTAGCCCCGCCTCTTTGGTCACGTCGACAAACTTCACCTGAATCTGCGGCGGGACTTTCACCGCCGCCGTGGCCGACTCCTCGCACAGCGAGTACTTCCCTTGCTCGCCGTAGGCCAGGCTCATGGCCGCGCCGAGATGATTTTGCGTGACGTACTGGAATCGTGCCAGGTGCTCGCGGGCGTGAGGAGTGTCCCCAGACTGCTGGTAGGCCCGTGAAAGTCCGAACTGCGCCGAGGCGTGCAACGGATTCAGTTTGAGCGCATGGTCGAAGGCGTCAATCGCCTGCGGAAACTGTTTAAGCTGCGAATAAACCGTGCCCAGGAAGTACCAAGTATCGGGATCGCTGTCGTCGATTGCGATCACGCGACGAAAATCGTCCACCGCGGCTTGCGGATCGCTGCTATTCTTCTCCAGCATGCCGAGCGCGTACCAGACGTGCGGATCGTTTTTGTGAGGATCGGAGGCATCCTCTTTGGCGGCTTCCTCGAGAATTTTCTTGGCGGGATCCACACGCGCCAGGCTCAGCAGCGCGATCCCTTGATTCACCTTAGCTACGCGCAGATTGGGATCAGCCGCGGCGGCATCTTCGAAATACTTAAGCGCCTTCTCGAAAAGCTGCTGGTTCATGTACGCACAACCGAGATTGTTCAGGCGCGCGGCTTCGGCGGGGTCAGATTTTTTCTCGGGGGCAGCAGCAATCAGGATCAGCGCAGTCGCAAGCAGGCAAGCCGTAAACAGCAGCAGTTTAGATTTCATCGATTAAAGATTTAAACACAGAGGACACTCTTCGGCTACGCTCAGGCAGCTTCCGTTTCGCAGCGTCAGACACAAAAGCGCTTGCAAATGGGCCTTACGAATCCAACAAGTCTGCCAGAAGAGCATTCGGTTCCTGCGCGAACGGATTCGCCACCGTCACTCCGTTCCATGTAAAGCCATCGTGGAGGTCCTCGGATAGGAGTAGACGGCAACCAGCGGAAGCCGCAGCCGCCATGATGATCGCGTCCCAGGTGCGGAACCGGTGCTGAGAGGACAGTTCCATGGCAGACAAGAGAACCGCCTCCGAGGTGTCAACCAGCGAATACTGGTCGCACCACCGGAGGACCGCGTTCTTGGCATCCGCAGGAGCAACTCCCGCTTTTGTTACCAGCACGTGGAACAGTTCCGCGATCACTTGTACTGGTATATTGACACTTTCAGGAGGCAGCTTTCGAAGCAGGCTCACAGCCGCGCGTCTTCGGGCCGCGTCGTTCAGACCTTCGGCATAAACCAAGACGTTGGTATCCAGGCCTATCCGCATCAATCCCGCTCGTAGAGTTCGTCCCGCGTCCAACGACCGATATTGCGCACCGGCTGCCGCTCGAGTCTTCGGAAGAACGCTTCCCTAGCTTTGTCGGATGCGGTCTCTCGAGTGTGAGGCGTAATTCTTGCCACGGGCTTGCCATGGCTGGTCACGATGAAGCTGTGACCGTCACGCACTTCTCGCAGCAGATGAGAAAATCTCCGGTTTGCCTCCGCCGCCGAAATGGCCTTTTTCATAATGTAGTTATTGTACCTACTTATAAAGGAGACGGCAAGTGCTTCATTTAACGGGCAAGAATGGTGTCTTTGGACGATACTGCCGCGACTTTGCTCACGGGCCTCTTCGTAACACCCCCGTACGCGCGCGCGGACGTGATTCCCTTCCCTTCTTCTACCGTGATGGTTTGCCCGGCATTAATGTTAGCCAACTTGTCGGTTTGGCCGCTGGGCCATTGGATTTCGATCGCATCGGCTTTAGTCTTTTGCCCAAGCCCGAAGGTTGCGACCAGTTCGCTCTGTGAAAGATAACTGGATCCGCTGCGGACCATCTTCCATTGCTTGTCTTTGTCATTACCAGACACAACTCTGATCACTGCGCCGATACCATCGCGGTTCGACTTCGTCCCTACCAGCTTGATGCGAAGGCTATGATTGGTCACGCCTTCATTGCGAAACAGATATGCTCGCCCGCCATTGGTGGTCATCAGCACGTCGAGCGCACCGTCGTTATTTATGTCGGCATAAGCCGCGCCCCGCGCGACTCGCGGCGAAGCGAAGCCTGCGCCCAATGATTGCGTGACTTCCACAAACTTGCCGCCTCCGAGGTTGCGGAAGACGTGAGGAGGCTCGTTGTAACTGACGCGCTTCTGCACTTTCTCGATCTGGTCTTCGATGTGGCCGTCTGCAACCAGAATGTCGGGCCATCCGTCATTGTCATAATCAAAAAAGAAACAGCCGAAGCCGAGCGTGACCAGGGTTGCGCGGCCTACTTCGGAGCTTGGAGCTTCGTCCACAAACAAGCCGTTGCCTTCGTTGTGATACAGCGACAGCATCTGGTTGGCAAAATTGCTGATGATCAGGCTGGGGCGGCCGGAATGGTCGTAGTCCGCCGCATCAACACCCATGCCGGCGCGCGCAATGCCGTCCTCACTAAAAGCGATGCCCGCTGGAACAGCTTTCTCCTCAAACGTCCCATCATGTTTGTTGAGATAGAGCTTGTTCGGCTGTGTATCGTTCGCGAGAAAAATATCCGGCCAACCGTCGCCGTCATAATCGAGAATTGCAAGGCCCAGGCTCTTGGAAGTGTTGTCGAAAAAGTGCGCCTTCTCGGTCGCGTCTTCGAACTTGCCGGTGCCGAGGTTATGCCAAAGCCGCGCGGATGAACCTTTGTAGGACTCCGGAGTGCAGTAAGACTTATGCGTGCCGTCGAGGGTGCAAAACAAATCACCCTGAATCGACCATTGAACGTAATTCGCGACCACCAGATCGAGTTTGCCGTCGCGATCGTAATCCACCCAGGCAGCGCTGGTGGAAAATTCATTCGGTCCCCAAAGTCCTGCGGACTTGGTCACATCAGTAAACGTGCCGTTGCGATTGTTGTGAAATAGATGACTCTGGCCGAGCGCGGTGATGAATACATCGTCGTAGCCGTCGTTGTCATAGTCGCCGACCGCGACGCCCAGTCCAAACATAGGAACAGCGAGTCCGGCTTTCTGGGTCACGTCGGTGAATGTGCCATCGTGATTGTTGTGGTAGAGCTTGGGAGTGGACTGCGGGCCAGGATGTCCAGGCCAATTCTCGCCATTGACTAGAAGGATGTCGGGCCAGCCGTCGTTGTCGTAATCGATGAATGCACAACCCGGGCCCATTGTCTCTGGCAGATATTTTTTTCCGAAGGCGCCATTGTTGTGGGTGAAATGGATTCCGGCTTGGGCGGTGATGTCGCGAAAGGTAATTTGCTGGGCAGAGGCACCCTGTGAGCCAAAAAAAGAAATAGTAAGTAACAGGAAGCCTAAACGTCGCATTATTTCGAACCACCTGAAGTACCGACTTTTGCATATGTCGAGCTTGGCTCGACGCGACGGCCGAGGGCGGCCGTCGCCACACGGCCTGTGCCAGTGCTTGCGCGCTTCAAAGCCGGCAGCGGCACCGACACGTGCTCGTGAATTGCCTGGCGCTCGTTATTGTCTTCTGGGTGAAGCTGGCGATAAGGCCCGGTAATAGTCTGCGATGATTCATCCGCTTTGAAACGCAGGTAGCGCACCTCGTGTTCGTGCGCCTGCTTCTGGTCGCCGAGGCCACCGTAGCACAGCATCAGGTTGTACTGGGCCTGCAAATCTTCGGGATCGATGGCAAGCACGCCATTCAGCGTATTAATCGCATCTTTATATTTCCGTTGCAGAAACTGGATCCGGCCCAGGTCGTTAATTGCCACCCGGTCACGCGGATACTGCGCCAGAACCGTCTGCAACTCAGCAGCAGCGCCCTCGTAGTTTCCATCACTACGCAGCACTCGCGCATAAAAATAATGCGCCCGCGCTAGTTCCGGACTGATCGTAAGCGCCTTTTGCAGCACAGTCCGGGCACGGTCCATGTCACCCTCTTGAACCGCAGCGCGTCCGATGTTGACCCAGCCGTCCGGGTTCTTGGGATCGATCTCAGTGACTTCCTGGAATGCAGCTTCTGCGCCCTTGAGATCGCCCTGCAGCAGCAGGCCGATGCCGTAGTCGTTCCAGCGCTGCCAGTCTTCTGCTTGAAGATCCGTTTTCGGCTGCAGCGCCGGAACATTGTGTGGCGCAACATTCAGAGTAACTTCGCTCTCCGCCAACGCGACCACCGGAACATCTGGAATCTTCTCTTCTTTAGCCGAGACGCCCTTCAGCGATCCGGCAAAAACGTACTTGTTGTCGTCATATCCAGGAGCCAGCTCCGAAGCCGGCTTGGAAGGATCGGCAACTCCGGCAAAAGCGAACTGCGTGTTCCACCAGGCGAACTTGCGATAGCAAAGCCGTGCATGCAAAGTGATCTTGCTCCCGACAGTTTCAGGAATGTGCATGCGGTAGTGTACGGTGTCGGCCGCGCCCGGTGGAATCAGGCGAACATAGACCACCGAACGAGTTGACCACGCATTGCGCTTGTTGACCGGATTGCCATGACCATCGATCTGCAATGAACGATAGAAGTGTGCGCCCTTTTCCACCGGACCTTTACCGTTGTCTTCCACCATGCCGCTCCAGAAGATGGTCTGGTTCTTGTCGTCGGTGGCTTTGAGTTCGAGCCAGGTGTCGTAGGCGTCCACGGTACCGCCGGGAAAGAAGTGCCCAATCTTTTTCGTGCGCACCACGACGTCCACACGCACCGTGTCTCCACGACGCAATGTCGGCTGAACGCGATTCAGGGGCGCCGAAATTGGCGATGCCTCAGTAGTGGCTGCAGCAATCTTGCTTTCCGCTTCTTCGCCGACCGCAAATGTGGTCTGAATATCAGATTGTGGAGTCGCAATGCCCTTCGATTGCACTGACTCTGGCGAAATCGCAAAAATGTCCACGCTCAAGATGCCGCTCTTCAGAAACGTCTCGGTGAGCTTCAGTTGATCAGCATCGTCGTTAGCAGTGGGGACCGCTGTGTTCGCGCCCGGGAAGCGATGCGAGTGAACAAATCCATTCATGTTGCCGAAGTCGTTTGACTGGGTCAGCGGCATGTGGCAATCGGCGCACTGCTGTGAATGTGGCGGGTAATAAAATGAACGCGCACCCTGACCCGAGACCCCGCTGGCCTGCCAGTTGTCATATTCATTGAAGCCGCGAATCCAGCGGTAATGGTTCACCGGAACATCGAGATGCACCTTGTGGCAACTGGCGCAGAACTCGGGTGTCTGCGTGCGCATGAAGGGTTTTAGAAATACACGGCGATGCGGCTCAGGATTTAGCTTCACTAGAAAATCGTGCATGGTTCGTACAAATGGATTTTTGCTCGCAGCTAGCTCATGCAGTTTCGGATATTCCAGATAGAAATCGCCTTGCCCCATCGTGCTTTTTACCTTGGCGATGGAGTGGCACATCATGCAGCCAAGGCCTGCCTGCGACTCCGGGCGGTGCACGATCTGCTTGATGGGGGTGTCCATCAGCCCGCTGTAAAGCACCGCCGGATCATGGCAGCCGCCACACCATTTGGAAGGTTTGGTGCCCACGCGGTCCTGCATGTACTCAATGCTCTTGCGATACCACTGGTTGTTGAACGAAGAAAAATGGTGCGCTGAACTCTGCCATTGCTTGTAAATATCCGTGTGGCAGCGCTGGCACGAATCAGACTCCATGAAGAACTTGCTGGGAATTTTCTGGTGACCATACACCTGCGCGGAGCTGGGAAAAAAGTCGCCCTTGGGACCGTCGCCTTCCTGGTCCATAGTTTCTGGCGCGTCTGAAGGATTTTGAATGCGAGCTGAATTCTGCCAGCGCACGTTGCGCAAATACCAGGCCCCGGCCGCAAGTGCGGCCAGGGCGACGAAACATATTCCGTATCGCAGCGCTGCCTTGCCGATTCCCGGAGTCAGCCACGCATGTCGGCCGGCCCAGTTCGCAAATAAGATACCCGAGCCAACCAACGCCAAAAGAATATGCAGATAAAGCCAGTTCAGCTCAGAACGCGAGGTCCCAAGTTTAATCAGCGCCAATCCGAGCACCGCGGAGGCTGCGATCAGAATCCAGCCCACACGACCGAGCAATGAAGATTCGCGCAAGACCCGAAGCAGCAGGATTGCAAGATAAATTGAAGCGAGGATTCCCGCTAGCACATGGCACAAGACCACGCCTGCATAAAAAACGCTTGCCTGCGGGAAGGCGTAGAGATAAATCGCTGAGAGGAATAGAAAGGTAAGCAGCCACGGCAACGCGCGGCGTCCCACTAAGTCCCTGAGTTTACTGGTCATCTCGGCAGCGCGGCCGCTGCCCGCGGCCTCGCCACGTCACATTAAATATTCCAGGAACTCTAAGAAATAGTACAAAAACACTACCGCCCTAAGTTCCGTGGGCCGCGCGCCGAGACCCTAGCGCTCCGCGGTATATGCCGACCGCAGAGCGGGCAATTGCGTTATTTCTTTGCCGTCTTCTTTTCGGTCAGTGGCTCCACTTTACTTATCACAATCGCTGTTGACCCGCCGCGCTGAAAGACTTTTCCGCTCACCGTCACTTGTTTTCCGGCGAACTCAATCAGCTTGTCGTTCTGGCTGCTTGAGGGTGTGGTGTCGGCGATCGGCCAGTAGATGGTGCCGCTCGGCGTCAGGATCACTAATGGCGAACCCGCTTTGGCGCACGCGGTGGCACATTCCGGGCTGATCGGTTTTTTCAGCCCCTTAGTAAACGCGCAAGCAGAGTCCAGGACATAGCCCTTGATCGTCATGGTTTGGCCGGCGTCTCCGGCGGCAAATATCGCGATCAACAATAGCGCGGGAACAGCAAGTTTCAATGTTCGCATTTTCATACCTTTACCTTTCTAGTTCTTCAGCGATTTGGACTCTACCAAAATCTCACGGCCCTCGAGAAATTAAATGCTTGAATCATTAGAACGATAGCCTGGCGCTCAACTGTATCTCGCGCCCCGGGGTCGTTGCTTCGGTGATGGTGCCGAACTGCGGCGTGTTGACAAAACGGTCAGGAGTTCCCAAGTTGGTGTGGTTCAGCGCGTTGAAAAATTCTCCGCGGAATTGGAACTTGGCTCGCTCTGACACGCTGAATTCTCGCGCCACGGCAAAGTCCAGAGTCTGCATTCCGGGGCCATAGACCGAATTTCGTCCTACATTGCCGAAGGTGTAAGCCGCAGGCGTGGCAAAAGCCGTCGGGTTAAACCATTCCGTGGCGGTCCGCGTACCGGCGCCGAATATCGTCTGGCCGGTGTAATTCGCGCGGATCGGATTTTCACCCAGTACCGTGCCTGAATTCGCGGTATCGCCGAACACGGAAATTGTGAACGGGAACCCAGTCTGTACCTGGTAAACCGTTGAGACCTGCCAGCTCTTGGTGATGGCTTTCGCCCAGGCTGCACTATTCATGCCCGGGATCGAATACACTGCGCTGACCGCGAACCGATGGCGGACGTCGCAGGCGGGACCTTTCTCCGCGGCCAGATCATTGTTGTTTTGCGGAATTGAAGATTCAAACATTGGCGAACGGAAATCGGGCGCGTTGCTCAGGTTTTTCGACCAGGTGTAATTTCCCAGGAACGTAAGACCATGCGAGTAACGGCGGCGCACATTCACATAACCCGCGTCGTACCAGCTCTGCGCCGTGTCTTCAAGCAGATTGATAGTACTGACCGGGAAGCACATCGCTCCGTTGGCGCAGCCGGTTGCGGGCGCAACGTAAGTCGTGTTCGCAGGCAACACGGTGCCAGGGACGAAAGCTATTTTGGGGAACGGCCGCCGCGGTCCGATGGGGCCAGGCCCGGGCAAAGCATTGTTGATCAGATGCGCGCGCTGCAGGTGGACTCCGTGAGCCCCGAGATATCCGATTTCGAGAGTAGTATCGTGACCCAAACTTTTCTCGACTGAACTGCTCCACTGCTTGATGTATTGCGAAGGCGCATGAGGATCCATGCCAGTGAAACTCACCGTCGTTTGTCCCAAGACGGCCTGACCGAAATTGAGTTGGCTGGCATAAAGTGGGGCGGAAGGCGTGAAGTTGTCGCTCTGCTGCGTCTCAGGGAATACGTAGGGAACGTTGTGGCGCTGGTTGCACCATGTGTTCATGTCCACCGGCGTGAAGAAAATTCCGAAGGCGGAATGGAAGACCAGACCGAAATTAGGCAATGCCTGCGAAAATCCAAAGCGCGGCGCCAGATTGTGGGTATTGGGATATTTGAGTCCGCTGGGATATCCGTTCTGCCCGCCGATAAAAACCGAGGGCTTTCCGTTGTTGAATATTAAATTTGTATTGGTGTAGCTGATGTCGACCAATGGGTTCATGAACTCATATCGCAAACCCATCTCAATGGTTGTGGTGCGAGTCAGCCGAAAGCTGTCCTGAGCAAACCCGTCAGCATTCCATTGCCGGAGTTGCATCTGCGGAATCCCGGCCTGGCGCTGCTTTACGGCTGGCAGACCTAGCAGAAAGCTGGCTAGAGCAGAACCGGTTCCGTCATTGGTTCCGTTATTGGTAGTGAAGCCGTTCGTGAACTGGTAATAGCCGCGGTTCTGGAAAAATCCCCACATAGGCCAAATATATTTCCTGTAGTCCGCGCCGAACTTCAGGCTGTGCCGCCCTTTCTGCCAGCTCAGCGTGTCGCGACCTTCGGCAACTGTGTCCCAGGCCTTCATGGGAGTGGCCGAATAGTTATCGCCCATGGGGGAGTATCCCTGCACATTGAAGAACGGCGCGCCGAAAGCGCCGTCGCCGCCAAAACCCACACCTTGAATTCCCAACTGGGAGACGACGTTATTGGTGTATGCATTCTCGTCGTAACGGTGCATGGCGAGGCGCGAGGCAGTTATTGCGGCCGTATTGACTAGCGTGGGGCTCAGTACTTTGTTCCACGAGATATTGCCCTGCTGGGAAAAGTTATCGTTAAAGGAACCGAAGCCAGGCAACAGCGTACCTACTCCGCCGGGTGGCATTTCTCCCGGCGTGAAGCCGGTTTCCGAGCTGAGTGAATAGCGTCCCGTAATGCTGTCGCCATTGGCGAACATCTGATCAATGCGGGCGGTGCCTTGATTGTTGACCTGAAGCTCGTTGCGAACGTCCATGTAGTTGTTGCAATCGGCGCCCGCTGCTACCACGCCGGGAGCGCCCATCGTGGCTGCGCCGCAGGGCATCATCATGCCCGGCATCACGTTGGGACGCGGAACGTACTTCTGCAAAAAAGTTTGCGCCGCGAGGTCGATGCGATTCGACGGGATCACATTCATGACCCCGTTGTTCTGGAACTGAGCGCGACCGTTAGCCGGATCGTAAATGTTAACACCGCTCTGGCTGAAGTCGCCTCTGATCTCTTGTGGCGTCGGCACATTATCGATCATCGTATCCGTCATGGCGTGGCGGAAGCCTTCGTAATTGAGGAAGAAGAAAGTTCGTTTATGAGTAAGAGGACCGCCCAGCGACGCGCCGAAGTTGTTCTGCACCATGTGATTGTTGCCCATGGATTCGAATGAGGTCGCATCCATGGCGCCATTCCGCAGAAATTCGTAAACTGTGCCGTGAAATTCGCTGCTGCCGCTCCGCGTCACAATATTGATTTGGCCGCCGCCGGCGCCTCCCATTTCCGCGGAATAGCTGCCGGTCTGGACCTTGAATTCCTGCACCGCATCCGGGGAGGGGCTAAGGTTCTGCGTATTAAAAGTTGGATCGGTGTTAGTAGTCCCATCGAGCAGGAAGTTGTTCCCGTTCGGTCTGCTGCCACTCACGCTCACCGCAGACCGTTCTCCCGGCCGCCAGTACAGAGGATTCATGCTGCCAGTCTGCGCTCCATGGCTGACATGCGCGCCGGGAACGGTGAGCACCAAATCAATTAACATCCGGCCATTCAATGGAAGATTTGCAATAGAAGTCGGCTCGACAACTTCTCCAACTGCGGCTTCATTGGTGTGGATGGCTTCGGGAACACCGGTGACCTCAACCGTCTCTTTCTGCGATTCGACCTGGAGGCGAATATCCACCGCGAGCTGCTGCGCCACTTCGAGCTGCAAAGGCTGCGCCGATGTTCCGAATCCGGGGGCTGTAACTCGAAGTTCGTAGTTTCCCGGCTGCAATCCGGCAATCTCATAGAGTCCTTGCCCATTTGTTGAGGCGCGGCGAGTGGCGCCGGTCGCCAACGAGGTCACTTCCACGGTGGCTCCGGTTATGGCGTGAGACTGGGGATCGGCAATAGTGCCACTCAGGACTGCGTAATTGCTCTGCGCCCCGGCCCGGCAAGAGATAAGAACAACGAAACCTAGGAGAACAACATTCTGCCGCACAGTGCCTCCACGAAAGTTGGGACTGGAATGTTCAGGGCTGTTGCGCGCAGTGACGACCCTCACTTGCCGCAGGCAAGAGATCAACCCCGGGTGCTGAGGAATGTAGCTGGGGCGCGCAGGTTGAACAATAATTGAAAAAGACTAGGGAATTGACGGCGCGATACTCATTCCCCAGCTCGTTATGGACGCTGCCTGACGGCGCATGGAAATTTGTATTCCACTAAGCCACTCCGTTTCCGGCCTAGATCTTGGCATCATGGATCTGCGGGCGCTTGCCCGCGCCGCACTCCGCTTCAAGAATGGCTGCAACTGAGAGTACCAATTCCTCTTCCCATGGCCGGGCCGCGATTTGCACTCCGATAGGCACGCCTTCTGCCGAGCTTGCGACTGGCACCGTCGCCGCGGGCATGCCTAGCAGATTGAACCACTCGCAATAACTCCAGGCGTCGAGGTACTCAACTGTTTTACCTTCAATCAGCCAGCGGCGTTCACCATGATGAAACGCTGAAAGAGACGCGACCGGACAGAGCAAGACAGGGAACTTTTCCATCTGCTCGAAGATTTGCATTCGCACCAGGTCACGATCGATCCAGGTATCCAGCAGGCTCTGAGCGGTATGCGATGGCTCGGCGGCAACCCAGCTGTTGAATTCATTCAGGATCGGACTGAGCTCTGATTCATGACCTCGTGTCATTGGTCCAAGCAACATGCCTCCGGCAACGCCGAAAAACTTCCACCAGAGCTGGCGAGCTTTCTCTAAAGCATCCGGGAGAAATGGCTCGACTTCAAATCCTGCACTGCGCAAAGCCTGCGCGGCGTTTTGTACGGCTTGCCGGGTTTCAGGAGTGACGGGTGTGCGGCCATCGTCCTCGAAATATCCGATTCGGTTTTTCGTCAGGCCAGTCCGCTCCGGCCAGCGCAGTGGAACCGGTGCTGCGCTGGGATCTCCGAGATCCTGCCCTTGCATGGTTTCGAATAAAAGTTTGACGTCAGCTACGGTTCGCGCCATGGGACCGACCACGCCCAGCAACGCAAATGGTCCGACGGACTGCGGAAAGTGTCCGGTAGCGGGAATGCGACCTGGGGTCGGCTTGAGCCCGCAAATTCCGCAAAAATGCGCCGGGACACGGATGGATCCGCCGCCGTCACTGCCAACTCCTCCGGCCGAACATCCTGATGCGATGGCTGCAGCTTCCCCGCCGCTCGATCCCCCTGCCGTGCGCGAGAGGTCCCACGGATTGTTGGTGCAGCCGTAAAGTAAATTGTCGGTCTCCCACGCCATCAGCAGCTCGGGCGTGTTGGTCACGCCTAAAATAATGGCTCCAGCGTTGCGTAGGCGGCGGACGAGCGGAGCATCTTCGACAGCAACGTGGCCAGCGCGCAATTTCGTTCCGGCTTCACAGCGCATTCCCGCAACGTCCATGGCGCTCTTGATGCTGATGGGCACGCCATGCAACGGGCCCAAGTCTTCCTTCCGCATCACGGCCGTTTCGGCCAAACGCGCGGCGGCGAGAGCACGATCCTCGTCAAGCTGTACGTAAGCGTTGATCTTCGGATTTACTTTCTCGATGCGATCCAAGTGGGCCTGGACCAATTCGACGGGCGAAAGCTTTCGGTTCCGAATCAGCTCCGCCATTTCGCAGGCGGATAAGAAAGTTAGATCGCGGGTAGACACGAAAAACGGAGTCTAGCACGTAAGCGGTCCTGTCGAGCGCTGCGGCGGGATTGAACAGCTTTGCAGCGAAACTGATGCCCCGGAGTTCGCGCTCCGGGGCACATTGTCTTAAGCAGCTTTCGATGACCGCTGGGAAGGCACCTTCTGGCCTTTCTGGCGCGCTTCCGAAATTCCAATCGCAATTGCCTGTTTGCGGCTCTTTACTTTTCCGCCTTTGCCGCCTTTGCCGGAGCGAAGCGTGCCGCTCTTTTTGCGGCGCATCGCGCTCGCGACAGTTTTGCTGGCGGCCTTGCTGTAGCGGCGACTGCTGGACTTCTTCTTTGCTGGCATACTTTCCTCCTGCCATTTAGAAGTCGCACCCCGGCGTGAGGTTGTGCGCCACCATCAACGGGATCCGGCCAGCAGCACGGGCCTGCTAATCTGTTAAGGGAAGCATCCCGAGCTGCGCACACAATAAAGATGAACAAAATAGTTCTGATAAATATTTCCGGTGGCGACCGCCCCGGACTGACTAGCTCTCTCGCCGAGATTCTCGCCGCCTATCAGGCGCGCATATTTGATATTGGGCAGGCCGTAGTCCACGAAACCCTGACGCTCGCAATCCTGACTGAAATTCCGGGCAATGAAGAGTTCACCCCACTAAAGAGAGACCTCATCGTTAAGGCGCATGATCTGGAGCTGAAAATCAAGTTCACGCCTATAAATGAGGAATCCTTTGATCATTGGGTACGGTCGCAGGGGAAGTTTCGGTTCGTGATCAGCGTGATCGGTCGCTTGATTACTTCGGAGCAGCTCGCGAAAATCAGCGCCGCGATTTCGGCCCACAGCTTCAACATCGATCGTATCGAGCGCCTCTCAGGAAGACTGTCGCTTACCGGACGCGTTGCAAATTCCAATGCCTGTGTCGAATTGGAAATCAGCGGCGAAAACGATGCGTCTGCCGCACTCCGAGCGATACTGATGGACCTGACGCATAAGTTTGAAATTGACATTGCATTTCAGCGGGAAAGTATTTATCGCCGTAACCGGCGCCTGGTCGCATTTGATATGGATTCCACGCTGATCCAGGCCGAAGTGATTGATGAATTGGCGAAGCTTCACGCAGTTGGTGAGCAGGTTTCTGCGATTACGGCTGCGGCAATGCGCGGTGAAGTTGATTTTAAGCAGAGCTTTACGCGAAGAGCTGGCTTGTTGCGTGGTCTTCCCGCCCACAGGTTGCAAGATTTGCTGCACTCCATCCAACTGGCCGATGGCGCGGAGCGGTTGATTTCAACCCTGAAAGTTCTCGGATATAAAACTGCAATTCTCTCTGGCGGCTTCAGTTTCTTCGGCAAGCATCTGCAGTCGCGGCTCGGAATTGATTACGTCTTCGCCAATGACCTCGAGATCGAGAATGGCGCGCTCACGGGCCGGCTCGCCTCTGAAATCGTCGACGGGAACAAGAAGGCCGAGCTGCTGCAATCCATCGCCCGAAAAGAAAATATTTCTCTCGATCAGGTGGTCGCGGTTGGCGATGGCGCGAATGATCTTCCCATGCTCAACATGGCCGGGATGGGAATCGCTTTTCACGCTAAGCCGCTGGTCCGGGAGAGCGCGAATCACGCCGTCTCGCACCTTGGGCTGGACAGTATTTTGTATCTGCTGGGCGTGCGCGATCGCGATCTCGACCGGGCTGAATTCCGCTCCGGCAGCGCGGGTTAGCAAACGTCGAATCAGGCGGCTTTGCCCACGTGCCCTGCTAAACGAAAATTGTGTGATTTCACTCAGCGTGTGTTCAGCATACACTTGCTGAAATGAATCGCCTCACCCGAATTTCCACCCTAGTTGCTGCAAGCGCAACTATGTTGTCATTAGCAATAGCCTCGCCAAAGCAGGCAATTATTGATGTTCGCGGACCTACAGTCCTCGCTTTCTTTACGCCGGTGACTCAAAGCCAGTTGGAAAAAGATGGAACGAATGAAGCTTTAGCGGACTTTCAATATTACGCGGGAAGGGTACGCCACAACTCCAAATGGCGGGGTCGAGTTTCAAGAGGTATATGCGCGCTCAATCAAAATTCGTATCGGGGCGAGTGTTTCAACTTTCCGGCCGCACAAAATAGAAGTGGGCTACTATTTGATTGCTCCGGGTAGAAAACCGCGGGTCGAATACGGAGTTCTGACGGACGATGACTTCCTGCAACTCTCAAAAAAATATTTTGGTGCATCGCCGAAGTAGCTTTAAATAAAAGAGAAATGCGGATCGCGATCGACACCGGCGGTACATTCACCGACTGCGTCTATCTGAAGGACGGCGCGCCCGCGGTCCTGAAAATCCCTTCAACACCCGATGATCCCGCCAGATCAGTGTTGGAAGCGATTAGGCAGATTGCTGGTGAGGGCGATGCCGAAGTCCGCCACGGCACAACCATTGGAACCAATGCGCTGCTGGAGCGCAAAGGCGCGCGTGTCGCGTTCGTGACCACAGCTGGCTTTGAAGACACTATCGCAATCGGGCGGCAGGCGCGCCAGCATCTCTATGACTGGATGGCCACACCGGCGCCGTGCATTGTCCCAAAAGAGCTGCGTTTTGGCATCAAGGAGCGAGTCAGCGCCGAAGGCGAAATTCTGCGCTCGCCATCAGACGGAGAGCTCGCAAGGCTCCGGAGAAAAATTCGCGTCAGCAACGCCGAGAGCATCGCCATTTCCCTGCTCTTTTCCTTCGCGAATGCAAAGCATGAGAAAAAAGTTGTCGCGCAGTTGCGGGCTCTCGGCCTTCCTGTTTCCATTTCCCACGAGATCCTTCCCGAATTCCGCGAGTACGAACGTGCAGCCACGGTGGTTGTGAATGCGTATCTCGCTCCCAAAGCAGGAGACTACGTCCGGCGACTTGAAACAGCGATCCAGAACGAACGCAGCGACTCTGTTTTGCGTAGCCACCCTTTGCCACGTAGTCCCGGACGCCCTCGTCCGGGGGAGACAAACGATAACCTCCGCCGCTCCATTTACGTCATGCAGTCCTCAGGCGGAATCATTTCAGCAAAACTTGCTGCCGAAGAACCGGTGCGGACCGTGCTCTCGGGTCCAGCGGGAGGAGTAATCGGCGCGCATCGAATCGCGCAGCTCGCGGGATTTGAAAAAGTAGTCAGCTTTGACATGGGCGGGACTTCAACGGACGTGTCGCTCATCGATGCGCGTGGCCCGCAAATTACAACCGAGTCCTGCATTTCCGAAATTCCGATTTCTGTGCCCATGCTGGATATTCATACGGTGGGTGCGGGTGGCGGGTCGCTGGCGTGGTTCGATCGTGGCGGAATTCTGCATGTTGGTCCGGCGTCCGCGGGGGCCGAGCCCGGTCCTATCTGCTACGGCCGCGGTGAAAAGCCTACGGTCACCGACGCGAACCTCGTGCTCAGCCGCCTGGATCCGGAGCTGGCGCTCGCGGGAACGGTGCGCCTGGACGAGGCGCGAACCAGACGCTTCATGGAAGAAGAACGCGGGCCAATCTCGTCCGTGGAGCAGTTCGCTGCGGGCATCATTCAACTGGCTGAGGCGGAGATGGAGAAGGCGATTCGACTCATCTCGGTGGAGCGTGGGCATGATCCTCGCGAGTTCACGCTGGTTGCCTTCGGCGGCGCCGGGCCGCTGCACGCTTGTTCCCTCGCCCGCGCCCTGGGAATTCCTCGAGTTCTGGTTCCGGGGATGCCCGGAGCGCTTTCAGCGTTGGGGATTTTAGGAGCCGACGTGGTGCGCGACTATTCGCGCACGGTAATGGCTTCGGCGACGGATGCTATTCTCGAAAAGCATTTTTCCGAGCTCGAGGCCAACGGCTACGCCGAATTCAAGAACGAAGGTCTCATCGGGACATCCACTCGCTCCGCCGATCTCCGGTATGCAGGCCAAGGTTACGAAATCAACGTACCCGCTGGGCCGGAGATGCTGTCTCGATTTCACGATGCCCATCGCAAGCGCTATGGCCATGCTGACGAGAACAGACGCGTCGAAGTTGTGAACGTGCGGCTGCGGATGATTGCAGCTTCGGAGCAGATCAAGGTTCCACAGATGCAGCCAGGCAAACCCGGCTCGGAGCACGCGGTCTTAAAGAAGAAGAAAGTGATGTTCGCCAGTGAATGGATGGAGACCGCGGTTCTCGATCGCAATTTGCTGCAGCCTGGAAATGCCTTTGCCGGGCCTGCGATTGTGCACGAGTACAGCGCGACGACGGTGGTGCCGCCGGGATGTCGCGCGAGTATTGATTCATTTTCTAACTTGATCATTGAAGTGTGAGAAAGGCGGGCGGGCGTCCCGTTCGACTTCGCTCAGGGCAGGCCCGCCCCGACAGGCGATACGAATGAAAACTTTCGATCCAATTGAGCTGGCAGTTTTTAAAAGCGCGACCCGCTCCGTGGCCGAAGAGATGGGCGCGTCTCTGCGGCGCACGGCATTCTCGCCCAACATAAAAGAACGCCGCGACTACTCCTGCGCGGTGTTCGACGGTCAGGGGCAGGCGATCGCCATGGGCGACCACATGCCGGTGCATCTCGGATCGATGCCGATGTCGGTGCGGGCTGCGGTAAATACGATGACCCTCGGGCCCGCCGACGTTGCGATTCTTAATGATCCGTTCGCCGGTGGAACTCATCTGCCAGACATCACCATGGTTCTGCCTGTGTTTGTTGAAGATGGGATAACCCCAATTTTTTATGTGGCTTCGCGTGCGCACCACGCAGACGTCGGCGGAAGATATCCGGGCTCGATGGGTCTATGCCGCGAGATTTCCGAAGAGGGACTGCGAATCCCGCCGGTGAAGCTGGTTCGGGGCGGCGCGACGGATGCTTCTGTACTCAAAATGATTCTGAACAACGTCCGCACGCCCGAAGAACGCGAAGGCGACCTGGCAGCGCAAATCGGAGCATGCCGGGTTGGCGAAATGCGCCTGCAAGAACTTGTGGCAAGACTGGGCTCCGGTAAAGTCTTACGTTTATGCGCGGAGTTGCTCGACTATTCTGAGCGGCTGATGCGAGCGGAGCTCTCGCAAATGCCAGCGGGAAAATTTACTGCTGAAGACTTTCTCGACAACGACGGCTTCGAGGATTCGCCGATTCGAATCAGTGTTTCGATTGAATTCGATCCCGCGGCGGCTTCGGCACGTATCGATTTCGAAGGATCTAATCCCCAGGTGGCCAGCAGCATGAATGCGGTGTTCGCAATCACCTACTCCGCAACCTACTACGTCTTTCGCTGCCTGCTTCCGGAAGACGCTCCCGCAAATGCCGGGTTGATGCGTCCGATCACCGTACGCGCTCCCGAACGCAGTGTCGTGAACGCCAGCCCACCAGCTGCAGTCGCCGCGGGCAATGTTGAGACTTCGCAACGCATTGTCGATGTGCTGCTGCGTGCCCTGGCGCAAGCGATACCAAACCGCATTCCAGCGGCAAGTTCCGGAACCATGAACAACTTAACGATTGGCGGAATCGATCCGCGGACCGAGCGTCCTTTCGCCTACTACGAAACTATCGCGGGTGGCATGGGAGCGCGACCGAATGGCGATGGAATCTCTGGCGTGCACACGCATATGACGAACTCGCTAAATACTCCTGTGGAGGCACTCGAATATGCTTATCCGTTTCGCGTGCGGCGATATTCTTATCGCCCAAACTCTCAAGGCAAGGGCAAGTTCCACGGCGGAGACGGACTTATACGTGAGATTGAATTGTTAGCCGATTCGCAGGTCACGCTGCTCAGCGACCGCAGAAAATTTCGGCCGTATGGTCTAGCAGGGGGAGAACCGGGCGCGGCTGGATCAGCAGTTCATACTGCAGGTACGAACAGGAAATCAATCGCAGCGAAGTCCAGTATCTCAGCCAAGAAGGGCGACGTCATTTCGATTGAGACGCCGGGCGGAGGAGGCTGGGGCAAAGCAGAAGGTGATTCTCGGCCCTAGCCCTCACTGTCTAAAGCCGGATTCATTTTGTGCAGACTAGGGCACGCCTGAAGCCGTGCCCTTTCAAATCCGGTTGGAATCGAGTGTTGGATCCAACTACCGCGACACCGCCGCAAACAGAGGCGTATGAATCAACGACTGAAACTGCTTATCGTCGGCCTTGAAATGCATTTGCAGCTTTGAGCCATCGGAGTTCGCGGACACGTCTTCGAGCGCGGCCTTTTCCACCGGGGTCGCGTTCATCTTCTTGTACAGCACGCCGGCTTTGACGAGCGAAGAAAGCGTCGCCGCGGTCACCGAGTCCGAGGTAATCACATCCAGATCAAAGTTCACGCCATTGGTGAAGTTCATGGCGTAACGCGATCCGATAATACGCTTCTTGATGGTGTCATAATCGGCGAGGCGGGAAGCATCGCCCAAGGCTGACAACATCATGTTCTGCGTGCCCTTCTGGTCCAGAATGCTCCACACCGCACCCGATTCCACGTCCTGAATCATGTTTGCAATATCGGGGTTGGAATCCAGGGTTTGTACGTAACCATCGCGCGCATCAATTGCGCCGCGCAGCGCCGGGCCGTTGCCGAACAGCAGTGTGGTTTCATCGAGGAACGACATTTCCATTCCGTCCGCCATCGGATAAAGATCCGAATCGTGGTATTTAACCGGCTTGATCTTTTTGAGACGCAACTTGGCCGTCACTGTTTTCAGGGAAAATACACCTTGGGCGGCGCCGACAATTTGAATTCCCTGCTTAGGCTGGCGGTAAGAAATGAAGGTCAGGGTATCGACGTCGCGGTCGGTGCTCACGCCAATGCCCTTCAACGCGGTTTCAAATTGCTTGAGATTCTCCGGCAGGACTTGTTCTTTCAGCTGCTGGGCGGTGTCGGAATTCTTGAGCGCGCGATAATCCACGCAAATGAGCTGCTGCACGTCAGCCGGAATCGCCGGTCGCACGGACGAAGGTAGCGGGGCAGCGAATATCGCAGCCGGAGCACTCGCCAGAAGGACTACGATCAGGCCCTTACGCAGAAAACTATTCATGGAAACCTCAGAAGTCTATTAGTTCGATGCGGGGCGCAATTCAGCAGTCACCCAGCTATTAAAGTCATTGTAGTCGAATGAAGAGAGGGGGGAATGGTGACGAAGGTACGCGCCGGGTTGATCGCTAACTAGCGAGGACCGCGGCTCTTTTACGGATTTCGCCCACGAATCCGAGGTCTTTCAACGACTCCAGGTTGATCTCCACATTGGCGAGCGCACCCTCGACGGCGGCCCGCGCCAGTGCGGCGGCAGTGGTCAAGTCTGACTTCATGTTGGGATTTGTGATAGGCCGCAGGTTTTCGACGACGTCCAGCACTTCCCTTGCCCGCTCAGCGACACTCAACGGGACACGGGTCGCCTGCTTGAGCGCAGAATCAACGATCCCGTCCGCATCCGCAGATTCTTTGGCTTTCTTGTACGCAGACATGACAGCGTTATACGACTCGGCGTCGGCATTGACTGCGGCCTTTAGTTCTTCGCGCAAAAGAGATAGGCGAGAAATCGCCTCGCCCAGTGCGCGTTCATATTGTGCGTAGGCCTTCTTGCCGCGAGACATGGACGCAACCATGGCTGCAAGACCGGCGGCCATCGCGGCACTGGCGGCGGCAGCGCTGCCTCCTCCGGGAGTGGCTGTTGGCGCGGCAAGCTGCTCGATAAAGGGCTCGACCCCGGCGCGTAGTCCGCCAACTGATATTTTTCCGCCCATGACCGCGGTCAGACGGTTTTCCAAAATCAGCGACGAATCGAAGTGCTCTACTTGCAGGAACCACTCCGCTGCCTGCTCCAGAGCTTTCTTGGGAATCAACCCAACGATCTCGCTGCTGGCAGGCGCTACCCCGTATCTTTCCGCCTCTCGCCGCACCAGTTCGTACACGCGATGGATCGGCGTCTGCTCGAAGTCAGTCAGATTCATCGATACCTGCGCCTGCCCACGCACCAAAAAACCTGCGGCCTTGACGAATCGCAATCCACCCGTTGAGAAGCGAACCGCTTTGGCAATTTTCTTGGCTATCTCGACGTCGGGAGTGTTGAGGAAAATGTTGTAGGCAATGAGGAACTTGCGCGCACCAACGACACATGCACCCGCGGTCTGGTGCAGGCGGGCCTCGCCAAAATCCGGTTTGCGGGCCGGAATAGTCGCGATTTCCTCGCGTATAACCTCAAACTGTCCGCGGCGGATATTTTCCAGGTTCTGGCGTTCAGGCGAAGTCGCGGCAGCTTCGTAGAGATAAACCGGGATCTGATAACGTTTCCAAATCTGCTCGCCAACGTGCCGCGCCATGCTAACGCAATCTTCAATGCTCACGCCTTCGATGGGAATAAACGGAATTACGTCAGCCGCGCCCAGCCGAGGGTGCGCTCCCTTATGCGTATTCAGGTCGATCAGCTCTGCGGCCTTGCCAACTCCCCGAATCGCCGCTTCCTGGATCGCCTCGCGTTCTCCGGCAAGCGTGATTACACAGCGGTTGTGGTCGGCGTCCATCTCGCGGTCAAGCAGATAGACTCCGTCAACTTTCATTGCGTCGACAATTGCGTCAACTTTGGATTTGTCGCGCCCCTCGGAAAAATTCGGGACGCATTCGACCAGGGTCTGCATACGCGAAAAGCATATCCGGTTGGCGACGCTTTCGCAAAGAACGCGGGAGAGCAGCCCATGTAGTATTGGTACCGCCTGCCTCTGCGTACTCTGCGCACCGTTCTCGGCGAACTCCGCGGTTAAAAGCTTTTGATTTCGTGCAGCAGGAAGAAAAGACTTCAACCGTTGAGTTCATATAGTACGCAAAGAAATCGGCAGGTGAAGATCAGCGTCCGTCGCGCTTCTTGACTTCTCTCTCACGCGCGAGCACCATTTGATCGAAGGCGTGCAGCAGGGTCTCGCGATTTGAATAAGGGCCGGGCCGGTAAGCGCGGGACTGAATTCCCGCCTGCGAGAGCTCGCAGATTTTCCAATCTTCCTTATTAGTCAGGTCCCAGAAATCAATGGCATCGTTGGCCTCAAAATCGGGTTTGCTCAGCTCTGCCGGATGAAAATGCCACTCGGCAATAATTTCAGTCCGATCAACGGCCTTGGGCCAAAGCGTCGCCGTCATCATGTAATCGGGATGCAGGCTCAACAGAAAGTTCGGGAAAATTGCGTAGTAGCACACCCTCTGCCGCTCTTCATCGTTTAAGCCAGGAAGGTAATCGCGCCGCCTCTTGCCATCCAGGCTCATGGTCTCGGCGCCGCCGCGAAATCCCATTGCCCCGCCAATGTAAGTCGGTTGCGGCTGCTCGTTGTCCGCGCCCAAATAATTCGTGAGCCGATTCAGCGCCGGATGCAGCACCGGGCAGTGCAGGCACTCGTTGTAATTGAGCATGACCAACTTCCAATTCGCCTTCACGTCGTAAACAATTCGCTTGTGCAGCCGCAGCTCTTGCATTCGCCACGACGCAAATTTTTGCGGAAGGTCCGCCAGCTGCTTCTCCAGCGGTTCGGCCTGCGAATCTAAATTGATAAAGATGTTTCCATCCCAAACTGCAGCCTGCACTTTGTTCAGCGGATAATCTTCCCTGCAGAATCCGCCGCCCTCATCCATATGTGGCGCGCCGATGAGTCGGCCATCAAGCCCGTAGGTCCAGCCGTGGTATCCGCACTGGATGCGCCCGGAAAACTTTCCCTCTGAACTCGTTACCATGCGCGTGCCCCGGTGCCGGCACACGTTATAAAAAGCGCGGACCGCCTTGTCGTTATTGCGGGTGGCGTTATCCCGGGTAAGAATGATGCTCTCGCCGGCAATCTCACGCAGGAAGTAGTCGCCAGGATTTGGAATCTGATCGGCACGGCCGGCGCATACCCAGGATTCGCAGTAGAAGTGCTCCAGCTCGTCACGGAATATTTCTGCATCGGTGTAATACCGTGCTGGCAGCGTTGTTGCGAGAGGTTCGACTTGGGTGCTCATCTCAAGAATTCAACAGCGGATACGGCATTTATGATACGGCAAATTCTTGTAGATGAAGAAGTGTTTAGCACGGTGGACTTAGCGAGCGACTGAGTGGGTTTTCTGTTTTGGCGTCAGCTTGCTGTAATCGCGGAAGTAGCAGCGCAGGCCGAAGCTGGGAGTGGTCTTGGTATATCCGGCGACAAGTTGGTCTCGGTAATGGGCGAGGTAGAAATCGAACGGATCTTGCGGGTCCATATCGATGAGCACCAAATCGGTATCGTTCATTGTCAGCTTTCCGAACCGGAGCTGGGCCCCATGGTATGCCATGTAATTGCCTGAAACCTTCTCTGAAGGCGGGGTCTGAATGCCGTACTCCTGCACCACTTCATTTCCAACGATCGAAATCGCGCGCAGCCGCCCGTGGATGTGGGGCGGCGGAAACAGTTCGGATGGATCAAGCAACAGGTCATCCTTGTCGGCGCGAAGCCCGCGGATTTTTCTAGTATCGATCAATTTTGAAATATTCTCACCGAGCAGATCCATCAAGCCTTTCACCGGCAGATGCTCAGCTTTAAGTTTTTCAGTATGGACGCGAATTGCTCCCTCGGGAGTTACAGAGAGCGAGCCTTCGCTTTCAAATGGCAAGTCGCCCTTTGAGTGCAGTCGTCCTTTTATTTTGAGCTTCCCTTCGTCTGCAGTAATGCGCACGGCTTTGATGGGGGAATCCGCGGCAGCGAGCGCGTACTGGTTCAGAACGTTGGCGAGCGCGTCGGTGGTGATTGAAATCCAAGCCGATTGAATAGACAGGGTGAAGGAATTCGCGTCGTCGAAGACAGGCACGCCACCAGGTTGAGTGGGCAGCAATTCGCCTTTCAGGTAACTAATGTGGACTGCGATTGGCTCGGTATAGTGGTAAGCGACGTTTCGCATTTCGGCTTGCACCGCGCCCGGTGGAGATTCCGGCTGCGCAGCGGCAGCTGATGACGCGCAAGCCAACAGCAAAGGAAGCAGGGTTTTGCTAATCACGGCCGGCTTGGATGCAGTCGCTGAAGTCAAGGAATTGTAACTTTATGCAGAGTGCCGCGGCACGGACCTAAAACCTATAGACGAGTCCACCGGCAACATAGTAATTGTGCTGGCGGGTCTTTCCAGTATTCACGTTGATCGGCGGCACTCCGCTCCAGTCATCGCGCGCTTCCACGCGGAGTTTCAAGCGGTGCCACAGATGGGGAACGCGTACGTCCAAGCCCACGCCGCCTTGCAGCACGCCAGTGGTCGAGCCGCGACCGCCGGTATTTTTGCCGAAGAAAAGTAAATTGCTGCTGGCCTGGAAATGTCCAAGGCCCCCACCAAAACTCACCCACGGTGAGACGGCAACATCGGGGAAAAATCGCAACCGCGCTGCCGGCGTTATAAAGAAAGAGCTGTACTGCTGCGGAACTTGATCGGTGAAGTAATGCAAGTCTTGATCGGGGTCAAGAATTACCGGGACCTCGACGGCAAAGTCTGCCCAGTCGTAAGCGCGGAGGATTCGCGCATAGTTCACCTCGAAGGAATATCCTGCACCGTGACTGACAATGGAATTCGCGAGGCCCGAGTTCGGCACTCCCTGGTCGCTGACGAACGTGTGTCCGAATGTGCCGGCGACTTCGTTTTTGCCTTCTTGTGCGGATGCGACGACAGCTGTCGTCATCGCCACCACTACCACCAAGCAGAGACTTCGCAATCTTCCTCCCCACGCGAAGCGCGCGCTAAATCGAGCGTAGCATGGCAAAAACGGCTCAGGGTTGGCTGGAATGGTGCGTCCCGTACCGAAGTAATCAGGTCGTCGTTAACGCGATGCGACTGGAGTCACGTCGGTTGAGCTTCGGCCGAACCGGTATTCGAGAAGCCACTGGGAAGGTGCCGGTTGCCCGTTGACTCCAGCAGGCCGGAACTTCCACTGGCGCGAGGCTTCAAGAGCCAGGCGAGCAAAATACCGACTGGGACCGGGAGAAACGAGAGTTGCGGAGGAGACCTCCCCGTTAGGATCGACCGCGACCTTCACTTTGACTCTGACTTTTCCGCGAATGGTTTCGCGAGCGCTACGAGGAACCTGCGGAAGAACTTGGTTAACGACACCCTCGGTTGCAGCAGCGGTGTCCACAACTTTAATAGAAGAGCCTTCAGTGCTCTTCGGAGGTGTTTTCGCAACTGCGACTCTCGAGGCATACGCGGTCGGCTTCCGATCGGTCCTACCCGTCGTTGGCGGCTGCTCGACAGGTTGCTGCACGGTGGCGGTTGCCGGTACTACCGTCGCGGGCTGGACCGCAGTCGTGTGTCTTAAGTTAACGCCAACGATCATGGCTCCCAGAGCAAGCACAGCCACCAAGGGCGCGATGAATTTTTTGCGATTGGTCGACTTGCGAGCAACTGGCTTTGGCAGCGGCGATTCCTTTGGCATCAACTCTTTGATTCGCGCGAGAGAACATCTTTCCGCGGGATTCATCCGGAGGCATTCGCGCGCTATCTGACCATATGGCGCCGGGACCGACTTCGGTACCACTGGATCTAAAGTATTCGACCTGCTCCAGGTGAGTGGCCGCTGGTCGAAGGCAGCTATCAGCGTCATTCCGAGTGACCACATATCAGCCGCGACTGAAAGATTGCCGGATTCGGACTCGGGTGCATCGAAAGCGGTCAAGGAATACGGCTTCAACACCCGGTTCGCGGGACGAGCGCTATCGATTGAGAGCTTCAATTGATTCTTGATAGCGCAGATATTCGACGGTTTGATCCGCGCATGCACCAGGCTTTGGGCGTGAAGAAAAGAGAGCGCATCGAGGACCGGCGGAAGCAACTCGCCCACCTCTGTCAACGAAAGCGGACGCACTGGCAGGACCTGGTCCACATTTTCTTCCGCATATTCCATGGCCGCATAAAGCCACGGCGCCCCGCTCATCTGGCAATGGCCAGCGTGAAAGACCCGCAGCAGATGGGGATGAGATAGGGGTATTAATGCCCGCCAGATGGCGATCTGCTGCGCAGCATCCGGGCGGTCCGCGCGGATCAGTTTGATGGCCGCCGGTTGGGTTGACGAACCCGGCAGCTGAGTGCGGAAGACAGCGCTATACGTCGAACCGCCCAACCACTCGAGCAGTGGGAACTTTCCATCAATGGTCTGGCCTTTCCAAACTTCCTGTGCGACTGCAGCATTCATGGAATTAACTCGTTAGGGCATTGTAAGACCAAAAAGACCCAAATGCTAACACTGCGGGCCAGTCACCACGGACGAACTTTCGCACTGTCCGACTGGACCGAACGACGACGGAACTTGGACGAAACGGATACTGGACTCATGTGGTTCTGATCTCGATTGGACCGGCAAGAAGCTATGCCATGGCAGGAACTTCAAAACCATCGGGCAGGAACCCGGCGAGCTCCATCGCATTCTGAGCTTCAGGATTGCGCATGAAGGTGTTCCACACAAACTGCGAGCGGGCGTTTTCGGCCATCAGCATCGTAATTCCCACGTCGATGCCGATCACGTCCTGGCTCACCCAGCCCGTCAGCGGGTTGAATGCGTCCACGAAACCGTATTCTCTCCAGATCTGGCTGCCGTAATAACGCCGCAAATTTCGCAAAACAGTCATCGATTCGCGATAGAGGAACGGCAAAGATCCTGCCGACGCCGCGGGAACAATGCTGCCATCGATCGGGCCGATGAATGGGGGGCCGCCCCAAGCTACGTATCCGGCGCTCGATTCCGATGCGCTGATTCCCCAAACGTCCTTGGAGTAGCACGGAAACCGTTCGCTCAACTGTTCGCAGAATTCGCGGTGCGCCAGTGACGCGATGACCGAGTTCTCGAAGTAATTCGCGTAGTCATCGTGCCTCGACCGGAAATCGAACCAGGCGTGAGAAAACTGGTGCACAAAAAGCGGATCCGGACCGGAAATATACTGGTGCCCGCGATAGACCATCTTCGGACGATGGATCGCGTTCCAGCACTCTGCCGGAATAGGGTGTGTAGGCGAGCCCATTCCCAACAGGTACATCATCATCGATTCGCAATACGAGTCCCAACGGACTCGGCTGAACTGCCTCTCTGGCCTCCAGTCCGTCGCGAACGTCTTTCCGCCATTCAGAGCCCACGGCCATTCGACCCGGTTATATATGGTCGTTGCATCAAGCTTAATGTGGGGGTCACGGAAGTATTCGCGGCAGCTCAACACGCCACATAGCAGGATCGCTGTGTCGATGGGCGAGACCTCAGAATGCCGGGCCCGCTGGCCGGTCACAGGATCCAAAAAGTGGTAAAGAAAACCGTGTTCGGTAGGGACACGCCGGGAAATGAAATCCAGCGTTTGCGCAACTCGCTGTTCGATCTGGCCGCGTGAGCGGTACTCGCGCTGATGGCCGATGCATAACGCGGTGAGCCCGAATCCCGTAGCCGCGATGCTCGAAAAATCGCAACTACTTCCACCATTAGCATTGGCACGGTCAAGCACTAGTCCGGTCTCCGGATTGGCCTCGTTCCAGAAAAATTCGAAGGCCGTGCGCTCAATTTCATTGAGCAAAGCAGTATCGCTGGCTGAAAGGCCAGTGGGAGCGGTGAGCAGATCCGAGGCGAGTATCTTCCCGGCGAACGGAAGAGTTGTTGCCCCAGTCAATGCCACGCGAAGGAATTGACGGCGGGTCGAAAACATCGTAGCTGGTAGTCTCGACAATTATGAACCAGAGTGGCTGATTCGCAAGCGACGAAACGGGCCGAAGGGTAACACTGGTTCATTGACCTATGAAAAAATTCCACGATCTTTGGGCGGGAGGCGCTAAATTCGGCTGCCGAACCAAGTCAATTAGGACGAACGACTTAGACGATTCTCGCCTGTAATTTCAAAGAGGAACTTATAATGACTGTGTTGTTCCAGGCGGTCGCTTCGCCATAGATGCGAAGTTGCTTTGGTCTAAGATGATCCTCGGTTCGCGGGAGCGCCAGCCCGGGCTTGGATCAAACCTCTGGCCTGCTTTTCGGCATCTCTGGTGCAGACTCGCGCGGCGCATCACCTGAGACCGGGCCAGGACTCGGCCAAATGTCAGAAAAAGAAACCTTTTGGAGCAGTTGGCAGGAACGTCTCTCGGCGCTCCGCAATGTGCCTCCTGTTCTGAAGATTGTGTGGGAGTCGGGGCCAGCAGTAGTCACATTTGGCATCGTCGCCCGCGTCGTTGCGGCACTGCTGCCGATCGCGCTCGCCTACATACCCAAGCTCATCATCGACATCCTGGTGCATCTGCTGCAGACGCACGGGCCGGTTCCGAGGCGACTGTGGTGGCTTGTTCTCGCCGAGTTTGGCCTCGCCGTATTGGGCAGCATTGTCTCGCGAATGATCGATTATTGCGACGCCTTGCTGGCGAATAAATACACCCGGCACGTCAGCATTCAAGTAATGAAGCACGCCTCCGAGCTGGACGTCATTGCCTATGAGGACCCCATCTTTTATGACCGGCTGGAGCGAGCACGAGTGCAGGCGACGGACCGGCTGGTCATGATTCAGTCGATCGGGAGATTGGAGCTGCAACTGATCACGGCAGTGGGTTGGTCGGTAGCGGTGATGGTGTATTCACCGTGGCTGATGTTGCTGCTCATTGCAGCAGTGCTGCCGGCGTTTCTCGGGGAAACGCACTTCGCCTTTCTCGGCTACGCCAAGAATTTCCGCCAGACCCCGATTAAGCGTCAGCTTGATTATCTGCGCCAGGCTGGGGCGACCAAGGAAGCCGCCAAAGAGCTTAAACTCTTCAACCTTGCCGACTTCTTTACCCAGAGGTTTGCCAAGCTTTCAGAGATTATTTACGAGCAGGATGTTGACCTGGCACGGAAGAGACTTGCTCTGGGTTCGGTCTTGTCTTTCGTCAGTACCGCGGGTTATTACGGCGCGTACGTATATGTGATCTGGCGGACAGTTTTTGGCAGACTCAGTATTGGCACATTTTATTTTCTAACGAATGCGATTTTGCAGGCCAGCAGCACGATCCAGCAGGTTTTCTCAACTCTCTCGGGAATTGCCGATCAAGCTTTGTTCCTCACCGACCTGCTGGCATTCTTCGACATGAAGCCGACCATCCAATCGAAGCCGAACGCATTGCCTGCGCCACGGCCAATCCGGCAGGGATTCGAATTCCGCAACGTGAGCTTTCAATACCCGGGAAACGAACGCCGGGTCATCGATCACTTGAGCTTTCACTTGCATCCTGCAGAGAGGGTTGCATTAATTGGCGAAAATGGCCAAGGCAAAACTACCATTGTGAAGCTCATTACGCGGCTTTACGATCCCACGGAAGGCCAAATTCTGTTGGACGGAGTAGATCTTCGCGAATACGACTTAGAAGATTTGTACCGCGAAATCGGGGTCATCTTCCAGGACTTCATGCGTTACGAGATGACGGCGCGAGAGAATATCGCGGTTGGGAAAATAGAAGAAGTCATGGACCTTCCAGTGTTGAAGGATGCCGCGCACAAGAGCATGGCAGACGAAGTGATCGCGAGACTTCCGGCTGGATTCGAGCAGATGCTGGGGCGCCGTTTCGAGGGCGGAGTTGATCTCTCAGGTGGCGAGTGGCAGAAGCTCGCGTTGGCGCGAGCTTATTTGCGCAATTCACAATTGTTAATTCTCGACGAGCCCACGGCGGCGCTGGACGCGCGAAGTGAGTACCAGGTATTTCAGCGCTTCGCCGAACTTACGGCTGGGAAGATGGCGTTGTTCATCTCACACCGCTTTTCAACCGTGCGTATGGCGGACCGCATCGTAGTACTTGAGAGCGGCCGAATCGTTGAAGAAGGAACTCACGACAAACTGACCCAGATGGGCGGCCGCTACGCAGAGATGTTCGAACTGCAAGCCGCGAGTTATCGCTGATCCGAATGCCGCAGAACACACACATTGAGCTAATCGAGTCTGAAGTCGAGCGGGTGCCGCAGGGCGCGAGCAAAGTGACGCCGGACTTCACTGACCTGAAGCGGCAAGCCGAGGAACTTGGCCGGTTGCTGGCCTGGAACCCAAGCGTTCAAACCTCGGCTTTCTTCACCGTGCGCTGGAACGCCATGGCAGCGGTGTTGCGGCCCCTGCTGGAGAAAGTTGAAAAGACCGGGCGTAGCGATTCAGAGACTGACGATCACCGCTGGCTCCGGGAAAATGCCACTCTGCTGTGGTCGCAGTTGAAGAATACCGAGAAGGCCTTTAAAGGGTTAAACCGGTTGCCACATGTGAGCACGCCACGCGGAATCACCATTCCGAGGGCCGCAGGAGTTGCAGAAGCATTTCTTCACGCCGTGGATTTTCAATTGAGCGAAGAGGCATTCATTGCCTATCTCGGCGCATACCAGCAGTCGACCGTGCTGAAATTCACCGAACTCTGGGCGCTGATTCCATCGCTCGAGCTCGTCCTGCTGGAACAGACCGCAGCCCGTGGTCAGAAGGCGCTGGAGAACCCTGAAGTCCCGCAAAAGGTCGGCGTTTGCGTGCGCAGTCTTCGCGAGATCAGCCAACTGCACTGGAAAGATGCGCTAGATTCGCAGATTGGGTTCGACAAAGCGCTGCGTGAAGATCCGGCGGGAGCGTACTCACGCATGGATTTTGACAGCCGGGACATGTACCGCGACCGGGTAGTGAAGATTGCTGAAAACTCCGACGCCACCGAGATGGAAGTAGCGCAGGCTGCGCTGGCACTCGGGCGCAATGCCGAAAAGCAAGACCTGGGCGATCCGCGCCAGGTACAGCGGCAATCTCATATCGGCCATTACCTCGTCGGCGCGGGACAGGAGCAGTTGCATGCGAAAGTCGGTTTCCGCCCGCCATTCGGCTGGCGCATAAGACATTTCCTTCGAACTCACCCCGACGAGTTCTACTTACCCGGCATTGAGATTCTTACCTTCGGAATCATGTCAGCGGTCGTACTTTTGCTCACGAGCACAAACACGCCTCCCGTCATGATCCTTTTTGCAATGTTGCTTTTGCTGCTGCCTTCATCGCAAAGCGCAGTGCAGGTCATGAATTATCTGACAACAGCGCTGTTGCGGCCAGAAATTTTGCCCAAGCTGGATTTTTCAAAAGAAGTGCCCGAGGACTGCATCAGCCTGGTTGCTGTGCCGGCATTGCTGTTAAACAAGAAGCAGGTCGAACACCTGGTCGAAGGGCTTGAAGTCCGATATCTGGGAAACCACGATCCAAATATTCACTTTGCGCTGCTCACCGACCTCGCCGACTCCGCCGTGCCCTCAAATGAAGAAGATCCGCTGGTGGATTTGTGCGCCCGGCTGGTCAAAGAGCTCAACGAAAAATATGCCGACAAGAAAATGGGCTCGTTCCTCTTGCTGCATCGCCACCGCGTTTATAACCCGCGCGAAAAAGTGTGGATGGGATGGGAACGCAAACGCGGCAAGCTAATGGACCTAAATCGCCTTTTGACCGGCCAATACGACAGCTTTCCGGTCAAGGCTGGCGATCTCTCGGTGCTGCAGCAAGTGCGTTTTGTGATCACGCTTGACGCGGACACAGAGATGCCGCGCGGCTCGGCACAACGCCTGATTGGAACGCTCGCACATCCCCTGAATCAGGCAATTATTGATCGCGAAAAAAACATTGTCGTTGCGGGGTACGGAATTCTGCAGCCCAGGGTGCGGGTCAGCGTGCAAAGCGCTTCGCGGTCACGGTTGGCGAACATTTATTCAGGGCAGACCGGAATGGACATTTATACCCAAGCGGTGTCCGACGTCTATCAGGACCTTTACGGTGAGGGGATTTTTGCCGGCAAAGGCATTTATGAAGTTGCCGTCGTGCAGCGCGTACTAGAGCATCGCTTTCCACAAAACGCACTCCTCAGTCACGACCTGATCGAAGGCGCGTACGCGCGGGCGGGACTGGTAACAGATATAGAAGTTATCGAAGATTATCCTTCGCACTACAGCGCCTATAACCGCCGCAAACATCGCTGGCTGCGAGGCGACTGGCAGATTACGAGCTGGTTGCTGTCGCGAGTCGCGGACGAGACCGGGCGCAAAGTAGTGAATCCCATTTCGCTGGTCTCGCAGTGGAAGATCCTCGACAATCTGCGCCGCAGTTTGGTTGAACCGGCGACCTTCCTGCTCTTTGTTCTTAGCTGGCTTGTGCTGCCGGTTTCAGCGCGTAATTGGACCATCTCCGCGATTTGTATTCTGTTTGTGCCGGTGTGGTTCGAGTTCTTTTTCAATCTGGTCCGCTCAATTGCTGAAAGGAAAGTAGCGATTGCGCGCGATGCACTGGGAACTTTGTTCATCGCGAACTTCAATGTATTCCTGGGCCTGGTTTTTCTGGCACACCAGATGCTGGTCTCGATGGACGCTGTGGTGCGCACTCTGGTGCGGCGGATGTTCACCCGGCAACGCCTGCTCGAATGGGAAACGGCGGCGGAAGCGGAAGTTGGCGGACAGAAACGCACCCCCGTGGATATTTATCTGGACTGGATGCCGCTGATCGCGATCTGTCTTGCCGGGTTGGTTTACTTTGTGCGACGTCCTGCGTTCTTCTCTGCCCTGCCAATTCTTGCCGTATGGGGAAGCAGCAAACTGGTTTCGGTGTGGCTGAACCGGCCGCCGCAGCTGTACCAGACCGAAGCCACAGAAAAGGACAAGGAATTCCTGCGTACCGCTGCGGTCCGCACCTGGCGCTACTTTGCCGAATTCAGCACTCATGAACACAACTGGCTCATTCCCGATAACGTGCAGGAAGAGCCCTTCGTGGTTGCGCCCCGGGTCTCACCCACAAATATCGGCTTGCTGCTTAACGCTCGTCAGGTTGCCTGCGAGTTTGGGTACATAACTCCTCAGGAATTTGTTGACCTGAGCGCAAAGACGCTGAAAACTTTGCGAAACATGCAGCGACATCGGGGACATCTTTATAACTGGTATGACACCCGGGCCCTGACGCCGTTACCGCCGCTATTTGTTTCGTCGGTGGACAGCGGAAATCTAGTGGCATCGCTGTGGACCCTGCAGCAGGGCTGTCTGCAGATTCTCGAGCAGCCAGTTCTCAGGGCGGAATTGGCCGCTGGCTTTCTGGATCACCTGCGGATTCTGACCGACCTTAAAGTATTTTCGGGCGCGGTGTTTGAAAAGGTCGAACAAAAATCCCAAGGCCAGCATTGGGAGAAGTCTCTGCTGCGCTTTCCCCGCAAGGCGCTGGAACGAATTTCCGCAGGAAAGGAAGCGGCCGAACATGACAACGATCTCAAATGGTTCAGCTCGCAGGCGCTGGAACGCTTGCGGCAATTTGGGCAGTCCACGGCTCGGCTAACTCCGTGGAAGCTCCTGGATTTTGCGGAGCTGAGTAATGACCCAGCGATTGAACTACCGCGGGACAATATAAATTTGAAAACGCTTCCCGAAGCGCTTACCAGGTTTGCATCGCGGCTGCAGCGCGCTATCGAGAATTTTCCGGTCGCGGCTGCAGACAAAGAAAAAACACAGGATTCCCGCCGTCTTCTGCTGCAACGCCTGCTTTCGATGGTTTCGGGAGCGCGAATGGATGCGGCTCGGCTGGTACACGAGCTCCAGTCCGTTTCAGCCGAGGCGGGCAGGCTGGCCGACGAAATGTCGTTTGCTTTCTTATGGAGCCGTCGCCGCAAGCTGCTTTCGATCGGATTCGATGGCGGAGAGAAAATTCTGCACGATGCCTGTTATGACCTGCTGGCGTCTGAGGCGCGCACCGCTTCCTTCGTTGCAATCGCCAAAGACGAAATCCCGCAGGAAACCTGGTTCCTGCTGTCGCGGTCGCGTACTGTCGACCGTGGGCGCGCCGTGCTTCTCTCCTGGACCGGCACCATGTTCGAGTACATGATGCCGGCCATCTGGATGAAAACTTATCCGGGTACGCTGCTCGACGCATCCCAACACGGCGCGATAATCTCCCAACAAGAGTTCACAGCGTCGAAGCGAATTCCGTGGGGCATTTCAGAATCGTCGTACGCCACTCGCGACGCGGCTGGAAGTTACGGATACCACGCCTTCGGCGTTCCCCAGCTTGCGATTTTTCACAGCGAAGTGAACGCGCTAGTGATCTCGCCCTACTCTACATTCCTCGCGCTGAATACTACTCCGAAGGCCGCGCTGGAAAATCTTCGCCGCATGAGCCACGACGGATGGTTTGGCGCCTACGGATTCTACGAGTCTGCTGACTACACCGCTTCCCGCGACCGAATTTGGCGTCACGAATATGAGTTGATCCGCTGCTGGATGGCGCACCACCAGGGTATGAGCCTTCTCGCCATCGCCAATTTTCTCGCAGACGGCGTGGTCCAGGGATGGTTCCATTCACACCCGCGAGTGCAAGCGACTGAGCTTCTACTCGATGAAAAGCCTCTTAATTCAATGCCTGCGTAATGCTTCATCCTTTACTTTAGGTTTCCCCTTTCACCCCTTGCCCTAAGTATTCGCGCGGACTCTTGAACCTGAGTTGTACCTTTTGTACAGTCATCGTAAATTCTGCTTCCGTCGTAAATTCTGCTTCCGTCCGACGTGGCGGTAGCTCCACCGTCGCAATGAGCCAAATCCGACAAAGCTGGAGTCGCAATGAAAACGTTGTTTTGCTTGCTTGCACTATCCGGTTGCGCATTCGCCGGGGTGTCGGTTTCATCCCCCGCCACTGGCAGCACTGATTCCTCGCCCGTCCATTTTGTCGCCAACGCCACCACCAGTTGCTCGGCTGGCGTAGCGTCTATGGGTATTTACACGGCTCCGTCAGTTCTTGCCTACACGGTTCCCGGGGCCAGTCTCAATACGTCTCTCACACTGAGCAACGGCACTTACAACACGGTGGTGCAAGAATGGGACAAGTGCGGCGGTGCATCGAAGACGCCGGTTACCATCACGGTTTCAGGCGGGAGTTCAGCCGTCCCTGCGAGCAATCACGTCTTCCTACTCGTGGAGGAGAACCACAGTTATTCGAGCGTGATCGGGAGCTCTTCGATGCCTTACCTTAACGGTCTGGCCTCAAAGTATGGATTGGCCACGCAGTATTACGCCGACACACATCCTTCGATCGGCAATTATTTCATGCTGACTACCGGGGCGATTATCACTAACAATGACAGTATGTGCAGTACGATTTCGAATGACAATATCGTGCGGCACTTGCTGACCGCTGGCAAGACCTGGAAATCCTACGCTGAGAGCTTGCCGTCGGCGGGGTATACGGGCTGCGGATCGGGTCCCTATGCCAAGAAACATAATCCTTTCGCGTTCTTCTCGGACGTGGCCAACAGCAGCGAGAAGAATAACCTTGTGCCTTTCACGCAATTTTCGAAGGACCTTGCGAGTAATGCGCTGCCAAACTTCTCTTTCATCGTCCCGAACCTAAATGACGACGCGCACGATGGCACGCTGACGCAGGCCGACAATTGGTTGGAGGCCAACATTATCGTGCCGCTTTTCAAAAATTCGATGTTCAAGGCCGGCGGGGACGGAATCCTGATTATTGTGTTTGATGAAAGCGTGACTTCGGACACGGCCCATGGAGGAGGCCACGTCGCTGCAGTTGTGATTGGGCCGAAAGTTAAAGGCGGAAGCAAGCCCGCGACTCTCTATCAGCATCCGAACACGCTGAGGACCCTGATGGAAGCGCTTGGACTCAAGACATATCCCGGCTTAGCAAGTTCGGCGCCACCCATGACCGGGGTGTTTTAGAGTCGCATTCCGAGGTTGCAGGTGAAGGTCGTCGGCTATTGATTCGCGAAGTTTGCAAAACAACTAGCCGCCGGCTCTCTGCTTATGCGGCCCGCTCTGATTTTTTCTCGTATGTACCCATCAGCTCAGCTTGCGCAAGGATATGTCCCTTGATCGCAGCGCTTATCTGATGGTGGGTTGCTCCCGGGGCGAGATCAAGCATCTTGTCGATGGCGAACAAGCGAAAGAAATACCGGTGCGTTCCTGACGGCGGGGCCGGTCCGATGTAGCCGATTTTGCCCGAATCGTTTTTTCCCTGAAGCCCGATTCCTGTTATCCGCTCTTCATGGGAAACGTTCTCGTCGATGTGGCGGGTCTCGGCAGGAATGTTGTAAAGCACCCAATGGGTGAACCCGCCCGTTCGTGGCGCATCTGGATCATGAACTATCAGGACGGAGGATTTTATTTTGTCAGGAATATCTTGCCAGTTAAGTTCCGGCGAGACATTTTTGCCATCACTGGTGTAATGGGCCGGAATCTCGCCACCTTGTTGGAACGCCGTGCTTGTGAGCTGCATGTGTACACCCCTTCTTTCCTCTGTACGCGACGGAGTGACACTGTGAGAAGCTGGACAGGGCGGAAGTGTTGCCCGCAAAGGACTGCGAGAGATCACGTAGGTGGTGTAAGTTGCCTATGCTGGGAAGCATCTATTCCGTGAATACCACCGATTGCAGGCCGGAGATTTCGAAGCGCTTGCGGCAACGAACATTCTTGCAGCCCATCACATCATCTTTGCGCAGCATGTAGGATTTTGCTTTGGCGAAGCGGGCGCGGTCGCGCTCATCGGCGTGGCGAGGGAGTTGTTTTTTTCTGGTGCGCACCAGCCAGGTCACTTCGTAGTCCGCCGCTTGGTGGCAGTGGGGACAATTTAGTGTGGCCTGCTTCTTCTCCGAACGTTCGTCAAAAAACTCGCGTTCTTCCATCGCTTCTCCCGGTGCTCTCTCGATTATTCCACAGGAGCCGGCATGCAGCGAAATGGTTGGAGTAGGCTAAACTCTCCAGAGCCATGGCGAAAACAAAAAAGAAGAAAGTATTTCGTGCGGTCACCGCCGTGAAAGCATTGGCACGAGAGAGAATTGGCGAACCGCGACCCGGCCAGGTTGTGCCGGATGGCAAGAAGAAGACCAAGGAATCGGAGAAACACAAGCCGACGTTGGGCCGTCTGCTGGAAGAAAATGAGTGATCGAAAAGGATCACCCGCTCAACGGTAACTCTCCTCGCATGACAACATCGCACCAGGCCGACCGTCCTGAAGCATATTGATTAGTGCGGATTTTACTTCCGCACCATCCCGGAAGTCTTTCCATTGCCAGAGTCCATAACCGTTGCCCAAATAGAACTGCTCCTCATCTTTGCAGTTTTTGAAAGCTTTATCGCAGTTGTAGTGGTAGTGAAGGACCCGGGTCCAGAGCCTTCCAATGTTTCCGCCAGCATCCATTTGAACAGGTGCGTCGAGGTCGTTCACAGCAGTACCAACGCTGCTGGATTTGTACGGGCGGCACGAGGAGAAATAGTCGAACCTGGTATTCGAAACCTTGATCTCCGGGCCGGGTTCACCCTCGGGAACGCAGCGCTCCGCGATTGGGAGATCATGCTCAAAGCGTTTGAACGAACTGTTGTCCTTCCACTCCAGTTCCGTAGAACGCATGTACACGTATTTTTCGTCGAACGATTTCACATCAAACCCGTGCGCCTTGGGACTCTTCAGCCAAAACCAGTAGCCCTGGCTCGCGAAGTCAAGGTCGGGGAAAACCTGTGTGTAAATTGGATTAGGTTTTCCGTCCAAGAAGTGGTTGGCCCTTCGCTCCCGGTCGATTACGAAATATTTCATGACGTCCGCTTGGCCCGCCGGACACGAGAACTCCTGAGCTGAAACAGTAAGGGGAAACAGCGAGAAAAGTGAAATCAGGAAAAACTTCATCACATGCTCCGGCGAAGGATTCCTCGTACGTTCTCGCATCTCTGGAACCCTGGCGGGAGCTATAAGTCGCGGCCAGCCTACGACGCCTTTTTTCTGTCCGAGGACCTTGCCGGCGGCAGATCGTCCGGGCGGCCATATTCTAGGTGCGTGTGTACGGGACGTTCCGGGTGATCAGCGGCATCTTCCAAACCTTCTACCCGCGCGGCTTCGAGAGCCTGGTCGGTTTCGTCCAGTTCCTCGACACTTTCGTTATCCATGTCTTCTGTGGTTGAAAGCCGCTGAGCATCTCCCGACTGCCCCGCGCTATCCGACCCAACTTGCCGGGGATCATTTCCCAACTCATCCAGCGCTGCTTCATTCCCTTGTGGGCGTGCCTCGGTTTCACGGTTTTTGCGCATCGCTCCTCCTCCAGAAGGCTTTTGGATGCAAATCGGAGACGGCGGGGTTATTCACGAGTTAACGGGATCAGGCTGCTTGCAATTCTTCGAGCAGGTCAGATCTGAGTTCCGCATGTACGTCGGGAGAGAGCTTCGCGCCTTTGGAAGTGAGATAGAACACGTCAATAGCCATCTGGCCTTCCGTATCGATGAGCGCGATTTCGATGTTGCAGCCATGATGCGAGAACCGGGAACAGATGCGGTGCAGCAGCCCGAGCCGGTCCTGCGCGATCACTTGGACCAGGGTGCTGCCGGCGGAAGCTTGATCGTCGAATTCCACGCGCGTCTGGATTTTCACCTTGCTGCCATTTTTCGATTCCGAGCGCACGCGATCGCGAAGCATGCGGTCGAGGTCTGCCTCTCCCGTGAGCACGTCAGAAACGCTGCGCCGAAAGCGCTCCCATTCGGGCATGTTGAGTTCCAGAGTGCGGAAGCGGTCAGTGAAATAGAAGGTGTCGACTACGACGCCGGCTGAATTCGAAAACGCGTCCGCTTTTACGATGTTCATTCCCCACGCCGCAAGTGCGCCGGTTATGTTGGCAAAGAGGAATGGCCGGTCCTTGGTGACGACAGACAACTCGTACCAATGCCGCCCGCGAACCAAGAGCAGCTGAACCGGATCGGCGGACAAATGCCCGGCCAGCTCCAGATGCTGGAAAATTTCCTCTGACCGAAACGTGCGCAAATATCGCTTGGGCAAGCCTTCCAAAAATGATTTGAGCTGTTTTGCGGATTGAGGAAGCATCGCCTGAAGACGCGCGATCCTTTCATCCTGCTCCTGGTCTGGATGAACACGCTCATCGGCTGTACGGCTCAGGCAGTTTGAGGCAGCAATGTAGAGCTGCCAAACATTCTCGGCTTTCCAGGGCGTCAGCGCCTCAGGATTTACCGCCTTGATATCCGCGTAGGTGAGCAGCGAGAGCATCTTGAGCCGTTCCGGCGTGCCCACTTTGTCGCAAAACGCCTGCACCGTTCCCGGATCGTAAATATCGCGCCGCAGAGTTGCGGAGATTTCCAGATGACTTGCGATCAAGAAAGAAATCGTCTCCCGCGCAGCTTGATCGAGATCGAGCCGCCGCATGCATTTCTGCGCGATCTCGAGACCGGTAACCAAATGATTTTCACCTGGCACTCCCTTCCCGACATCGTGCAAAAGCAGAGCGAGATAAAGCAGCTCCGGCCTTTCCAACTCTTCGAGCAGGCGTCCATACCTCTGGTCCCACTCAGAATTCGACTGGCGTGCGCGGTGCAGGCACTCAATCGCGAGGAAGGAGTGCTCGTCCACAGTGAAACGATGGTAGAAATCGCGCACTACGAGAGAGTCGATGAGCTTGAGCTCGGGCAGCAAAATTGTGAGCAAGCCAAGCGCGTGCATGGCTCGCAACGCCTCGGCGGCGTGCGGCTCAACCAATACCGACTGCAGATAACGCCAACTGTCCGGCCCTGAGGGCGGAGCTTCGGCCAGCGCGGACAAGACTTGCTGAATGCGGGTCTCGGTCGACAGCGCAGGTTTTAGTCCGTGATGCGCGGCGAAGCTGAATATTCGAAAAAGCAGCTCTGGATCGCGCACGGCAGAAGGCTGTTGCAGGTAGATCAAGCCATCAACGACCGAAAAATCTGCGTTCGAAAGGCGCGAACGCCAGGTCTGATAAGTGCGATAAAGCGAAGATCTTGCAGCCGGGACTGACTCCAGCAGCCGCAGACATTCGTGATAGAGTGCACGGGCCTGGCGGAAATAAGTCCGCATCCAGACGGCGGCATCCAGGGGATGAGGATCGTTCAAGCCGATGTGCCGAGCGGCGGCTTCATCTTGTGATTCCCAGGTCAGCATGTTGTCATCGCGTCCCTGCCGGTAGTGAAGAAACGTTCGGACTGAAGTTAAAAACTGCAACGCAGGCTGCAACTGCCTGGTGGAATCCGGAAGCAAAGACTGGGGATCCGGCCAGCGGCGCTGCTGGTCAAGGGCCGAAAGCAGCGCCATCCAGCAGGCCACGTTGTAATCGCGCAGGCCGCCTGGCGCTTCCTTAATATTCGGTTCCAGATGAAATACGGTATTGCCGTATTTGGCATGACGGGAACGCGTCACCTCGGCAAGCTGCTGGATGATGTAATTCCCTTCGCGCACAAAAAACTTAGGCAGGATTTTCTGATGCAAGCGCTCGAACAAATCGCGGTCTCCGGCCAGATGCCGGGAATCAAGCAGCGAAATCGTGAACTCAACATTCTGCGGATCGAACTGGTCGCACTCTGCCAATGTGCGTGTAGTGGGACCCAACTTCATACGCAAATCCCAGAGTTCCTGGGAAAACGTGCGGATGGGATCGCGCAACGCGTCTTCAGTGCTGCGGTCGGCGTGCAGGAAAAGAATGTCGACGTCAGAATGCGGAAACAGCTCCCGCCGCCCAAACCCGCCGAGCGCTACCAGAGCAAAATTCTTGGGATCACTTCCGCCGGAGCACATCAACTCGCTCCAGAGACGAAGCAGCACCTTCTCAACCAGCGTAGTGCGCGCGGCAATAGCCGCAGAGCCGTTACCGGTTGCAGCAAATTCCTGCTGAATACGGGCACTTTCGTTTAGATAAAGATCCCGAAGCTCGGTGCGCAAGGTCGCTGCTGTGCTCATCTGAAGGCGATTTCGCGTTCCGGCGCCGAGGCCGGTCGCGTATTCAGTCTAAATGTGATGCCAGGGCTGTGGAAATTGAAACAATTTATGGAGGGAATCAGGAATGGTTATTAAGCCTAAGCTGTTTAGCTATTAGCCTTTAGCTCGGCATGAGGTGCAACGACTACAAACCTGTCTTCGTGGCTAAAAGCTAATAGCTAAAGGCTAAGAGCGCGGTTTGCGAGTTGCTGGGATCAAGCCGAAGGGTTCTTGTTTTCAGCCACTTCGATTCGCGCCTGCGCGCGGCGCACCTTGCCGAGATCATTTGAAACTTCTTCTTCAGTCTGCGCCGATTTCAACTCGTCTTCTGCTTTAGTCAAGTCCTGCTGAGCTCTGCCGACGTCGATCTGTTCCGCCGGCTCGACAGTCTCGGCAAGCACGGTTACTCGATCCGGAAGAACTTCAGCAAATCCCCACGCGGTCGCGTACCGGTGCAACTGGCCCCCTGAGCGATAGCTGATCTCCCCTGCACCGAGTTCTGTGATCAACGGAGCGTGGCCGGGCAGAATTCCTATGTAGCCATTGGCCCCAGGGATTTGCGCCTCTTCGGCGTTATCGCGGACCACCAGCTTCTCCGGCGTCACGATTTCGAGTTGGAAAGAATCGGCCATAATTCAACTCTTAGCTCTTAGCTGTTAGCTTTTAGCTCTTGCCTGAGCCGCCGGCCGGACCTGAATCGGTTCAGCTAATTGCTAATGGCTAAGAGCTAAGTGCTTTCCTAGGCTGCTGCCTTCATCTTCTCTGACGCTTGCACAACTTCATCAATCGTGCCTTTCATGTAAAACGCCTGCTCGGGGATGTCGTCGTACTTGCCTTCTACGATTTCCTTGAAGCCTTTTACCGTGTCCGCGATTTTCACGTAACGACCGGGAGCTCCAGTGAACTGCTCAGCCACGTGGAACGGTTGCGACAAGAATCGCTGAATCTTGCGCGCACGGCTAACCGTGAGCTTTTGGTCTTCACTCAGTTCGTCCATACCGAGAATCGCAATGATGTCCTGCAGGTCTTTGTAGGTCTGCAGAGTCCTCTTCACCGACTGGGCAACGTCGTAATGCTCCTGGCCCACAATTCGCGGATCCAGAATACGCGACGTCGAAGCCAATGGATCGACCGCGGGATAAATTCCGATTTCAGTCAATCCGCGCGAAAGAACGGTGGTCGCATCGAGGTGAGCGAATGTGGTTGCCGGCGCCGGATCGGTAAGGTCGTCAGCGGGCACGTAAATTGCCTGCACCGACGTGACCGATCCTTTCTTGGTGGACGTGATGCGCTCCTGCAACTCGCCCATTTCTGTTGCCAGGTTCGGCTGATAACCGACCGCGCTGGGCATACGACCCAGCAGTGCCGACACTTCCGACCCCGCCTGGGTGAAGCGAAAAATGTTGTCGATAAAAAGAAGGGTGTCTGCGCCTTCGACATCGCGGAAGTATTCCGCGACCGTCAGTCCGGTCAACGCCACTCGCAGACGCGCCCCCGGCGGCTCAGTCATCTGACCATAAATTAGAGCGGCCTTGGAGTGGTCAGGATCGCCGGGTTTGATCACCCCTGACTCGCTCATTTCCAGCCACAGGTCGTTGCCCTCGCGAGTGCGCTCGCCAACGCCGGCGAACACCGAATATCCACCGTGCTGCTTGGCGACGTTATTGATCAGCTCCATGATGACGACGGTTTTGCCCACGCCCGCGCCACCGAAAAGGCCGATCTTGCCGCCCTTCAAGAATGGCTGGATGAGATCGATGACCTTCACGCCGGTCTCAAACATCTCCGCGGTGGTGGCCTGATCTTCGAACGACGGAGCTGGGCGATGAATCGGCATCCGCTCCTTGGAGGCGATGGGTCCCAGATTGTCCACTGGCTCCCCAATTACATTCATCACGCGGCCAAGCGTGCCGTGCCCTACGGGCACAGAAATGGGTCCGCCCAAATCAATGGTTTTCATGCCGCGCACCATGCCGTCGGTGGCTTCCATGGCGATGGTTCTCACCCGCCCTTCGCCGAGGTGCTGCTGCACTTCGAGAACAACGTTGATGGGCGCGGGAACCTTGAAGCCGTCGCTGACCACGCGCAGGGCCTGGTAAATGGGCGGCATGTTCGCCTCGGTGAATTGCACGTCCACGGCAGGACCGGTGATTTGAATTACGTGTCCGATGTTTTCAGGCATAAAACCTCACTGAGCAATCAGCATTCGGCACTCAGCATTCAGCAAATTCAAAAAGTATATGGGGGTTGATTGCTGATTGCTGAGTGCTGATTGCGATGTCACTGTGCCGCTGCTGCTCCGCTCACAATCTCAATAATCTCCCTGGTGATCTTCGCCTGCCGGACTCGGTTCATCGACAGGGTAAGCGAATCGATCATGTCGCCTGCGTTCTTGGTCGCCGATTCCATTGCGGTCATGCGCGCGGCGTGTTCAGCGGCCACGGACTCGAGCAGAGCATGAAAAATCTGGATGGCAACGTATTTCGGCAGCAATGAACGAAACAACTCCCGCGGCGGCTGCTCATAGATGTAATCGACGGGAGCCGTTGCAAACTTCGCCGCCTCTTTATCAATCTCCGTTGTGTCCGGGCCACGCAGCGAGATGCCAGCACCTTTTGCTGCTTCGATCGCACGCTTTTTCTCTTGCAGGTCCATCTCCTGCGACTCAGCGAACTTCGGAGTCCCAATCTGCTCCATGGGCAGTATCTGCTCGACCACCAGCCGCTGCGCAATCACCGACTTGAATTCGTTGAAGACCAGGTAAACCGAGTCGATTTCCTCGTGCTCATAACGTGCGATCACCCGCTCCGCGAGCTCTGAGGCGAACTCGTAATTAAGTTTGCCCACCACACCGATCTGCTCACCCACTAAAGTTGTGCGCGGGGCTTCTTTCGAATCGGCCCTCCTCGGTTCCGCAGCCGGAAAGCGGCGGCGGAGAAAATCGCGGCCCTTGCGGCCAACTGCCTCAACTTCCAAATTCTTGCCGGCCTTCGATTCCAGAAACCGCATGGCCGCTTTCAGAATATTCGCGTTGAAAGCGCCTGCCTTGCCCATGTCGCTGGTGACTACGATCAAGAGAATATTTTGCTCAGGACGCCGGACCAGTAGTGGATGCACCAACTCGCCGGTCTCCGGATCGAAAATATCGGCACGCGATACCAGCGACTTCAGCACATTCGTTAGCATCTGCGCATAGGGACGCGCCGCCAGCGCGCGGTCCTGGGCGCGTCGAAGCCGGGCTGCCGACATCATTTTTACCGCACGCGTGATCTGCCGTGTGTTGGTCACGCTGCGAATGCGCCGCCGGATGTCGAGAATGTTGGCCATAAATCAGCTGCAAGCTACGAGCTGTGAGTCGTTGAGCGTACCTGATATCAGAAGAAAATTATAAAATCTGAAATTCGCATCGGTGTTGTTTGCTTACCGCTCGCCGCTCACTACTCAAAGCTACTTTGCTCCCACCGCCTGCCGCTCCTGCACAAACGCTTCCTTGCACTCCTTAATCACTTTTGTTATTTCAGCCTTGAGGTTGTCATCGAGAATTTTCTTCTCCATGATCGTGCGCAGCAGACCTGGGTTTGTCGCATTGACGTAGCGGTACAACTCAGCTTCGAAGTCACGTACCTGCTCAATCGGCAGATCATCGAGCACGCCACTGGTGCCGGCGAAAATAATCAAAATTTGTTTCGAGAATGGCAAAGGCGAGTATTGCCCCTGTTTCAGCACTTCGACCAGGCGCTGCCCACGGGCAAGTTGGGCCTGCGTGGCTTTATCGAGGTCGCTGCCGAACTGTGAGAACGCTGCCAGCTCGCGATACTGCGCCAGCTCCAATTTCAAACTGCCGGCGACCTGCCGCATGGCTTTAATCTGCGCTGCGCCCCCGACACGGCTGACTGACAATCCCACATTGACTGCCGGACGCACGCCCTGATTGAAAAGATCGGTCTCCAGATAAATCTGGCCGTCGGTGATCGAGATCACGTTGGTCGGAATGTATGCGGAAACGTCACCGGCCTGGGTTTCGATGATCGGCAACGCGGTCAGCGATCCGCCGCCTTTTGCGTTGCTCATTTTTGAGGCGCGCTCCAACAGGCGCGAGTGAAGATAGAACACGTCTCCGGGATAAGCTTCGCGTCCTGGCGGACGCCGCAAGAGTAGAGAGATTTCGCGGTACGAAGCTGCGTGCTTCGAAAGATCGTCGAAAATCACCAGCGCGTGACGCTTATTGTCGCGGAAGTACTCGCCCATGGCGGTTGCTGCGTACGGGGCAATGTATTGCATGGGAGCGGGCTCGGAGGCCGACGCCGCAACCACAATGGTGTAATCCATCGCGCCATAGTCGGAGAGAATTTTCACGACTTGCGCAATCGAAGAACGCTTCTGCCCGATCGCGCAGTAAATGCAAATCAGGTCGCCGCCTTTGTTGTTGATGATGGTATCAATTGCGATCGCAGTCTTCCCGGTCTGGCGATCGCCGATGATCAGCTCGCGCTGTCCGCGGCCGATGGGAATCATGCTGTCGATGGCCTTGAGCCCGGTGGCCATGGGTTCGCGCACCGGCTGGCGATCGATTACGCCGGGAGCCAAACGCTCGATCGGAATTGTGCCTGTGGACGCAACCGGGCCTTTGTCGTCGATGGGCTGGCCGAGCGAATTCACCACGCGGCCAATCAACCCTTCGCCGACGGGCACGCTGATGATCTGGCCGGTGCGCTTGACCTCGTCGCCTTCTTTGATTTCCGTGTACTCGCCGAGCAGCACCACGCCGACCTGATCTTCTTCCAGGTTCATGGCAATGCCCGCGACGTTATGCGGAAACGAGAGCAGCTCGCCCGCCATGACCTTCTCAAGACCATGGACGCGCGCAATGCCGTCGCCTAAGGTGATGACCGTGCCAACCTCATCAACGGCAACCTTCGATTCGTAGTTCTCGATCTGCGCTCGGATTAATTGCGTAATTTCGTCTGCTTTGATTTGGGCCATAAATTCAGCTTCTAGCTGCTAGCTCCTGACTGCCAGCACTCAGCAGTCAGCACTCAGCATTCAGGGGATTTTGCTAATTCGGAATCAACCCGATGCGACTGAGTGCTGAATGCTGACTGCTGAATGCTGAATGCTACGTATTCACCAACTGCTGCCTTAGTTTCTCCAACTGCGCCTTCACCGAACCGTCATAGACGGTGCTGCCAACGCGGGCAATCGCGCCGCCGAGGATCGAACGGTCCTGATCGTAGCGGGCGCGAATTTTCTTTCCCGTCACCCGTGCCAGATCGGCTTCCAACGTGCGGCGCTCATCGGCGCTTAACTCTCGGGTCGCGGTGATTTCCGCCTCAGCAAATCCCAGGCGCTGGTTCAACTCATGGCTGAACTCCGCAACCATGTCGTCGAGAAACTTCACCCGTCCCTTGTCGATCACAACCGCGATGAAATTCCGCACCATCTGCGAAATTCCCGCGCGCCTCACGATGGCGTCGAGCACGGCGCGTTTCTGCTCCGCCGTAATCGATGGCGTCTCCCACACTTCGCGGAGTGTCTTGTTCTCGCGAACCAAGGCCGCGATCTGCTGCGCCTCAGTCAAAGTCTTCGCCGGATCAAGCCGCTTGTCCATGACGACGTCAACGAATGCGCGCGCGTAAATGTTGACCACACTCGCCATGCTTAAACTTTCTTCCCGGTTCCGCCGTCGTTTGAAATCTGCTGGGCGAAACGGCGCACCAGGACCTGATCGGTCGCGGTGTCGACGTGAATCTGTTTTGCCGCCAATGTTACCGCCAGGTTTGCGGCGTATGCGGTCAGTTCGCGGCGGGCAGCTTTGGTGGCAGCGGCAATTTCCTGACCGGCCGATTCGATAATCCGCCTGGCCTCTTCCGCAGTGGCCGCCTTGATTCTCTCTTCCTCGGCCGCCGCTTCTTTTTCCGACGCCGCCCGCATCTGGTTGATCTCGCCATCCAGACGGCTGAGACGCGCCTCGATGTCCGCCAATCGCCGCTTGGCTTCTTCGCTGGCCTTGCGCGCTTCCTCTAAACTTTTCTGGATCGACGCCGTCCGATTGCGAAACATCGCCGGCAAATTTTTCTTCGCCGCCCATGCGATTAGCCCGGCGACAATGGCAAAGTTCAGCAGCACCGCCAGCCAGTACGCGCCATCAAGACTTAGTCCAGTGATTCGCGACAGAAGCTGCACTGAGGCGGAATGTTTGAACTGCGCGGTCTCGTCTTCGCCTGAATTCGGCTCAGAACCGGTATTGGGCGCGGCATTGGCAGGAGCATTCTCGGCTGACGGATTCGCCGGGGGCTCTGACGACGAAGGTGATGCCGGAGTCTGCGCGAACGTGCTCAACGACAACGCAAGTACGCCAGCAGCCAGGAGCGCCAAAGTTCTGAGCTTTGCCTCGCGCAACGAAACGGATAATTTCATCGTCCACCTGCCGGTGCCGAGCTCAATGCCGGCTCAAGCACGCTGCGAATGATCTCCGCCGCCAGTCTTCCAACTTCCGCTTCCAGTGAACTCATTGCCGTTTTCTTGTCACCTTCGATGGCAGCGCGGGCCTGCTCGACCTCGACCTGAGCTCGTTTTCGGGCTTCGGCAACCGCTTCGGCGCGGGCCTGGAGAGACCGGGCGCGGCGGGCCTCTTGAGCTTTGAACAGCGCCAAACGCGCCTCTCGAAGCCGCTGCTCATACTCGGCAGTGCGGGCCTCGGCGGTAGCGATATCGGCTTTGGCCTTCTCGATCGCCCCTTCCGTTCGCGCGCGACGCTCGGCCAGGACGCGGGCCAGCGGCTTGTGAACAATCACCGTGTAAAGCCCATACAGCAGAAGAAAGAAGATGATCGTCGGGACGGAGCCGAGCAGTAATTCGCCTATCTGTCTTAACGTCTCATCCATATTTTCCGCTGAGAAAGTGCCTTCGAAAGGATGTTTCTGACCCTTGATTTTAGCGTTCAGTGTCGAAAAGTGTCAACGAAGGCAGGGTTGCGGTAATGGTACAGTTCGAACCTACGCGGCACGGTAGTGGCGCCCGCTGCCGTGACCTCCGGAGGCAAGAATGAAAGCATCTATGTTCTATCGGATCGCTGCTGTTCTTCTGCTGCTTTTCGCGGTAGGACATACGCTCGGCTTTCGCCAGTCTGATCCCAACTGGGGAGTTGATGCCCTTCTTGGCTCAATGCGGTCAATTCACTTTGACGTGCAGGGGTTCAACCGCACCTATTGGGACCTCTTTGAGGCGGCCGGATTCTCTGTCGGCGTGTTTTATCTATTCTCGGCGATATTGGCGTGGCAGCTAGGTGGCCTTCCGGCAGCGACTTTGGCGCTCATGCGCGGCACTGCGTGGGCGTTCGCCCTTTGTTTTGCCGCCATCACGGTTGTGAGCTGGAGATACCTCTTTATCCTCCCCATCGCTTTCTCGATCGTGATTACAATGTGTTTGACTGCGGCGGCATGGCTTTCAGCGAAGCAGGTTTCCATGCCTCCATTGCGATAGCAAGGTTAGAGGATTCAAACTGCATCACTAGCGGGGGCCGGCGGTAGTGTCTAAAAACTGTGTTGCTGACCCCAACGTCACTTCAGGGCAAGACGCGCGATGGCCCAGATGATTGGAATAGACGCCGTGGCGTAAAGAATGAACTTCATAGCTGTATATCCAAATTGTTCCGCCACCAAACGGCGCGGGAATAAAACCAAGATCACGATGACAAGGACGATCGGCGGTATGTGCACGGATGCTAATTTATGGGTCGTCCACCAATTCTACTTTGGCTTCTTGGCCCATGATAGAAGAATGAATGCTCCAACGTACGACAAAAGTACGGCTACTCCAGTTACGCTAAGCGAAATGATTGAGGCGAGCGGAAGCTTTTGAGCCGTTCGCTGATAAGCAAAAATATATTGAAATAGTGCCGACGAACTCTGAAGGCACAATAGAAAAACGCCAATTCCACTCACCACCTCCACTGCACGATACATCTAAGCCGCCCTTTCCGCGTTCGTGAGTTAGGCATCCTCGACATTACTTCGTGAGCACATAATTTTGCGTCAGCTTATTAAAGATTGCCAGCTGTTTCGCTTGCCCAGCCGCATCCCAACCCAACTCAGTCGCCATCAACTCCGCAGCCGTCGACGCCATTTCCAACGCGGCCCGCGCATTCAAGAACAGCACTCGCATCCGCCGGGCGAGAACGTCTTCGATAGTTCGCGCCATTTCGTGCCGCACTGCCCAGACGACTTCGGCCTGCACATACGGCAGCGCCGGATGCAACCTCCGCCCCAGCTTGGGATCGCTCCGCACCAGTTTCCGGATTTCAGCCGCATCGCTGCCGTAAACCGCCAAATCGCCAAGCTGCTTGGCATCAGCATGAAAGCCGTGAATCTTCAAGCGTTGGGTGACGCAGGGAGCATCCGGCAATTGGCCCAGGGTCGCGGCCTGGTCCACACAGTCTTCAGCCATGTGACGGTAGGTGGTCCACTTCCCTCCTGTAATCGTCATCAGCCCGGAGGTGTCGATGTGAATCACATGGTCGCGCGATAACGCTGCGGTAGCGATCGAGCCCGAACTGCGCACCAGCGGCCGGATTCCGGCAAACACGCTCAGCACGTCCTCACGCCTCGGAGGCTTCTCAAGATATTGGCCCGCGGTCGCCAGAACGAAGTCGATCTCCTGCTGCATGGCAACCGGCTCCAGTTCTGCGCTCTCAACCGGAGTATCGGTGGTTCCCACCAGAGTGTGGCCGTGCCACGGAATGGCAAACAGCACGCGCCCATCGCTGGTATGCGGCACCAGGACGGCGCTCTCGGCCTGCAGGAACTCCGGGCCAAACACCAGATGAATGCCCTGGCTGGGCTTGATCATGGGCGCGGCCGAGGGCTGGGCCTTTTGCCGCAGGCGGTCACTGAATGCGCCGGTCGCATTGATCACGACCTTCGCAGACGCGCGCAGTTCGTCGCCGGTCTCAATGTCGCGTGCCAGAATTCCATTCACGAAATCCTGGCTGTCTTTGGTGAATCCCGCAACCTCAACATAATTCAGCAGTGTCGCGCCCTGTTCGAACGCGGTGAATACCATATGAATCAGCAAGCGCGCGTCGTCGAATTGCCCGTCGTAATAAATTGCGCCTCCGCGCAGGCCGTCGGTTTTGAGCGTTGGCAGACGTTGAAGAGTTTCCTCGCGCGAAAGCAGCCGGGATTTTCCGAAGCCATATTTTCCGGCGAGAAATTCGTAGAGCTTGAGACCTAATCCGTAGAAGGGCGCTTCCCACCAGTCGTAATTAGGGACAACGAAAGCCAGGTCGTGCACAATGTGCGGCGCATTTTGCAGCAGCAGGCCACGCTCCTTGAGCGCTTCCATGACCAGTCCGATGTTGCCCTGTTCCAGATAACGCACGCCGCCGTGCGCGAGTTTTGTGCTGCGGCTCGATGTGCCTTTGCCGAAGTCGCTCTGCTCGAGCAGCAGAACGTCGTATCCACGGCTAGCCGCGTCGATCGCGACCCCGACGCCGGTCGCGCCACCGCCGACGACGATAATGTCCCACGGCTTCTGGTGCGCGCAAAGGCGACTCCACATCTCAGCCCGTGTCATCTTATGAGACTCGTAAGCATGAAACTCGGAAATGGCATAGGAAGTTCAGAGGCATTACGAAACTCGGAAGCAGCTGGTTGAACTTAAAACAGCTCAAATTATCCCCATCGTCTTAATAATTACCGCGCCAATCACCCCACCAATCAGTGGGCCGATGATCGGAATGGGAGCGTATCGCCAGTCCGAGCCGCCCTTCGCGCTAATAGGAAGGATGGCGTGCGCAATGCGCGGGCCGAAGTCTCGCGCCGGATTGATTGCATAGCCGGTCGGGCCACCCAGACTCAAACCGATTCCCCAGACCAGCACTCCCCAAAACCATGGGCTGAATCCGGGCGCCAGGCCTGTGGGCGCCAGTGATTTGCTTCCGAAGCTGAAGCCAACGACGACCAGGCAAATTGTCGCAATGATTTCGCTCAGCAAGTTCGCCGGAAAATTACGAATTGCCGGAGTGTTGCAAAACACCGCGAGCTTCGCGGCTTTATCCGGCGTCTCTCTCCAGTGCGGCAAGTATAGAAGCCAGACCAGGGTTGCACCCACGAATGCGCCCAGAAACTGCGCCGCCCAGAACGGCCCGACGGTGGACCAATTTCCCGACAACAATGCCGACGCCAGAGTCACCGCGGGGTTGATATGAGCCGCCGGGCTGCCGCATGCGACTGCCGTGCAGATGCCGGCCACTACGGCCATTCCCCATGCGGTGGCAATCACGATCCAGCCGGAGTTCTCGCCCTTGGATTTTTTCAGTAGGACGTTGGCAACAACCCCGTCTCCTAGAAGAATCAACACCAGCGTTCCCATGAACTCACCCATAAAGGGTCCATGCATTAGTGTCCTCCCCGGTCAGATCTAATCTTCTAATTTAGCCGCGCTGAAACTACACCACGACAACTTTGCGGCTTTTGGGTGGAGCAGGCCTTCAGGCCTGCATTAGATCCGGTACAGTATCGGGGCTTTAGCCCCTGAGGTATCTGCAGCGGATTTCCTCAGTGGCTAAAGCCGCCTTTTTGTGTGGCCTCTCCACGCAGGGCTGAAGCCCTGCTCCACCCTAAAGCCCCGCCCGACCCGCGATCAATTCATTCCACCCAATCGAACGACCGCGTCACTGCCTTTTTCCAAAAATGAAAAAGCCGCTCCCGCGAGGACCCATCCATCTTAGGCTCCCAACGCTTCTCCACCGCCCAGTTCGCGGAGAGCTCATCCGCATCTTTAAAGAAGCCAACCGCAAGGCCCGCCGCATAGCACGCCCCCAAAGCGGTAGTTTCGCTCACGCGCGGGCAAACTACCGGGATGCCAAGAACGTCCGCCTGGAATTGCATCAGGAGATTGTTCTTCACCATGCCGCCATCCACGCGCAGGAAGTCGAGACTCATATTGGAATCCTTGGCCATCGCCTCGACCACTTCACGGACCTGAAAGGCAGTTGCCTCGAGCACCGCGCGAGCGAGGTGCCCTTTATTCACGTAGCGAGTTAAGCCCGCGATCACTCCTCGCGCCGTGTCCTTCCAATAGGGAGCATACAGACCTGAAAATGCCGGAACGAAATAAACTCCGCCGTTGTCGTCAACCGTCTTAGCTAATTTTTCGATTTCTTCACTCGAAGAAATGAGTCCCAGATTGTCGCGCAGCCACTGCACCAACGCTCCCGTGATTGCGATGCTGCCCTCGAGTGCGTAATGTGCCGGCTTGGGTCCCAACTTGTAGGCGGCAGTAGTGATCAGTCCGAATTTCGAAGGGACAATTTTTTCGCCGGTATTCAGCAGCATGAAGCAGCCGGTACCGTAAGTATTTTTGGCTTCGCCTGGCTTGAAACAAACCTGCCCAACCAGCGCTGCCTGCTGGTCTCCAAGGTCACCGGCGATTGCCACATCCCTGATTGCTGGAATCTTTGCCTGCCCATAAATCTCACTACTCGATGCGATCCGAGGCAGGATTTGAATAGGAATTTCGAAGTCGCGCAGGATATTTTCATCCCATTGAAGGGTGACGAGGTTCATTAATTGCATGCGGCTGGCGTTGGTGACGTCGGTGACATGGACCCCGCCACTCGTGCCTCCGGTGAGCTTCCAAATCAAGAAGCTGTCAACCGTTCCACAGAGCAGCTCACCAGCTTCGGCTTGCGCGCGCGCACCAGGAACGTTTTCCAGTATCCAACGAATCTTCAGGCCGCTGAAATACGTCGCCAGCGGAAGCCCGGTTTTGGCACGATAGCGGTCTTGCCCGCCAGTTTTTGAAAATTCAGCAACGTCAGGAGCAACCCGAGTGTCTTGCCAAACGATTGCGTTGTAAACCGCCTTTGCAGTTTTTCTGTTCCAGACGACGGTGGTCTCGCGCTGGTTGGTAATGCCGATCGCCGCCAGATCAGTAGGTCCGAGGCGGCGGGCTTGCATGGCCTTCGCGATGACGGATTCAGTGCGCTGCCAGATTTCCTCGGGATCGTGTTCGACCCAGCCTGGCTTGGGATAAATCTGTTCGTGCTCCTCTTGCGCCGAACTGACAATGCGGCCAGCGCGATCAAACACGATGAAACGTGTGCTGGTGGTCCCCTGGTCGATCGCGCCAATGTAGTCCGCCATTAAACTTTCAGGCCGCTTCCCCCTTGACCTCGACTCCTGCCCATTTTTCGAGGAGCAGAAGCGTGGCGGCGTAATCGAGATCGGCGTGTCCTTCCTCGATCGCTACGTCGTAAACTTCCTCGACCGTCTCTAGTCCGGGAAGCTTTACCCGCGCCTCTTTGGCGGCCTCAAGCGCGAGGCGGATGTCCTTGCGCATAAGGCGCAGCGGAAAATTCGGAGAGAAGTCGCGGCGCAGGACGAACGGAGCTTTGTATTCCACCACGCCTGATTTCACCATGGACGCATTGATCAAATGCACCAGGTTCTCCGCATCCACGCCCAGTTTTGCCGCAAGCGTGAGCGCTTCGGCAAAACCTTCGTAGATCAGCGCGATTTGAAGATTCATCACCAGCTTGGCGGATTGGCCTTTGCTGGTCTCGCCCATGCGAAAGATTTTTTTGCCCATCGCGGCGTAAAGCGGTTTGAGTTTCTCGACCGCCTGCTCGTCGCCGCCGACAATAAAGAGCAGCGTGCCGCTTTCCGCGCCAGCTTTTGAGCCCGTCATCGGCGAGTCCACGTAGTCGACGCCCTTTCGCCTGACCCGCTCAGCAAATTTAACGGTAGCGGTCGGCGAGATGGTGCTGGAATCGCTGATGACCATGCCCTCAGTGAGCGACTGCTCCACTCCATTCGCCCCGAACAGCACGCCTTCGACGGCCGCCGTATCCGAGACGCAAAGCCAAACCACTTCCGCTCCCTGCGCCGCCTCCGCTGGAGAAGCTGCCGCACGCGCGCCTTCCACTTCCTTCGGCGTGCGATTCCAGACGGCGACTTCGTGTCCGGCTTTGACAAGATTCGTGGCCATCGCGTGGCCCATGATCCCTAATCCTAAAAATGCAACCCGCATGAGAGCTCCTGACTTGTGAAGAAAACCTTTGGAGAAAGAAAAGAACAGGAGAATTAGAAATGACGCGCGGAAAGCGGTCAAGGGAATCCAAGAGATTGGTAGAATGCAGATGCTACCTTAGATCTAGCTGACCGCCTCAACTCGCGGATTCAAGCTACTGACGAGCTAGTGAGAGCCAACATCTTCCCCCTATGTTGAGACAGGCGCTCAAAAGTCCGGCAATGCGCAAGCGCGCCCGGCAGTTTGGCCAGCTCGTACGCCATTCGGCTGTGACCCCCCGAATTGGCGAGTCCCACAAGCCAGTTCTGGTGCCCGACACCCAGATGGGCGTGACTTTTATTGGGCATGCCAGTTTCTTCCTGCAGGTGGGTGGGGAGAACATCGTCGTCGATCCAAACTTCGCGCGCTGGCTTTTTGTGCTGAAAAGACTGCGCCAGCCAGGGGTGAAAGTTCGTGATCTCCCTCCGATTGATCTCGTTCTGATCACGCACGCGCACTTCGATCACTTGCATCGTCCTTCCTTGCGATCTCTGGTCCAGCACACAAAACAATGGCGCGGCTCTGCGCCCACCATAGTGGTGCCGGAACACGTCTTTGATCTGGTCTCGGATCTCGGGTTTCGCGATGTGGTGGAACTGAACTGGTGGAACAGCTATCGCCACCGTGACGTAACCATCACCCACGTGCCTTCGCGGCATTGGGGAGCACGCATTCTTCGCGACGCCCACCGCGGTTACGGCGGATATGTGATGCGTGACGGCAAGCATTCCGTCTATCACGCTGGCGACACGGCTTATTTTCCTGGGTTCCGTGAAATCGGCATGCGGCTGTCGCCCCAGGTCGCCCTGCTGCCGATCGGGGCTTACAATCCGCCACAATTTCGCAACGTTCACACCAGCCCCGGCGACGCGACCCGCGCATTTCTGGATCTGAATTCGCGATGGATGGTGCCCATGCATTACGGCACTTTCCGGCTTTCCCACGAGCCCATGGACGAGCCACTGCAGTTGCTCGAGCAAGAAGCTCAGCGGGCGGGAATCAAAGATCGGGTGCTGGTTTTGCCCGAAGGAATCACGAAAATTTTTTGACATATTTAATGTGCGGCGGACTAGAATCATCCGCCGAGGAGGTTCTCATGGCTGGAAAGGTTCAAGCTATTCCCACCGGATTTCATACCCTGACCCCGCACCTCACGGTCCGTGATGCTGATAAAGCGCTCGAGTTCTATAAGAATGCGCTTGGTGCCGAGGTCCTTGGCGTGGCGCGTATGCCTGATGGAAAAATTATGCATGCTTCGTTACGCATCGGCGATTCCATGTTGATGTTGAACGAAGAAATGCCGGAGTATGGCGGGCTATCGCCGCTGTCTCTGGGTGGCACAGCCGTAACCGTTCACATTTATATCAACAATGTTGACGAGGCATTTAACCGCGCCGTTTCCGCCGGAGCTCAGGTGAAAATGCCCTTGATGGACCAGTTTTGGGGCGACCGTTATGGCATGGTGGCAGATCCCTTTGGGCACAAATGGTCGCTTGCAACCCATGTAAAGGACATGTCGCCGGAGGAGATGCAACGCGCTCAGGATGAGGCTATGGCCAACATGCCTCCAC